>JADMIO011011072.1_pt1 | contig 82170 bp, 83 predicted proteins | sample 8958161 | NCBI WGS metagenome assembly JADMIO01 (sample SAMN16585339, study PRJNA669376) | soil metagenome | isolation source: Crop rotation soil | place: USA: Cullars Rotation, Alabama | collected 2011
GCCGCGACTTCAAGTCACGTGAATTCCAAGCTTCGGATCCCACTGTGCTGGAAAGGGGTGTCAGGCGGGTCGTAACTGATGGCGATCAAGCCAAGACCCTGCTTGGTGATGTCGCGATAACGGCTTTGCAGCTCCACGAGCTGCGTTTTGCAGTACGGTCACCAATCGGCGGAGCGGAAGAACACGAGCATCGCGCCCTTTGGGCCGAGCGTGGATGCCAGCGTGCGCGGCGTGCCGAATTGATCGACGCCCGAGAACGGCGGCACGGTGGCCCCCACCTGCGGGCCGATCCTCGACGTGTCGATTTTCTCAGGGGCCGGCTGGGCGAGCGCCGCCACCGAAATCACCAGGGCAGCCAGCAACGCGGATGATCGGACTCTCATGACGTCTATCTTGCCTCGGTTCACGCCTGATTGAGCCGCCAGAGAGACACGCGCCGAGTGAGTAGATCAGCGGAGCCGACATGCCGGCAAGATCCGACGTCCTTACTTCGGCTTGGCGAGCTCGGGGAGCGTCCGGCCGAGAAACCCTTCGATCGGCTGCTGTCCGCCGAACGGCGCATCGTCACGCAGGTTGATGCTGCGCGTTTGCGCGATCGCTGTGGCGACGGGCACGCCGCGATCGTGGATCAGGTACGCCGCCCAGATGTGGCTCGCGCGCCAGGCGACGGTGCAATGCAGCAACACCTTGCCGTCGGCGGATGCCATCGCCGCCGCGAACTGATCGAGCTGCTTCGGGCCGTACGGATTCTCGGCGGTGCCGCGCATCGGGATGTGCACGTAGTTCATGCCGAGCTCTTTCAACAGCGCGGCTTCATCGAAACCGATCTGCTTCATCTCTTCAGGCATCCGCAGGTTGATCACCGTGGTGACACCCTTGGCTTTCAGATCGCGCAGCGCCTTCTCGGTCGGCTGGCCAGCGATGAACAGATCGCTTCCGACGCTCGCGTACTTGGCCTGGAAGAGCCCGGTGATATCGAGGTTGACGGGATCAGGCGCCGGGCCGGTCTTGCCCTTGCCGACAACGGATTGCGCGGCGGCGGGCAGCGACATGGAAACGAGCAGAAGGGCAGTGGCGATGGAGCGATGCAACATCAGGCTATTCTAGGCGCGATGACCAGCGCCGCGATACCAACCGTCACAAGGGGCCGCGATCCACATTACCTCTGGGCCACGCTGGCAATCACGGCCGCCGTCTTCCTCGGCTTCTCCTTTACCTATTTCGCACCCATCCTGAGCGGCGCGTATCCGACGACGTCGCCGACGGTGCACGTGCATGGGTGGACCTTTTTCGCCTGGTATCTCCTGTTGCCGATGCAGGCATACCTCGTGCAGACACGGCGTCTGCCGCTGCATCGCACCGCCGGCGCCGCAAGCATGATTCTCGCGACGCTGATGATCGTCACCGGCATGATCGTGATCGGCGCGCAAATGGAGATCGCGCGGACCTCGCCGGAACCGACATTCTTTGGGTTCTTCGGCCCGGCGATCTTCGCGACGCTGGTGCTGTTCGCCGGGTTCTATGTGGCTGCGCTCGTCAACAGACGCCGCGCGCCGTTTCACAAGCGATTTCTGATCGTGGCCAGCGCCGCCGGCATGGGCGCCGCGACGTTCCGGATCATGGCGGCGGGCTTCGGCCAGACCTTGTGGGTGGCGCCGGTTGGAGTCCTGGCCACCAATCTCTTCATCATCCCGGGCATGATTCACGACCGCTGGAAAGACGGTCGTGTCCACCCTGCATACCTGCTCGGGCTTGCCGTGTGCGTGACGGTCGAGGCCATGGCGATCCTGTTGACGCCGTCGCCGGTCGGACGCGCGGTCGCTGACGGACTTGCATGGGTCGGGCGCGCGTCGGCCTTTCTCTATTAGCGCGTCGATCCCGCTCGTGACGCGCGCTTCTACGAGAAGCGCGACTGGTGCTGGGTCACTCGGCTCTCAGCGTTTCGATCGGATCGATGCGCGCCGCGCGGCGCGCCGGCAACACGGTGGCGAGCACACCGACGCCGGCGACGAGTAACGTCGACGAGATCAGGACCAACGGATCCGCGGCGCTGACCTGGTAGAGCGTGCTGGCGAGGATGCGTCCCGCGGCGTACGCGGCGGCAACGCCGCCAACAACGCCAACGGCGGCGATCACTTGCCCTTGAGCCAATGTCATCCTGAACACTGCGGCGGGTGTCGCGCCGATCGCGAGACGAATCGCGACCTCTCGCCGTCGTTGCGAGATCGAGTACGCGAAGACACCGTAGACACCGATCGCCGCCAGCACGATGGCCGCGACTCCGAAGGCGAACAGCAACAACATGCCGAGGCGCTGCCGGCTCAGTGATTCCGACACGACATTCGGCAGCAGCGCGAAGTCGAGCGGCACCAGCGGATTCAGCTCCTTTAGCGACGCCCGAATCAGCGGCACGAGATTCGACGGGTTCGCCACGTTGGTGGAGACGACGATGGTTTGCCGGTTGGCGAGCCTGCCGATCACATAGACCGCCGGCTCGGGCCTTTCGCTGATTGACGCGTACTTCACGTCCGCCACGACGCCCACGATCGGAAGGACCGGGTCCGGTTGCTCCTTGGTGCCGAAGCCACTCAGCGCCAGTCCGGCTTCGATCGGGTTCCGGCCGGGCAGGTAGCGCTCGGCCAGCGCGCGATTGATGATCAGCACGCCGCCCTGGCCAAATCGATCGGCGGCGGTGAAGCTGCGGCCCGTTTCAATCTGGATGCCCATCGCCTCGAACCAGCCCGCCGTGACCTGGCGATAGCGCGCCGACGGCGGATACTGCGCCGGAGGATCGCCGGCGACCGTGAAGTTGAATGTCGTATCGCGCTCCGGCCGAAGCGGCATCGAGCTCGACGCGCCGACGCCGGTGACTCCGCTCAGCTGACCAATGCGATCGCGCGTCGCATGGTTCCACGCATCGATCTGATCGGGATGCCGAAACTCGCCGGACGGCAACAACACGTCCACCAGGACGCGATTGTCGGCCACGAATCCAGACGGGGCGTTCTTGAGGTTTTGGTAGTTCTGCAGGAGCCATCCTGCGCCGGCGACGAGCGTAACGGCCAGCGCCATTTCTGCGGCGATCATGCCAGCGAGCGTGCGATGTGTGACTCGCGACGCCGTGACCGAGCGTCCGCCGCCAAGCAGCGTGGCGATGTCGGCGCGCTGCAACCGGATCGCCGGCAGCAGTCCGACACCGAGTCCCGTCGCGACCGTCGCCGCCAGCGCGAAGCCGGCCACGTATGGATCGAGCGGCACCGCTTCGAGGCGGGGCAGGCGCGACTGCGCGAGCACGAGCAGCACGCGGACGCCGCCGAACGCGAGGAGCATGCCGATCGCGCCGCCAACGGCCGACAGCAGCATCGCTTCCAGTAGGACGTATCGAATCAACGCCGCACGACTGGCGCCCAGCGTCGCCCGGACCGCGATCTCCCGCGTGCGCGCCACGCCGCGCGCCAGCAGCAGGTTCAACACGTTGACGCACGCGATCACCAGCAGGAGCGCCGTCGCCGCAAAGGCGATGACCAGCGTCGGTTTGAGATCGCCGACGATCGCGTCGATCAAAGGGGTGGAGACGAAGACCCGATCGGTATTGAACACCGGGAACTCGCCGGCGAGTCGCGTGGCCACCGCTGTCAGTTCATGGGTAACGTCTGCCGCGGAGGCGCCAGGCCGCACGCGCATGTAGCCCTCGTACGAGTGGCTGATGCTGCGACGATCGAGCGGCAGGTTGTACCACGCATCGGCCGTGGTGATTGCGTCATAGGCGGGCGAGGCGACACCGATCACGGGCAGGGCGCGTCCGGACAACTGGATCGTGCGGCCGACGATCTTCGGGTCGCTGCCAAACGCGGTTCGCCACAGACGGCTCGACAGCACGATCGCGCGCGGCGGCGCCGGCATCTTGGGAACGAAGGCAAACTCGTCCGGGTTGAACGATCGCCCCAGCACCATCGGCGCGTTGAACAACTCGAAGTAGCCCTCGGTCACACCGGCAAGACTGACCTGCACGGCGGAGGCGCTGTCGTCGCGAACCGTGTCGTAGGTGAGAGCCGACCCGGCGGCGCGAAGGATCGCGCCCTTCGCATCGGTTAATCCGTTCAGTTCCACCGGCGCCACCAGCCCGCTCGTCATGCGGCCGGTGGTGATCGTCGTGCGAAGTTTGTAGAGATCTTCAGACTGTGGGAATGGCAACGGCCGCAACAGCGCCGCGTTCATCGCGCTGAAGATCGCCGTCGCCGCGCCAATGCCGAGGGCGATCGTCGCGATCGCCGCGCACGAAAATGCCGCGGACTTACGCAGGGAGCGGACGGCGAAGCGCGCGTCCTGGAGCAGGGCGTCCATAGGTGCGAAGAGTGTATCGGGCATCCCGCTCAATGCGAAAGCGTGTCGCGCGCATCTGCGCCATCAAGCTGCGGCCCCTGGCTCCGACCTCCATCGGATGTCTCACGAGTTGCACCCCGCGACACTCCTCGGCTCGGCTGGCAAGCCTCAATTCGCGCCGATTGCCAAGTCTCGCATGGAACCCGTGGCGACGATCTCACTGAGCTCGCCGCCACTCCGTGGCTGCATCGAACGTGCGTCACCTCAAGGACTTAAAGGCGGCTCGGAGTTCAGCGGCAAACAGCTCGGGCTGCTCCCATGCTGCGAAGTGACCACCCTTGGCGACCTCGCTGAAGTAATTCAACGTCGGATACGCACGGCGTGCCCAAGTCTCCGGAGGCAAATACGCGTCCTCGCCGAACACCGTGATCGCAACGGGCAGCTTGATCTCCGTGGTCTTCCAAGCGCTCGCCACCAGCGCATTTCGACCGCGATTCTCCCAGTACAGCCGGCCGGACGACGCCGCCGTATTGGTGAGCCAATAGAGCGTCAAGTTGTCGAGCACATCGTCTCGAGTCAGCGATTGCTGCGGGTCAGCACCGAATCGCCATTGCGCGAATCCTGGATGCACCAGCACCCAGGACGCGAGGCCAACCGGCGAATCAGCGATTCCGTACCCAACGGTCTGCGGACGAGCGGTGAGCATCGTGAAATAGGAAGAGCTGCCGGTGCGGGCGCCGGCGACGAGCAGGTTGAACACCGCCCGCTCCTTCTCAGAGAGGCCCGCGGGCGCGACTCCGCTTCCAAGGGCCGCCACTACTTCGTTTGGAATCGTCGCCGGCAAGTTGATGTGAATGCCGCGCAGACCTCGTGCAGCCTGACGTGCCATTGCGCTCGAAATCGGAGTACCCCAATCGCCTCCCTGGGCCACATAGTTCTCGTATCCCAACCGCCGCATCAGTTCCGCCCATGCGCGCGCGATACGATCGGGATCCCAACCGGTACCGGTTGGCCGTGCTGAGAAGCCGTAGCCAGGAAGCGACGGTATGACGACATCGAAGGCGTCGTCTGATGTCCCACCATGCGCGGTTGGCTCGGTGAGTGGCTCGACGATCTTCAGTTGCTCGATCACCGAACCCGGCCAGCCATGCGTGATGATCACGGGCAGCGCATTCGAATGGCGAGAGCGGACGTGAATGAAGTGGATGTCCACTCCGTCGATGTTCGTCACAAATTGTGGAAGTGCGTTGAGCTTCGCTTCAATGCGTCTCCAGCTGTAGTCCGTCGCCCAGTACTTCACGAGGCCCTGCAGTTTCTGCAGTTGAGCGCCTTGCGAAGCGTCTGGCACGGTCTCCTGATCCGGCCAGCGAGTCGCCAGCAATCGACGCCGCAATTCCGCCAAATCGCCTTCGGGAATGGTGACCCGGTAAGGCCGAATCGATGTGTCGGTGGGCTCAGGCGTCGCGGCGGCCACCGGCACGCCAGCGACGGCAGCAGCAATCGAGAGTGCGTTGATCGAATTCTTGAGAGTCGTCATGATCGATTCCCCGCCCTTACTTGCGAAGCGACCGGAAACCGACGCGAAGTTCCTCACTCAGGAACTCCGGTTGCTCCCACGCAGCGAAGTGTCCCCCCTTGGGCAGCCGGTTGTAGTGAATGAGCTTGGGGTAGGCGCGCTCCGCCCAGCTCTTTGGCACCTGATAGAGTTCGTCGGGAAAGGCGCTGACGGCCACCGGAATGGTGACGTTCTTCGGCGTGAAGAATGGGAACTTGTTCTCCCAATACAAGCGCGCCGCCGATACGCCAGTATTCGTCAACCAGAAGAGCGTGATGTTGTCGAGCACGTCGTCTCTGGTCAATCCTTCGCGCTTGCCGTCGAAGGCGCGCGCGATGAGCTCGAGGCTGCGCGCATCGTGATCGATCATGAACGTCGCCAACGCCATTGGCGAGTCGGCGAGGCCGACGAGTGTCTGCGGCCGCGTCCCCATGTGGTACGCGTAGAAGACCTGGGTGTAAAAGAACGCCAGCTGCTTGTAAGCGTGCTGTTCGTCGCCGGACAGGCCGGCCGGCATCGGCTTGTTCGCGCTCGCCGCCGCGTCAATGTCAACTGGAACCGCGTTGGCCATGTTGGTGTGAATGCCGATCAGGGCTGGGTCCCCTTGAGTGGCCATGACGTCGACCACGACAGCACCCCAATCGCCGCCCTGCGCAACGAACTTCGTGTATCCGAGTCGCTTCATCAGGACAATCCACGCGCGTGCGATCCGCTCTGGCCCCCAGCCCGTGCCGTTGGGCTTGGCGGAGAATCCGTAACCCGGCATTGACGGGATAACGATGTCGAACGCGTCCGATGCGCTTTTCCCATGGGCGGTCGGGTCGGTCAGCGGCCCGATCAGCTTCATCTGCTCGATGATCGAACCTGGCCAGCCGTGGCTCACCAGCAGCGGCATGGCATCAGGGTGCTTCGAACGCACGTGGATGAAGTGAATGTCGAGACCATCGATCTCGGTGATGAACTGCGGCACGGCGTTCATCCGCGCTTCAACCTTCCGCCAGTCGTATTCATTCGCCCAGTAGCGCGCCAGTTTCTCGATCGTCGCTAGCGGCACGCCTTGGGAGAAGTCGCCGACCGTCTCCCGCTCGGGCAGACGCGTGGCGTTGATGCGCCTGCGCAACTCTGCCAGTTCGGCGTCGGGAATGTTCACGTTGAATGGACGAATAGCGGCTGATGCCGCGGATTCAGTGGCTGCCGCAGCGGTAGTCATGCTGTCCTCCTGTTTGTTGTTGTGAAGCTGGGTTGTTTCGGCGGTCTGCAACGACAGCAGCGCGATCACCGTGACCGTCGCGACCCGGTAGCTGGCGGGCGCGATTCGGCTGCTGGTCGGTTCGAGTCGAGTCATCGTTCATCTCCTCGACCCGATGAGACCAGACGTGAGGTTGCGGTTCTATTCGACGAAGGTCGTGATTCGACCTAAGTAGGAGAGGAAGCCGTCAGCGGCCGGCTGTCGGCTTCTGAAATGCGATGCGGCCTGGCAACGAAACCGTCACTTCAGTTCCACCGCCAAGTGGTTGAGAAAACAGCAGGGTTGCGCCGACCTTGGCGGCCCGTTCTCGCATCCCTGTCACACCGAAGTGTCCGTCCTTGCCTCGTGCTGCGAGGTCGGCGTCAATACCGACGCCGTCGTCGACAACTCGAATGACGAGGTCTTGACCGAACGCCACCGTGACCTCGAGGCGCTTGGCTTTGGAGTGCAGGCAGGCATTGCGAATTGCCTCGTAGCCAATCCGATAGAGCTCGTCGCGCACGAGAGGATGCACCTCTCGAGGTGCGCCAATCACCGACACCACGCCCGCAATTGGCCCTTGCCGACGACAATCCTCGATCGCGCGGCGGAACGCGTCGGGCAGATTGTCGACGTCGCTCGTGGGACCTCGCAGTGCACTGACCGCAGCGCGGCCCTCGGTGCTGGCTTGCCCCAGCCACGAGGAAACCTGCTGCATGGCATTTCGTAGATCGACGCTACCCTCAGGGCTGCTCAACGCGTCATCCGCAACTAACTTGCTGCCCTCCACGGTTTGCAACAACGTGTCGTGAAGGTCGCGCGCCAACCGGGTGCGCTCGGCGAGCCGCTCATCAAAGCGGGCGTTGAGTTCGCGCGACACCTGGCTGATGCGGCGCCGATACAGCAACCATAACGCCGTCGCGGCGAGCGCGAGTGCCAGAATCAGGAACCACCACGTCTGGTACCACGCCGGCGCGATCCAAATCTCGAGCGCGGCACCTTCTTCATTCCAGACGCCGGCATTGTTCTGCGCACTCACTCGAAATCGGTAATTGCCTGGTCTGAGGTCTGTGTAGAGCGCCTGCCGTCTTGTCCCAGCGTCTTGCCATTCAGTGTCCCTGCCCTCCAACAAATAGCGGAAGTTCACTTTTTGGGGCGCGACAAAACTCAGACCGGCGAACTGGATTTCTAAATCCCGATTGAGGGGCGGCAAGTAAATCGGGCCGGCAACCGTGTAATCTCGGCGATCTGCGATCACGCGTTGAATGTGTACCGGCGGCGGTAAGGAGTGTTCGGCCAGCCGAATGGGATCGATTACCTGGACGTCGTTGTCATTGGCAAACCACAGCCGTCCGTCTGCTGATCGCGAGGCGTGCGGCGCGAAGGTCGCCCGGGCTGGCCGTACGCCATCAACCGATCCGAATGACGTCGCCTTTATGACGGCGGCTTCCGAACCCCACCACTTCTGGAGCTCCGACGCTTCGACGCGAAGGAGGCCGCAGCCGCTATAAAGCCACAAAGCGCCTCGTTGATCGAACACCATTCCATGTGCTTGATGACACGGCAATCCGTTCTTCGTGGTCAGCGTGCGGAGGATGCCCTGACGCCACGCCAAGACACCGTTGTCGGTGGCGCCGAAGACCGCTCCATCGGGTGCCACCACAAATTGCCTCACATAGCTCGTCTCCTGAAGCGGAAATGACACGGTTTGGGACTCGCCGTCGTGATAACGAACAAAGCCCCGATCGGTGCCGATCCAGATGCCACGTTCGGGATCGGCCGCAAGAGCGAATGCACCGGTTGGAAGCTGAGGTTGTGCTAGTTCATCTACTGCAGTGAGGCCTTGGACCCGTTGCAGCTTCCTGGGCACGTTTGCTGACCGGGGCGTGACGAACCAAACATCGCCATCGCGATCCTCGACGATGTCCTGCACGATGCCGACGCCGGTGCCGTCGCGCCGCGGAATCCGTACGAACCTGCCGCCATCACGCACGAAAAGTTCACGATCAACACCCACCCAAAGACGGCCGTCACGCCCTTGCATCATCGACGTGACGACCGAGCCGGGCAGGCCTTTTTCAGGAGTGATCGTCGAGACGTCGTTGTTGTAAATGGCAGTGAGCCCACCGGTAGTTCCTACCCACACTGAGCCGTCGTGTGTCGCCAGCACCGACGAGGCCTGATATCCGGCTACCCCCTCTCTGGCGGAGAAAGTCAACATCGGCAGTTGACGAAAACAATCGATTCCTTCGGGAGTCGCCGCCCAGACATTGCCTTCTCGATCCTCGTATAGCGCATGCACTGTACTGCCCGTCAAGCCATCCGCTTTCGAGAAGCGGTCGACCTTTCCGTTGGCCACTCGGTAGATACCCTCGTCGCGTAAACCAACCCACATGGTCTTGCTGCGGTCCTGAAGAAGGGCGTGCACGTTGAGCCGACTAGCGTCAATGCCGTGCAAGGAAACAGGCGAGATGGCGTCGCCTTTTATCTCCTGAAGTCCGAGGCCGCGACCGCCCCGCAACATTCCAACCCAGACAGAGCCGTTGGGAGCTTTGGCAATGGCCTGCACTCCGCTTAGGCCCCTTGTGGCCGACAGCTCGCGCGCCAGGAATGTTTGCGAGCGGGAGGATTGGCGGTCCCATCGGCTTAGTCCGTACGAGCCGCCGAGCCAAATCGAGTCGTCAGCTCCGACCATCAGCTCTCCAGCGTTGGGATTCTGTACTCCGTCAGGTTGATCGAAACAGCGAACTTCATTCGCTACGTACTGACAGAAGGTGGCGATGGACGTATTGGTGCGGACGAACCAAATGCTTCCGGCGCGATCTTCGATAATCTGCTCAACGTTGCCTTGCCGACTATCGACGGCCACCAATTTGCCATCCTTCAGCCGGAAGATGCCGGCCCGCGAGCCGATCCAGAGGCTGCCGTCGCGACTTCCGTACAACGCGGAGACATGTATCGATAAGGAGGAGGGGCTGGTATCGCCGGGAATACGCGATTCGAATTTCGCTCCGTCGAAGCGTACGACCCCAGTAGACGTACCGATCCACATGTATCCGTCGGTGGTCTGAGTGATCAGCTGCGGCGACCCACTGAAATAGCCGTCCTGAACCCGCCACTCCGAATGCGCGTACTGCGATAGCCGGATTCGATTCTGCGCATGCGCCTCAGTGGCTACCCCGACGACGACTAGAATGGTGGCAAAACTTCGCAGCATGATGGCGACGATAAACCTCCGTATGCCTTGAATCACCTCTCAGATTCTCGCGGCAGAAACCTGTATTTTTCTTCAGGTAGCGGTCACGACTCGACGGACAAGACACCACGCCGAATCGCAATGGTGACGGCATGCGTCCTGTCGTTGGCGCCGAGCTTGTCGACCAGGTTCTTGATGTGAAAATTGACGGTGGTCTCACCGATCCCGAGGACGCCAGCGATCTCTTTATTTTTGTGGCCATCGCGGATCAAACGAAGCACTTGGATCTCGCGGTTGGTCAGCGCGTCATCGGCCAGGTGCTCGGCCAGCCGCGCAGCCACCTCCGGTGGCACGTGCTTCCGGCCGGCATGAACAGCTCGTATGACGGAGAGGATCTGCTCTTTGGGCATGCTCTTGAGCAGATACCCTGCAGCGCCTGCTCGCAGGGCACGTTGAATCTCCGCGTCGCCATCCGACATGCTCAGCATGATGATTCGTGCGTCGGGAAACTCTCCGCGGATGGCGATGAGCGTGTCCGTGCCGTTGGTTCCTGGCAGCCGCGAATCCATCAGCGTGATGTCTGGTAGGTGCTTGCGGAACTCGGCGACCGCCTCTTCGGCGTTACCAGCTTGTCCAACCACCACCATGTCCGCCTGTGAGCCGATGATCGTTCGCAGACCCTCCCGAAAGACCGGATGATCCTCGACGCTTAGGATTCGAATGGCATTGGCCTTGGCCATCGCCGTGCCTCCGCGGCCATTCTAGCCGCGACTCGCGGCTATAGAAAATCAGGGGCCCGAGTCCGGAGTTTCGGAGGTGTTGCGCGACTCCAATGCCAGATAGCTTTCGGGCATGCAAACGCTCCTGGATGCGTTCGGGGTCAGCATCATAAAAAGCCAGCAACGGCGAAATGTGGGTGCAACCGAATCATGGACCCGGGGCGCGGTCACCCTTCCGGTTCCACGTGTTGAGAGCCGCAGCGCCGAGGGGAGCAGGGTATGACGATGTTTGCCGAGCAACTGTCTCGAATCACAGAAAACAGTTTGGCGCCTATCGGTCGACAGCCTTCGAACTCGATTGTGTATGTCGTTGATGACGATCTCTCGGTTCGGGAATCGCTAGAGACGCTAATCACTCGCACCGGCGCTGAAGTCGAGACATTCGATTCCGCTGAAAAGTTCCTGTCCTTTCAGCTACGACCGGTACCAAGCTGCCTTCTTCTCGACGTCGGGTTACCTGGAATGAGTGGATTGGAATTGCAGGAGCGGCTCTCCAGCCGGCCAGACATCACCGTCGTGATTTTGTCCGGACACGCAGACGTTCGATTGGTGGTGCGCGCGATGAAGTCAGGCGCCCTCGACGCTCTCACGAAACCGCTGGAACTCGCGCCGATTCAAGAGGCCGTGCAGGCCGCGCTTGGGCGAAGCGCAGTCATTCGACAAAAGGAAGCGGCAGTAGCCGCACTGCGGGATCGCCATGCATCACTCACCCCACGGGAACGGCAGGTGCTGTCGCTGGTCGTGTCGGGGCTGCTGAACAAGCAGGTTGGTGGCGAGTTGGGGATTACGGAAATGACCGTTAAATCCCACCGCGGCCAAATCATGAAAAAAATGAGGGCCTCGTCCTTCGCAGACCTCGTGAGAATGGCTTCTGTACTCGAATCGTTGCCGAATCCGTGAGCGGTCCTGGTTGCGCGACAGACATCGACGTATCACTTGACCGGAAGAAACGTCGGCGTGCCCTTGTCTTTGAGAAAGAACACCACGAATTTCGCTTTCTGGGTGTGGCTCGCGTTCCTGGCCACGGTGTGGACGTCGCCCGGGCTTTCGTAAAAGGTCTGTCCCGCCGTCAGCGTGACCGACGCGCCGCCCTCCACTTGCATGACCACGGAACCTTCAAGCACGTAAAGCATCGCCTGCGCGTCATGGCGATGGACTGGGTCGGAGGCCCCTGGTTGGTACTCAACGGTGTGCATCGCAATTTCCTTGGTGGGCATGCCGGCCGCGGGCCGAGAGAGCAATGGCCTGCTCGTTGTGCCTGTGCCCTGGGCGAGACTGGTGTGGCCCATGATCGCCAGCGAAACGATCAGCAGCATTGCGTTCTTCATGGTGGCTCCTTGGTTCGATCAGACATCCCGATTGAGCCACGCCGTGCCGGAGATCTGCTATTGGACATTGGTATCGATCAGGCCGCTCGCCTGACCAGGCTATAGACGCCGATGCCGATCCAGATGAGATTCAGGACCGCCGAGGGAATCGCGCCGTTCCAGCTGCTGTTGATCACGAGTCCAATCGCGCCGCCGACGTTGAGGAGCTGGTAGCCCCAGGAGCGTGCGGCGATTCGTTCGGAGGAGACGAGACCGTAGGCCAAGAGCACCATCAAGGCGCCCGTCCAGCCAACGACTTCGATGAGAGTCGCCCACATCTGTATCCCTCCGTCGGTCATGCCGATTGTGACGTCGCGGCACTTGAGGGGCCATCGGACCTTGGTATCGATCCTTCAGTCGACACCATCGTCCAATGGCGCCAGCCCGTACGACCTGTTGTCATGGCGCCGAGGTTTGAGCAACGAGAAGGGGGCGCCAATGCGTAGCACTGAATCTGATCGCGCAACTGTGTCCGACATCGAGCGTTCTGGCATGCGTCGCATGCTCGAGGGGCGCCAGCGCGAGCTGCTGCACGAAATACACAGCCGGGTCCGTGATGTCCGCGAAGAAGGATCCACCAATGACCGCCACGTGACGGAGTCGGGAGACGCAGAGGCCGGGCCCGAACACGACCTGGCGTTCGCGTTGATCCAAATGAAGGCGGAAACGGCCGACAAGATTGCCGCGGCGCTTCGCCGGTTCGACGAGGGCAGCTTCGGATGCTGTCTCGACTGCGAAGATCCGATTCCATTGTCACGACTGCGCGCGTTGCCATTTGCGGTCCGCTGCCGGGACTGCGAGGAAGCGCGCGAGGAGGATGAACGGCGCGGGCGTCGCTCGCCGCTCATCTCGAATCGTCTCCAGCAGTCCGATACCTTGGTCTGATGGATTGCATACCGCGCGTTTGATGTCATGCGTTCGAGGAGGGATCGCATGAAGCGATTCGAACAACTGAAACGCGCTCTCAGAATTGGAGTCATCGGCATGGCGACAATGACATCGGCAACGCTCCCGTCCACCGCGGCCGCGGGCGAGAACAACAACCCGGCGATCAAGCCGTTTCGAGTCAGCATCCCCGACAGCCAGCTCGCTGAAATGCGTCGCCGGATCGGCGCGGCGCGCTGGCCCAGCAAGGAGCTCGTGAAGGATCGATCTCAAGGCGTGCAGCTGGCGACCATGCAAGCGCTGACGCGCTACTGGGCAAAGGACTACGACTGGCGAAAGTTCGAAGCGCGCCTGAACGCGCTGCCGCAGTTCACGACCGAGATCGACGGCGTGACGATTCATTTCATTCACGTCAAGTCCCGGCACGAGAACGCGCTGCCGCTGATCATGACGCACGGCTGGCCGGGCTCGATCACCGAACTGCTCGACACCGTGGGGCCGCTGACGGATCCGACGAAGTTTGGCGGCAGCGCCGCGGATGCCTTTCATCTGGTGCTGCCGTCCTTGCCAGGCTACGGGTTTTCGGGCGAACCGACCGAGGTTGGCTGGAATACCGGCCGCATTGCGCGCGCCTGGGCGACACTGATGGAGCGTCTCGGCTATACGCGCTATGTGGCGCAGGGCGGCGACGTCGGCGCCGACGTCACGGACGCGATGGGTCGCCAGGCGCCGAACGGGCTGGTTGGTATTCACGTCAACCTGCTGACGCCCGCTCTCGGCATCGTCGATCACCTGCCGGCGAAGACCGAACAGGAACAAGCCGCACTCAAAGCGGTTGGGACCTTCAAGGCCACCGGCTTCGGGTATTTCCTCGAGCAGTCGACGCGTCCGCAAACGATCGGCTACTCGCTGCTGGATTCGCCAGTCGGACTGGCGGCGTGGTTGCTGGACCACGACACCGACAGCTACTACAAGATCTCGAAGGCGTTCGTCGACGGCACGCCGGTCGGCAACCTGACGAGGGACACCATCCTCGACAACATCTCGATGTATTGGCTGACGGGCACCGGCACTTCTGCGGCGCGTTGGTATTGGGAATTCGGACAGTTTCTGGCGGCGCTTCCGCACGGAGCAGCGCCCCCTCCGGTCAAGGTCCCGGTCGCGTTCACGACGTTCCCCGGTGAACTGTGGGCGGCGCCGCGTAGCTGGGCTGAGGCCGTCTATCCGGGAATTGCGTACTTCAACGAGGCCGCCCGCGGCGGACACTTCGCTGCGTGGGAGGAACCCGCCCTCTTCACATCGGAGCTGCGCGCAGCATTCAAGTCGTTGCGGTGAGCTCGGCGTGACGGCTGGCGCGCGAGAGCGACTCTCGCGCGCCACACGCTTCCGGCAGGCTCAGCGATTTGTTGCGGGTATCTCGAATTTGACCGTGCCCTTGTCGACCACCTGGTGGTTGGCATTCGCGAGCTCGATCAATACCTCATGCGGTCCTGGCGTCAGCCCCTGGAGGATGACGGGGCTTCCCCCGGCATCCGCCCAATGCCATGGCGCCTTGTCGACCGTCACGTGAATATGGCCGACTCGAGGAGACACGTCCAACGCGCCCGGGCCAAACACCGGCACGATACGCATGTTCTCCGCGCAATACGGAATCACGACGACGCCTCTCGACGCGAGCGGCTCCGGCAACGGAGTGCCGACCACGAGCCGCGCGGCAGGCTCCGTTCCAGTGAGCGGAATGATCAGCTCAGGTTTGCAGGTGCGTGCCGGATCCTGTGCGTTGGCGATGCCGCCATATTGCAACAGCGTCGCGACGGACAACGCCGCCACGGTCTGAACGGCTGGCTTCTTCGTACTCATGCGCTTCACTCCTTCTGATGCGAACTGGTTTCCATACCTGATCACACGCAACGGCGCCGCACAGGTCTATTGGACAAAGGTGTCGGCCGCTGCCAGGCCTGAAGCAACACCATCGTCTGATTGGATTGCCGGCGGTGGGCGTGCTGAGATCGACGTGACTCGGGAATTGGTGCGATCAGGAGGAACGAGATGACGATCGTGAAAGCCGCCGCCGTGCAGATGAGCCCTGTCCTCTATAGCCGCGACGAGACCGTTGACAAGGTTGTCGGAACGATCCGCCACCTCGGACAGCAGGGTGTTCAGTTCGCCGTGTTCCCCGAAACGGTGATTCCCTACTATCCCTATTTCTCGTTCATCCAGACTCCGCAACAAATCATCGCGGGCCAGGAGCATCTAAGGTTGCTCGATCAGGCCGTGACGGTGCCGTCTCCAGCGACGCACGCCATTGGCGATGCCTGCCGAGAGACGTCTGTTGTTGTGTCAATCGGCGTCAACGAGCGCGATGGTGGAACGCTGTACAACACGCAGCTGCTGTTCGATGCGGACGGCGCGATGATCCAGCGCCGCCGCAAGATCTCGCCGACCTACCACGAGCGCATGGTCTGGGGGCAGGGAGATGGCTCGGGTCTTCGCGCGGTTGACAGCCGCGTCGGCCGAATCGGTCAGCTGGCGTGCTGGGAGCACTACAACCCGCTCGCTCGTTACGCGATGATCGCGGACGGCGAGCAGATTCACGCGGCGATGTATCCCGGATCGATCTACGGTGAGCTGTTCAGCCAGCAAGCCGAAGTCAGCGTACGCCAGCATGCCCTTGAGTCGGCGTGTTTCGTCGTCTGCTCAACGGCCTGGTTGAGCGCCGAGCAACAATCACAGATCGCTGAGGATACTGGCGGCGCGATCGGCGCGATTTCCGGCGGCTGCTTCACGGCGATTGTCGCACCGGACGGGACGCTGATCGGCGAGCCGATCCGCTCCGGCGAAGGGGCGGTGATCGCAGACCTTGATCTCGCTCGCATCGCCAAACGCAAACAGGTCATGGATGCGTCCGGCCATTACAGCCGCCCTGAGCTGCTGAGTTTGCTGATCGACCGCACGACCACCGCGCACGTGCACGAGCGTGCCGCCGGGCCCTCGGCCGCCGGCGCCATGGAATTAGCGACTGGTGCCGTCGACTAGCAGCAGGAATCCGAAGCCGGCCGCGGCCAGCAGGCCCGAGAATCGGGGACTGTCGTGGAAGGCTTCGGGAATCATCGTTTCGGCAATCATCGCCAGCAACGCACCCGCGCCGAATGCCTGAAGGCGCGGGGGCCAGGCGGCATCCAGGGACGTCAGGCCAGCGAATCCGGCAGCAACCGCGAGTGCGGAGCCCACTGCAACCGCACTCCACGTGAGAAGGACATACGTGCGGCTGCGTCCCGCCGATCGCATGCCGGCGGCGCTCGAGAGTGCCTCTGGAAAATTACCGATCGAAAAGGCCACGACCAGCGCCGTCGGCACGATCGGATCACGCAGCGCGATGCCAAGCAGCAGCGCCTCCGGCAGACCGTCCAGCGCGTTGCCCAGCGCGATGGCGGTACCGCTGCCTCGCATTTGCAGCTCACTGATCTGCGGCAGGCACTCGCCGCATCGTTTGCGATTGAAGGCGCCACGTTGATTGAGCAGTGCATTGCTGGCGCTGAAGAGGCCCGCGCCAAGCAACAACGCGAGCGTCGCCGTTTCGGGCCCGATGAGCTGAGTGGCATCCGCCGCGAGCTTGAACGAGACTCCGGCGAGCAACAGTCCTGCTCCGACCGACATCGTCATCGCGATGGTACGGTGGCGCAACCGAATGAATGTTCCGACCGCGGCGCCGGCGAGCAAGCCGGCCGACGCCACGGCTCCCCAGCTCAGCGCGGCCCACACGTCTTCCATATACCCTGCAGTGTCAGATTGCACCGCATCACCTCAGGCGTCCATTACACCAACGTCTAGTTGATCGACCCGCAGCCGGTTTGTTGTGATCGATCCGGCAACGACAACGAGGTGATTCATGCAGGCGATTCGCGTTCACAAGTTTGGGGACATCGATGCGCTGACGATCGAGAACGTGCCTCGGCCCGTGGCCGGCGGTGGCGAGGTGTTGCTTCGCGTACAGGCAGCCGGCGTCGGTCCATGGGACGCGTGGATCCGCGCCGGCCGCTCGGTGATCAATCAGCCGCTGCCGCTGACGCCTGGCTCCGACGTGGCAGGCATCATCGAGGCGATTGGTCCGGGAGTGACCCGCTTCAGGCCTGGCGATGAGGTGTTCGGCGGCACCAACGACAAATTCACCGGCGGATATGCCGAATACGCCGTCGTTTCTGCCGCCAAGCTCGCCAAGATGCCGCACCGCATCGGGTTCGTCGAGGCGGCGTCGGTGCCCGTTGTCGCCTGCACCGCGTGGGAGATGGTGTTCGAACACGGAATGATCGACGCGTCAAAGCGTGTGCTCATCCATGGCGCTGCCGGCAACGTCGGCGCGTACGCCGTGCAGATGGCCGCCGGCCGCGCCCTGGAACTGATTGCGACGGCCTCGTCGAACGACGTGGCATTCGTCAAGAGTCTCGGCGCCCACCGTGTCATCGACATCCAGCGATCGCGGTTCGAGGACCACATCGCCGACGTTGACGTGGTGCTGGACCTCGTCGGGGGCGAGCCGCAGGAACGGTCCTTTGCCGTCCTGAAGCGCGGCGGCGTACTGGTCTCCGCTGTCTCCAATCCCGATCAGCAGCGCGCGGCCGAGCACTGCGTGCGCGCATTTTTCTTCCTCGTCGAGGTGACGGCCAGTCGCCTCGAGCAGATTGCGAGGCTGATTGATGCCGGTGCGCTGCGGACCAGCGTCGGCGACGTTCTACCGCTGGCCGACGCGCACCTGGCCCACGAAATGCTCGCCGGCAAGCCGCACAAGCGCGGAAAAATCGTTCTCACGACCCACGCTTCATGACCTCTGAAGTGCGGCGATACGCCGGTCAAGGAGGCGCGATCGCCGTCATGGCGGCTGCGCCTACGGCGTGTTCAACCACCGATTGAGCGCGCGCGGCAGCCGCGGCATGACGATCCAGGTCATCGTCACGATGCTGACCGATGTCGAGATGGCAATCGTGGCCAGCAGCGGCAGTCGCAGGGGTGCAATCGCATGCGCCAATGCACCCACGATCGGAAACATGGCAAGCCACGTGATGAGCGCTTTTTTCCAACGCGGCGGGCGTTCGTCGGCGTTCATGCGACCTCCGGCACGATCACATCAACTCTCGCGGCCCGGTGGTATTGGACGAAGGTGTCAGGAGGAACGCGGCGAACGCTCGCCATGGCGTCGTTAGGCTAATCGAAAGGCGACCTGTCCCGGCACGGTGAGCGTGATCGCCGTGCCGGTGGCGGCGCTGCTGGCCACCGTCAACGTTGCGCTGATCCGCTCGGCGCGCTCGCGCATCCCGCGCAGCCCGAAGTGTCCGTCCTTGCCTGTCTCGAGGACGCCGATGTCGATACCCACACCGTCATCAGTAATCTGCAGTGTCAAGTCCTGTGCGTACTCCAGCGTGACGCTGATGCGAGTGGCCTGTGCGTGATGACAGGCGTTGCGAATCGCTTCGTAGCCGATTCGGTAAATTTCATCGCCGACCACCGGATGCAGCTCCCGCGCTCGCCCATGCACCGAGAACGGCATGGCCGCCTCGGAGTCGTGTTGGCACTCGTCGATCGCGCGCTGAAACGCCGCCGCCAGGTTGCTGTGCTCGGCGCTTGGTGACCGCAGTGACTGGAGCGCGGCCCGTCCCTCGGCCGCTGCCTGGCCCAGCCAGGTGGAGATTTGCTCGAGGGAGCGCACCAGTCGGTCGGCATCCTGCCGATCCTTCAGCGCGCGGTCGGCGACCAGCTTGCTGCCTTGAACCGTTTGCAACAACGTGTCGTGCAGTTCGCGGGCGACTCGCGTGCGCTCGGCGAGTCGTTCGTTGAGGCGCACGCTCATCATGCGCGACAGCTGCTGGACGCGGATACGGTAGGCCACCAGCAGCAGGAGCAAGGTGGCCGCCACGACCGCGACGGCGAATCCACGAGTTTGATAGAAGTAGGGCAGGATCGTGAACGGCCGTGATGACACCGGATCGGTCCATCGCCCGTCGCCGTTCGACGCCGTCAGCTTGAATGTGTAGGTTCCCGGCGGCACACGCGTGTAAATGGTCTCGGTTCGCCGCCCGGCTTCCTGCCACCCTTCATCGAATCCGGCCAGCTGATATCGGAAGATCACGTTGTCAGGCGCCGTCAAGTTGACGCCCTGGTATTGAATGACCAACGTTCTCGGCCCAGGGTCCACCACTCCGCTCTCGGCGACACCCTGTCCGTCCACGGTGATCGATCGAATCGTCACCACTGGCGGATGGACGGCGGTCCGCCACCGTTCGGGATCGAGGCTGACGACGCCGTGCCGGGTTGCGAACCAGAGGTGTCCGTCCGCGTCCCGGGCGGCGGTTTCCGTCAAGCCTTCGATCTGTTGAGGGGAACCGGCGTATTCGCCTTCGGTGATCAGATCGGCCTTCATCGCATACGACACGGTTGCCAGGCCGGCGTCCAGTTCACTCGCAGGCAATCGCACGATCCCGCGGGCGGTATTCAGCCACAGATCGCCGCTCCGCGATTCCACCAGCCCACGCACGCCGCGAACGACGTCCGGATCGGCAAACGTCAGCGGCACGAATTGTGTCTCCCGAAACACGCCAAGGCCGCTGCCGCCCGCGAAGAGACCGCGCGAGGTTTCAAGTATCGCGAAGACAAATCCAAGTCCAGGATTACCGGTGGTGATGACTTGGGGCCGGCCCCCTTCATAGAGGAGGACCTGTCGATTCCTGAATCCAACCCAGACACGGTTCCGTGAATCGACATAGAGCATCGGCGCCGACCTGCCGAGCATTCCGTCGCCAGGCAACTGTGTCCACGCTCGATCCTTGTACTGCCAGACACCACCGCCATTCGCGGCGGTGCCCGATACCGTCGCGTATACGGAGTGATCCGGCCCCACGGCAATTCGTGTCAGGCTGTACGGCCGGACTCCTTTAATAGGTGCGAGCTTGCTCCGCTTCCCGCCGGCGACTGTCGATACGCCGTCGTGGTCGACAAACCATGCCAGATCGTTGTCGCGACAGGAGAGCGAGTACATGTCTCGCCCGCCGGGCACCAGGGTTCTTGATCCGCGCGACACTTTATAGAGCTGGCTGACCTGGTTGGCGACCCACAGTTCGCCGGACCCTGTCGCGCAGACCATCCACCGCGTATCTCGACCTTCATCGAACGCCGTCAGCTGCTGCGGCCGCAGCCGATCGAGGCCGCGATCGCCGCCGAGCCAGATGTTGCCGTGTTTGTCGATCAGCGAAAGGAACATGATGTTCGACGACAGCCCCTGTTCGCGCGTCAACATATCTGGCTGCGGGCGTAGCGGCGCGCCAGGGACAAGTTCTTCGGCCGTAAACCTGCGCACGCCTTTCTCTAAGACAACAACGATGAGGGAGCCATCCGGCGCCATGACCAGGTCGCCCGCGTACTCCGTGAACGGCAACACCGAGATGAGATGGCCTTGCCCGTCGATCAGTTGCGTCCGGCCGCGTTCGCGCGGCGTGTCCATGTCGTGGATCCAGATATTCCCGTTCGGTGTCTCGGCGAAACCAATCGACGCCGTCGACGGGACATCAGTGCGCGTGAACGACGACTGCCCCAGCGCGCGGCGATGCAGGTATCCGCCCTGCACCAGCCAGATGGTGCCCGCTTTGTCGATGAACAGACCGCTCATGCGTGTGGTCAGCGGCGCCGCTTCCAGGTGCCACGCTTCGTCGCGAGGATCGAACCGAATCAACTGCAGCTGGTTGGCCATCGCCCAGACGCTGCCATCGCGCGCCTCGAACGGCTCCTCGACGAGCGCGAGGGGCTGCTGATCGGCGTGGTCGTAGACCGTGACCCTGCCCGCCTTGATGCGCGCCGCACCCGCCTGATAGAACCCGACCCACAGCACACCCTGTCTGGTAACCAGGAGGGACTCGACCGGTACGCGAGGCAACAGCGGATCGCCCGGCGGCGATTCAAATTGACGAAATCTCAGACCATCGAAGTTGAAGAGACCGCTGTCGGCTCCAACCCAGAGCGTGCCGTCTGGATCCTGGACGAGCGCGTTCACAGATTGCGGCGCACCATCTCGCGCCGTCCAGAACGTGTGGTCCATCCGAAGCAGCGCGTGCGGATCTTGCGCCGCGCTTGCCGCCTGCGCCCAAATCAACCACAGTGCGGCAGTCCCGATCATCGAGCGGATCGTTCTCATCGCGTCTGCGCAGCCTAAGTCACAGCATTCGATCGCTCACCATTGGCCAGCGCAGGCAGACGCCTACAGTTTTCCTCAGGTGTCTTGGCACGTCACAGCCCCAGCAGCCCGCGGCGCACCGCGATGGTCACGGCGTGGGTACGGTCATTCGCGCCGAGCTTCTCGACGATGTTCTTGATGTGGAAGTTGACCGTGTTCTCGGAAATCGACAGCCGATCGGCGATTTGCTTGTTCTTGTGTCCGTCCCGAATGAGCTGCAGCACTTCGAGCTCTCGAGGGCTGAGGTCTTCCTCGCCAAGATGCTCCGCGATGACCGCGGCGACCTCGGCCGGCACGTGCCGCTTGCCGGCGTGGACCGAACGGACCACGGCCAACAGCTGTTCTTGCGGCATGCTCTTGAGCACATAACCCGCCGCGCCCGAGCGCAACGCGCGCTGGATTTCGCCGTCACCATCCGACGACGACAGCATGATGATCCGCGCCTCGGGGAACTCGCCGCGAATCGCGATCAGGATGTCGGTGCCATTGGTGCCCGGCAGGCGGAGGTCCATCAGCGTGACATCGGGACGATGGCGCCGGTATTCGGCGATCGCCTCCACGCCATTGGTGGCCTGGGCGACGAGCTCCATGTCGGGCTCTGCCTCAATCACCGTGGCGAGGCCTTGTCGGAACACCGGGTGATCTTCGACGCTCAGTATGCGAATCGGCTTCGAGACCAAACGCGCTTCTCTGTGCTCGCGCAGTTTACCTCAACAGCGAAAGGCATTCCGAATAACACGACGCAGGTGAACGGCAGAGCTTCAGGCCGACATCACATTACGTTGGCGTTGGAGGATCGCATGGTGTCGAGGTGTGCGGCCATCCTGACCAGGTGCGGGAGCGAATCGGCCCTCATCTTCCGCATGACCTGACCGCGGTGCGCCTTCACCGTTATTTCGCTGATCCCAAGGTCGTACGCGACTTGTTTGTTGAGCAGGCCTGAAACAACCAGCGCCATGATTTCGCGCTCGCGTCGTGTCAACGAATCGTAACGGTGTCGAAGGTCGCGCAGGGCCTGGCCGCGCAAGAGCATGGCTCGGCTCAGCTCAATGGCGGCATGAACCGCCGCCAGAAGATACTCGGGGTCGACCGGCTTGGCGAGCACGTCAACAGCGCCCGCCTTCATCGCTCGCACGGTCACATGGACATCGGAGCGGCCCGTGATCACGATGATCGGCATGTGCGACTGAGCGCTAACCTGCCGTTGCAGCTCAAAGCCATCGGCGCCTTGTAGTGCCAGGTCCAGCAGTAGACAACTCGGGACTTCGGGACGGGACAACGAGAGAAACTCGTCGGCTGAACCGCACGCCTCCACGTCGAACCCGGTCGCTGCAATCAGCTGCTCCAGAGTGTGGCGAACGTTCTCGTCGTCGTCGACGACGAAAACCATGGGAGACGTCTTGCGAACCGACGATGGTGGGCATTGCGGATTGTGGGCGTAGCTACGGACGGCGTGCAGTATTTCCATGCGTGGAAGGCTACGCGCGTGCGCCGTGACGCAACACCTCAGAAACTGGTGACGCTGACCTCCATTTTTCAGTAGGTCTCCAGCCGTGCCGCCGACCCACACCATCGTCCAATAGCGCGATGGGCCGCCTTCTTGTCTGATGCAACTGAAGGAAGGAGCGCTCAATGCTGGGTCGTCGAACATTCATCAGCCAGGCGGCGATGTCGGTGGTTTCCGCGGCGCAGGGCGGCGGGCCCGGTGAGCTCGCCGCCCTCGCGCGTGGAACGACGTGGCTCAATTCGCCTCCGCTCACCGCCGCGGCGCTCCACCGCAGGATTGTGCTCGTCAACTTTTGCACCTACACCTGCATCAACTGGATCCGCACGCTACCGTTTCTGCGTGCCTGGTCGAAGGCCTACCAGAACGAGATGGTCATTGTCGGCGTGCACACGCCGGAGTTCGGCTTCGAGCATGACGCCGGCAACGTGCGCCGGGCGCTCGAGCGGTTGGATGTTCCTTACCCGATCGTGCTCGACAACGACTACCGGATCTGGAGGGCGTTCCGGAACAACTACTGGCCGGCTCTGTATGGCATCGACGCGAAGGGCCACGTCAGGAACCACCAATTCGGTGAAGGCGACTACGACCGCTGGGAGATGTTCCTTCAACGGATGATTGCCGAGGCCGGCGGCAGGGGACTTCGCTCCGGTGCACCGATCGTGAGCTCGTCGGGCGTCGACGCTGCGGCGGACTGGGGCAACCCTGCAAAGTCCCGAGACCTATGTTGGCTACGAGCGCATGGAGAATTTTGCGTCTCGTGAAGGCGTCGGGCGCGATCGCCGCAGGTCGTATGCCGCGCCGGCGCGGCTGGCGCCCAACCAGTGGGCGCTGACGGGCGAGTGGACCGTTGGCCGGCAGGGCGCCTTGCTCAATGCACCCGGCGGCCGGATCGCGTTCTCCTTTCACGCGCGCGACCTGCACCTTGTGATGGGCCCGGCGAGCGGCGCCGCGTCAGTCCGGTTTCGCGTGACGACCGCGCGGCACCCAACCCGCGCTGCGCGGGGCAGCGACATCGACGAGGGTGGTAACGGCATCGCGAGCGAGCCCCGCTTGTATCAGCTCGTTCGACAGCCGAAGCCAATCTCCGACGAGCTGTTCGAGATCGAATTCCTCGATCCAGGGGTCGAGGTGTTTGCGTTCACATTCGGTTAGGAACCGACTCATGGCCAAGAACATGCTCACTGGGGCCGCGTTGATCGTCGTTGTATCGATCGCAGGCTGCGGCAGCGGACCGACATCACCAAGCCACATCGCCCTCGTCACGTTTGCCGTCGGCGGAGAGACCTTCCGGGTCGAGGTGACGGGCCGCGAACAGATCGCCGCGGCACGGGCGGCACAGGCGAGCGGAGCGACCATCATTCCCAACGGTCGAATCGCACTCGGGACAGGCGTAAACAGAGGCTGGACCTGGCATCTCGACGAAGTCGAGCTCACCGAGGTCGCGATTGAGTTATGCGACGGACGCCCGTCGGATGTCGAGCGCGATGGCGTGCGCTTTGGCGGCGGCCGTTTCTGTCCGTGGACCGCGCGCGTGCTGATGATCAGCATGCGGTTTGAGTGAGTTTGGCGGAGAGGGTGTCCGCCTAACTCAGTTCCGACATGTCCCGGCGGCGTCCAGTTGATCCTGAATTCACAGAGGAGAAACTGATCGCTGCTTCCCACGTCATCCGTTGATGTCCCACACCAGCCGAACTAGAATGTGGGGCGGGATGAGGGGTGAAACGCTGGACACGAGGCGTATCAAGGTTGGGAAGCCCACGGGTAAGCACCCGGACAAGCGGCTCAGCGCCGTCGGTATCCGGTCGCTGCGCTCGCCTGGTAGATACGCCGATGGCAACGGCCTCTATTTGTTCGTAGATGACTCGGGCGCGAAGCGTTGGATTCTACGAACCGTAGTCAACGGCCGACGCCGCGATTTGGGTCTTGGAAGTCTTCTAGTCGTCTCGCTTGCTGAGGCCAGGCTGGAAGCAACGAGGCTGCGTCGCCTAGCTCGCTCAGGCGAGGATCCGTTGGCGCAACGGCGCCGTGAGCGTCGATCGGTTCCAAACTTCAAGAAGGCTGCCGAGACGGTTCATGCTTCCCACTCCGAGACATTCAAGAACGAGAAGCACAAAGCCCAATGGATCGCGTCGCTTGCTGCCTACGTCTTCCCTGTCTTCGGTGACCGTCCTGTGGACCAAGTTCAGTCTGCAGACATTCTGAAAGTGCTAACGCCAATCTGGACTGCGAAGGGTGAGACGGCGCGACGCCTCAAGCAGCGCATCAAGGTTGTTCTTGATTGGGCGAAGGCGTCTGGGCACAGGTCCGGCGACAACCCAGTAGATGGTTTGTCGCGCGTCTTGCCGGCGCGCCCAAAGAACCAGCAGACCCATCATGCGGCGCTTCCCTATGCCGAGGTGCCGTCGTTCCTGAAGACACTGCGAAGTTCAGATGCTGGAGAATCAAATCGGCTAGCGTTCGAGTTCCTCATTCTTACCGCCGCGCGCACGAGCGAGGTCCTTGGTGCCCGGTGGCCAGAGATTGATTTCAAGAAGAAGACCTGGACAGTGCCAGCTAGCCGCATCAAGGCCGGACGGGAGCACCGCGTGCCTCTGTCACCGCGTTGTCTAGAGCTACTGAAACGCGCCGAGGAGCTCGCGGACGGTGGTGCGTTTATTTTTACAGGGCGATCGCCAGAGGTAGGACTTTCTAACATGGCATTCTTGATGCTCCTCCGGCGCTTGGAACGTGACGACATCACAGCACATGGTTTCCGCAGTTCCTTTCGCGACTGGGCCGCGGAGCAAACAAATATTCCTTCGGCAGTTGTGGAAGCGGCACTCGCACACGTTGTTCGCGACAAGACTGAGGCCGCGTATTTCCGAAGCAATCTGTTTGAACTGCGGCGCAAACTGATGGACAACTGGGAGAGGTTCGCCACCAATCAAGGAGCGACCGTCGTTCCAATTCGCCGACGAAGTGGTTCTCAATGAGTCAACGCGACGACAACGCCGAGCTCGTTCTGCGGACGGTTTCGGCTGACGTGCCGTCAAATCTAAAGTTCTTTGGGGTCGGCGTCCTCTTAGTCTTGCTGGCGGGTTCATGGCTTCGGTTGGTTGCGATTTTAGGTTTAGGTTTCTATCTTCTGCTCTTTGTTTGGAATGCGGCCCGCACGGCTTCCTCGTTTCTTGCTGCCTCGGCATTCGCTCTTACCGGAACGAGCGCCGAACTTGAAACGACTGAGAGGAAGTTCATGCGCGCAAGGTTTCTATTGCTCGTCGAAACAGTCGGATACGCTGCATACGTATCGATCCTGTATCTGGTCCTCTTTTAGTCAACCGTTCCGCTATTGTCCTCGTTGGCTGGTTGAGCGCTCTCCCATGTTTCGGTCGTCAATACGACGCGTGCCGTCTCAAAAGCAATTTCGAGTGCTCGCCGAACCACCGAGGTGGGATCCACAACCTGTGCGCGAACGAGGTCTTCGATTTGACGATTTCGCACATTGATTCCGAAATTGTCCGCTAAGCCTCGTTCTGCGATTGAAATCGACTGCGCCTCATCGTGACCTGCTGACCGTGCCAATACCCTGAGGGGTTCTTCCAGTGCGCGAACTACTGCCCGTGCGCCCGACCGCCTTGCCGCTGCAAGTTCGGCGCTTGGGTCGATCGTGCTTCTGGCCTTCATCAAAGCCACGCCACCGCCAGGGACAATGCCAGATCGCAGCGCCTCCTGAACGGCGAACATTGCGTTAATCGTCAGCTCCCTTCTTTCCGACCTCAAAGCACTAGTTCGACCTCCTACATGGAGTGTCACGATTCGTCCACGAAGTCTGCCAAGCCTCTCTTGAGCCTTCTCCCTCGCGAAATCATCTGAAGCGTCCTCCACTTCAGCTCGGATCTCGGCCGCTCTTCGCTCAATATCCTGAGGCGTGCCACCTCCGCCAACCAGGGTTGTCTGATCTCGCGTGACGCGAACGAGGCTTGCTTTACCTAGATCGCCCGGTCGAATGTGCGCGATCGACCGGCCTAGCGCGTGCTCTACGACCTTGGCGCCCGTAAAGGCGGCGATGTCGCGCAAGATAAGCTCACGCCGATCGCCGTATCCTGGAGCCCTAACCGCGACACAGCGGACGACTCCTTCGCGGTGATTTACGGTGAGTGTTTGTAGAGCCTGGGAATCGATGTCGTCCGCGACAAGGAGCAACGGAGCACCGGCGGCCTTGACTTGTTGCAGGAGAGGAACAACGTCATTCGCATAGCTGATCCGGCCATCAAAAAGGGCAATCAGGCAATCAGGGTGCGACATTGCTCCGGCAGATGGGCCGTTATCGAAGTCCGGGTGAAGAAAACCACGATCGAACGACATCCCTTCCGACAGTTCGGCTCGCACATCCTCGCGATCAGTTGCGATTTCGACGGTGATGATGCCCTCAGGACCAGCCTTCTCGGTGGCGTCGAAGACGGCAGAAGCAATTTCTTCTTCCACGGCTGACGTTACAGCTACGCCTAGAAGCGATTGCTGATCGACCGCAACGGATTGACCGAGGAGATTCGCGCCTGCCTGCGCGATAGCATCGCGCATTCCTGACAGAACGTCATCGACTTGAAAGCCTGTCTCTATCGCAGAATTTGCGTCTTGAATCAGCCGACCCGCGATCAAGACGGTGAGTTTCGTGCCGTCGACTATTTCTCGAGATGCCTCCCGAGCGGCGCGAGCCAGCACCTCGATGCCTTGACGTCCGAATCGATCGGAGCCTGTTGCACCCGACGCGATCCTGACTCCAGATCGTGTAAAAGACTGACCGGTATCTTCATCGATGCTCACGGTTCGTCCCAGCGGTCCGTATGACGCTGCGACCAGAGAAACGAGCGACGTCATACCGTCCATGACGGCACCGCGAGGGTCCTCAACCTCTGGTAAAGCGGATAGCCGAAACCTACCCATACGTTGCATGATTCTGCGAATCTTGTTGCAGGGGATTGAGACGCCGGCGACAAGATTACCGTCTGATCTGGAGTTGTCATACACGGCGGGCGTCAGCCCAATCAGGTCAGTAGGAATCCGTAGGTCTGGATCGCTCTTGGGAACCAGCAAGAAGCTGCGACGTCTTCCGAGAATGCCTATCGACAATCCGAGTTCAAGGATGACGTTATCGCGCGCAGCGGGCTGCTCATTGCCGCGAATTCGCAGAATGTCATCGGGAGCGAAAACGAAGATTCCGTAATCGACCTTGCGCAATATGTCCAGCAGGCTCTCAATCGCGAAATCAGACAGCTCGAAGACGTCCTGATTCCAGACCGTAACTTCGGCATCATGTTCTAGGGCCTCTTGGACAGCCTGCGCAACGACGAGCGCCTCCCTTGACGATCCAACGAAGCAGCGTGGCCGGCTCATTCGGTCAAACTCCGCTCCCCTGTCGGAACCGACGGATAGGCGGGATCAAACCCGGGCAGTCGCGCATGGTTGCGCAATTCTAGCTGCGACAGCTCTTGCGTGGGATACCTCGCGTCGGGCGGGTGTTTTCGAGAGAGTCGCCGGCCCCGCTGATATGGGCCAGAAACAGGGCGATTCGGCCGGCTCTAGATCTTTAGTTGTTGGTCTGGGGCCGTCGTTGAAGGGCTAAAATTGGGTTCGAGACATGGCTACAAAGAGCGCACGAAATCGGCGAGAAGACTTCCGTCTAGTCATGGAAGCCCTAACGACGGGCGCCGTTCCGGGCCAAGCGATTACCAAGGGGTTCTATGTTCCGAGCCCTGAGGGTTCTCTCGCCGAGCGTCTGGTTCCTAGAGTCGACCTACGGCCAAGCTCAACTCACCTAGTTGTTGGGGGTATCGGAACAGGCAAAACAACGCAGCTGCTTGTAGCGGAGAGGCAGTTCAGTCGTGTTGCCGATGTGCAGCCTATTTACATAGACGTAAGCGCACACCATGATCTTGCGAAGCTCACGCGCGGTGTCCTCGTAGTTGTCGCTGGCCTGGCCCTCGACGGATTGCTCAAATCGGCCGGCTCCGATGCGGCCCAGAACATTCGTCGCGAGTTCCGCAGATGGGCTGAGGGTTTTACGACTTGGTATGAGCAGCCAGACTATGAAGACTACGAACACGATTCCGAGAGCGGACGTCCAGCTGTAGCTGTAAGAACTCCGGGGTTACTGGTGCCATCTGAACCCCCGCTCGACTCGGAGCTTAAGAGACGGGCAGAGTCACTTCGTGAGCTGGTTCTCGCTTCTGAACCCGTCGTCAAGAAGGAACATTTCCTGTTCTTCTTCGATTCATTAGATCGCGTCAGTGACTTCGAGGCGTTCGCAAACCTAGTCAATCATGATGTTCGAGCGTTAAAAGAAGCTGGTGTTGGTGTCGTCTTGGTCGGTCCGCTACGCGTCTTATTTGGTGCCAATAGACCACTAACGGATCGATTCGACCACACCTACCACATTTCCGCCGTCGATACGCGGACCGCCGAAGGACCAGCATTTCTCGCTCATGTCTTGAAACTCCGGGCACCCTCGGGCATCTTGGGTCCCGGTGTTGTTTCAAGGCTGGCCTTGCTGTCCGGCGGGGTTTTGCGCGATTTGATTGCGTTAACCCAGGCTTCGGTCGAGGAAGCGTATATAGCCGGCGGCGAGTCCGTCACTGAGGAGCACGTTCACAAAGCAGCAGATTCGTTCGGGCGCAATCTGATGCTTGGTCTCGGCGCCGATGAGATCGCCGTCCTGCAACGCGTCCGAGAGAAAGGCGCCTTCATCCAAACTTCGGACAAAGACATTGCGCTGCTGGTCACCCGGCGTGTTCTCGAGTATGGAGAAGGTCGCAGTCGTTACGCCGTTCATCCAACGATCGAACCCCTTCTAACTCAATTGGCCGAGCATGACTAATCCTCGGCCGATTTCTCTATCAGAATTTTCACTGCGTGTGGCAGCTCGGCCTGCCAACGGCGACTGGTTCCTTTTGGCTACTCCAGCCGGCGAGATCAGCGACACGCTTGATACTTTAAACGTCGATATCACCGCCTTCACACGGACTGCGACGAAGGTCGTGAATGAGATTGAGAATGTGCGAGAGTTCTTTGATGCAGTGCGGGGCTCTAAAGAAAAGGTGGTCCTTGTAGGAGGGTTCGAGTCGTTCTCGAGCGTGGAATGGCAGTTGCTCGATCAGTCTCGGAGCGGTTTGGAAGGCGCTCATGTGGTTGTCTTGGTTGCGACGCGCCGGCAAGCCGATCTGCTCGCGCAGAATGCGCCCAACCTAGCAAGTTGGTTGACCGGCGGCATCTGGCAGCTCGGCGACGATATGGAAGCAATATCCGACACCGAGGAGGAGGCTCGCCTAGTCGCGCTTCGGGCCTCAACCGGACTTACTGACGATAACGTAGTTGAGCGTGCCATCAACGGAACGCTTGGTAACGACCCACAATTCACAGAATGGCTTTTGCTGCTTGGGCGGGGCGACCTGATTGTCCGCAATTGATGCCGCAGCGTCGGCGCGCGACCTGCAGGATCGCTTACACGCGCTGGCCAACACAGCACGATCGCGCAGTCGGAAGGAGTTATTGGCCAATATCCGCTCAATCTTGACTGACGCCAATGATGAAGGGATTGTGTCATCGCCGCTCCACGCAATCCTGCAGATGTTCAACCACAAACGCACCCCAACGGCACATGGCGAGCTCGTTGCCGTATCCTGCGGTGAACCGATGGACAAGGGGGAAGCCGGCGGCACCTATCTGTATAAGACCGACGGGTCTAGGCTGAGCTTTGCGTTTACAGTGCACTTCGAGCGACACGATCCGGGCATTTTGATCTCGTATCGATTTCACTTACAGTTCACGGAAGGCTCATCGCCCCAGTTCATCAGATTCGATCTAAACCCGAGTGAAGCACATGAACCACTGCTTGAACCAAGATTTCACTTTCACCCTGGCTCAGATGACATGCGTGCGCAACTACCGCCGATGACCCCGAGTGAAGTCTTGCATAAGCTTATCTACGGGATTTCCAATCCATAGACGGAAAGAACAACCCCACTCTATTCTGCGGACCTTGGTTTATGGTCCATCTCTTCTCCCGGAAGCAAATTAGCCTCGGCAACCATGTCTACCAACAGCTTCGTCCGCGCCTCAATCGCGTCTGCGTTCCACGTCGTCGCCTGTGCGAGGCTCACCTTGCCGAGCTTGGTCTTAAAACTGAATGAATTTAAGAACAGACCATTCTGATAACCGATATTGATCCGATGTCCTAGGAAGCTTCGATCTTTTGCAAGCTTCTGCTTCTTCTCGAACGCCGCCGTAGCCAAATCCGAGTTGTAGCCGCTCATCGTTAAATTGCCCAAGCGATGAACCCAGCTGTCCTGTATCTCGGACGCCTTCTCTCTATCACCCGACGCAATCATCTGCACCCAGTGGTCCGGGAGCTTTTCCGCCTGGGGCAGAACGTGTTCGACAGTCCAGACGAATCGCCCCTTGTCATCCCGAGCCCAGAAATCGGGGCGATACTCTTTGGAGTGATGTAGTTGGTCCATCTGCACGAGCACGTATCGCCCCATTGCAGAATTGGTGTCGTAGATTGGCCCACCCAGCGCCGCCTTGAACTCCTCAAGGGATGCAGGCCTGGCCCGTTTCATTAGCTCATCAACAAACCAGTCGAACTCCAGCTTCTTGCCAGACTCAAGACGCGCAGCGCACGATTCAACAACATCGATAAGGGCTTGGTCGATCTGTCTGGTCGGCGGCTTGTCGGTAACGTTTCTGCGGATTGAATAGCGCACCAATAGATCGACGACGCGCTCGAGAAACTTGCTGTCTTCTAGGTGCGTAGGCTCAAGCGAGAACAGATAGAGAAGGAGCAGGTAAGTTGGAGCACTGCTGATTCGCTCCAGCTCAGTCAGTCCAGCCGAGATTGACTTCGAAGTGATGTCTGCCCGCAATAGCCGGCCATAGATGTCTGCACTCGACGTCAGGCTGTCAAAGAGCCAGGGCGCATTGCGATTTATGAGGGTTTCGTAGATTCGAATGATCAGCGAGCGAGTAGCGCGCGGAACCTTGTCTACTTTGACCTCTTTGCGGTGCTTGAATGCATTGTAAAACTGCCGCAGGAAGCGTTCCTGGTCATTCGCATCGGGAACAGCTTCAATCAGTGTCTGCCATCGCTCGAACGACTCGTCGATATCGACGTCGTGCTTCTTGTCCATCTGTGCGAGGATCTTGTTCTTGATGATATCCATCGCTGAAAGAGGCACTCCACGATTGTTCAACGATTCAAACAGTGCGAATGCGTCGGCCTGACTTCCGACCGTAATCTGAACGAACATCAGCTGATTGATTCGTTCTGTCAGCTTGAGGAGATCGGAGATCTCCGGTGATACTCGCTCGTTGAAGTAGGCAAAAGCTCGCCCAAGCAGACGGTTGCCGACATAGGGCTCTTTGGGCTGACGCTCCAGCAACTCCGCTTCCCCAAGCAGATATTTGTAATCGGCGAGGTTGTGATTCTGCGAACTCGGCTGCACGCGCAAGAAGAAGACGTTCTTCCCAACCTTGAAAGAACCTGGTTCATTAGCTTTTGCGTCCTTCTTCCGCTTGACCAGTTTGGCTCGGATATTTGTAATGCATGACCGAGCATCCTCCTTGTCTTGCTCGTCTCCTGGCTCGTAGCTATCGATAACATCAACTAATTTGCCGTGGATCACCGCCAACAGAAGCGACAGCGTCGTCAGCCGTTGTTGGCCGTCAACCACGTCGAAGATGAGCTCGTCGCCTGTGGAGATAGCCTGGGCATCGTTGACGCAGATAATCGAGCCCATGAAGTAGCCGGGCTCGTTGTCCTCGATGTCGTTGAGTAGCTGCTCCCATTGCCACTTCCGCCAGGTATATTCCCGCTGATACTTGGGGACATGGAAATGCTCCCGCGCGCCCTGATCCACGTTGATCAGCTTTGTGAAAGGCATGTCATGCGCCTGCATCGCCATCTCAACAAATACCTCGTTAAGGAATGATGTGAGTGCGGAACGGTGTCTCAGCAGCTCAACTAGCTAAACGGATCGCCGTCACATAGCGCGTGGCCCACCGGACGAACAGATCGAGAGGTCCAGTCGCGAATCCATCGACAGGCCTCTTGGCTGGCCGCGCTTTCTGTCGAGGGAACGGTCGGAGGGGCGAACGTTTTTGGTGGAGACATAGCTCCTCGCTGGATACTTGCGATCAATCTGCGTTGGGTACTGACGAACGGTTGCGAAACTCCCAGCTCCCTGGCGATTGCGCGGTCTGACGTCGACACCGCGTCCGCTTGGGATAGCCGCAATCGCACTAAAAGGCGCTTCTGTTTCTTTGTCATGAAGTCCGGAATCTTCTGCGCGAAACCTTAGCATTTCTTAACAGGAAAAGTGATAACGAACCGTCCGGTAGCGGGTCCGCGATCGTCTGTGCGCCCGTGCGTTAGCTCATAGGAGAATCGCGCAATCGCGAGCACGCAGACCCCAACCTATCTCAACAGACTTTGCTGATAACGAATCTCAAGTGCCCTTTGCGTGCGAATCCAGGTCGTCGAGGAACTCCGACGCTGGCGCCACGCTCGTCACCAGTAGTTGATCGCGCGCTCGGGTGCACGCGACATAGAGCAGATGGCGCTCGGTGTTATACACCTCTTCAAGATCGCCATCATCGGTGACGGACTCGATCCGAGCTTGTAGCGGCACCACCTCGTCGTCACAGGCCATGACAACCACGCAACGAAACTCGAGACCCTTGGCCAAATGCATCGTGCTGACCACAGCCGACCCGCTACTAAGATCCATGTTCTCGTCTAGGACTCGGTAACGAACCCCGCTGGCGCCCATTGCTGATTGCGCACGATCCAATTGCTCTGCCGAGCGAACGAAGATTCCGAGTTCGTGAGGCTGAACACCTTCCTCAACGCGTGCCTGGACCCACTGCCGAACGTGTTCAATCTCCTCGTCGTTGGAGTCAAGGACATGAATCTGTGGCGACGGGCCGTTGAACACCGACACAGTGTGCGACCGTTCCTCTTTGTTCCCGTCCGCGTCTGAGACTTCCGGGCCGAGCAGCCGATCGGCCTGCGACCTGATTTGATGAGACGTCCGGTAATTGACTCGAAGTGTCTTCGAACGACCGCGAACGTCAACTCCCAGTGCCAGCCATGAGAAGGGCTGCTGGAAGATGCGCTGCCCAAGATCACCGGCGAAGAACAGCCCGTCTGGCCGGTGGCCGGCGAGCGCGGCGAGGAAGCGGAGATGAGCGACCGAAATATCCTGGGCTTCGTCGACAACTACGAAATCAAACGGCGGGTTGGAGCTTCGCGGGAGTGCGGCTGCTAGCCGCGAAAAAATTCCGGCTGTGGTTATCAGCTTTCGACCTGAGAGTTCCGCCAACACCGGCTCAAAGATCGACCAGAGCACGCGCCGCTGCGCCTCTGGGAGCCTCGTCTTGCGTCCGAGTCGAGCAACGTCGCGATAGGACTCCCACGTCTCGAGCTGCCAGGCGTCAACGACCTGTTCCCACTCTGTGAGCAAGAACTGAGTCGTGAACTTGTGGCCGGCGATCCGAGCGGCTTCATTGACCAACAGGTCACGAATGACCGGCCGCGGCGCGATTGCCAGCGGCCCTACGTGCGCCTTGTAAAGCCTCGCGCCGATGCCGTCCAGCGAATGCACTTCGAGTCGTTCACCGAGTCTTGGCTCGTTTCCGATCAAGCGCCTCAAGCGAGTTCGCAACGAGTTGGCAAGGATGTCAGAGAACGTAGTTAACAGAACTCGAGCTTCCGGATTGGATCGAGCGAGGAATGCGGCTCGATGCAGTGCGACGATTGTCTTTCCGGTTCCCGCTGAACCGGAGACTCGTGCTGGGCCTGAATAGTCCCGTTCGATCAGCTGTCGTTGATCGGGATGGAGAAACACCGACCACTTGTCCCACGGCGACTCGAGTGCGCGCTCGAGCTCCTCGACGTTGGTCATCACGCGGAACCGACGTTGCGCATCCGGGTGCTCGAAAGCATCTGCCGCAACAACGGTTGGCCGCGGCGCCGGTCTGCCCCCAGTCGCGAGTTCCAGCAACGCTTCCGCGGCTTCGGCAGGCAGGTGGTCGGCCAAGACCAGCAAAGAGTCTTCATTCGCCTGACGAACGTCAGTCAGCCATTCCGACGGGACGCCATAACCCAGGAGGGCTTCGTCATCGAGATGTTCGAACAGGAGCCGCGGGACCGGTGCCGTGATCGGAGCCGGCACGAACGTGGGCACCACGACTTCCTGCACTCGTTCCCGAATCTCGACCCATTGCGCTGCTCCGGTCTTTGGGTGCGTCTCGAGCCTCCGGCGCTCGGCCCAGGCATAGGCGCGATCGTGATGGTCCACGTAGCAAAGGAGCAGGCTCGAGTCGGAACGATGAACGATCAGGCGAATGTCTTTGTTGACACGAACCGACCAGAAGTTCTTGTCCTTCACCTTGTCTAGCCTGTGAAAGCTCATTCCGGGATTCGCCGGGTCCACCTGCAGATCGAAAGCCGTGGTCTTGACGAGTTTCTGCTCTTCGCCGGTCAGGCGAGCCAAGCTGTCGGTGAACGTGTCGGCGATGCGAAAATCCATGCCGCTAGACCAGCGCCGCGAGCTGTTCGTCTGTTGCGTTGGTGCAGTCGGCCCAGCCGATGCCCAGCCTCACCTGACCAGCGGAACTCACATGCATGCGGCCACGCTCGGCCCGCAATCCCATCGCCTGACACAGCTTAAGGAATTCTTGAAAGCTCGTATCAGGGCAACCAAACGACTGCACCACGAACGCGGCGTGTTGCAGTTGGAAACGGCGCGCTTCAACGACAGCCGCAGCGCAACGGTGGAGGAGTTGATATGCGACGCCATCGTAGGCAGTGTCCGGCGCTGTCGGAAGATTCCTTTTGATGCTTTCCCAGCGTGCCCGACGATTGTCGATTGATCGTTCGGACTTCCCGGCGTTCAACCACGTTGACAAGGTCTCGTGACCGCTACCAAAGGCCTCGAGAGCTTTCGCTTCGACCGACATCGACAAATTGCCGGCCGATGTTTTCAGAAGCGCCCACACGTCGCACTGCGAGTCACCGCCGGTTCCATCGAGCGCGACCTTATGCTCGGCAATGGCGACAAGTAACTCAGGCCGCTCATAGAGTGTGCCGTCGAATACCCGCGTGACGGGCTCGGGAAGCCAACCAGTCTCTTCGGCTGCACTCTCCCAAGCTACGGCCGTTTCAAGAGCGGAGTATCGGCGACGCCATTGCCGACCAGGGTCGGCTAGACGATCTCTCCAGTTACACACACCACGAGTGGCCGTGCAAAGGCGGTTCATGCTCGGAAAACCTTCATCACCTCATCGCCGAGGTGATTGATCACCTTTACCGCGATACGACCAGACTTGGGCTTATCAAATGGTCGTGACGTATCGCTGTGGAGCGACGCCCACGCATCCGCATCGATCTCTGCTTTCAACGTTGTTCTAAGCGCGTTGTAAGGATCATTCGCGCCAAGAAAGTAGGCATGGCGAACGAAGAAGCTCTCTTCGTTGTAGTCAGTGTCGATGAACCAGCACGCGATTTCATCCGTGCTGCTCGACTCGACCTTGCCAAGTTGAGGCTTAAACACGTCAACGCCTTTGACCTTGACGCGCAGCCTGCCGTCAGCTTCCGGCAGCAATTCGATATCTGGTTCGCCGAAGATCACGAAGAGATTGCCCTTACCGGTGTTCTTGAGGTCCTCCGCCATATGCAGGTCGGCGTTCATTCGCGCCTTGAGCACAGGGATGCGACCGAGCTTGCTGATCTCAGTGGCATGAGCGTCGTAATTGAACGCGCAGGCGATTAGCACATCAAAACCTGCGTCGCCGGCCTCACGAGCGGCTGCAACCAGATCCGACCGCTGCACGGTCCCAAATTCAGGACCCACGAAAACGCCAGCACGCTTCTCCGTGTCACTCTCGAGGTAACGACCTTCGGCGCAAACCAAGTCACCGGCCCACGGCATCAGAGCGGTGAACGTGATTCGGTCTTCCTTGTGCGCTTGCTGCACACCAGCGGTTTTCAGGTTCTCGAGAATCATTGAGACGAAGTCCTTCGTCTCGCTGTATCCGAGCTTTGACTCGGCCAGATTGTCGATGAGCTCGTCGTCTTCGTCGACGCCGAGCATTCGATGCGGGCTCAGGCTCTCGACCGTGAACGGCCCAGCGACACGGACCTTTCTCTTGTCGTCGTAAGGCTTGTCGTAGAGGTATTCAGAGTCGGCTTTAGCAGCGATGGACTTGTCGATCTCCTGCTGTCGGGCGATGCGCGCCTCCCACCACTCAGCGTGGAATTTCTTCGCCGCGTCTGACCACTTGGCGTCGACTCCGCGGGGAATCCTCCATTCCTGCCAATCCTGCTTGAGGGCAGCGTTCAGGCGTTTGCGCAACGGCTCGAGCGTCTCCTGCCACTTGTCCCAGATGACGTCGATCTCGACGTTGTTGGCGATGGATTTGAGTGTGATATGCGGCACACGCTCGTAGACGAAGCCGTGGCGGAGGTTGCCGTGGACGGGCTGGCTGCTCGGTGCGGTGTGCGTGACTTCCGCTTCCTTCTGCTGGCCCTCGCGGGAATCGGCTAGGAGGTAAAAGGGATAACGCGCACCCATGATTCGGGCGCGTGCCAACGCCAGCGCCACTCGGGAGGTGTCAACTGTGATCCACCGGCGGCCCCACTGCTCTGCGACAGTCGCCGTAGTGCCGGAACCGCAGGTTGGATCAAGCACGAGGTCGCCGGGGTCGGTGGCCATGAGGAGGCAGCGTTGAATCACCGCAGGCGCAGTCTGCACCACATAGATTTTGTCGGGACTACCAGCTACGTCCGTCCATAGGTTCGAGACTTCGTAGGCGGGGAAGTCGTCGAGGTATCGCTTGTATCGGAGCGTTTTCACTCCAGCGCCAATCCTCCCACCTTTGATGAGACGGGGAAAACCAATCTCGCCTGTTTTCCAATACCCACCGCTTGGAGTCCAGTCTTTGCCTTCGAACTGAACCGGAAACGACCCTGGCGGCCGATTTGATACGAGTGCGGTCCATTGAAAGTGCCGACCAGACTCGTCGAGTTGGTCATACCTAGCGCCTGAACCGTGACCAATCCCAGGGGTCTTTTCCCGATACGGCTGACGGTATTTCAGCTTTCCGGGATCTTTGGCATACCAGATGCAAAAGTCAGCGACACTTGCGAGATGCTCAGCGCTTTGGCCGCCTGTCTTCTGAACGACGATTTCACAGATAAGGTTGTCCTCCCCGAACACCTCATCCATCACCGCCCGGACGCGATGCACATTCTCATCGCCAATTTGGACGAAGATGGAACCAGAGTCAGTGAGGAGGTCGCGGGCAACAGTGAGGCGGTCGCGCAAGTAGGTGAGGTAGCTGTGGATGCCGTCACGCCAGGTGTCGCGAAAGGCTTTGACCTGCTCGGGCTCGCGAGTGATGTGGCCGGCGTTGCCGTCCTTTACGTCGCGGCTAGTGGTCGACCATTGGAAGTTGCTGTTGAACTTGATGCCGTAGGGTGGATCGAAGTAGATACACTGAACCCGGCCCCTTAGCCCTTCCCTCTCCGCGAGCGACGCCATTACTTGGAGGGAGTCGCCGAGGATCATCCGGTTCGACCAGTTCTGATCGTGGGCGTAGAATTCGGTCTTATCTACTCCTTCAGGGACACCGTTGAAGTCAGCAAAAAGATCGCTCTGAAATCCTGACGTTTGCGACTTGGCTGCTCTCGTTTGATTAAGTAAGTCGTCAATTAGGACCTTCGGATGCACCTTCTCTTGAATGTAGATTGGCGGCGCCTGGGCGACCAGGTCGCTCCAGTCCTGATCATCTTTGCCGCGCCAGACGAGTTGAGGATCGAGATCGGTATTCCGCGGATACTTCACCGCGCGCGGAGCCTCGTGTGCCTTCTCAAGCACAGACTGGTGCTCAGCTGTCGGAATGTTCTTCCGCTTATCTGCACCGTGCTTGAATGTCTCCACGGTCTTCGCGCTCTTGACTGACTTCTTCGCCATTATCGCGTCGTCTGCTCTGATTGCGCCTCGATACTGCGGGCAATCATCTTGTTAAATTCACTTTCGACCTTCGCCGAAAAGTCTGTTTCAATTTTGTAGATCTCTGTGAATTCTGCGAAAGCCCAACGACCATAGCGTTGGAGATTATTGACACCTGGAACCCAGTAGGTGTCCATCGTGGATTTCTTCTCTTTCGCGTCTTCCCGTCTATAGCCTTTGATCTCGACGATGAGGTTCAGTAGATCGTCTGAACCGTGGCCGTCGTCCACGCGCACGATGAAGTCCGGCCGATACCTTCGCGTCTCGGATCCAAAACGGTAAGGCACCTCGAGGCCGAGGTTGTGATTCTTCGCGTAGGCGCGAACCAGCCGATGCGATTCCGCGACCCGACAGAACTCGGCCTCCCAGTCGCTGTCAAGGACGACCCAGTTGATATGGCAACTCTTCGCGCTGGTCTCCCATCGATCTGGCCGTGACGTGTTGAAACGCACGTGCGCGGTCGAGCCTGTCGGGTTATACGGATCCAGCAACGCCTTAATAGGACGCTTGTCTTCGTGCGCGCGAGTAATGCCGGCAGTAATGCGGTTGCAGGCAATGTCAGCCAATTCCTGATACATCAACTGTGCCGCGTAAGTATCACCCTTGCAGACGAGGCACGTGTCCAGCCACTGTTTCGTGATCCGTTTCAGCTGTCCGAACAGATAGAGCTTCGGCTGCTCACCTGGATCGCGGAACTTCGTGTAGAGAAGCCGCTGCGTCACGTTGAACAGCAGCGTCGACGGACGAATCTCGCCAAGGTGCTGCAGGTTCAAGTCAACACCCTCGCCGATGATTCCAGAGTTCCTTGTTATCGAAGGACCGACGAGGTCCGGGGTCAGCTCGAGAATGGAATCCTCGTTGAAGTGTGCTGTCAGACGCTCGTCGGGAAGTTCCACGCGATAGCCTTCGACGCGGGGAAACCGAATCTCGAGTGCGTCGCGTTCAGGGCGGACCGCTCTCACCAGGACTGTTTCTCGAGGCGGCTGCGGTGGAGCCACGGCTGGCTTCGCCGTAAAGTCGAAGGGAATGCCGAAAACGTCCGCGTATTCGACGTTGAACAGGCCTTCTTCATTGAGGTCGTATGACTGTCGCCGTAGGGCGCGGCCGATAACCTGCTCGCAAAGCAGCTGCGTGCCGAATGCTCGGATGCCCAACACGTGCGTCACGGTGTTGGCGTCCCAGCCCTCCGTGAGCATCGAGACTGACACCACACACCGAATGGCGCCACCGAGCTGGCCATACTTGCCAACCGTGTTCATCACCTCGCGCAGCAGTTCCTGGTCCGTGATGTTCTCGCCGGCACGAGCGTCGCCACTACGCTCAACGATCTCGCGCCGAAACCGCTCAATCTCGTCCTCCGCCATTCCGCGGAAGTTGTCGTCCAGCGCGTCACCGGCTTCGAGCTGTTCGCTGTCGATCAAGAGCGTGTTCGGTCGGCCCAGTGCGTTACCTGTGGACTCATCGAAGTTCTGAAAAAGCGCCAACCGCCCATTTACGAGAGTTGTGGTGCCGTCTTCATTCTTCTGGTGGAAGCCGGAGACGAAGTCGTAGACCAGCTTTGAGATGGCCGTGTTCTGGCAGACGATGATGAAACATGGAGGCACGCGTATCCCGGCAGCTGCCCAGAGCCTGAACGTCTGCTCGTAATGACCGTAGAGCGCCTGCAGCGCGGTCTGGAGGCGGGTGGGCAACTTTAGCGGGTCGAGTTCGCCGCCTTGGCCACGGCCCTTCTTGGGCATGTCCTTGCGGATGTGCTCCCAGAGATTCCGGAAAACCGGAAGCTCGTCGCCAGGAATGTTCTCCGCGACCGGGACCCGAGGGAGTTTGACGATGCCGCATTCGATGGCGTCCATGAGCGAAAAGTCGCTCATGGTCCACGGGAAAAGCGTGCCTTCGGCGTAGCCGGATCCGCGAAGGAAGAACGGCGTAGCGGAGAGATCGATGACTTGCTCGAGGCCAAGTGTCCGATTGACGGCTTCCAGGCCAGAAATCCAAAGGCGCGCGGCTTCGTTGTTCTTCTCCGCCTCTTTTCTGTCGTCGCCTTTCAGTTCTTCGTCGTCAGGCTCCTCCGGCTTTTCGCGGTAGCAGTGGTGCGCTTCGTCGTTCAGCACCAGGATGTTCTTCATGCCCATCAGGTCGGGCATGACGCGTTGAATCATCTGGCCTTCGGTTTCGATCGTGTCGAGAGGGCCACCAGTCCGGCCGGTCAGCAATGCGCGGCCACCGGCTGACAGTTCGATCACCTCGCGGCGTTTGAAGGCGTGGAAATTGGTGATGACGATCTTGGCCCGCCGAATGTCGTCGAGCATATCGTGCGGCACAAGCTCACGGTCCGTGTAGTAGCTGTCAGGGTCGTTGGGCTGCAGGACGCGAAGGCGGTCCTTAATTGTCAGGCCAGGCGTGACGACCAGGAAACCTCGCGTGAAGTGTTTACTACCCGGCCGACGCACCGCGTTGACGGTCTGCCAGGCGATCAGCATGGCCATCACCGTCGTCTTGCCCGCACCGGTCGCGAGCTTCAACGCAAGACGCATCAGCTCGGGATTGGCGTCACGGTTGGCGTTGGTCAAGTGCTCGAGGATCAGCTTGCCTTGCTTCGAGTGTGACGCCACTTCCGTCAACCAGATCGCGGTTTCGACTGCTTCCACCTGGCAGAAGAACGGTCGCACACTGCCAAATGAGTGATGGCGCCAGTGCTGGAGCAATCGAGCCGTTTCCGGCGTGACCAGCCATTGATTCGGGTTCGGGAGCTCGCGCCATTGATCGACGAGTTGCCGCAGGTTGTTGATGATCGGCGTCGGGTCGTATTGCTGCTGTTCAGACGAGAGCCCCTTGCCCTCGTCAAAGACCATCTGCGCTTGCCCCGCCTTGCGCTTCTTTGGCTTTGGAATCGGGGTGATGAACTCCGCGCGCCGCCGGGCCTCGATGATTTGTTGTGTAGGCTGGCCGTCGCCATCCAACTCCCAATGGCGCCGGGGATACTCATAAGGAGAGTTCAGGATGGGCCGGTCGAAGAACGGATTGGACATGGGTGCCGAGCGGCAATTATTGCCGAGGCTCGGCAGTTTCTGCGATCAAAGCGAGGATTGCCCCCTAGGGCTCAAGGCTTCCAGAAAGAGCAATGAATTATGGGCAGTCCGGTCGTCTTGGCGTAGGCTTCCGCCTGCTCAAGGGTTGCGTGTTCCCGGTAATTTCCCTGATTGTGTTTGTGCTCGCCGCCACGCTTTTTAGGTTGGGAGCATTCTTGCCGATGAATCGTGACGTGTGGGTTGCGGCGGTCTCATAGGTGGTATACATCGGTCTCAATGCCGTCTGAGCTGCTTTTCAACAGCTCGCTTGAGGGATGGCGACGGTCGATACAGGCCAAGCTTTCCCAGTGTCTTAACTGGCTTCCTTAAGACGCGCACATTCCCTAAGACCAACCCATACGGGCCAACAAACCATCGACCAAATCGTTTAGCTCTGCGACGCGTGACTACGTCTGTTAGTTCGGCGACCGCGATGACCGCGCCGCGAGGTGCATCAGCCGGCGCATTTATCCTGAACGTTCGAGCCAGCCAGTTGGCTCCCGCGCGATTGAAGCCTCCGCCTGCATGAATGTAGACGGTGCCGCGGTAGGGCGTCTGCCACGAGCGATTCTCGACCTTCTTGCGGCCCGACGATATTGCCCAGGCAAAGGGCTGTCGGACCGAGATGACACGTGGGCCAAGAGCGGTTGGCATTTTGCTCCGTTCGCGGTTTGCGACGTTCGTGCGTGCCAGTGAATCTTCGAGTGGATTGTGGCACAACGTTCGCCTTCGTCGCCCCGCCGATGAAGTCAGAGCGCCGGCAGCGTGAATCCAGCCCCTAGGGCGGCTTCGATCAGTGCATCTCGAGCACGCTCTATTCGTCCAAAACTCTTGCGCCAGATCCCGCCCAGCTCCGGGACGCTAAGAACTGCCCAATCGCCACTGCTATCACGATGCCACTGCACCGGCACGCGATGGGCGTTCTCGAACCAGTCACCCGCCGCGATGTTGTAGTGATAGTAGTAGGGCGCGCTCCCCGCGCTCGCCGTCGGGTTGACCTGGTTCGGCACGACGACGCCAAAGTGAACGTCATGCTTCTCGCGTGCGGCAGGCATTGCGACGAGGTCTCCGACCCGAATCGCCGCAAATCGCTCGAGGTTCGTGAGTTGGTGAGACGAGGAATCCAGGCCATACGCTTCGCAAGCCTTAGTGCGCCATTCGAGTTCTCGAAGGTCGCCTGCGGCCGGCAGGCCCACGCGAGCGAAACCACCGGCCAGACACTCTTGGCGGTAGTTGAAGTTGCGTTCCGGGTAGTTCGGCGGCTCACCGCGGATAAACCGTTTAGTGCCCGGCTGATTGTGGCCAGTCTCACCGTTGCTGCGGACAAACCAAACGTTCATGACAGCTAACCCTACTTAATCTCGCGTCGCATTTAGCCGCAGCGGTGTCAACGACGCAAATTACGTTCTGTTCAGCGGTTAAGGCTTGAGCGAGTCCGCCGACACCGGACGGCAGACCAGAGATACAAGTGAAGCGTTGAACCCGGCCGCCGTCGAATGTCCGCCCATCGGAACAACCAACATTGCCGTTCCCAATTCCCATTGAATATTGAGCCGCGCGTCCAATTCGGCAGATTCTGCAGTCCAATACTGATCGGTTCGCTGCACCAGTCGGAAAGGCAGAAAGACAGCCGCGTTGGTCGATTGTGGCTTGCGGCCTTGAAGCAAACTCCCGACCGCCGAATCATCTCGTTCTTGGTTCGAAACGAGAACCTGCGGGATTCTGATCCAAACATCCAGTTCGTTCTCACGGCCCGCCTTCCAAGACAGCTCACCGTCGGTAGTAACAATCGTGGTCGCAACACGTTCGTCTTCTGGTCGCTGCTGGCCAGTATGTTCAATCCGATCCCTTGTCGACTCACAAACGCGGCCCGGCAAAACGCGTCGGCACCGCGCTCGATCGGAGTTGGGATAAACGCTTGACTGACGCTTGAGGCACCGGCCTCAATGTTGCCGGGAGGAGTCACTGACCATGACAATCCCTGCTGCCTGCAGCCGCCCAAGGCGACAAATGCCACAAGAAATGAGGCCGTTCCGATATGCCAAGGAGGCTTTGAATCGTGTTCGCGCATGAAAAGTCAATCCGCGGGACAGCCCACCCGGCTATAGCTCAAGGTCCACAATCAGCGGCACGTGGTCACTGATCCCCCGCCACTCGTTGAAACCACCAACGTCAACAGCCTTGATCTTCTGGGCCCACGCACTCGGGACGAAACAGTAATCCAAGTGAAACGGCGACGTTTCTTTCCTGCCATGAAAATGCGTGGGGCGCGTCTCTTCGCCGTGAGATTCATGGAAGTGGTGATGGTAAGCGCTCACCAGGCCGAGCGGGTTGAGCAAGCCTAGCAGCTCGCGCCAGTTGCCGCCGTTGTAGGAGTCGTTATTGTTGAAATCCCCCAAGATCACGGTTGGCCGCTGTCGTATCCATTCCGCATGGCAGCGTATGCCGGCGTGCAGTTGCTTATACGACGTCTTGCTTGATTCCGTTGCCCACGTCCACGTTCCAACTACCTGGAATACCAAGTCGCCCAGCCGAACTTCGTAACGGCGAAACCCCATCAGATCCGACACATCCACCGTCCGTATCTCTGCGTCTGTATAGGAGAACACTCCAAGCCCTCGTCGCGAAGAAGCATCGGCGACTCGGTCTCGATAAGTTGGTTGGTGTTCGCCACCAAAGAGAAGGAGGTTATCGATCGCCTCAAGTTCCTGAACTACGAGAACGTCCGGGCGCAAACGTGCCATGTGCTCTGATTTGTAGCGGTATCCACCGCCGTGACAGTTCCAAGTCACCAATCTCATGATTGAGGGTCTCAACTCAATTGGTGTTGGCTACTTAGCTTTCTGGACTTTGCCCTTCATGTAAGCACTGCCTTCGACAATCCACATGAACGACTGCACGTCGATGTAATCACGAGCACCCAGTGGCCGAAGACGATTCAGCAATATCTCGCTGAGTTGAATCAATCGTTGATAGGTGGGCCACGATGGCCTCGAGTGATAGAGCAGATCAAACATGAAGACGTCTGCAACACGCTGCGTCATGAGCGGCTTTAGGAACATGTGATTCTTCGGGTCAGCTAGGAACGGAAGCAGGGTCACGATCGGCCAGGTCAGCACATTGCTGCCGGGCTCCGCCGGCAAGCCGCCTATGCAGTCCGTCAGTGCATTGAAGGTTTCTGCTGACGGTCCATCCACAAAATCAAGCACGCTCTTCGCGCAGCTCTGTGCGGTGCCTTTGACCTTGAACGCGTCATTCAGTCGGATCGTTTCCTGAACAGCAAGAAGATTGGTCGCCTGAATCAAGTCGCGAAGCAGCTTCGGTAACTCGTTCTTGAGATCCGCCTGCACCAACCGTCGCCCAGCCGCGGACAAAAGGCGCGCACGCGTCTCTTTGTGCGCATCCCACTTGTAGTTACGCTCGCGTTCGAGATACTTCTTATCCTCGAAGCTTCGGAAGCCTTTGACAAAAAGATCGAGTGCCTGCTTCTCGGTAAGGCGCACGTGGTCCGGCGGAACGACCTTGCCGCCATGAACCATCGGCGGAAGGTTGTCGAGCACTTGATCTACCTGCACCGACGAACGGGAGAGCTTCGCAACTGACAGTGAGAGCGCCTTAATAGCGTCCTTCGGATTCCCTTCAATATCCTTGAAGTAGACCCAGACTTTGTCCTGGTCTCGGAGGAGAATCTTTCCAAGGCCGAGTGTCGGATGATTGACGATGACGCCTTCGATAAGGTTTTCCATCGCTAGTGTCTGTCGCGGTTTGAGTGCATCCGTGCGGAGTATTGCACGCACTACTGGTCCAAGGTTGAAAGGGTGTAATTCTGGCCAGAAATGTGTCTTCGTCCCGACGTCGTGACGAACGCAGTTTTCCCGCCCAAAGACGGGATGTCGGCGACGTCGCCGATGCAGGATCTTGGTGTTGTTAAGAGTCGATGCCAGGGCACAACTGTATTGAACCGTGGTCACTGCGTCGGCCTTTGTAGAGTCCCACAGTGTCAGAGAAGAGAATCTCACCGGAGAGTGCCGCTTCCTTCGTTGAATAGAGAACCGCGCGCGTTTGGTTGTCGATGGTTCGTGAATGAAAATGTCCGTTGCGTTGTTGCCAGATTGAAGCGACACAAGAGAGGTCGCTGGGCGCGCCGGCTATCAGAACATGTGAATGCCATTGACCTGAACGCCCCCGCTCCGGAGCAATCAGCCATGCCACCGGGCGCCTGAAAGCCCAGCCGAGATAGCCGCACCAAGTCAATGCATCTCGGGTTGCGAGTTTTGAGTTGATTGGAAAACGTCGCTTTGGATCAAAGGTCAACGTCACAAAGTGCCTCCAAGGGACACCTCGCAACAAGGCAACCCAAGCTGTCTGCAATTCACCTCGTCGCACGCGCAAGTGGTTTGAGCCACCTTGGCCCTTGGTCGAGCAAGGCCACTTGGTTGTTCGCGTCTGCAAGCTTATGTGGGCATCCATTCAGAAGACACCTATGGCATCAAGGGAGGGCCGCCTCACGCCGCAAGTCCGACCTGCTCAGCCTGAAGTAACGACGACAAGCGTCGAAGGGCTCATGCGCCAACGGCCTTGGCCGTCAAATGATTTGACGGCCTCCTAATCAAACTAAGCGTTGGATGACCGAGATTCTGTGACGCGGTTTGAAAGCCATTCTTCGATCTCGCTCTCGAGCCAGCCCACCGCGCGTGAGCCCAGTCGCACCGCAGCAGGGAATCGCTTTTCGGAAATCAATTTGTAGATGGAGCTTCGGGACAGGGCCGTTCGGGCCTTAACAGCGTTCAGGCGGAGAATTGTAGTGTGCGCCATTGGAACCTCTGGACGCAAATGTATCGATGCGGATGGCTACTAGCTACGCGGTCAAACTCGATTTTGACCGCGCATTGTCATTCACTTCGTTCCGCGGCCTTGTGCCATTCGTAAATCGTTCGACAGGTGATCTCTGGAGGGCACAGACTCAATGCCACCAACCAGGCCTTCGCTGTCTCGAGAATGTCTGTTGTCCAATTGTTGGTCTCATTGGGCGCAACTGGCTTTTCCGGGAATTCCTCCCGCAGCATCTGCACCAGTGAACCGGCCGAGTTTCGCAACCATGTTGGATAGGGCGGCTTTTTTCGATTGAGATCGCGAGGCTTGATTCGCAGACCACGTTCTACAGTTAGAGCAATTAGAGAAATGCGCGTGGCAAGGTCACAACCGATCGCGCATCCACGCATTGTCGAAAGCATCTGACGAAAATCGATTTCCCCCGACTCGTAGGCCGCTAGTAGTTGTTGGTGAACAAGCGAAGCGAACGACTTCCACCCATCGTTGCCTGGATTAAATGGCAACGTCTCAAGCCGTCGGCGCTCATCGTCTGTTAACTCAAAGCTTGCGGCAGGTAAGTCCATCGCGCTTCGAATGTGGGGTGAATTGAGGGTTCTAGAACAGTGCGATCCTGTTAAGCCGTTTATTTCTAATATTTAGAGAACGTAAGTGGCGGAGAGGGTGGGATTCGAACCCACGTGCCGGTTTCCCGACAAATCGCTTTCGAGGCGATCCCGGTACGACCACTTCGGTACCTCTCCGCTCTGAGAAGACCCTGCTTGCCGCAGGAACTTTCAAGTATATAGCAGGACCAGGCATCGCGCGTTGGGCGTCGGATCCAACCGCTGCCTTGCCCCTTCGGGCTCGGCCAAACGGCGTCGAATCCCCCCTCTCATTCAACGTTCGCTCAACTTTGTGGATGCAGGTAAGTCCGTGATCCGGAATTGTTCCGGACCACGCCTTGACATCCCGCCCAACGCGAACAGCGCCGTGGCGATCAGCCCTGTGGTGGAGGCTCGAGGTGCCGAATCACGCGCTCCATCATCCGGCGCAGCGACGTGCGCTCGTACGCCGAGCCCTCGTCAAGAGCCCTCGAGACAGCCTGTTCGACCGTTCCATCCAATACCGCGTTGATGCCGGCGCCACGGCCCGTCAGGAAATAGGCCGGCGGCTCGCTCCGCATGACCAGCAACTGCCTGGCGACCAGTTGCTCCAAGTTGGACTGCAGGTCAGCGGCGTTGAGCGAAACCACGCTGGCCAGTCGCGCGTGAGTCACGCCCGGCTCCAGCCCGACGAATCTCAACAGAAAGCGCTGCGGACCCGTGACGCCGAGCTTGCGCTCCATGTCGAGCGAGGTTCGTTGCAACGCTGCGTTCAGACTCCACAACAACGACAGGAGCCGCAACGACTCTGGCAGCGAAGCGATATCCGGAGGATCCGATGAATTCATCTGATGAAAGATTGATGCCGGTCCGCCAAGTCGGCCATCGTCACGCGACTCAGTCCTCCGCAGAGATCGCGTCGTCGGGAATCAGCACCGCATCGGAGCCAATCGTCAAGCCCGGGACGATGGGCACCGTGGATCGCCGCCGGAGCAGCCCTCCGCCCGACAACTCCAACGCCTCGAGCGTGCCTTGCTCGTTGAGCAGGAGGTCATGCACGTGCCCAATTGCCCGCCCGCTCGCTGTCAGCACGGGCATCTTCGTGATCGTGCTGGCTCGCGTTGCCACCACCGGTCGAGCGTGCCACTCCTTGGCGGTGATCAGACCCGTCGCGGAACGCGCAATCACCGCATCCGTGCCGAGGGTTTGAACCTCAGCGAATGGAAGAACCTGCTCCGACTTCAGCATTCCTCCGGCGACGACGAGGCCCAGCACGTAAAGGGAGTCTGAGTGCAACAGCACATCAGCGACCCGTCCCAGCTTCTCGCCGCTGTTGCCCGACACGATCGCCTTGTCGATCAACCCGGTCACCTTCCACATTCGTTGCTCCTGTTCATCCAGAATGCCTGCCGCGTCGCGCGGAACCATTGACGATGAGCCTGCAAACGGTGAGCCGCCACCTGGCTTGCTCCAGTCTCCCTAGATCGGCGAATGCTCGTCAGCCAGCGCCGGCAAACTGATGTCGACAGTGGTGCCGTGGCCGAGCCCGTCGCTTTCGACCCTGACTCGGCCGTGATGCTGGCTGATCAGGTCCCGGCAAATCGCCAGACCGAGGCCGAGACCGCTGTGACGTCGCCCGCTTCCGTGCGCCTGCTGAAAGCGCGTGAAGACAAGGGGAAGAAACTCCCTGTCGATGCCCGTGCCGGTATCGACCACGCGCACCTGGTAGTCGCGGTCTCGTTTCACGAGTGACACATGAATGCCACCCTGACGAGTGAACTTCACGGCATTGGTCAGCACGTTGCTGAACGCCTGCTGGAGCCGATCGCTGTCGCCGCGGACGTGACAGATCGTCGACGGCAACGCCACCGACAGCACGAGGTTGGCTGATTCCGCCGAGGGCCTGACCAGGTCGACGGCCGTGCGGACTGGCGAACGCAGATCGAGCACGGTCATGCGCAGCCGCAACTCGCTCTGTTCGGCGCGCATGCTGTCGACAATGTCTTCGATCAGTCGTCGCTGCGTCAGTGCGCTCGACGCGATGCTGTTGAGCGCCGTGGCGGTGACGGCCGCGCCGGCCTTCCCTGACTGAAGCACTTCGGTCCACGCCACGATCGAATTGAGCGGTGTGCGCAGTTCGTGCGCCAGGACCAACAGCAAGTGGCGCGGCCATCGACTGGCGGACGGCTCACCATCGCCAGCCCGTTGAGCGGCGCTACGCCGCCGCCGCGCTGCGATCACGGCCGCGACACCGGTCAACAGGCCCAGCGTCATCACCACGCACCGCGTTGACCGGTCACGGCGGACGTCGTTGGCGCGATGGATAGGTATGGCCCGCGTCGCTGACCAGTCGGTCATCGGACCGGCGCGATCTGCCGCTGGGGCGACGCCGCGGCGATCGCAGCAGTCAGCACGTTGAGGAGGCGCGTGTACTTGACATCAGCCTCCGCCAACTGTTTTCGATAGACGTCTCCGCTCAGCTTCTGCGCGCGCGCGCCGTTGAACATGGTCTGTTGGGTGCCATTTTCGTAGATGACGTCGACGTGATCGGGCTGGTCGATATCGCCGGGGAGACCGTCCGCGCCTGCGTCCATCACGAACAGCTTGCCCTGCGTCGCGGGCGTGGCCTGGAGGTCGATGTAAACGTCACGAAACTGACGGGCGTTGAGTCGCGCCGCGACAGCATCGACGGAGGAATGGCGGGCTCGAACCACCAACAGTTGGCCGCCTTTGATGTGCAGGGCCGCGACGAATGCGCCGGGCTCTGTCGGATCAATCGTGGCGATGGCATCGAGGTTGGCGTCATCGAGTGCGTCGAGGAGGCTTTGTGCGGCCGCCGTTGAAGCGACGGTCTGCGCCGTATGGACATCGACGCTAGGCAACGAAGCCATGATCGCAGCGGCGAGCAGCAGGTTGGTATACATAGTCCTCACCTCAATCTGAGACACCCGTCAACGCCGGTAGATCGTCGGGTGTGAATTCAAGTTCGACCACTTCGCCTGCCGCGCCCGGAATTCGGTGCGGCCGGCCATTGACCGACAATTGGACGGCCGCGGCATTGCCAAGGCGCACCGAAATCAGGCGGTGTCCTTCAACAGCGACGCGTGTCCCAGGCTCGATCAGTCCGTACACCACACGCTCGCCGTCTCGTGTAATCGCCACCCAGCACCATTCGGTCGTTGTCAGATTGATCTTGAGAGGCATGTCAGGTGCGGCGATCGGAGTGGCGACGCGTACCGGTTCGCTCTGCGCATCTTGCGTCGCGAGTGTGGGCTGACCGTCTGCAGCGATGCCCCCGGCCATCGCATCCAACTCGGAATCGACGGCGCTGCGCGCCGGCGCCGGATTGGGCCGGAGCGCAAACCAGGCCACGGCAAGGGCGGCGAGTGTTGCCAGAGTGACGACACTGCGGCGCCGCGAAGGCGTCAGCTCGTCGACCAATCGATCTGGCGTTGGGGCCACCGCCGGCGCGGGTGGGTTTGGTCCTTCGTAGAGCCGCTCATACGCGGCGGCGATCTCAGTGGGATCAAGGCCCACTTCGGCGGCGACGGTGCGTAGATAGGCCTTGCGGTACATCCCACCCGGCAGGCTGTCGAAGTCACTGCGTTCGATCGCCCGAAGCACGCCCGGTGACAGCTTGGTCAAGCGTGCGGCGTCACTCAACGACCAGCCGCGCTGCTCGCGCGCGTGGCGGACAAGGCTGCCGATGTCGCCGGTCATCGCGGTGCCGCCGCCGCGTCTTCTCGAATGAGGACGCGCGCTCGTCGCCAGACAAAGTCCCACGCTGCCGGCGCATCGGCGTTTCGGATGTAACGACCGAGGCGGCGCTCTACCGAAGCGAGGTAGTCCGCGCCGACGCTGTCGCCGGCGTCGCCGATCCCGCGGTTGTAAGCGCGAACGGCCGTGTCGAGGTCACCGCCGGCCTCTTCGATCATCAGTGACATCCAGAGCGCGACAAACCTGGTGGCGCGCCATGGATTGATGTAGTCGTCTTCACTCAAACTCGCGTCGACTCGCTCTCGGGCGTGCAGCTCACGAAGCCGCTCTCGCGCATAGGACGACGCCTGGCCGAGACCGAGGTCCCAGGTGCCGTCGCGATTGATCGCCCGGGCGCGATGGTCAAACCATGACTCCGACATCACGATGGCTTCCAGCGTCTCGGCGACCGCGCCGGCAGGAAGATCGAAGGCGGATCCGACGGCATAGAAGCCTGACCAATACGCGATCATTCGACGGTAGGCGACGGTGCGAACCGGCTGCGGCACCGCGTCCCAATCGAAGGCGCTCATCGCATCCCAGGCGGACGGGGTGTTGAGCAGCGGCCGATAGCGGCGCAACATCCTCTCCAGCGCTTGCTCACGCAGCGGCGCCGGGACCGTGCTCCAGTCGGAGAGGTGCATGCGCTTCCACATCTCGACGCTGTTGAGCAGTTCGTGATCGCTCGTCAGCCAGGGACCCGTTTGTCCGGCGGAGGACACGGTGATCGAGAGGAGTACGGGAGGCGTGAAGAGCGGGCCGGGCCGCGCGGTCGAGACCGGCACGGAGGCGATGGTGGTGGTCCTCAGCCACTCCGCTGCCGCGGCCAGCGATAACACGAGCACAACGCCGGCGGTCACGACGCCGAGAACCCGCAACCCTGGTATCCGCAGCGTGCGATCAGAGGACGCCAGATCGGCTGCGGGGGTGCCCGCCAGAGTGGCCGGAATATTCCAGTCTGCCGCCAGCCGCGTGGACATACTTCGAGTATCGAGGCCGGACCTCGGCACGGCCATCGGTCGAACACCGGAGACGCCGCACTTTTCCCGGGGAGCTGTCGCGCAACTCCGGTATCTACCGGATGGCCCGGTCTTCGAGGAATGACATACGCTGAGACGTGGGGACCGGGAACTGGATGCGGCTGAGGACGTGGGTCGTCGCAGCGCTCGGGCTCGCGAGCCTGGTCATTCTGATCGCCGTCTCGATGCTGGCATCCGCGCGCACGGCTGAGGACATCTACACGCAGCTCGACCAGCTCAACAATCATCACCGCCGGGTCGAGGAAAATCTCAGACGGTTGAGATCCGACGTCAACCTTTCCGGGATTTTCGTTCGCGACTATCTACTGGATGTCGCGCGGGAGCGGGCGCCCGAGTACCGCGAACAGATCGGGACTTTCCGGCGCACGACGCTCGCCACGGTCGCGGAACTGAAGGGGCTGATTGCGCACGACGATCAGATCGCCAGCCTCGAGGCGAAGCTGGAGGAATACTGGCAGGCCTTCGAGCCGCTCTTCGACTGGACGACGTCCGAAAAGATCGTGCGGAGCGCCGGCTTCCTGCGGCGCGAGGTGGTACCGAGACGTGAGGCGGCGCTGGCCATCGCCCGCGAAATCGAGGAATTGAACAACGCCAATCTGGCGTCGCAGCGAGAGGAAGTGGCGCGCCGCCAGGCCGCGGTGCGCGTCGAGCTTCGCCGCCGCCTCTGGCAGACGCTGCTGCTTGGCGTGGCGGTGTCGATCGTCGTGGTGTGGCGATTGCGAGTGCTCGAGCGCCATTCGGACCTGGCCGAGCACCAGATGCGTGAGCTGTCGCAACAGCTGGTCAGCGCGCAGGAAGAGGAGCGCAAACATCTTTCCCGAGAGTTGCACGATCACGTCGCGCAGGTGCTGACCGGTTTGCGCATGGAGCTCGGCCGGATTGAGCGCCTGAGTCCGTCCACGTCGGCCGCGGTCGCCGAATGCAAGGGACTGGTGGATGAAATCTTTCTCACCGTGCGCAGCCTGTCGCTTGGGCTCAGGCCGAGCATGCTGGACGATCTCGGGCTGCAGGCGGCACTCGAGTGGCACGTGCGAGACTTCATGTCTCGCTACGCCATCAAGGTCGACCTCAAGACCACCGGAGACTTTGACCGCCTGCCTGAAACGCACCGGACGTGCGTGTATCGAGTCGTTCAGGAGGCGCTCACCAATTGTGTCCGGCATGCGGAGGCTCACAGCATCTCCATTACCGTCAGCGTCCTCGACGACGAATTGCGACTCCTGGTGCAGGACGACGGCGTGGGGCTGGCTGCAGACCATCGCGGCAAGGGGCTTGGCTTGATTGGCATTCACGAGCGGGTGAAGGAGCTGCGCGGCACGGCCACCATCTCCCCGAGCGACGGCCGGGGCACCACAGTGTCCGTGCGTTTGCCCCTGCCAGCCGCGATTGCGGAGGTGCCGCTTGCGCGTGCTGCTGGCTGACGATCACAGCATCGTCCGGCGTGGACTGCGCGGTTTGTTGGAAGCGGCCGGCATCCCGGTTGTTGCCGAGGCCGCCGACGGACTCGAGGCGATCCGGTTGTGCGAGGAGCAGAAGCCGGACCTGTTGATATTGGACATTTCGATGCCGAAGCTGACCGGCATCGAAGTGGCGGCGCGCGCTCAAAAAATGACGCCCGCACCCGGGGTGATCATCCTGAGCGTTCATGGTGACGAGTCCTACATCATGCGCGCGCTGGCGGCCGGCGCCCGCGCCTACCTCTTGAAGAGTGCCACGGACGAAGATCTGATTCCGGCCGTGCGCGCGGTCGCCTCCGGCAAGCCGTTCTTCAGTCCGGCCGTCGCCGGCGTCCTCGTTGAAGACTACGTCAGGCAACTGCAACAGCGGGGTCTGACTGATTCCTACCATCTGCTGACCGACCGTGAAAAGGAAGTGCTGCAGCTGCTGGCCGAGGGGCGTTCCAACAAGGAGGTCGCAGCCCTGCTGACCCTGGGTCTGTCGACCGTCGAAACGCATCGCGCCAACCTGATGCAAAAACTCAATCTGCACAACACCGCCGAAATCGTGCTCTATGCCGTCCGCAAGGGCCTGATCGTTTAGGGACCTCCATATGCGTCTCTCCCTTCGCTTCATCGTCCCGCTGTTGGTGGTGCTGGCGTTGTTTGCCTACGCGGTCTTGCCGCTCGTCGACGGGCTCACCGTGCGGTGGTTCATGCGCGATCTGGACATTCGCGCCACCCTGATTACCAACACGGTGCGAGAGCCGATCGCCGATTCGATTCGCGTTGGCGATACCGCGCGAGTTGTCGAAGCGTTGACCCGCATCACCGAAGACGAACGCATTTACGCCGCGGTCTTCTGCGAGTCGCCGCTGGCCATGCCGCTGTCGGCAGGCACGCTGCCGCCGGACCTGCGATGCGCCGACCTCGCCGCGTTCGCAGGCCAGCCGGGGCACATCGTGACGAGCGCCCAGGGGCCGCTGTTCATGTCGGTGCGGGCGGTCGTGCATGAGAATCGGCCGGCAGGCGACCTCGTCCTCATCCACGACATGAGCTTCGTCACCCGTCGCAGCGAGGAAACCCGTCGCTATGTGTTCGCGCTGTTCGTGGGCCTGGGCGTCATCGTTTCGCTCCTCACGGTGGTCATCGCGCAACTGAGCTGGCGCGGCTGGGAACACGGTGTGCGCGCGCTGATGCGGGGCGAGGGACTGCTGCGGGCCGAGAACCGGCCCGACGTGCCTGAATTCCGGCCGCTGGCGCGCGATCTCCGCGAGTTGATTCGCGACATCGAATCGGAACGCCGCCCCCGCGATGAAGATCACTTCGCCTGGTCGCCCGACGCGCTCCGCGCCGTGCTGCACAACGAATTGCGCGGCCAGGAAGTGATCGTCGTCTCCAATCGCGAACCGTACATTCACATGCGCAAGGGCGAGGCCATCGAGGTCAGGCGTCCCGCCAGCGGCTTGGTCACGGCGCTCGAGCCCATCATGCGCACCTGCTCGGGGACGTGGATTGCCCATGGCAGCGGTTCGGCCGACCGGGAGGTCGTCGATCGGCATAACCGCATTGCGGTGCCTCCCGAGCATCCCGGCTATCGCCTGCGGCGGGTGTGGCTCACGAAGGCCGAGGAGGCCGGCTATTACTATGGCTTCGCCAACGAGGGGTTATGGCCGCTCTGTCACATCGCGCACGTGCGTCCGACCTTCCGTACCGCTGATTGGACCCAGTACGTCCGCGTGAATCGCATCTTTGCCGACGCGGTCGTCAAGGAGGCGACCTCGCCGGATCCCATCGTGCTGATTCAGGACTATCACCTGGCCCTGTTGCCACGAATGGTGCGAGAGGCGTTGCCGGCGGCAACGATCATTACCTTCTGGCACATTCCGTGGCCTAACCCTGAAGCGTTTGCGATTTGCCCGTGGCGCGAGGAATTGCTCGACGGCATGCTCGGCAGCAGCATCCTCGGCTTCCATACCCAGTTCCACTGCAATAACTTCGTCGACACGGTCGACAGGCAGCTCGAGGCGAGAGTCGACCGTGAAACGTTCACGGTGTCGTATCGCCGGGAGCTCACGGCGGTGAAGCGATATCCGATTTCGATTGAATGGCCGCTGTCTCCGGAGTTGACGGCGATGCCAGTCTCGGAATGTCGCGCCGAAGTGCGGCGGCGGCACGGCCTGCCGCACAACCAGGCACTCGGCGTCGGCGTCGATCGGTTCGACTACACCAAAGGCATCGAAGAGCGCCTTCGCGCCGTCGAACGGCTGCTGGAGCGATGGCCCGAGTGGGTGGGCCGCTTCACGTTCGTTCAGATCGCCGCCCCGACCCGCGGCGGGATCGAGGAGTACGATCACTACCAGGCGCGCGTGCGCGCACTGGTCGACCGCATCAACGCGCGATTTGCCGCGACCAGCAGTCATCCCGCGATCATCCTGCTGTCGACGCACCACGAGCCCGACGCCGTGCACCAGTACTACCGAGCTGCCGAAGTTTGCATGGTCAGCAGTCTGCACGACGGGATGAATCTCGTGGCCAAGGAATTCATCGCCTCGCGTGACGACGAGCGAGGCGTCCTGGTGTTGAGCCAGTTCACCGGCGCGGCGCGCGAGCTCGCGGAAGCGATCATCGTCAATCCCTACGACACCGACGAGTGCGCGTCGGCCCTGCAGGCGGCTCTCGAGATGCCGGAGCGAGAGCAGCGCGCGCGGATGCGCCTGATGCGCGGACTGGTCGCTGAGTTCAATGTTTACCGGTGGGCAGGGCGAATGTTGATCGACGCCGCCGGGATGCGTAAGCGCCGGCGCCTCCTGGATCGATTGGTCACGCCGGAGCTCCGGCCGGCAGCGGTGCCCACAGTCGATCAGACGGCATGACACTGTCGAAAACAGGGCTCGCCTATTTCCTCGATATCGACGGCACGCTCGTGGACTTCGCAGACTCGCCCGGAGCGGTGAAACTCGCCGCGACGCTTCCCGCCCTGGTCGACGCGCTCTACGAGTCGTCCGGCGGCGCCGTCGCGCTGATCACGGGACGCTCGATCGACGATGCCGATCGACTGTTTGCGAGGCGGCGACTGCCTGTCGCCGGCCAGCACGGTCACGAACGGCGGTCGGCGAGCGGAGCCGTGACACGGCATCAAGTCTCACCGCGGGCGCTTGACCCCGCGCGTCACGCATTGGCTGCGATCGTCGGCAGGCATCCCGAGCTGCTCCTGGAAGACAAGGGACTCACCTTGGCGCTGCACTATCGTCGCGCTCCGAACCTGGCCAGCCTTGCCCATCGCGTGATGCACGCGGTTCAACACACGCTCGGCGATCAGTACTGCGTGCATCGCGGAAAGTGCGTCGTCGAACTGGCGCCCGCCGGCAGGGACAAGGGACGCGCGATCCGGGCGTTCATGCGGGAGACGCCGTTTCGCGGCAAACCCCCGGTGTTCATCGGTGACGACGTGACGGACGAACACGGATTCGCGATGGTCAACCAGCTGGGAGGTGATTCGATCAAGGTCGGATCGGGGCCAACGGTCGCCAAATGGCGGCTTCCGTCAGTGTCAGCCGTCCTCGAGTGGCTCGAACACGGCAAGCCGTACCTGAGGCGTTGCGATTCAGCCGCGACCTGATACCGTAGATTGGGGCGCTTGCCAACTCGATGAAAACCGATGCCGCCACGCTGAAGCGTGTCTACGCCATGAGCCTTGCCGGCGTCTATCCACACTATGTCGCCAAGGCCGAAAAGAAGGGACGCACGAAAGCCGAGGTCGATGAGATCATCCGCTGGCTCACCGGCTATACCCAGAAGCAGCTGGAGAGCATTCTGGACAAGCGTACGAACATCGAGACCTTCATTTCCAAGGCCAAGTTGAATCCCTCGCGCACGCTGGTGACGGGCGCGATCTGCGGTGTCCGCGTCGAAGAGATTGAAGATCCGGTCATGCAGGGCATCCGTTATCTCGACAAGTTGATCGACGAGCTCGCCAAAGGCAGGCCGATGGAGAAGATCCTGAGGAAGGTCTAGGCGAATCCTTCACACGAGCGAAGTCGCCAATCGGGCGACGTAGTCACGCTCTTCGGGACCGAACCACGGCGGCGATCCGGCAGCGATGTTGTCGGCCAGGTGCCGATCGTTCAGCGTCGCGGGAATGGCGACGTGGCATCGCGGATCGCTCAGCACCCACTTCAACAGCGCCTGTGGCCAGGTCCGCGCGCCGAACGGCTCGAGCGGCAGGAGCTCCGCTGACGCCGGCGATCGCCGCACCAGCGCGCCTTCACCGAATGGGCGCATCACCACGACGCCCAGGTTCAGCTCCTGCGCGAGCGGCAGGATCCTGCGCTCGACCTCGCGCTGCCGCGGGTTGTAGGGGATCTGAATCGCGGCGATGCGGCCGCTCCGCATCACCTCTTCGAGCTCGGCAAACGCCGACGCCTGGTAATGCGTCGCGCCGATGGCGCGCACGGCGCCGCGATCCTTGAGCGCGTCGAGCAGATCGATCTGGGCGCGCCAGTTGACGAGATTGTGGACCTGGTAAAGATCGATCACGCCGCCGAAGAATCGCAGTGCACGCTCCGCCTGGCGTCTTCCTTCATCGGGGGACGGCGTCCAGATCTTCGTGGCGATCAACGCGCGGTCGCGCCGCGTCTCGAGCGCGCGGCCGAGCACACCTTCAGCGCGGCCATACATCGGCGACGAGTCGAAGAAATTCGATCCGCCCGCGATCGCGTGCGTGACGATCGCGTGCGCGGACCCTTCGTCATCCGATCCGATGTCGAACGTCTTCCACGTGCCCATGCCGATCACGGGCACGTCAAATCCGCAACGGCCGAGCTGACGGCGCTCCATTGCCAATCGTCGCACGTGACAGCAGCGCATATGCACTACACTGGATTTGTGCATCGCCACTGACGAGCTGAAGAGAATCCGCGGCACGATCGGCGTTTACCTGACGCTGCTCCTGCTGCTGTGTGGCGCGGGGTGCAACAGCACGCCGAGCTCGCCGACCCCGCCGCCGCCACCACCGCCCCCTGTCGCCGATCCACCGGAGCTCACGTGTCCGGCTCCTGTCACCGTCTCGGCACGCACCAGCGCGGGCACGGCCGTCACATACACAACTCCGGAAAGCCGCAAAGGCCAGGGCTCGGTGTCGGTCGCGTGTACGCCTGCTTCCGGCAATACGTTTCCGCTCGGCGTGACGCAAGCTGAGTGCGTCGCGACGGATTCGTTGAACCGATCCGCGTCGTGCACGTTCTCGGTGACCGTCGCCGCGCCGCCGCGCCTCGCTCGCACGCGGATCATGGCGTTCGGCGACAGCTTGACCGCCGGCTCGACGCTGCTCGGCAGCGACCCCTACGATTTTGTCCCCGCGCCTGAACCGTATCCCACGGTGCTGTCGCAACTGCTGTCGGCGCGCTACACGGATCAAACCATCACCGTGTTCAATCGCGGCCTGATCGGCGAACAGGCGTGGCGCGCGCTGTCGCGGTTCGGCGGGACCTTCGCGGGCGACCAACCCGACGTCGTCGTGTTGCTGGAGGGCTACAACGATTACCGGGTCGCCGTGACCGAAGGCACGACGTTTGGCGTCGACAACGCCGTGCGCGGCATGAGCGACCTGGCCGGCGAGGCCCGCCGGCGCGGCGCGCGTGTCTTCATCTGCACGCTGACGCCTGGCCGACCCGGGCGCGTGCAAATCCCGGCCTCGGTGCTCGAGACGATCAACGAACGCTATCGCCAGATCGCGCGCGGCGAAGGCGCGGTGCTGGTCGATCTCTACGCCGCCTTGCTGCCGGACTTGAACGGCAACGTCAGCATCGACGGCCTGCACCTGACGCCGCTGGGCTACCGGCGCGTCGCGGAAACCGTGTTCGCGGCGATTCGCGCCGACCTCGAAGTCAAATAGGCGCCGGCGGCATGAGCAGACCGCCGGAGCCAGCCGTGATGCCGCCATTGGACGGCCTGCGCGGCATCGCGATCATCCTCGTGATGCTGCATCACTTCACGTACCTCCGGCCGACCTCCGGGATCGATGCGCAGATCGCCAGCGTGGTGTTCTTCTTCTGGACCGGCGTCGATCTGTTCTTCGTGCTGTCGGGTTTTCTGATCACCGGAATCCTCCTCGACACGCGCGGCAGCGAGCGCTATTTCACCAACTTCTATGCGCGCCGCGTGCTGCGCATCTTTCCGCTCTACTACCTGGTGCTGGTTCTCGCCTTTGTCGTGATGCCGATGTTTCCGGCGGTCAACTCGGTGCTGCTCGGCGGCGTCGACTCACCGCCGCGGCAGTGGCCGTACTGGTTCTACCTGACGAATTTCCTGATCGCCGACGATGGCTGGGTGCATGGGTGGGTGGACGTGGGCTGGTCGCTCGCCATCGAAGAACAGTTCTACCTGGTGTGGCCGCTGGTGATTTGGTTGTGCCCGCTCCGCCTGCTGCCGTGGTTATGCACGGGCATCTTCGTTGCCGAGGTCTTCGCGCGATCGTTCGCGCGCGCATCTGACGTCGAGGTGCTGCCGATCTACGTCATCACCTGGTTCAGGCTCGACGGCTTGGTGATCGGCGCGCTGCTGGCGATGGCCCTGCGGCGCGGCATCATGCCGGCGCTCGATCGCCTGGCGCCGATCGTCGTCACTGTCGGAATCGCCGGCCTCGTCGCCGTGATGATCCTCGGCGGCAACACGTGGTGGTGGAACCGGCGGATGCAGCAGTTCGGCTATTCGTTGATCGCGGTGATCGCCGGCGCGATGCTGGTCAGTGCCATCAGCCGGCCGGCGAACAGCTTGTGGCCGCGGATGCTGACCGCGGGATGGCTGCGCGCCTTCGGCAAATACAGCTACTGCCTGTACTTGATTCACCTGCCGGTGATGCGCGCCGTCCGCGAGTACGTGTTTGATCCGCGCGAGTACGAGAAGTTCGCCATTGCGCCATGGATCGGCCAGGTGCTGTTCTACTTCGTGGCGGCTGCGCCGGCGTTCGCGCTGGCGTGGCTGTCGTGGCGGTTCTTCGAGGCGCCGATTCTCAAGCTGAAGGCGCGGTTTCCGTACGCTATTTCTTGATCGCGGTCCCCGCGACGGTGAACTGGCCCTCGGCGAAATCGAAATTGACGGCCCATTTGTCGCCGGCCGGCGACAGTGTGATCTTTGCCGGGATCTGCATCCCCTGCACTTCGAGGATGTACTTCAACACCAGCGAGGTGGCGTCCTTCGAAATGTCGGTGATCTTCTGGACATCCGGCAGCATCGGCGGCGCACTGATTTCGCCGGCGACCTTTCCTTCCACATCCTTCAGGACCAGTGTCATGGTCATTGGACCCTGCGGCGTGTCGAGGCCGAGCTCCCATCCGCCCATGAACGCCGCCGCATCGGCAACGGCGAGCGACGATTGAGCAGTGCTGAGTACCGGCAGAGCGAGGATCGCGGCAGCGACGAGGAAGAGGCGGAAGTTGGTCATGGCGGCTCACCTTAGCCGCCGCCGCGACTCCAGGTCAACGAGAAACTACCGAAGCACGATCGAGTCTGTTTCAAACAACTCGGATCGCGCGACGACCCGTGGCGCTGTCCAAGTCCGATGATGACATCCGCGCGTGGATCGAGCAGCGGCTATAGGACGCGTGTTAGTCTTCGCCGGACGTAACCCCTGAGAGGAGATGGTGATGAGACTGACACTCGCGCTGCTACTGGCGATCCTGCCGCTGGCCCCGGTCAATGCCGCCGCGGATCTTTCCGGCAAGTGGACCATCGACGGTGACGTGCAAGGCAACCCCGTCAACATGGCGTGCGACGTCACCCAGAGCGCTGACCTGAAGATCACCGGCAAGTGCCAGATCAACGGCACCGAGAACACCGAGATCGAGGGCACTGCGAAGGAGGCGAGCTTCAAGTTCGCGTTCACGGTGCAGGGCTACACGCTGACCTACAGCGGCACGCTCGACGGCGACACGATCAGCGGCGACATCGAGGTCGCCGGCTCGACGGGGAAGTTCACGGGCAAGCGCGGCTGACGCCGCCACTTCATTCGCAAGGAACGGAGTGTTTCGCAAAGGCCGGCTGTCTACGCTGTTGGCATGAACCGCGTAGACAGTATCGACTGGACGGACATTGCGAACAACCTGGATAGCTCGGGCTGGGCGATCGTCCGCGGCATCCTGAGCGCGCCGGAAGCCGAGAGCGTCGCGGCGTTGTACTCGCAACCCGCCGGCTTCCGCAGCACCGTCGTCATGGCGCGCCACGGCTTCGGGCGCGGTGAATACAAGTACTTCTCGTATCCGCTGCCGCCGCTGATCGCGGAGCTGCGAGAGGCGATGTATCCGCCGCTCAGCTCGATTGCCAACCGCTGGCACGAGTTGATGGGCGTCGACACGCGCTTTCCCGCGACGCACGACGCCTTCATCGCGCGATGTCACGAGGCCGGACAGCGGCGTCCGACACCGTTGCTGCTTCAATACGGTGAAGGCGATTACAACGCGCTGCACCAGGATCTCTACGGCGAACACGTGTTCCCGCTGCAGGCGGCGTTCTTGTTGTCGGAGCCGGGCGTGGACTTCAGCGGCGGTGAGTTCGTGCTGACCGAACAGCGTCCGCGGATGCAGACGCGCGCGGAAGTGGTGCCGCTGCGCAAGGGCGATGCGGTGATCTTCGCCGTGCATCATCGCCCGCAGCGGGGCGCGAAGGGCTACTACCGCGTCAACATGCGGCACGGCGTGAGCCGGCTACGCTCGGGTCACCGCCATACCCTGGGCGTGATCTTTCACGACGCGGCCTGATCGAACCGCGCGATCACCACGGTGATGTTGTCGCGGCCGCCGCGATCGTTGGCCTGCTGCAGCAGCGCCTTCGCCGCTGCTTCAGGCTCCGCCTCCGCATCCAGCGCCGCGGTGATCGCCGCATCGTTGACCATCTCCGAGAGTCCGTCCGAACACAGCAGCAAGCGATCGCCGGCCTGTAGTTCGAACGAGCGCGCTTCAACCTTCACGCCGGCGCGAGGTCCGCCGACGACGTTCGTGATGACGTGACGAAGAGGGTGGGTGGCGACCTTCTCCGGCTCCAGCACGCCACTGCGCACCAGCTCGGCGACCACGGTGTGGTCCTTGGTCAGCTGATGCAGTTCGCCCGCTCGATAGAGATACGCGCGGCTGTCACCGGCGTGGACGATGCACAGTTGCGCGCCAAGCTGAAACGCCATGGTGAGCGTGGTGCCCATGCCCTCCAACTCGGGCTTCTCAGCCGCCTCTTCGAAGATCTTCGCGTCCGCCTCGCTCAAGGCCGCTTGAAACTGCGCCAGCACCTTCTGCGCGCCCGGACTGTCGGACGCGAAGAACCACCTGAAGGTGTTGAGCGTGAACTGCTCGATCGCCGCCACCGCGATCGCGCTGGCGCGCTCGCCGGCGCTGTGGCCGCCCATCCCGTCCGCCACCAGCAACAGATGTGCGCGATCCTCACCGACTTGCAGTTTCGGTTCGGGCAGGCTCGTCTGCCACACGCGCATGCGCTTGGTGAGCTCCGCGATCAGGAACTGATCTTCGTTCGACTCGCGCACCTTGCCGGGGTGGGTGATGCCGAAGGCGGTGATGGCCAGCGAGGCGGCCGGCGGCGTAATGGTTGTGATGGCGGTGATGGGTTCGTCAGACATGGGGGACATCCATGTTAGCGGCTGCCGAACCGTCCGCCTACGACCTTCGATGGATGAGCTACGGAATGCGGAAGACGTGGATGCTCTGATCGGTCGCGCCGCATTTCGCGGATTGATTCTTCTTCATGCGATCCGAGACCGCAACCAGCGTGTCCGCGGACAGCCAGGCGATGCCCTCAACGTTGCCGTAATGCCTGGTGGGGAAGCGATACACCTTGCCCGAGTCGGGAATCAGCGTGTGCGTGCGCGTATGCAGCGCGCCGACCCACAGCCGCGCGGATTCCTGCGAGACGATCGCGAGCTGGTGGTCGCGGTAGGCGAGCGCCGAGTAATCCTTGAACCGGGCCTCCTCGGGCAAATCGATCGAGCCGGATTGTTTCCACGCGCCTTTCGCGCCTCGCACGTAGATCTCGATGCGGCCGCGGCGGCCCCTGGCGGTGCGGAAGTTGGCTTCGCGCAGCGCGTACAAATGCTCGCGCCCGTAGTAGCGCGCGTGCGCCAGTCCTTCGAAGCCCTTGTTGGCCTTCTCGAACCGCGCCGGCAGCCGGAAGCAATCGCGCAGGCGTCCGTCCGGATCGTACTCGGCGACGAAGCCGCGCAGCTCGCCGTCGAGATCCTCGAGCGACTCGATCAATGCGAACGTTGCGCCGGTCCTGGCATCGGCGGCGATATCTTCGAATCCCGACCCCAGTGACGGCGCCGGCGCAAGGCGGTTGCGGCGCGAGCGCTTGAGCGACAGATCGATGTGCGCGACGTGATTGATGTTGTCGAACACCACGAGCGCCGTCGCATCGTCGATCAACGCGACACCGCTCGCCTCGAGGCGGCTGTGCCTGGACCGGCCGGGGATCAGCCGGAACAGTTTTTCCTCCCGAATCAATTCGAGCTTCTGCATAGTAAGTCTTGAGCGCATCCTTTCATGAATCGAGCTCATCCGGTACTCCATTTGCAGCGGTACGCGGCGGCATGACCACAGGGGCGATGCTCGATGACGAGGCCTTGCTCGATACGCTCCAATGGGAGACGTTCGAGTATTTCCTCCGCGAGGTGAATCCGCGCAACGGCCTGATTGCGGACAAGACGAGCAGCGGCTGGCCGGCAAGCATCGCCGCCACTGGACTCGCGCTCGCGGCGTATCCCATCGGCGTGGAGCGCGGGTTCATGACGCGCGCCGAGGCCGTGGCGATCACGCGGACCACGCTGCAGTTTCTGTGGGAGAGCGAGCAGAGCACAGCGGCCGACGCCACCGGCTACAAGGGCTTCTACTACCACTTCCTGGACATGGACACCGGCAAGCGCGTCTGGCAGTCCGAGCTGTCGACGGTCGATTCGGCGTTTCTGCTCGCCGGCGCCCTCGCCGCGGCGATGTATTTCGATCGCGACGACGAAGACGAGCAGCGGCTGCGCGCGCTGGCCGAGGATTTGTATCGACGCGCCGATTGGACGTGGGCGCAGCACGGCGGGGCGACGGTGAGCCACGGCTACAAGCCGAAACACGGTTTCTTGCCCTACCGTTGGGAAGGGTTCGACGAGGCGCTGTTGCTCTATGTGCTCGGCCTCGGATCGCCAACGCATCCGCTGTCCGACGAGAGCTATCCGGCATGGCTGTCGACGTACACGTGGCGCCGCATCTACGACTACGAGCTCGTCTACGCGGGCCCGTTGTTCATCCACCAGTTGTCACACGTCTGGATCGACTTTCGCGGCATCCAGGATGCGTTCATGCGCGACAAGGGCCTCGACTATTTCGAGAACAGCCGCCGCGCCACGTACGTCCAGCGTGAGTACGCGATTCGCAATCCGCTCGGGTTCGCGTCCTATTCGAAGGACTGCTGGGGCGTGACGGCGAGTGACGGCCCAGGCCCCGCGAAGATCAAGGTCGGCGGCGTTGAGCGCCGGTTCTTTGACTACATCGCCCGCGGCGCACCATACGGGCCTGATGACGGCACCATCGCGCCGTGGGCGGTGGTCGCTTCGCTGCCGTTCGCGCCCGAGATCGTGATGCCGGCGATCCGCTACTTTCACGACATCGAGCTGAAGCAGGAGGACTCGTACGGGTTCAAGGCGACCTTCAATCCGACGTTTCCCGTCGAGGGCGACAGCCCCTACGGCTGGATCTCTCCATGGAACTTCGGGTTGAACCAGGGACCGATCGTGCTGATGATCGAGAATCACCGCACCGGAATGTTGTGGCGATTGATGCGTCGATGTCCGCATGTCGTGCGGGGCCTGCGCCGCGCCGGCTTCACCGGCGGCTGGTTGTGAGCCGGGTGATGACACCGCTGAGCGGCAACGTGGTGTGATACGGTCACGGTCGCGCCGCGCCCGGCGGAAGTGCATCGACCATGCAGACTCCATTGATCGACACCGAAAACCTGTTCCGCCTCATTCATTTCTTCGACATCGTCGCGGCGGTTGTGTTCGCGGTGTCGGGATCGCTGGTCGCGTCGCGCAAGAACATGGACGTGATGGGCTTCATGTGGTTCGCCGTGATCACCGGCGTCGGCGGCGGAACGGTGCGGGACTTGATCTTGAACGTGCCGGTATTCTGGGTCCAGAATCCTGCTCACGTGTCGGCGTGCCTGGCCACCGCTGTCGTGATGCACTTCGTGGCGCCGCGTGTCGAATCGCGTTACAAGACCCACGTGTGGTTCGATGCCTTTGGATTGGCGCTGGTCACCATTGCCGGCACGGTGAAGGCGATAGACGTGGGAGCACCGGCGCTGGTCGCCATCGCCATGGGCGCCGTGACCGGAACCGTCGGCGGCATCATTCGAGACACGCTGGGCCATGTCCCGTCCGTGCTCCTCAGTCATGAGATCTACATCACGGCGTCGGTGCTTGGCGCCTGCACCTACGTCGCGTGCCACGCGCTCGGCATCGACCGGCCGGCCGGAATGATGGCGGGTTTCGCGGTGACGTTCATCGTCCGAGGCCTGGCGATCAAGTACGGCTTGTCGCTGCCGGTCTATCGCGAAACGTCGAAGCGAGAGCGCTGGAAGAGCGACGCCAGGGATTCGGCGGCGGGCGGATAGCCCCGCCGCCACCTCTTCACGCCGCGACCGCGAATTGATCCTCATCCGAGCGCGGAGCGATCGTCTGCTCCGCGATCGGCGGCATCGCCAGGACGGGAACTCCGGCCGAGCGAATGATGCGCTCCGCGGTCGAGCCGAAGAACAGCCGCCCGATCGCGCCACGAGGAGTGACGCCCACCAGGACCAGGTCGGCGCCGACTTCACTGGCGACGCGCGAGATCTCGGCAGTGGGATCGCCGGTCACCACACGCACATGAATCGCCGGTGACGTGCTCGCCGGCAGGATCGCCGCGAGCCTGCTCCAGGCGTCCCGAGCCAGCTGCCTGTGGTACTCAGGCTCCATCAGGTGGTACATGTATCGAGAGGCGCCTGCCATCGGGAGACCGGGCAGCACGTGGACCACGGTCACACGAGTCCCGTCGCCCGCAATCGACAGCGCTCTCTCGACCGCCGCACGCGAGCTCGCGCCGAGGTCAACGGCCACGAGGATGCTCTTGAGCGGCGTCGTCGAGTCGGTGCCCTCGCCCGAAGCGGGCGGCACCACCAGTACGGGTTGCGTCGCTTCGCGCGCAACGGTCTCGGCGACGGAGCCGAAACGGAAGCGATCGAACCCCGATCGCTTGCTGGTGCCGAGCACGATCAGATCAGCGCGACGCGCGTTGGCGTGCAGCACGATCACTCCTGCCGGATCGCCGGCCTGGATGCTGAACCTGAAACGCACCCCCGCTGCTTTGGCGGCAGCGCGTAGCGACTTGATCAGGCCCCGGCGCGCTCGCCCGTCCCAGTTGAACGCTCTGTCGGTGGGTACGGCATGCACGACGGTCAGCTCTGCGTCATGCGAACGGCTCAATACGAGGGCTCGATCGAACGCAGCCCGCGCCGCCTCTGAAAAGTCGACCGCCACCAAGACACGATGAAGTTTTTTCACGATGCACTCCCTCCACGGATTTGCCTAAACAATCTTGCTCGCCAGTCGAAGTACATGGTCAGCAGCGCCACGAAGGCGGCCCCTGAACCAATCACCATTCCGAAGGCTTTGATTACTTTCACGATTCCTCCTTCTGCCGGCGCCACTGGCCGGCTGCCGGCCGACGCCGTTACACAACGCGCGTTCGAGCTCGACGCCGAGCAGCTCGAGCTGGCTCGCCGAGATCCCGAATCCTTGCGCGTAGGTCACCACGCGGCCGCCGTCGAAAAACGCCAGGATGCCGTCCTCCTTGTCGAGCAGCGCATCCACCTGTTCGTGGATCCGCCGCACGTCGCCACCAAGAGACTCCCTGAGGGTCATGGCCTATCGCTCCCTGTCCGGAGATTTCCCGGCACCAAGGGCGCGCGATCGCAGGAACGTCAGTTCGCCCGCGCGCGGACCGAGCAGCGCCGCCGCTTCTCTCCAGAGCGCGGTCGCTTCAACGTGCGGGCACTGGTCGTCACAGGCGTCGGCCGCCGGATCGGCGCGCAGGCGCCGCTCGTGAGTGACCATCGCGTCGTGCCACGATTGAAGCCGCGCCCGCAGTGCGGCCGCGTCCGCGGCGCCACTGGCCAGGTCGGCGATTGCATACGGATTCATGTTCGATTCACCTCTTGCGGCACAGTGCCGCAGTACGCGTCGCATCACCTGCAGCGGCGTGCTGCACGCGAGTCGACAAAATTGAACGGATGACGCGCGCCTAACAGCGCGACTGACAGGCGGCGTTGAACGAGCGGGCTGGCTGCAACATGGCGTCTGCCCTCATGAATTGCAAGGCGCGATCCGGCAAATTCAGGCGTAAATTGCCGTGTTTTGCCCGGCTTTCACTTTGAAACCAGCATTTCATTTTGTAATACGCGCCGCGGCGCCCTCGCGGCGTACGGAAACATCTCGATGAGCGGCCTTCGCACGCCGGGGGCGATGTTCATGACGAGGTGTCCGCGGTGCAGTTGACTTGGATGCGTCAAGCCGCACGCATGCGTGATCATCTGCACGTCCCGCTCGAGCGCCAGGGCGTAGTTGCGGACGCGCACCGCCTTGTCGGCCGGGTCGAGCCCCGATTGGAGCCACCGGTTCTGGGTCGTCACTCCAGTGGGGCACGTGTTGGTGTGGCAGCGCAGCGCCTGGATGCAGCCAATCGAGAATAGAAAGCCGCGGCCGATGTGCACCAGGTCGGCGCCGAGGGCGAGATGCGTCGCCACCTCGCCACCCGTCGCAATTTTTCCCGCGGCGATTAGCGTGATGTCGTTGCGCAAACCCTCGCGACGAAGCGCGTTATCAACGGCGATCAGCGCGTCGACCAACGGCAGCCCGACGTAGTCGGCCAACGCCAACGGAGCGGCGCCGGATCCGCCCTCATTGCCGTCCACCGCGATGAAGTCCGGGCCGTCCCCGCGCTTGCGGATCTCACGGCACAGGTCGTCGATCTCCGCAATCGCCCCGATCACCATCTTGAGACCCACCGGTTTGCCGGTCAGCGTGCGAACGCGTTCGATGAAGTCGAGCAGCGATGCGGCATCGTCGAACTCCTCGAAGCGGTTTGGAGAATGACAGTCCACGCCCATGGGGATGCCGCGGATGAGGGCGATGTCCCTGGTGATTTTCTCCTTGGGCAGCATGCCGCCTTTCCCTGGCTTGGCGCCCTGCGCGAGTTTGATTTCCACCATCTTCACCTGCGGCCGGGCGAGGATCGCCGCCGCCTTCTGATCGTCAAAGCGGCCATCGGGCGTACGGCAGCCGAACTTCGCGGGGCCAATCTGATAAAGAATGTCGCCCTCGCCTTCGACGTGATACGGCGACAGCGAACCCTCGCCGGTGCTCATGTAGCACCCGGCCATCCGCGCACCACGTGACAGGGCGCGGACCGCGTTGGGCGAGAGTGCCCCATAACTCATGCCGGAGATGTTCGCGAACCGGCGGGGGTGGTACGGCTGCGCCCGCTTCGCGCCAATCACTTTCGGGCGCGGCAAGTCGGCGTCAGCGGCATCAACCTGCCCGAGCGTCGGGTACATCGACGGCACGATGTGCATCCGCCCCGGCTCGTTGTGATCGACCTGCGAGCCGAAGCCGATCATGTTGTTCTGCCCCTTCGCGGACGCATAGACCCACGATCGCGTGACGCGGTTGTACGGACGCTCCTCGAGGTCGCCGGCGAAGAAGTACTGGCGCAGCGGCTGTCCCATCTCCTCAAACAGGTAGCGGAGATGGCCGACGACGGGAAAGTTGCGCGTTATGGCGTGTTGCCGCTGCGTGAGATCGCGGAACGCGACGATCGCCACGAGCAGTGCGAGAGACCCGATTGCCACCAATGCGATCGTCACCAGCGTCCTCCTCCATCAAGATTCATGGGACTGCCGCATGACAGAGCAACATCCATTCCGCCGCCCGCTTGCATTGATTACCGGCAATTCGTTCGCCAACGCCTGTCATTTGCAGCCGTGGGCTTTCAAGTTGAAACGAAAGGAAAGCCGGCCGTGGCTGTTCTCGCTAGAATGGCGAGACAGGCTGATGTGAAACGGGCGCCCAAGCCGGATCCAATCACTCACGAGCACTTCGACTTGGGGCAGGTGTTCGACTTCCGTCCCGACCTGGGGATCATCCGGCTGCACGAACAGCGCGTGGTGATCCTCAGCGCCGCGGCGATGGGACTGCTCAAGAAAGAGCTCACGGACACCATCGGTGCCGAAGTGACGCGGCGGGTCATGTTGCGCTTCGGCTATGCCGACGGCTACCACGACGCCGTCAGCCTGCGCGAACGGTCGCAGTGGGCGGATCCGATCGACGGGCTGCGCGCCGGCATCACGCTGCATCGCCTCGAAGGCATCGTCCGCGCCGAAATCGGATCAGTTGAATACGACGCCGCCTCGGGCCGCTTCGCAGAGCAACTGGTGTTTCACGATTCGTACGCAGCCGAACAGCATGTCTATTACTACGGCAAGGCTGATGCGCCGATGTGCTGGTCGCTGACCGGCTATGTCAGTGGTTACGCCAGCGGCTGCCTGGGACGCGAGATCTACTTTCGAGAAACCAGCTGCAGCGCGGAAGGAGCCGCGCACTGCAGCCTGATCGGCCGCGACGCCGCCAGCTGGGGCAGCGAGCTGGAATCGCTGCGCGCCGACTACCAGGGGGCGACCCTCGAGCGCGAGATGGAACACGTCCGCGACGCGGTGCACCGGGAAGTCCAGGCGCTGCAGCGGCGCGAGCGCCAGGTGGCGAAGCGCGAACGCGAGCTGAACCTGCTGCGGGAGCGCGTCGCGCGGTTTGCCGCGTCAAAGCGCTTCGTGACGCGAAGCGCCGTCATGGACGACGTCCTCGATCTCGCGGCGCAGGTCGCGCCGATCGACACCACCGTTCTTGTCTACGGTGAAAGCGGCACTGGCAAGGAATTCATCGTCCGGTTGATCCACGAGCAGAGCCCGCGCGCCGGCCAGCCGTTCGTGTCGGTGAATTGCGCCGCCCTCACCGAGACACTGCTCGAGTCCGAGTTGTTTGGACACGTCCGCGGCGCGTTTACGGGGGCGGTGCGCGACAAGGCGGGCCTGTTCGAGGTTGCGGCCGGCGGGACGTTGTTCCTCGACGAGATCGGTGAGGTGGCGCCGACGGTCCAGGCCAAGTTGCTGCGCGCGCTGCAGGAACGCGAGATTCGCCGTGTCGGCGCCGAACGCAATATCAAGGTCCACGCGCGCGTCATTGCCGCCACCAATCGCGATCTCAAGGCCGCGGTGAGCGCCGGGACGTTTCGCGAGGATCTCTACTTCCGGCTTGGCGCCTTCGTGATCACGGTGCCGCCGTTGCGGGACCGGCGGGAAGACATTCCCGCCCTGGCGCACGAATTCGTCAGGCGCTCGGCGGCGCGCGTCAAGAAAGACGTCTCGTCAATCTCGCCTGACGCGATGAGTGCGCTGATGACGTATCGATGGCCTGGAAACGTCCGCGAGCTCGAACACGCGATTGAACGCGCCATCATCGTCTCGGCGGGCTCGAGTATCAAGGTGCGTGAGCTGCCGCCCGAGGTGTCGCAAAAGACGCGCGCCAGACATTCGGACGACAGTCTCGATTTGAAGGCGCAGGAGCGCGCGCTGATCGAACGCGCGCTCGATCGCTATCGCGGCAACCGCAAGCAAGCCGCCGAGGCGCTGAAGATCAGCACCGTGACGCTGTGGCGGAAGATGAAAGACTACGACCTCGACCGCTAGTCAGCCTGCCAACGACTGCTTGGTGGCCGCGAACGCACCGAGTAGCATCAACACGTGATCGCGTTTCTCGTCCTCGCCACGTTTGCGATAGCACCACTCGCAGGCTGGCTGGTGAGCCGGTATCCGCGGATGGCTCGTTTCACAGCAGCGTGGCCCGCATTACTGGCTGTCGTGTTGTCGGCTGAGCTGTGGTCCGCGGACGCCGCTCGCGGTCGCATCATCGAGCTGCCCTGGGTACCGTCGCTGGCGCTGTCACTCAGCTTCAATCTGGACGGCCTGGGCCTGTTGTTCGCGCTGCTGATCGCGGCGATTGGCGCGCTCGTGGTGTTGTACGCGAGCGCGTACTTGGAGAATCATCCGGACGCGGGCCGCTTTTACGCGGCGCTGTTGGCGTTCATGGGCGCGATGCTGGGCGTCGCGCTGAGCGACAACATCCTCTCGTTGTTCGTGTTCTGGGAGCTGACGGGCTTCACGTCGTTCCTGCTGATCGGTTTCGAGCACGATCGAGCCGAGGCCCGATCCGCGGCGCTGCAGGCGCTGATCGTGACCGGCGCGGGAGGGCTGGCACTCCTGGCCGCCGGCGTCCTCCTGATCGACATCTCAGGCACCGCCAGCCTTTCGGCGATGGCGAGCGCGGGAGATGTTGTGACCTCGCACCCGTTCTATGCCGCAGCCGCCGTGCTGACGCTGCTCGCCGCGTTCACCAAGTCCGCGCAGACACCGTTTCATTTCTGGCTGCCGAACGCCATGGCGGCGCCGACACCGGTCAGCGCCTATTTGCACTCGGCCACGATGGTCAAGGCCGGCGTGTATCTGCTCGCGCGCATGACGCCGATTCTTGGCGCCACCGTGTTGTGGACCACCGCGGTGTCCGTGGTCGGCGCGGCGACGATGATCCTCGGCGCCTGCCGATCGGTGCAGGAAACCGATCTCAAGCGCATCCTGGCGTACTCAACGGTGAGTGCGCTCGGCCTCCTGACCATGCTGATCGGCGTCGGCACCGCGCCCGCCATCACGGCGATGCTCGTGTATTTCGTCGCTCACGCATTTTACAAAGGCGCACTGTTCCTGGTGGCCGGCGCGATCGATCACGAAACCGGGTCACGCGACATTACCCATCTCGCCGGCTTGCGCCGGGCGATGCCGCTGACCGCCCTTGCCGGCGGTGCCGCGGCGCTGTCGATGGCCGGTGTGCCGCTGACGCTTGGCTTCGTCGCCAAGGACGGCGCCTACGAGTCATTGCTCGGTGCCCAATGGTCGGCCTGGATGCTCGCCGCTGCGGTGCTGTCGAGCGCGTTGATGGGTATCGCCGGGTTTCTCGCGGGTGTGTTGCCATTTCGCGGACGCCCGTCAAGCAATGAGGGGCATGATCCGGAGTGGCGGCTGCTGCTGCCGCCGGTGACGTTGGCCGCGGCCGGTGTGCTCGCCGGTCTCGCGCCGTGGTTACTCGATGCGCCGCTCACGCTGGCGGCCGGCGCGATTCTGCATCGACCCGAGCCGCTCTCGCTCGCGATCTGGCATGGCGTCACGCCGGCGTTGATGCTGAGCGCACTGACGCTCATCCTGGTCGTTGGTGGATATGCCTTGCGCGACACCATCCGCACTTGGGCGTGGCGGCCGGCAACCGGCAGCGAGCGGTTGTACGCGGGCATGGTGTCCGCGCTCGATGCCGTGAGCCGCACCATCGGTCCACCCCTTCATCGCGCGTCACTGCGCTCGTACGTCATGGTGATCGTGGTCTCGGTGGTGGCGGCCGGATTTGCGGCGCTGTCCACGCTCCCGGCCCTCAGCCTCTCGGCAAGAACCGGCATTCGCACGCACGAGGTCCTGGTCGTCATCGTGATTGTCGCGGGAGCGATCGCCGCGACACTGGCGAAGACCACGATGGCCGCGGTGCTGTCGCTCGGCGTGGTCGGGTACGGCGTCGCGATGACGTTCCTGCTCTACGGCGCGCCTGATCTGGCGATGACCCAGTTCTCCGTCGAGACGCTGACGGTGCTGATCTACGTGCTGGTGTTCAGGCACTTCAGGAATCTCGGTGATCCATCACGCGCGGCAGTGCGCTACCGGGACCTGCTCATTGGTGCCGCCACCGGCGCGCTGATCTTCACGCTGGTGCTGTCGGTGTCGACGGCAGACACCGCCGCGCGGTTGCGCGAATACTTCGTCGCGTTCGGTCCGACGCTCGGCCACGGCCGCAATATCGTGAACGTGATCCTGGTTGACTTTCGGGCTTTCGACACGCTCGGTGAAATCACCGTGCTGACCACAGCGGCCATCGGCGTGCGCGCGTTGTTGCGGCTGGCCAACGCACCAGACTCCTCGTCACCCGTGTCCGCGACGACGTCGCCAATCTTCAGAGCCGGCGCGCGATTCCTGATGCCGCTGCTGCTGTTGTTCGCGCTCTTTCTCTTCTGGCGCGGACACAACGAGCCCGGCGGCGGGTTCGTCGGCGGCCTGGTCGCTTCGGCGGCGTTCTCGCTCTATCTCATCGCCTTCGGCGTGGACCACGCGCGACGCGCGCTCCTTGTGAAACCCACGGCCTTGCTCGGGACCGGTTTGCTGATCGCCCTGATCAGCGGCGTTCCAGCTTCGCTGCGCGGACAACCGTTTCTGACAGCGCAGTGGCTCGTCGATCCGATCCACATCGGCACGCCGGTGTTGTTCGACGTCGGCGTGTTTCTGGTTGTGACCGGCGTGGTGCTGATGATGATCTTCAGCCTGGCGGAGGAGTCCTAGATGGAGATCCTCCTGGCGTTGGCATCGGGGGCGCTGTATATGGCCGGCATCTACCTGATGCTGCGCCGCCGCCTCGCGCAACTCATCATCGGTCTCGGGCTGCTCTCGAACGGCACGAACCTGTTGATCTTCGCCGCCGGCGGCCTGACGCGTGCGCACCCGCCGGTCGTTCCTGACGGTGCGGATCGGCTCGTGCCGCCTTATGCGGATCCTGTTCCGCAGGCGCTGGTCCTTACGGCGATCGTCATCGGCTTTGGCCTCCTCGCGTTTTCGCTGGTCCTCGCGCACCGCGTGCACGCCACTGCCGGCACCGATGACGTCGATGACGTGGGGAGAGAGCCATGAGGGGACTGGTCCTCCCGATCGTCTTGCCGATGGGCACGGCCGCGATCATGCTGGTTGGACCGCGGCGGCCTGAGCAGCATCGCTGGATTGGCCTCGCCGGCGCGATCGCGCTTCTGGCGAGCGCGATCGTGGTGTTCACGCAGGTCAACAGCGCGGGCATCCAGGTGCTGCAGATCAGCGCCTGGCCGGCGCCGTTTGGGATCACGCTCGTCGCTGATCTCTTTTCAGCGCTCTTGCTGGTCGCCGTCGGGATCGTCGCGGTATCCGTGACCGCCGCCGCCTTCGCGGGCGTCGATCCACGGCGCGAAGCCTACGGCTACCACCCGTTGATCCAGATCCTGTTGATGGGCGTGTCGGGTGCGTTCCTGACCGGCGACTTTTTCAATCTCTACGTGTGGTTCGAGGTCATGCTGGTCGCGTCGTTCGTGCTGATGGCGCTGCATCGCAACCGCACCCAGCTCGACGCGGCGTTCAAGTACGTCACCATCAACCTCATCGCCTCGTCGATCTTTCTGACCGCCCTCGGCTTGCTCTACGGAGTGACCGGCACGCTCAACATGGCCGACGTGGCGCGGGTGTGGCCGGCGGTGCGCACCACCGGAATGGACGTCGTCCTCGCGGTGCTGTTCGTGATCGCGTTCAGCATCAAAGCCGGACTGTTCCCGTTGTTCTTCTGGCTGCCGGCGTCGTATCACACGCCTCCGGCCGCGGTGGGAGCGGTGTTCGCCGGGCTGTTGACGAAGGTCGGGGTCTACGCCCTGTTCCGGATCTTTACGCTGCTGTTCCAGGACGGTCCGTCCGCGATCAGCACGCTGTTGCTGGCGATGTCCGCGGCGACCATGGTGATCGGTCTCATCGCCGCGCAGCAAGAGCAGGATTTCCGCCGCATCCTTTCGTTCAATCTGGTCGGACACATCGGCTACACGACGGCCAGTCTCGCCTTGCTGACGCCGGCGGCGCTGTCCGGCGCGATCTTCTACGTGCTGCACCACATCATCGTGATCACCAATCTGTTCCTGGTGAGCGGCGTGCTGCTGCGGTTGCGGCGGACGACCGACATGCGCGCGCTTGGCGGCTTGTATCGCGGCCAGCCGGTGTTTGCCTTGCTCGCCATGGTGCCCGTCTTCTCGCTTGCTGGTGTGCCACCGCTATCGGGCTTTCTCGGCAAGCTGGCGATTCTGGAAGGTGCGTTCGACGCGGGCGCGTACTGGGTCGGCGGCCTCGTTCTCTTCGTCGGCCTGCTGACGCTGCTCTCCATGGCACGGACATGGGCCGACGTGTTCTGGCAACCGTTCGAGGCTGCTGATCGGGGTAGCCCAGGCACGCCGCTGTTGCTGGCCATTTCCGGCCTGAGCATCGCCACGCTCGCGCTCAGTTGGATCGCGGGGCCCTTGTTGGACATTACGCTCCGGGCCGCGCAGCAGTTGCTGCAGCGCGAAGAGTACATTCGCGCCGTGCTTGGAGGCACCACCTGACATGCTGCTCGGAAGCATTCTCCTGGCGCTGGCATGGGCCGCCTTGCGAGGCGAGATCACGCTGACGAACCTGCTGGTCGGGTACGGCCTCGGCTACGCGGTGCTCGCAGTGTTGGAAAAGGGCGGAGTGCTCTCGTCAACGTTCCAGACCAAGGTCGGGCGCGCCGTGAGCCTGGCGGCCTTCTTCGCGTGGGCGTTGCTGGTGGCCAACGTCAAGGTGGCGTTGGACGTGCTCAGGCCGCGCACCTCGATCCAGCCGGCGGTCGTCGCGATCCCGCTCGACATCACCAGCGATGCGGAGATTCTGCTGCTGTCGGCGTTGATCAACATCACGCCGGGCAGCGTCACGATCGATCTGTCCGAGGACCGGCGCACGTTGTACGTGCACGTCATGCACATGACCAGCGCTGAGGCGAGCCGGCGGGAAATCAAGGATGGCTTCGAGCAGCGCGTGAAACGTTTGTTCGAGTAACGTCCGGGGAATCAGGAAGGCGAATCGTATGATTGAGTTCGGCACAGAGTTCGCACTGGTGACGCTGGCGGCGTCGGTGCTCGTTGCGGTCGTCCGCCTCGTGAGAGGGCCCACGCTGCCGGATCGAGTCGTCGCCATGGATCTGATCGGAGTACTGGTGGTCGGCCTGATCGTCGTCCTCGCGGCATCGACGGGCGTGCGGGCCGCGCTCGATGCCGCGATCGTCATCGCCCTGATTGCGTTCGTGTCGACCGTTGCGTATGCCACCTACATCGAGAGAGGACATCCCGAATGACCGACGTCATCACCGGCCTGCTGTGGATGGTGGGCTCGGCCTTCGCGTTCCTGGCGGCGCTCGGCGTGTTTCGGATGCCCGATGTGTTCACGCGAATGCAGGCGTCCACGAAAGCGTCAACGTTGGGATTGGGATGTCTGCTGATCGGCGCGGCGCTGCAGCTCGCCGATCTCGCGTCGGTCATTCGCGTCGTGAGCATCGGCGCGTTCATCTTCCTGACGACGCCGGTCTCGGCCCACGTCATCGCGCGCGCGTCCTATCGCGCCGACGTGCCGCTCTGGGACGGCACCGTGCTGGACGAGCGCCGGCAGGCCGATGGGCCCGCGCCGCCGATTCAGCCTCGGGAAGGGAACTGAGATGGAGTTGTTCAAGCGCATTCTCGTGGACATCGATGCCGATGCGATCGCGCATCCGGCGCTCGAGCGCGCCGTGACGCTGGCGCGCGCGACCGGTGCGACGTTGACCGTCACCGATGTCATGGCCGTGTCGCCATACGAACGGCTCTACCTGCCGGGAGCGCTCGAAGAGGATTTGCTGGAGCGCCGGCGCGGCCGCCTCAGGAGCATCGTGGCGGCGATTCGCGGCGTGACTGCCGACGCGAAGTTGATGGTGGGCCGCACCGCCACGGTCTTGATCCAGGAAGTGATTCGATCGAATCACGACCTGCTGATGCGATCGCATTCGCGGGACGACGCCGGCGCCGTGGCGAAGGAATTTGGCGCCGTCGACATGGAATTGCTGCGCAAGTGTCCGTGCGCGGTGATGCTGGTGCGGCATGGCAGCATCGCGCCGCACCCGCGAATTGCCGCCGCCGTCAATGCCAGCGTCGTCGATGAAGTCGAACAGTCGCTGAACAGGAAGATCGCGGCCTCGGCCATGCACCTCGCGGAGCGGCTCGGCGGTGCGCCGATGTTTCTGAACGCCTGGGCCCCGTTCGGCGAGCGCATGATCCAGACGCACGCGAGTGAAGACGCCTTCGCGTCGTACGTCGACGAGGCCCGCACCCGGGCGGCCGCGGACCTTCGCGCGCTGGCGCAGTCACTCGACGGCGCGTATGCGCGAGTGCCGATGATTCAGCGTCGCGGGAAGCCCGAGGCGGTCATTCCAGACTTCGTCATCGCCGAGGGCATCGACATCCTGGTCATGGGCACGGTCGCGCGCGGCGGCATTCCTGGCTTGTTGATCGGCAATACCGCGGAACGCGTGCTGAGAAAAGTCACGTGCTCCGTCCTGGCGATGAAGCCCGATGGTTTCGTGAGCCCGGTGCGCCTGTAACGCACGCATCGATCGCCCGCTTCTCTCCGGCTTCAAAGTGAACGCAATCGCGTTTCACTTTGAAAGCCAGGCTCGTACGCCCCGCACTGGAAACAACGGCGGCGCATTTGCATCCAATAAGTACACGCGGCAACCACAGTTCGTTGAAAGGAGGCGGGAGCATGTTCGACACCATCATCAATCCATCGTCCGGAGTCCCGCGTCAGCGCTGGACGACGACGGCGTTGTCGGCGGCAGGCCACTTCGCGATCATGATCGTGTTGGTGCTGTCGGCGATCTTTGCGACGGACGTCCTGCCGGTGCCGCGCGAAGTGATCACCTTTGTGTCCGTGGCGCCGCCGCCGCCTCCGCCGCCACCGCCCGCAGTGGCGGAGCCGATCGCGCCGGCGAGGCCGTCGGCCGCCAGGAAACCGGCGGTATCGAGTTCGGCGCCGGTGCTTGCGAGAGTACCCGTCGCCGCGCCGGTCGAGGCGCCGGATACGATCGCGCCCGAGACCGGTCTCGAAGGCGGCGAGTTCGAACGCGCCGGCGTTGACGCCGGGTTCGAGCACGGGATACCTGGCGGCATTGCCGGAGGTATCGTCGGCGGCTTCGAAAGCGCGCCGCCGCCACCGCCGCCCGCTCCGATCGCGCCGGTTCGGATTGGCGGTGCGATCTCGGCACCGCGGCTCGTCTACCGCGTCGAGCCGGAGTATCCGTTGATTGCGGTGAGCGCGCAGATCGAAGGAGTGGTCATTCTCGAAGCGACGGTTGATCACACCGGCGTGGTCAGCGACGCGCGGGTCCTTCGGTCGCGCGGCGTCCTCGACGAGGCCGCACTGCGCGCCGTCGAACAATGGCGGTACGAGCCGCTGATGTTGAACGGGAAGCCGGCGCCGTTCGTGCTGACCGTGACGTTGTCGTTCAGCCTCGGCAGATAGTTCACCTGGCGGGAAACCGCCAGGCTGCCGGGTCTCGGTTCTCTGCTAGGGTAAGACTTGAGTTCAGCCCGCCTGCCGCAACAATAGTGATTTCCGCACCCACGCCCGAAAGGAATGAGACATGACTGCGCCTCTGCAGGAGCCGAAGCTCAACGTGCTGATCTTTGCCGCATCGCTACGCGCCGGCTCCTTGAATCGACAGCTCGCCACCCTGGCGGCGCGTGTCGCTGAACAGGCCGGCGCCACTGTCGATTACGCGTCGATGCGGGAGTTCGACGTGCCTTCGTACGACGGGGACATCGAGAAGGCCGAGGGCATCCCGCGCGGCGCTGGTGAGTTACGGCGCCGGCTCGAAGCCTGCGACGCATTCATCATCTCGTCGCCCGAATACAACGGATCGATGCCGGGTCACTTCAAGAACGTGATTGATTGGACGTCGCGGTTCCGGCCGCAGCCCTTCGATGGGAAGCAAGGCCTGCTGATGAGCGCGTCGCCCTCGATGATGGGCGGCAATCGCGGGCTGTGGGCGCTGCGCACACCGCTCGAGCACCTCGGCGCGCGCGTTTATCCGGACATGTTTTCGCTCGCGCAGGCGCACAAGACCCTCGTCGACGGCGATATCACCGATGTGGCCCTTCGAGGGCGGTTCGAAAAAAATTTACAGGCGTTCCTGTCGCTCGCCGAAGCGGTCAAGCACTACCCGTGCATCAAGCGCGCCTGGGTCGAGTTTCTCGGCGAACCTCCGGGTTCTCCGGTGGACCGTGTCGACCCCGTCGCGTCATGAAGATCGTCTGCCTGAAATTCCTCCGGCCGATGCGGGAATAACCGCGCCGGCCTCGGGGTTGATGAGTGACAGCCGGCGAATGGTGCTTCCCCGCACGCGCCGGCGGATCAATGACGCTCACACCCTTTTCAGGAGACGAATTGTGAAGAAGGCAATCGCATTTGCACTACTCACGGCGGTGATCGCCGGCACGGCGGCGGCTCAGACTCCGGTCACGGTCGGCGGCGCGCCGATGTATGCGACCAAGAACATCATCGAGAACGCGGTCAACTCGAAGGATCACACCACGCTCGTCGCCGCGGTCAAGGCGGCCGGCCTCGTCGACACGCTGCAGGGCGCCGGTCCGTTCACGGTGTTCGCGCCGGTCAACGCGGCGTTCGCGGCGCTGCCGGCCGGCACGGTCGACAACCTGCTCAAGCCCGAGAACAAGGGCATGTTGACCACCGTGCTGACCTATCACGTTGTCCCCGGGCGTCTCGATGCGCAGGCGCTGATGCGGATGATCAAGGAAGGCAAGGGCAAGGCGGCGTTGAAGACCGTTCAGGGCGGCGAGCTGTGGGCGATGAAGAGCGGCGACGCGATCACCATCACCGACGCCAAGGGCGGCGTGGCGAAGGTGACCATTGCCAACGTCAACCAGTCCAACGGCGTCATCCACGTCGTCGACAAGGTGTTGATGCCGTAAGCGGGCAAGGGTGCGGGCCACCAACCTCCGGCTCGCACCCTGCTTTAATCGAATCTATTTCGCCGACTCCCGCTCCCAGGCGCGCAGCGCCACTTCGAAATAATTGGGATTGAACATCGCCCACTGTCCGAGCGACGCAGGCAGCGTGATCGACTTCGCCGCTTCCGCGGCAGGCGTGCCCGACGCGCGAGCTTTTCGCGCCGCTTCTTCGATCACGTCGAGGATGCCGATGTAGTGCGTGAGATCGTCCGCCTCGAAGATCGGACCGTGTCCCGGCACGCGCACGACGTTGCGATCGGCTGCGAGCGCGCGGACCTGGCGCGACAGGATCGACGGGATCGCGTCGACGTAGTTCGGGAAGAACCGATTCCACAACAGATCGCCGCCGAACATCACGGCAGGATCGTCGACGACGACCGACAGATCGCTGGTCGTATGTCCCGATCGCGGTGTGATGGTCAATCGCCGTCCACCTAGATCGATCGCCGCCGGCGCCGTGCCTTCGACGAGTTGCGCGCCGCTCAACGCCTCGGCGATCTCGGGACGCAGACGTCCTCGCGTCTCGGCGGTCGTGATGTAGCGCGGACCACTGCCGCCGTCACGATAGCCGAGCAGCCCCGCGGCATGATCGCCGTGAAAGTGCGTGACGATCACGTGCGTGGCGGCGCGGCCGGTCAGGGACCTGGCTTGCTCGGCCATCCATTTCGCGCCGTCCGCCGACGCGAAGCCTTCGACAATCGCGACACCCGATTTGCCCGAGACGATGCCGCCGTTGCAGAGAGTGACGCGGGCCGTGGGTCCCCCGGCCAATGGAGTCGAGACGAGCGCCCACACACCGTCGGCGATCCGCTCGATGCGTCCCCATGGCTGCTCCGCGATCACCGGACGCGATGCGGCGCTCATCGCCTGGGCGGCCAAAGTGCCGCCGAAGCTGGCGCACATTCCCAGGTGGGCAGCGCAGCTGCCCGCCAGCTTTACGAAGTCACGTCGATGCACCATGCGGGTGCGAACTTATCACGCAGATTGCGGATCAGAACAGGAACAATCCGCCGAGGATGCCGCCGACAACCATGCCGACCGGCGCGCCGATCAGCGATCCCGTCAAGCCGGGATCGTCGCAGTCGCAGCTGTCGCCTTCAATCCACGCGCCGGTGATGCCGCCGATGAAGAGGCCCGCGGTTGCGCCGACGACCACTCCGAGGATCTTGCGTGTCGTGGATCGCTTTCCCTTGGGCGCCGACGTCTGCGCCGGCGGAGCGATATCAAGAGTGACGGCGGCCAGTCCTTCGTAGGGCGGCGATGTCCATCGACTCAGATCGAGTGCCGGCGAGCGCTCAACCTCGGCGATCGTTACGTTCGACGTGAACGTGTCGCCGTTCGCGTCGAGGCGCTGTGCCGCAGCGTCGAGCGGACTCAGTACCAAGAGGAACACGCTGATGACGGAAACCAGAAGTCGCATCGTGCGGAGTCCTTGCAAAATTCTTGAATGGAAATGCGGGCTGCCGCAAGCTGGGCCATCGTTTGAGAAGGGGCGAGTCGGGGGCC
>JADMIO011235753.1_pt1 | contig 82165 bp, 74 predicted proteins | sample 8958161 | NCBI WGS metagenome assembly JADMIO01 (sample SAMN16585339, study PRJNA669376) | soil metagenome | isolation source: Crop rotation soil | place: USA: Cullars Rotation, Alabama | collected 2011
CGCGACAACTTGTCCACGTGGAATTCTAAGCTTAGGATCCCAATGTGCTGGAAAGAAGTCAATAGTAACGGTTTGCGTAAACCGACTGTTGTCATCCAGTGTAAACATCAGCTTATTGCCTAAAACATATACTTTGTGCTTATTGGCACTAAGTGCTAATGAAGGCGGAGTTTCAGTGGCAATAGTCTGGAAGGAGTACGGCCCCTCATAGCTTGTTGAGCTCGAAACCAAGTCCCAAAGTGTAGTAGTTTTATTGTTCCTGTCAAGGAATCTTTTTGAGGTCAGGTCTACACTTTTCTTTTCAAGTACGCCATCTTTCAAAACATAAAAATTCAAAATACCGGTACTTTTTACAATACTCACAATGTAGAAAGCATTGTTTACCGTAATCTTCTTTATGATCTTTTCCTTATCAAGCGGTATTGAAATTGGGGTTTCTGTCACTTTTTTAGCATCAAAATCATAACATTGCGCCAACATCTCTTTCCCGTTTGAATTGGACCAGTAAGCATAACATTTATTTCCAGATAAATTGTAACCAACGATATCATCGTATTCTTTTGACGGTTTCTGGGTTTTAAGCGAATCAATTACATTGAAATTTTCATCAAAACGAACCGCAAGCGCGTTTATCTTGGAACTAAAAAACAAGGTAACCTGTTTTTTGTCTTCCTGTACAACCTGAAAAACCTCGGCATTTCTGCTGATTCCCAGATCGACACTTTTTACCATTTCCTGAGAAAATGAACTTAAACTAATAATTAGGCAGATAAATAAATAAAATTGTCTTTTCATGATTTTAAATTAGCTGATTAAGGCACCATTATCAACGCCGTCCGCGTCCGGATTTACGAAAACCAATTTGCCTTCGGCATTGTTGGTCATCAAAATCATCCCTTCGCTTTCCACGCCACGCAAGGCTCTTGGAGCCAGATTGATAAGAACTGTTACGCGTTTTCCGATAACTTCTTCCGGAGAAAAATGTTCAGCAATTCCCGAAACAATGGTTCTTGTATCCAAACCGGTATCGACTTTCAATACCAGAAGCTTGTTGGCTTTCGGCATTTTTTCGGCTTCAACTATTGTTCCTACACGCAAATCCAGTTTCGCGAAATCTTCAAAGGTTGCGGTAGCTTTTTGAGGTTCGGTTGCTTTATTTTCCATCGCGTTTGATGTTTTCGTGGCTTCTAATTTGTCTATTTGTTTTTGGATTTCGGCATCTTCAATCTGGGCAAACAAAATCTGTGCTTCACCAATCTGATGACCCGCAGGCAACAAATCTGATGTTTCGGAAACGGTATTCCAATCCAGTTTCGGAAGATTTAATATTGTCGCCAGTTTGTTTGCTGTAAACGGTAAAAATGGCTCAGATAAAACACGTAAGGCGGCCGCAATCTGAAGCGCGACATACATTTGCGTCTGAACTCTTCCGGCATCTGTTTTTACCATTTTCCAAGGTTCTTCGTCGGCTAAATATTTGTTTCCTAATCGGGCTACATTCATCAATTCACCTTGTGCCTCACGGAATCTGTAGCGTTCAATAGAACTTGAAATTACAGCCGGATAAGCTTTTAATTCGGCTAAAACCTGTTCATCGACTTCCGATAATTCATTCTGGGCCGGAACAATGCCGTTATAATATTTATTGGTTAAAACCACAACACGATTGATAAAGTTTCCGAAAACAGCAGCCAATTCGTTGTTGTTTCTGGCTTGGAAATCCTTCCAGGTAAAATCATTATCTTTAGTTTCCGGTGCATTTGCGGTTAGGGCGTAACGTAAAACATCTTGCTTATCTGGAAAATCCTGTAAATATTCATGCAGCCAAACCGCCCAGTTTTTGGATGTTGAAAGTTTGTTTCCTTCCAAATTCAGGAATTCATTTGCCGGAACATTGTCTGGCAAGATATACGTTCCTTCAGCTTTTAGCATAGCCGGGAAAATGATGCAATGGAAAACGATGTTGTCCTTTCCGATAAAGTGAACCAATTTGGTGTCGTCTTTTTTCCAGTAATCTTCCCAATTTTTACCTTCACGAGCTGCCCATTCTTTGGTAGCCGAGATGTAGCCAATAGGAGCATCGAACCAGACATATAATTTTTTCCCTTCTGCGCCTTCAACGGGAACATCGATTCCCCAATCGAGGTCACGGGTTACTGCTCTTGGCTCTAATCCTGCATCAATCCACGATTTTACTTGTCCGTATACATTCGGTTTCCAGTCATTTTTATGGCCTTTCAAAATCCATTCCGTCAAAAAATCGGAATAACGGTTCAATGGCAAAAACCAGTGTTTGGTTGATTTTAATATCGGGGTTTCTCCGGTAATTGTTGATTTTGGATTGATCAGATCGGTCGCGTTCAGGGTTGATCCGCAGCGTTCACACTGATCACCATAAGCTTCAGGATTGTCGCATCTTGGACAGGTTCCCGTAACAAATCGGTCAGCGAGGAACTGATTGGCTTTGGCATCGTATAATTGTTCAGTAACTTCTTCAATAAAATCATTATTATCGTATAATTTCCTGAAAAATTCCTGAGCCGTATCGTGGTGGATTTTGGAAGAAGTCCGCGAATAATTATCGAATGAAATCCCGAAATCAATGAACGACTGACGGATGATTCCGTCGTATTTGTCAATAACCTGTTGAGGTGTGATGCCTTCTTTCTTGGCTTTCATCGAAATGGCAACTCCGTGTTCATCGCTTCCGCACATGAAAGCGACATCATTTCCCTGCAACCTCAGGTAACGGGCATAAATATCGGATGGTACGTAAACTCCGGCCAAATGGCCAATGTGGATGGGCCCATTAGTGTAGGGCAAAGCCGCTGTAATGGTATATCTTTTTGGATTTTCTAACATTGTAAAAGGATGCTATTTTGGTGCAAAAGTACGTTTTTTTAGCTTAGCCAAAACCGTATATTTTTAGTATGTTTTAAATGGATTATCGCAAATGCGCATTGTTTTGTTCAGCAAAACGATATTGGGATTCTAGGAGTACCTTATTTGACTCTTCTATGCTTTTCAACCTTTCGAAGATAATGACTGTAACATCATTTTCGGGTGTTGGCAGCGCGGTAAATTTGTCTGCCTTCAGATTGAGCGTAAGCAATAAACTTTCATAATCGTCAAACAAATCCAAACAGTTCTTTCTAAAGTCGGCATCCTTAATCGGAACCAGGTTTTCAACAGGTTTCCGGGCTTCTAAAAGTTTTTTTCTATAGCCTTCCAAGGTTTTTTTGAACTCAGCAAGCCTTTCGGGCTTCCCGGCATAAGTCCCAATTGTTGGTGTTAAATCCTTAGTTATGTTGTTCAGTTCATTGTACGATGTAACAATAGTGTCGTTGTATGTTTGCAATGTTTGATTTCCACAGGCTAAAAATAAAAACGAAATAAGGAACAGGCAGGAAAAAGTTATATTTCTCATAATGTTACATTTATGGATGTGCTGCAAAAATAAGTTTTTTGCAACTAAATCATAATTTTTGCATCCATATACTTTATAAGGAAATATTTTACAGAGTTTCATTTAAAGAATAGAGGTACAATTCAATTTTAACTATTAAGTTTAAGCCATGAAAAAGACATTCTTCCTAATGCTGTTATTTACCGCCAATTTATCCATCGCCCAGGACAGTTTAATGGTAGCCCAAAAAAAGCAACCCATAATTTTTGGTGAAGCCTATATAGGCGCCGGTGGTGCGGTATCAGCGGGATGGAATCTTGGTGCAACGCTTAATTATCAATTTTTCAAGAGAGATTTGATAACGGCAAGGATTGGTGCTTTTTCATCTTATACTAGCGAATATGCGTTGTTGGCACCAACTGTCGCTATTCCATTTGCCAAAAGGACGGAAAAAATTGTTGACTATGGCCTTTTATACGGAAAACGATGGATCAGCGGTGGATTTTCCTTCAGTGCTTCAGCCGGAGTTGCGACTATACAGCATGAATATTTAGAAAAAATAGGTGAGGATTATTATGCCCGTGAAGAGCGTTTGTTTGGCGTTCCTTATGAACTGAACTTTAAATTCTTCAAAAAACAAAAACGCCGATACCGCGCGTATTACGGGATAATTCCAGTTACTAAAAAGAAAGTGGCATTCGGAAGAAACATCGGATTTAAGTTGTCGGGAACAATTTCAAAAGCAAATTACTGTGCCTTCGGAATTAGCTTTGGATTGGGCGTACATAAAAAATATTAGTGTTATTTTTGAAGCATGAATTCAAAAATTCTTTTTACTTTTTTATTCTGCTTTTCATTCATTTATTCCCAAAAGAAAATGATAACACCACCTTATTTGCAAAAAGGCGATACGATTGCCATAGTTTCTACAGCCCGAAAAAATATTGAAGACAATCTAAAACCTACCATTGCTTTACTTGAAGGCTGGGGCCTGAATGTCAAACTCGGAACAACAATAGGCCTGGATTATTACCAGCTTGCCGGAACGGACGATCAGCGTGCGGCTGATTTCCAGGAGCAAATGGACAATCCAAACATCAAGGCAATCTGGTGCGTCCGCGGCGGATACGGAACCGTAAAAATGATTGACAAACTGGATTTTACCAAATTCAAACAACACCCAAAATGGATTATCGGTTTTAGCGATGTCACGGTTTTGCATAGCCATTTGAACCGCATGGGAATTGAATCCATCCACGGAACGATGCCGGTAGCAATTCCGAGGGCAACTGATGAAGCAAAGAATTCGCTGTGTGCGGCATTATTTGGAGATAAGCTGGAATACACTTTGGATTGCGATGCCCTGAACCATAATGGCAAGGCAAAAGGCGAATTGGTCGGCGGAAACCTTTCTATCCTATATAGTTTGCTGGGTTCTGAATCGGCAGTGGATTGTGATGATAAAATATTGTTCATCGAAGATCTGGATGAATATTTATACCATATCGACCGGATGATGATGAACCTAAAACGCAACCGATGTTTATCTGGTTTGAAAGGAATAATCGTCGGGGCGATGACCGAGATGAAGGACAATGAAATTCCATGGGGCAGGAATGCATTGGAGATTATTGAAGATGCGACCAAAGATTTGAATATTCCGGTAATCTATAATTTTCCGGCAGGTCATATCCGCGACAACCGCGCCTTGATTTTTGGAAGACAGGTTACGATAGAAGTAAACGCGGAAAAGAGCAAAGTAGTTTTTGAATAGACATTTTAGCCTGACTTGGACATCTTACAAAATCAGAATCTTAATCTAAGCAAGTCTAACAAATCTAAGCAGTCTAACAATCTAAAAATATGGCAGAGCACAACGAATTGGGGAAATTTGGCGAAGGATTGGCTGTGGAATTCCTGCAAAAAAACGGCTATGACATCCTCGAAACGAATTGGATCTTTCAAAAAGCGGAAATCGATATCATTGCCCAAAAAGATAAAACCCTTGCTGTGGTAGAGGTAAAAACCCGTTCCAGCACCGACTTTGGATTGCCACAGGATTTTGTAAAACCAAGCAAAATAAAGCTACTGGTAAAGGCCATAAATGAATACATCGTTTCGAATGACCTGGAAACTACCGTTCGTTTTGATATCATAGCAATAAACAAAGAAGGCAATACTTATAAAATTGAACACATAGAAGACGCATTTTACCATTTCTGAGCAAAAAAATCCTAAAAATTGATTTAAAGATTTGTTTTATGCTGAATTTCAATAACTTTACAAGCTATAAATTCAATTAAAAACTATGAAAAACAACCTACTATTAACCATGCTATTTTGTGTCTCAGGACTATTTGCACAAAATAAAGTTGGTAACAAAGTATCAGATTTACAAAAATTGAGAGCTGATTTCAAACAAATTTCTGTTTTGTTGCCAACTCAAAATAGCACCGACAATGAAATAAACAAAGTTGTCGATGGCGCTACGCTGGCAACAATAAATTTTGAAAAAGTAAATGAAATTGTTTCCAATCAATACGAAACTATCGAACTGCAGATTCCTTACCAAAACCAAACCCTTAGCGTGCTTTTATACAAAGTAAATCCTTTTGCTGAAGGGTTCCATGTGGATACTAACAAAGAAAAAAACATAAGTTATCAAAAAGGCGTTTATTACCGCGGGATTATTAAAGGCGAACCAAAGTCGCTTTCTTCCTTCAACTTTTTTAATGGTGAATTGAACGGAATCATTTCGAGTTCCCAATTGGGGAATATCGTTGTTGGTAAATTAGATAAGGTAAATAACCAAACGGATTATATCGTTTATTCTGATGCAAAAATGAAAGTTTTGAACGACTTTGATTGCCATGTAAAAGACGATAATATACCGGTTAGGAATAAGGGCGGAAATACCACTAACAATGTAAACAGCGAAAGATGTGTGTCTTTTTACTTTGAGATAGACAGCAATCTTTTTGCCCAAAACGGCAGCAATACTACGACTACGACTAACTGGATGACTTCAGTTTTCAATAATGTGCAAACGTTGTATACTAATGACGATATCACGGTAAGCCTAAAATCGATGTTCATCTGGACTGACCCTGATCCGTATAACGGAGTAGGTGATTCATCAGGAGATTATTTGAGGGCGTTTCATGAAGTTACACCAGTATTTGATGGAGATGTAGGGCAATTGGTAGGCATCGATCCGGGAGGACTTGGAGGTGTTGCTGTTACTATTGACGGTTTGTGTACTTCGCAAAACTATAGTTATTCCGATGTTAATTTTGCTTACAGTTCGGTTCCAACCTATTCCTGGACCGTTCAGGTTATCACTCATGAATTTGGGCATTTATTAGGTTCAAGGCATACGCATGCTTGTGTGTGGAATGGCGATAATACCTCTATCGACGGTTGTGGAACACAGGCCGGATATGAGGAAGGTGATTGTCCTCTTGGGCCAATCCCGGCTGCGGTAGAAAAAGGAACAATCATGAGTTATTGCCACCTTATCAATGGTGTTGGAATCAGTTTTAACAATGGATTCGGGCCACAACCTGCTGAGGCTATTACAAATGCGATTAACACAGGAACTTGTCTGAGCTTTGATTGTGGCGGAAGCTGCCCAAATGCGGTTACCGAAATAACACCTTCAAATGTAACTCCTACTTCAGTTCAGATCACATGGAATGACTTGGGTTCAGCAACTTCATGGCAGGTGGCTGTTACGCCATTCTCTTCTTCGGCTATTGTCTGGAATACGGTAACAACGAATTCTTTTTCGGCAAGCGGATTAAATCCGAATACGTATTATAAAATAAGGGTGCGTCCTTTATGTGACGGCCTTGATCCGGCTTCTAGGGTACAAATCTTTGCTACAACCGTAGCGAATGTTTGCAACAATGTATCTTTTACGGATACAGGAGGGACAGCAGGTAATTATACCAACAACGAAACATGGGTAAGAACAATGACACCTTACAACAGTGGATTGAAATTAAGGGTTAATTTTGTCACTTTTAATTTGGAAAACACCTTTGATTTCTTGTACATCTACAATGGGCCAGCCGATTTTTATCCGGAGCTGACATTGGGAGGATTAACCGGAACAGCACTTCCAAGCCCTTTCAACTCAACTGCTGCTGACGGTTCGTTAACCTTTAAATTTGTTTCAGATGAAGGAGTTGTAGCTCCGGGATGGAATGCTACGGTAACCTGTACAGGAACATTGGGAGAAGAAAGCGCAGACTTCTTAGACTATAGTTATTATCCAAACCCAACGACAGGAAAAGTAAACATCACTTCTAAGGATGCTATTTCAGAAGTAGCTGTTTATAATGTGCAAGGACAACTATTGTACAATCAAAAATTGAACGAACTCAACACAAGTGTTGATATTTCACATTTTTCAACCGGTACCTATTTCTTCAAATTGAAAATCAATGAAAGGGAAGCCAATTTCAAAATAGTGAAGTTGTAATCTCCAATCAAAAATATTTCCAAGTCCCGAGCAATCGGGACTTTTTTTGTTCAATTATTATGGTTTTTTTTCGGGAAATAGGCCAAATGTTAATTTTTTTTCTAGATTAGCGAAAATATAGTAGTCTTATGAGCCAAACAATTACCTTACCATCTCCAATAAACCTTCCAGAAAATTTAACCAAACTTTCCACTTCCTATATGATAAAGGCAAGCTTGGCCGTACTCGCCATAATTACCTTTTTTGTGCTCTATGTCCTATTGATAATCGGATTGGGATATTTGGTAGTATGGGCGTTTACCTATGATATGCTCGATGTAAACAAACTTACGATTTTAGGAAAACTCGGAGCCATTGCCGGTTCGATAATGCTATTCGTGTTTACATTGAAATTTATCTTCAAATTAAAAAACCATAAACCTGCCAACAGGATCAAGCTGAATAAGGAAGATTATCCACAATTGTTCGAATTTGTTTACCAGATCTGCAAAGAAACCGGAGCGCCAAAGCCAAAATCAATTTATGTCGATCCCGATGTGAACGCTTATGTTTCCTATACTAACGTTTGGCTGAGCCTCTTTTTCCCAACCGGAAAAGACTTGACCATTGGCTTAGGTTTGGTAAGCGCGCTCGATATGAGCGAATTCAAAGCGGTAACCGCTCACGAATTTGGCCATTTTGCCCAAAAAAGCATGAAAATCGGAAGCTATATCCATAGCGCGAATACGATTATCTATGATATGATTTATAACCGTGACAGCTGGGATGATTTATTGGCCAAATGGAGAGCATCAGACATTCGTCTGTCAGCAGCGGCATGGATAATTACACCACTAATATGGCTGATCAGGAAAGCATTGGAATTGTTTTACCTGTTCCTTAACTACATGCACTCCGCACTTTCAAGGGAAATGGAATTCAACGCCGATAAGGTGGCTGTAAAAACTACCGGAAGCTTAGCCATTGTTTCGGCTTTATGGAAACTTGATTTTGGTTCTAATTATTGGAATACGATTGTAAAAAATGCGTTTCACGCGACCAAGAAAAAAGTATATACCAAAAACCTGTACGCGCACAATCTGAATTTTATAGAAAAGGAAAGGAATGTTGTCGAACAAAAATTCAATGACCTGCCTCAGGAAGAATCAGGTACGAAGCAATTTTTCTCAAGCTCCAACAATTCCAAAGTAAGCATGTACGCCAGCCATCCGCCAAATGACCATAGGGAGAAAAACGCCAAAACACCATTCATCCACTGTGAATTGGACACGCGCTCACCATGGATTATCTTTAACAATGCGGAAGCACTTCAGGAAAAAATGACAGCATTGGTTTATGAAAATTATTTGGGCAAAACTCCGGACAATTTTGTTTCGTTCACCGATTTTGAAAAATTCATCGAATCCGAATCAAGGAATGAATCGCTGACAAATGAATTTGAAAACACCTTTGAACTTCGCTTTATCACAATCCCAAATTTGGATGAGTTTGAAAAGCTAAATGGTTTTGAAGGCGATTTTACAGCCAAAAACAACGAACTGAAACAGCAAATCAAAGAGCTGATGGTTCCCGTAAAAGAAGTAGCGGATAAAATGCTAAAGGTGCAACAAATTGCTTCGGGCGAAATCAAGGAGAAATCCATTGAGCACAATGGCGTTGTTTATGGCAAAAAAGAATTACAGGCATGCTATACAATCCTGCATAATGAAAGAGAGAGAATGTTTTCTGAAGACTTCAGGGAATGGGATAAATCATTTTTGGAATCCTATTACCGATTGGCGAAAACCAAGAATAAAGGTTCACAGGCACTGGAATTATACACCCAGCAAAAAAATATCATCAGCATTTATCTCGAACTTATTGCTGCCAAGAACAAAATCATGAGCGGAATCAATACGCTTCAAAACAACAAGGAAGTAACGCAGGCCATGATCAACAGGTTTGCGCTGAATGTTACGGATTTTATCGATGAGATCAACAGCACAATCGAGAATCTGGATTCCGCGGTTTTGGTGCCTCTGCCTAATATTGATACGCTCGAGGAATTAAAGGATGCCATCGTTGAAGGCGGAAAAATCGAAAAGGAATCAGGGCCAATTTTTGAAGATGGCGGAATAGGCAGGATTATAAACGCGATCGAAAATGCGATTATGAACTGCAATCGGGTGGAAAATAAAAACATAGACCAAATATTGCTGTTCCACAAAAGCCTTAATTAGGGCTCTTATTTCATCAATTGCATGTATTCCAAAGCCCTGCTGATGGATTTTACATTCTCAAAAGTGATGAGCAGGCGCAAACCGTTTTTGGTTTCCTTCTCTTTCATTTTGCAAATGTTGGCGTGTTGCTGCACAAACTGCAGCATGTGCCTGAATTGCTTCGAATTGTAATAACCCGACTGCTGGTCGCCCACAAAATAACCAATCAGTTTGCCTTGCTTCATGATGATCCTTTCGATCCCCATCTGGGTTGCGATCCATTTGATGCGAACGCTGTCTAGAAGTGCTTTGGCTTCTTTCGGCAATGGCCCAAAACGGTCAATCAGTTTTTCCTCATAAGCCAATAAACCTGTTTCATCCTTGATGTTGCCTAGCTCGTTGTATAGGTTCAGACGCTCCGTAATGTTATTGATGTATTCGTCCGGGAATAATAACTCGAAGTCCGTATCAATCTGAAGTTCTTTTACGTATTCTTTGGTATCGACATCATTTTCCGATTCGTAAAGTTCCTTGAATTCATTTTCCTTCAACTCTTCAATGGCTTCATTCATGATTTTCTGATAAGTTTCAAACCCAATTTCATTGATAAAACCACTTTGTTCGCCACCCAATAAATCTCCCGCACCACGTATTTCCAAATCCTTCATCGCAATGTTGAATCCGCTTCCAAGTTCGTTGTGCTGCTCCAAAGCCTGGATGCGTTTTCGGGCGTCATCTGTCATCATGGAATAAGGCGGGCAAATGAAATAACAAAATGCTTTCTTGTTACTTCGACCCACACGACCACGCATCTGGTGCAAATCGGAAAGGCCAAAATTATTGGCATTGTTGATGAAAATCGTATTCGCATTTGGCACATCCAAACCACTCTCGATGATAGTTGTCGCAACCAAAACATCAAATTCGCCATTCATAAAACCAAGCATCAGTTCTTCGAGTTTGTTGCCTTCCATTTGGCCATGTCCAATGCCAACGCGCGCATCAGGAACCAATCGCTGGATCATCCCGGCAATTTCCTTGATGTTTTCGATTCGGTTATTGATAAAGAAAACCTGTCCGTTTCTTTGTATTTCATACGAAATGGCATCGCGGATCAGTTCTTCACTAAACCCGACAACCTGTGAGTCTATCGGATAACGATTAGGCGGTGGCGTTGTTATTACCGATAAATCCCGTGCAGCCATCAACGAAAACTGTAGCGTCCTCGGAATAGGCGTTGCAGTTAGGGTAAGTGTGTCAACGTTAGCGGCGATGGTTTTGAGTTTGTCTTTTACGTTTACGCCAAACTTCTGTTCTTCGTCCACAATCAGCAATCCCAAATCCTTGAACTTGACATTTTTATTCACTAATTGGTGCGTTCCAATGATGATATCGAGTTTACCCGAAGCCAAATCTTCCAAAGTTAGTGTTTTTTGTTTTGCCGTACGGAAACGGTTGAGGTAACCAATGCTGACCGGCATGTCTTTTAAACGCTCTGAAAATGTTCTATAATGCTGATAAGCCAAAATCGTAGTCGGAACTAAAATAGCAACCTGTTTTCCATTGTCGACAGCTTTAAATGCTGCGCGAATAGCAACTTCCGTTTTCCCGAAACCAACATCGCCACAAACCAATCGGTCCATCGGGCGGTCTTTTTCCATATCGGCTTTGACATCCTGCGTTGCCGTAATTTGGTCCGGAGTATCTTCGTAAATAAACGAACTTTCCAATTCCTTTTGAAGGTAACTATCCGGTGCGCAGGCGAAACCTTTTTCCAGACGGCGTTTGGCATAAAGCTGGATGAGGTTGAATGCGATGTGCTTGACACGTGCCTTGGTTTTTTGCTTTAAGGTTTTCCAGGCACTCGAACCAAGTTTGTAAATCTTTGGCGGAGTACCGTCTTTTCCATTGTATTTCGAAATCTTGTGCAGCGAATGGATGCTCACATAAACAATATCATTATCGGCGTAAGCCAGTTTGATTGCTTCCTGGGTTTTTCCTTCGACCTGGATTTTCTGCAAGCCGCCAAATTTTCCGATTCCGTGATCGATGTGTGTTACATAATCGCCAACGGAAAGCGAATTCAATTCCTTCAGCGTGATTGTCTGCTTTTTGGAATAGCCATTCTTGATGCTGAATTTGTGGTAACGCTCAAAAATCTGATGGTCGGTATAGCAGGCAATCTGGTTTTCCTCGTCAATGAATCCCTGGTATAAAGGCGAAACTATGGTGTGGTATTGTTTGCGTATATTTTCATGATTTTCTTCATCAAGCGATTCAAAAATATCATGGAAACGATTGGCCTGTGCTTCGTTGGAACAAAACAGGTAATTGGTATAACCGTTGAAATGATTGTCGCTCAGATTATTCAGCAATAAATCAAATTGCTTGTTGAACGAAGGCTGCGGCTGTATGTGGAATTCGAATGTTTTTGTTGTCTTGAAAAGCGGTTTGTTCGCCAATTCGATGATGGAAAATTCCAATGCCTTCTTCAAAAAACCTTGCTGGTTCAGGAATAAATGTTCGGGTTCGGCGTGCTTGACATCTTTTGAAAGTTTGCCAAATGTTTCAACGGCTTTTTCGAAAAGTTTATCTAATTGGCCAATCAGGAATTCGGTGTTTTCTATGCACAGAACGGTTTTGTCATTGATGTATTCGAGGAAGCTTTCGCGGTTTTCCTTGATGAATTTGTTTTCGAGGTTGGGGATAATCGTAATCTTGTTTTGCTTTTCGAGAGAGAGTTGCGATTCGACATCGAAGGTTCGGATGCTGTCGACTTCGTTGCCAAAAAACTCAATACGGTACGGATTGTCATTGGAAAACGAGAACACATCCAAAATTCCACCACGAACCGAAAATTCTCCAGGTTCGGTAATGAAATCCACGCGCTTGAATTCGTATTCGAACAAAACTTCATTGATAAAATCTATAGAAACCGTTTCACCAACCGAAATCTTCAAAGTATTTTTTTCGAGTTCCTTTCGGGTAACTACCTTTTCAAAAAGCGCTTCGGGGTACGAAACAATTATGGCGGGTTTTTTCCTCGAATTGATTCGGTTCAGGACTTCGGAACGCAATAAAACATTGGCATTGTCTGTTTCTTCAATTTGGTACGGGCGGCGATACGAACTTGGATAAAACAGCACATCATTGGAACCAATCATGCGTTCCAAATCGTTTAGGTAATACGCGGCTTCCTCTTTTTCGTTGAAAATCAAAAGGAAAGGTTTGTCGCTTTGCTTGAAGATAGCCTGGAATACGAACGAGAACGACGAGCCCAAAAGTCCTTTTAACTGAATTTTGCTTAAAGGATTTTCGAGTTCGTTTGCAATTTGTTTGACTTTCGCCGAGTGAAGATAACTGTTGTATAGTGAAGCTAAACTCACAATGTATTATTTGATATTTTTTGGTTCTGAACTGCTCGGAATGGCTCTTGTTGTGTCTAACATCCGGATCATATCGCTTTCGCCATCTTCCATTTTGATTTCTTTTTTCCTTTTGACTTCTTCCAATTGCGCGTTCATCGAATTAAGTTCGGCATTGATTTCCTTAACCAATTGCACAATCTTTTGGTCTGGGATTTGGTCTAAATGGATGTATAGATTGATTGCATTGACTTTGGTCGTAATAACCGAAATCCTGCTTTTTACTTCTGGCAGATTATAATTGATCGGAATGTTGTTGTTGAGTTCCAATGCCCGTTTTGAAAGTGCTTTGGCTTTTTGCTGGAACGCTCCGATGCTGCTTTTGGGCTTTTGCCCCAATTCGTTTAAAAACAAACGCCATTCCGCCCACTGAATAGTCAGGCTACGAGCAGTTTCGGTAGTTGGCTGCCAGCTAAAGTTCCAGCCATTATTGATAGTGTTAAAGATTGCGTCTCTTTTTTTGGCTTCTTTTTCCTGTTGTATGAGACGAATTTTTGGGTCTTCCTGGCAGGATGAAAACAATATGACTATTAGCAACGCTGAAAAAAAGATTCTCATATCAGTAAATTAATGCACAAAGGTACAAAGGTAATAGGAAACTCTGCTAGATTCTAGTTAAAGGGATTGTAAATTTATATGCGAAGTACAATTTACGAAGTGGGATTTGTGATGAAAAAAGGCTTCCAATTTGGAAGCCTTTTTTATATGTAGTTGTTGATTTATTTTTTAGCGGCAAAACCCCTTGCCCTCATTAAAGCGTCGGTGGTTACATCGCGCCCACGGAATTTTTTGTAGGCAACTGCAGGATCAATCGTGTTTCCGATGCTGAATACATAATCGTGCAAACGTTTAGCAACATCTTTATTGTACATGCCTTCCGGAGTTTCGGTAAATGCTTCCGTAGCATCCGCGCTGATTGCATCTGCCCATAAATAACCGTAGTAACCGGCAGCATATGCATCATCAGAAAAAATGTGCCCAAACTGTGGAATACGGTGGCGCATCACAATTTCTTTTGGCATGTGTAATTCGTCTAAAGTTTCCTTTTCGAATTTTTTAGGATCGATGTCCGGATTGGTCAATAAATGTAGTTTCATATCTACCAAAGCACTTGAAATGGTTTCTACAGTCGAAAACGCCTCGTTGAATGTTGACGCTTTCTCGTTTCTTTCCACCAACGACATTGGCATCGGCTTCCCGGTTTGGTAGTGTAACGCAAATTGATTCAAAACTTGCGGAGTCGCTAACCAACGTTCCATAACCTGTGAAGGAAACTCTACATAATCCCTAGGAGTATTGGTCCCCGATAAACTTGGATAGGTAACATTGGAATTCAAACCGTGCAGCGCATGGCCAAATTCGTGGAATAAGGTACTCGCGTCATCCCATGAAATCAGGATTGGCTCACCTTCTTTTCCTTTGATGAAATTACAGTTATTGGATACGATAGTAATTACATCACCGTTTACGCGGCTTTGCTCTCTTGTAGCATTCATCCATGCTCCAGAACGTTTTCCTTTACGTGCATATGGGTCAAAATACCAAAGGCCAACAATTTTTTTCGTGTCCTTATTGAATACTTCCCAAACCCTTACATCTGGATGGAAAACAGGAACATTATTTACCTGCCTGAAACCTAAGTGGAAAATTTCCCCGGCAACCCAGAACATTCCTTCACGCAGTTTTTCCAACTGTAGGTAAGGTTTTAGATCGTTTTGGTCTAAGTCGTATTTTGCTTTTCTGACTTTTTCAGAATAGTAACGGTAATCCCATGGCTCGATTTGGAATTTTCCGCCTTCCGCATCTACAATCTTTTGCATGTCGGCAACATCGGAATGTACTTTTTCTACCGCCGGATTCCAGACAGACATCATCAAATCCATTGTTTTCTGAGGCTTTTGGGCCATTGTATTGGATAAACTCCAATCTGCAAAAGTTTCAAAACCTAGTAATTTCGCTTTTTCCGCACGAAGTTTTAGGATTTTAACCAAAGTCGCATTGTTGTTATTTGGATTGTCATTATCGCCACGGCTTGTAAAGATCCTGAATGCTTTTTCCCTTAAATCCCTGTTGTTGGAAAAGGTCAAAAACGGCTCAATTGAAGAACGTGTATTAGCAATGCAGCCCATTACATTTAGTTTTCGGTCTCTGGCTTCGGCCATGGCTGCATTTTTCAATTCGGCTGGAAGTCCGTCAAAATCCTTTTCGGTTTTTAATTCCAGGTACAGGTTGCTTTCATCAGCCAATTGGTTTTGGCTGAATTTGGTAAATAAACCGGCCAATTCCTTATTAATATCGGCAATCCTTGCTTTGCTTTTCGCATCAGCCTTTGCGCCTTCACGCACAAAATTGGAATAGTATAACCAAACCAATCGCTGTTGTTCATCAGTTAGCTTTTTTGTCGATGGGTCGTTGTAGACTTTTGAAATCCGGTCAAACAATTTTCCGTTTTGGTAATATTGATTGTTCAGTTCAGAAAATTTCGGAGTCATTTCGGCTTCGATTGGCTCAAACTCCGGGCTGTTCATATTGGAACTGTAGATTCCGAAAATAGCGTAAACCTGATTCAGTTTTTTACCTGTTTTTTCCAAAGCCACGATGGTGTTTTCAAAAGTCGCAGGTTTCGGGTTGTTGGCAATCTGGTCAATTTCATTAAGCTTGTCCTTAATGGCAACTTCAATGGCGGGTTTCAGGTCCTTTAATTTATATTCCGTAAACGCAGGAACGCCACCATATGGCCCTGACCAATCTTTTAGGAATGGATTCGGATCTTTCTGAGCATTGGCAACAATTGGGGCAATCATAATCAGTGATAAAATTATTTTTTTCATTAGTTGTTTATTTGATTTATCAAAAGTAATGAAAAATCAATTCGCCTATGCGATTTAACATTACGGATAATTCTATACTTTTGAGAAAAACTCAAGCTATGTTTCAATCCAGAAAAGACATCGTTTATGTTGTACTAGCCGGAATATTCATTACCAATGCCGTTTTGGCCGAAATGATAGGCGGAAAGCTTATTGATGTTGGCCCCGCGGTTATGAGCATCGGAATTTTGCCTTGGCCGGTCGTTTTTGTGACAACCGATTTGATCAACGAATATTTTGGCGAAAAGGGCGTTAAGAAACTATCCATTATTACGGCCTGCCTGATTGCCTATACTTTTATTGTTCTGTTTTTTGCGATGAAGATTCCGTCTACGGGTATCAGCACCGTTTCTAGCGAACAATTCAATGCTGTTTTTGGGCAGAGCCAATTGATTATCATCGGAAGCATCACGGCTTTCCTCGTTTCACAGTTGATTGATGTAAGCATTTTCCATTTCTTCAAAAGAAAGACAGGTGAACGCAAAATCTGGCTGCGGAGTACAGGTTCTACAGTAATCTCACAACTATTTGATAGTTTCATCGTGCTCGGAATTGCATTCTATTTACCCGGAATTATGGACACCAAGACATTTTTCCTGTCGGCAATAACCGGTTATTCCGTGAAGCTTGCCATTGCCGTTCTGATGACGCCGATGATTTACCTGGGGCATAGTTTAATTGACAAATACATTAAAAAAGATGGAAAATAAAATGCGTTGCGGCTGGTGCGAGAAAGACGATTTGTACCGCGATTATCATGACAACGAATGGGGAAATCCCGTCTATGACGATGATAAATTGTTTGAATTTTTGGTTCTGGAAACGTTTCAGGCAGGCTTGAGCTGGTATACGATTTTAAAAAAACGAGACAATTTCCGCAAGGCTTTTGACAATTTCGATTATAAAAAAGTGGCCAAATATGGTGAAAAGGAAATCGAAAAACTCATGCAGGACGCAGGAATTATCCGTAACGGATTAAAGATAAAAGGCACGATTTCAAATGCAATTGCTTTTATGGAAGTCCAAAAGGAATTTGGAAGTTTTTCAAAATACATTTGGGGTTTTACGGGCGGAAAGCCGATTGAGAATAATGTCAAAAAAATGTCTGATGTTCCCGCTACGACTCCACTTTCGGATGAAATCAGCAAAGACCTGAAAAAACGTGGATTCAAATTCGTGGGATCAACTGTAGTTTATGCACATATGCAGGCCACAGGAATGGTTAACGACCATGTGGAAAGCTGTTGGAAGCGAAATTAATTTCTTCCGATTGAAGGATTTTCATAAATGTATCGCGCGAAACCTCAAACGCGCCCAATTTTTCCAAATGATCGTTGTGTACCTGGCAGTCGAGCAGTTTGTAATTGTTTTCATTTAGGTGTTTAATCAAAGTCACGAAGGCAATCTTACTAGCGTTAGGCACTTTTGAAAACATGCTTTCGCCACAAAAGACATGGCCCAAATCCACGCCGTACAATCCGCCGACGAGTTCGTCGTTTTGCCATACTTCTACTGATTTGGCAATTCCCATTTCGTGTAATTTGGTATACGATTTGACAAAATCATCGGAAAGCCAGGTGCCGTTTTGGCCCGGACGGTCAATTTTCTGACAGCCTAGGATTACTTCCTTAAAATTTTGATTAAAGGTAACCTTGAATTTATTTTGGTTGAGTAAGTTCCGGATGCTTTTGGACACTTTATACATTGAAGGAGCTACAACCATTCTTTCGGGTGGCGACCACCAAAGTATGGGATCGTCTTCATCAAACCAAGGGAATATCCCATTGCGGTAAGCGAGTAGTAACCGCTCAATGGACAAATCGCCTCCAACGGCCAATATGCCTTCATAGGAAGTTTCGTCAACGGGTGGGAAATAGAGTTCTTTGGTTAAAAAATACATGCAAAGTACGATTTACGAAGTTTGAGGTACGAAGTAAAAAAGTCAGAGATTAGAATTTAATTCCTAACATCTGACTTCTTTATCTTTTGTATAATTTTTTCTTAGAATGGCAAATCGTCGTGCTCTTCTTCGTTGAAGTTTGTAGCTGGTGCAAAAGCTTCCGCAGGTGGCATTGGAGCCATTCCTGGTGCTGCCGGAGCTTCAGCCTGTAGTTTTTCAACTCTCCAACCTTGGATATCGTTGAAATATTTGGTTTCTCCTTGTGGATTTGTCCATTCCCTTCCTCTTAGGTTGATGGAAACCTTTACGGCATCACCAACATTATAGCTATTCAACAAATCACATTTATCCTGCACAAAGTTGATGCTGATAAATTGTGGGTATTGCTCTTCCGTAGCCACAACCAATTCTCTTTTTCTAAAACTGGCACTTACTTGTTGCTCAGCATTAATCACTTTAATTTTTCCGGTAACTTCCATATCATTGTTTTGCTAAAAGCACTTTCCACGCCGAAAGTGCATCATTATTATTCAAATATTCTTTTGCTTTTTGGTGGATTTTCATTTCATCATCCGAACTCAAAACACCTTTTACAGCAAAATTTTGTTGTACAAATATAGTAATTTCTTCTTGTGTTGGCAATGCTTCCACATTACCTAATTTACCTAAATCATTACCGTCAAAAACAGTGCTTTTTTTGATAAAATCGGGAATCAAATCAACGCCAATCCCCATTGTGGTCAAGGGTTTTTCGACTTCAAATAATCCCGGATTGACACGCGAATACCAATTGCCACCCAAACGCGACACCAAATCAATCTTCTCCTGATCGATCATTTTGTTGTCATCAAGGACATTTTCGCTGATGTGGATCTTGACTATTTCGCAAATAATCAGATTCCCCGCGCCACCCTGATTTCCCAAAGCGATGATTTCGTTCACTTTGCATTCAAATTGTACGGGGCTTTCCGCTACGCGATAGGGCTTTACCATGTCAGAAGGCTTCATCGTTAAGCCCGCTTTTACGAATTCGTTCACACCATCGGCGTATTCCGTACTTGATAGCGAAGCTTGTTGTACGATATCATAATTCACTACATTAATCACAACTTCCCTTGTCGCTTCACAATTTTCAAGCGTGTGTTTCGTGGTGTTATTCCTCACACGGCGCGCTGGCGAAAAAACCAAAATCGGTGGATTGGAACTAAACACGTTGAAGAAACTAAACGGAGACAGATTGGGCTTTCCATTTTTATCCAAAGTGCTGGCAAAGGCAATCGGCCTTGGCGCTACCGCGGTTTGAAGATAGGCCTGAAGCTGCATTGGTGAAAGCGTGTGGGGTTCAAAACTGAGCATATTCTTGTTTTTTACAAATGTAAATTTTTATGGTTTCCGAACGGCAATTTTTTTTTCACTACTTTTAAACCAAATTAGTATGCATGCAGTTTTCCGATAAGAGAAACATTTCCCGATGGATTATAATTATCGCGTCTTTTTTTATTGTGACGCTGATATTATGGAATACCTATTCTTTTTTCCAGATTTTCAAAGATGAGGAACGGGTCAAAATGCAGAATTGGGCATTGGCGCAAAAGAAACTCAACAGCGCGGATCCGAATGAAAATGTGGATATGGAACTTCCGTTTCAGATCATACAGGAAGCATCCATTCCGATTATTGTTACCGAAAATGATTCGATTATCAACACGACCAATATCGATAAGGATATCCTAAAAGACAAGAAACAGCTGAATGCCTATTGGCAGAAACTAAAAAACCAGAATGATCCCATCCTGATGCAGATTTCCGAAGGGCAAAAGCATTACCTGTATTATGGCGATTCGTCCTTATTGAATAAGCTCAAATATTACCCGATTGCTTTGCTATTGATTATTTTCCTTTTTGGAGCTGTGGTTTACAACTTTTACCGAAGCACCAAAATGGCTACACAGAACAAACTGTGGGCCGGAATGGCAAAGGAAACCGCACATCAGATTGGAACGCCTTTATCTTCGCTGATTGGTTGGCTCGAAATCATGAAAGCCGATAACGTTGACGAAACTACCATCAAGGAAATTGAAAAAGACATCAACCGGCTTCAGACTATAACCGACCGTTTTTCCAAGATTGGCTCTGAACCCGATTTGGAACCGATGAATATTGTTGAAGAAACCGAACAATCGTTTGAGTATTTAAGGTCAAGGTTTTCCAAACAGGTGGAATTCTCGTTTAAGGCGCCCAAAAAGAAAATTATGGTTTCACTCAATCCCACACTTCACAGCTGGACGGTAGAAAATTTGGTCAAGAATGCCATCGACGCAATGAAAGGAAAAGGAAAACTTTCGGTTGAAGTTATTGAAGATCGCCATTTTGTCAAAATCAGGGTTACCGACACCGGAAACGGGATTGCCAAAAATCAATACAAACGTGTTTTTGAACCCGGCTTTACCACGAAGAAAAGAGGCTGGGGCTTAGGCTTGTCACTTACAAAACGGATTGTAGAGGAATACCACAAAGGACGCATAAAAGTCGCGCATTCCGAAATCGGGAAAGGAACGACGATGCAGGTTACCTTTAAGTCGTTGTGATTACCTAAGGTTTGTAAACATCAGTTTCCTACCTAATGAGCCTTTGCTCAAATATTCATTAAGGAAATTTTCCTGTTCCTTTACCTTATCCGAAGTTTCTAAAATGTGCCTTTTTAGCTGGTTGTACATTGTTGCGTTTTCCGAGCTTACCTGCCCAACCTTATAGACATCTTCCTGGCATTGCTTCATTTTATCCTTGATATCCTGCATCATTTTTTTGAGTGTTTCGTCGGATTGCTTTGGCTTGAATTTCCTATTCCGGAATAGGATAAAATCATTCAGGTAGCTTATGGTTTCGTTGAGCAAATCGGAAACAGCATTCAGTTTGTCGACGCTTTTGTTCTGGTTTAAAATGGTGAATTCCTTCTTTTTTGAATCATAAAAATCGAGAATCAGGTTGTTCAAAAGCCCATTCTTTTCAATTCTTTGCGAGGCCTGGAACGCTTTTTCGCTATCCGATAGCTTGTCGTAATTTTCAATTTCTGTAGCAAAATCAAAGTTCATTTTCGGTTTTGCTGCATCGGGTTTTCCGCTTATGAATTCCTGATTGGTTACAGGTGTATTCAACAGCTGCCATAAATAATCGAACGGCATGTGCGAGTTAATCATTTTGGCTGGCTCAGCCTTAAAGAAAGTATTGTTCATTTTTTTTACATACTTCTTTCCTTCCAAATACCCGGCTCCCCAGGTTGGGTCAAAAACAAACCATTTGCCATCCACTTTTGAAATGCACCAGGCATGGGAAATCGGTGCTACTTTTCCGAACTGTTTGGTATAGCCAGGAATGATATAGGTTTTGATCCCCGATTGATTGGCTACGCTGTTGAATACTTCAGCGTAATGGATGCAGACACCTTTTCTTTTGGTTAAGGCTTTGGCGATTTTCTCGTCTGAAGTTTCCACGCCATTAGGTTCAAACATATTTGGCACATCGTAACTGATGTTGTTTGCGGTCCAAAAGTACACGGCCCTTATTTTTTGGTTTTCTGTAGTGAAATTGGAATTAATGTAATCGGAAATTCCTTTGGTGGTCGTTGTAAGGCTCTCTGGTATTGAAAGCATTTTTTTATCGACCGCGGCATATTCATTGGGATTTTGCCCAATGGATAATTGCGTTAATAATGATAAAAAAAGCACTAAAATAATTTTCATAAGGATGGTGGATACTATTAAAAAACCCGCGTAATTTAAAAAACTACGCAGGTATCATACTGTTAAATCAAATGATTATAGATTGTTTTGGATTGCTTTGGTCAATTCCTCAAATTCTTCTTTGGCCAACGTAACTTTTCGTTGAAAACGCATGTCATCCATATCGTGAAGCGGAATCAGGTGTACGTGTACATGCGGCACTTCAAGGCCAACCACGGCAACTCCAATTCGCTTGCACTCAACGGTTTTTTCAATGGCTTTGGCTACTTTTCTTGAGAATTTCATCAATCCTAAGTAAAGCGTTTCATCCATATCGAAAATCTTATTGATTTCCTGTTTCGGAATGCAAAGCGTATGGCCTTTAGCATTTGGGTTTACATCCAGGATTGCAATAAAGTTTTCATCCTCGGCTATTTTGTAACCCGGAATTTCGCCGTTGATTATTTTGGTGAAAATACTGCTCATTAGTCTCTTGAAATTTCTAAAACCTCAAAGTTCAATTTTCCGTTTGGAACAGTAATTTCAGCAACCTGCCCAACCGATTTTCCAAGTAAGCCTTTACCAATTGGTGAAGTAACTGATATCTTTCCGGATTTCAAATCGGCTTCGCTTTCTGCAACCAAAGTATAGTTGAGTTCCATGCCGTTTTGCTGGTTTTTGATTTTTACCTTAGATAAAACCAAAACTTTTGAAACATCAAGGTGCGATTCGTCAATAAGACGCGCGTTGGAGTGGACTTCTTCCAGTTTTGCGATTCTCATCTCAAGCATGCCCTGCGCCTCTTTTGCCGCATCGTATTCTGCATTTTCAGATAAGTCTCCTTTATCTCGTGCTTCAGCAATTGCCTGCGAAGCTTTTGGTCTTTCTATGCTCTTAAGTTGATCTAATTCTTCCCTTAATTTCTTTAATCCTTCTGCTGTGTAATAAGATACTTTACTCATTTTATGCTAATTTATATAAATAGAAAAAATCCCATCGCGACGGGATTTCTTTTTGCAAAGATACTATTTTTAATGTTATTTCAATTTTGTTGGCGTTTTGTAACGCTTGTCAAAGTTAATTAATTTAAATTTGTTTCGCTATGTTATTTAAATAATTTTACTGTGAAAACTATGAAAAAGATTCTGCTCCTTTTGGTTTTGTTACCTGTGTTTTTTGCCTGTGATGGCGGAAGCATCAATTATAAAAACCCCAACCTTCCAAATTACCCTGTAAATCTTACCATCAACATGAACCTGAATCCCAACCTTCAGTTTCCGGGAAATCATTATGTAAGTTATTCACAAGGCGTGGCTGGAATTGTGGTATTCAATACGGGTAGCGGCTTTAGTGCTTTTGACCTGGCTTGCCCAAATCAGGCTTATGGAACGGCTTGTTCTACGGCAATGACCGTTAACGGGATCGAATTAAAATGCAACTGCAATACTTCAGAAGCTCCTTATAGTATGTTCACGGCACAAAGTCCAGGACTGCCATACGGGCTTAAGCCCTATCGGGTAGAAGTAGTCGGCGGAAACCTGGTTGTATTAAATAATTAAAAAAGTCCCGATAACTCGGGACTTTTTGTTTTAGAATTTAAGGGTTAACCCAGCCAAGAAATTGATTCCGGCCTGAGGATAATAGTAAGGGTATACATCATACATATATCCGTTGGAGATGTATTGTTTGTCCAAAATGTTATTGACCAAACCTGTCAGGACAATCGACTTGAAAATAGATTTCGGTTTTATCTCGTATGAAATATTGAAATCGTTTACAAAATAATCCTGAAGTTTTGCTGCCGGTAATTCAATGTTATTCATGTACTGTTCGCCAACAAACTTGGAAAGCCAGGAAACCTGCAATCTTTCAGAAGGTTTGTAAACCAAGATGTTCCCCGCAATAATCGATGGCGAATAAGCAATGTCTTTGGTGCCAACATTGGTTCCGAGCACGCTCAAATCAACATTTTTATTGGCACTTAAGGTAAAATTCGGGCGAATGATAAATTGCTTCGATAAGGCAAAAGTAGCATCGACTTCCAAACCTAATCGATAACTTTTCTCACTATTGGAACGAATCGGATTACCAACATCATCAAGGTTTCCGGTCAAAATCAATTGGTCTTTATAAGCCATATAATACATATTCGCGTTGACTTTCATTTTTTCCGCGTTGTAACGCCAGCCTAATTCAAAATCATCCAGTTTTTCCGGTTTTGCATTTCCGCCTTCATAATCGGTTCTGTTAGGTTCGCGATTGGCATGTGCGTACGAAAAATAAAAAGTGTTCTTATCATTGAAAGTATAATTCAAACCAGCCTTTGGATTAAAGAAATTAAAGGTGTCGTCAACTACATTTGCCTGTACTCCGTCGGCTTTGTAGGTCACAATGCGGGTTTGCAAATCGGCGTACAGACTTAGTTTTTGGGTAAGTTGGTAATTGGCTTTTGCAAAAAAGTTGTTGTCGGTTTTGGTTGCGGCGTCATCATAATAATGATCGCCAAGTTCAGAGGTTGAGGCAAATCGGGTCCAGATTACTTTTCCAAAATGAAGGCCTTCATATTTATTCCAGCCACCGCCAAGGATTAAATCCAGTTTGTCTTTTTTGTAATTCACGGAGTAGGTCGTTCCGTAAAAATCATTGTCGAGCCATTTTTGGCGTACCAAATCGGTCGTGTTGATTGTAGTTCCGCCAATGACAACAGGCGTTAGGTTATAATCGGCAAAATCGGCGTCTTCCTTGTAATTTTCATAAAAACCTTTGCCTTTTGTGTAATGAAGCGCAAGGTTCAGACTCCAGTTTTCGGAAACCCTTTCGTTCCAATGCAGCTGAAAATGATCCTGTTGGTAGTTGTCGACTTCATTGTCATAATAACGTGTATTGCCAAATTCGTCAGTGTAAATCCCGGCCGAATTGAAAGTCCTGTTATCACTCATCGTGGCGCCGTCAATTCCGTTCCAGGATTGGTATGTGATTTCTTTTCCACCAAAAACCAATGCTTTGATCAAAGTGGTTTTGCCCACATAAGTTCCCTGTAAAAAATAGGATTTCAAATCAGAAGAAGCCCGGTCGATGTAACCATGGGAATCAATATTGGAAAGCCTTCCCGCCAATTCAAAATGGTCGTTCAATAAACCGGAACTGAATTTCACGGTATGCTTTCGGGTATTGAAACTTCCAAAGGAATTCGAGATTTCGCCACTGCTTTCTTTTGAAAAACTGTCGGTAAGCAAATTAAGGCTTGCGCCAAATGCACCAGCGCCATTTGTAGAAGTCCCAACGCCGCGCTGCAATTGCAGGCTTTCTACAGACGAAGCAAAATCGGGCATATTGACCCAAAATGTTCCGCTGCTTTCGGCATCGTTGTACGGAATTCCGTTAATAGTGACATTGACACGCGTTGCATCGCTGCCACGCACCCGGATTCCGGTGTAACCCACGCCATTTCCGGCATCAGAAGTGGTTACGACTGAAGGCATGGAGTTCATCAGGATTGGGATGTCCTGTCCGAGATTTCGGTTTTTGAGTTCCTTTTTGTCCAGGTTGCTGAACGAAACCGGAGTTTTTGAAGTAACGCGAACCGCCGAAACCAAAACTTCATCGAGTTGGTTGACTTTGGTCGAGTCTTTTTCCTTTTCCTGCGCAAAAGAGAGGCAAGAAGCAAGAAGCAAGAAACAAGAGACTTTGTGACTTTGTGACTTTGCAACTTTTTTGAATAAATTTTCCATTCGTAAAATGTTACGAATAAAAAGAGGTAATTATTCTTGGTTAAAAAATAAAAATGTTTGTTTCCTGTGACAAAAAAGCGTGCACTCTTGTCTGTCACTTTTCCCTTAGCAGCATTACCCGCCCAGGTTCATTGGGTATAATCTCAGCTCGTTATTTAGAGCACCCCTTTTGAGACGATGCAAAAGTAATTATAAATTTTAGAAATCAGGTTTCTTTCTGTTTTGTTTTATTTCAGCAACGGAAGATTTGTCCTTGAGCCGTTTTTCCACAACCGATTTTGGGACAGAGGTTGCCTTTCGTTTTTTCGGGACCTTAAGCGCTTTTTCAATCATTTCAAGGAAACGCTTGGTGACAATTGCTTTGTTTTTGAGTTGGCTCCGGTCTTCATCGCAGTTGAGGATCAATAAGTTTTCTGAAGTTAATTTGGTTGCCAATTTGGTTTCAGCCAATGCTTTTTCTTCTTCATTCAAAGCCTGTGAAGCATTCAAATCAAAGGTTAGGACTACTTTTGAGGAAACCTTATTTACGTTTTGTCCGCCTGCGCCCGAACTTCTTACAGCCTTAAAGCTTAATTCAGCAATGATTTTTTCAGTTTCCATATTGCGGTTGATGAGCGGGTTTGAGTAAATCGTTTACCGTCTTTACAGGATTGAAAGTGATGAGCGGGACTTCAACAAAAATAGTAATCCATTTTGCCATTGCACCATTCCAAAGTCCGGGAAGCTCATAACCTTTCAGGTCCTGGCCGTTTTTGTTTTTGGAAACGATAAATCCGGTGCTTGGATCTACAAATTGGGTCAAATCAAATTTTTCACCCTTGTGGTTTTTGGTCGAACAGACTAAATCTACGGGATTGAAATGCGTTGCTTTTGCCAGGATTTCTGCTTGCTCGACATTATTGGTTTCTACTTGCGAGCTTTCTACAATCTGCAGCGAAACATTGCCTTTGTAGCTTCTTACCCAAAATGGGCCACCGCCTGGTTCGCCTTCATTTTTTACCATTCCGCAAATGCGTATCGGACGGTTTAATTTGTTTGCAATGAACTCCAGTTTGTTCGCCAAAGTATATTTGTCAAAATCCTCGATGATGTCGATATTGAGCTTTTCTTCCATAAAATGGATGATTTCGGGAATTCGGTTTTCCTTGATTTCGTCGTTTTCGACTGCTCTCAATATTTTGAAAATCTGTTCCTGCAAATCGAGCAAAACTCCAGCCAAACCTTTTTTATACAAAGTAATTTCCTGAATATGGTTTTGGATTACATTGTCGATGTTTTTGATGAAAATGACATCGGCATCCAGATTATTCAGATTGTTGATCAGGGCTCCATGACCGCCCGGACGGAAAATCAATTGGCCGTTTTCTGTTCGGAAAGGCTCATTGTTAGGATGAACCGCAATGGTATCGGTGCTTTTATCCTGATGCGAATAGCCTACGTTGACTGTGGTTTTGGATTTGTTTTCGACTTTTTGCTTTACGCTGTCGATGATATCCTGGAATAGGATTTCGTGATGGTCTGAAACCGTAAAATGCAAATGCGAAACCGAATTGGAGCTTGCATAAAACGCACATTCGTTCAGATGTTCTTCAACCGGAGTTGTGATTTCTGTTGCGTATTTATGAAAATCCAGAACACCTTTTGGCTTGTTTGCAAAATCAAAATGCTCTGTAGAAAGCATGGTTTTGATAAACAGATAGCTTTTTTCGTGGCTTTCAAGCGAATAATAATCGGGAGTGATTTCCTTTACTTTGGCTTTTATTTCATCGTAAAAAGGAAACTTTTCAATCCCGGCCAAAAAGATCGGGAGGTTTTTGTCTTTTTTTCGATTGATGTAAGCGTTTATTGTTTCGTTTTCGTGGTCAAAATCATTTAGGAATTCATTCAAAAATTTGAACATCCTACTCGCAGCGCCCGAAGCCGGAACAAATTTCTTAAGTTTCAGTTTGTCTTTTTTCGCATCAAAGGATTGGGCGAATTTCTGGAAATCCTCGTTGGTCAACTTCACGATTCCATCACCAATAGTCGCCGGTTTTTCGAGAGTTATCTTCGGAATGCCGAGTTTGAACAACAAAAGCTCGCCTTCAATTTTATCCAAGGAAATACCCAAAGCGGCGATTTGCTCAAAGTCTGCTTCGGTAAAATGGTATTTTTTGATTAAAGTGTCTTTTGCTGTAAAGTGCTCTTCCATTCTAAATAGCCAAAAATGGCAATGATTGTAAAAATTAAATATTGGATGCTCGTAAACGAATATCCTTTGACATAATACATCGGAATTGAGATGATATCACCAATAATCCAAAAAATCCAATTCTCGATTTTCCTCCTCGCCATCAGCCACATTCCCGCAAAAAAGATTCCGGTAACGAAAGTATCGACATAGGATGTCCAGTGGGTAAATTTATCAAAAAATGTGTAAACAGCGACCACAAATCCTATCGTTAACACAAAAATGAGCCCCGAAACCTTCATTTCGTAAGGATTCATTTTCGAAATGGGAAATGCAACTACATCCTCTTTTTTGCGCGTCCAATGATACCAACCGTAAATGCTCATGACAGCGTAATAAAAATTGATCATCATGTCGCCGAGCAGTGACCATTTCCAAAGCAGGTAAGTGTAAATGACGGTATTGATAATTCCGGTTGGGAAAACCCAGATGTTGTCTTTTTTGGCAAACCAAACGCTCAGCAAACCAAAGATGATTGCGGTTAGCTCCAAAACGATTTCGTAAGTGGGATAGCTTTTATATTGGTCAAACAGCAACTCGAACATCAGTCAAAAAAGTTTAAGTCGTTTTCGAATGCGGTTCCAATCACAACCAAATCGGCTCCGGCGGAAAAAGCCTCGTCAATCTGTTTTTTCGAACGAATGCCGCCACCAACAATCAACGGAACCGAGATCCTTTCGCAAACATTTTTGATGATTGCTGTCGGAACTGCATTTTGCGCGCCACTCCCGGCTTCAAGGTAAATGAGCCTGTTGCCAATGAGTTCGCCTGCTTTTGCGGTTTGCGAAATGAAATCGATGTTGTCCTTTGGCAAAGGTTTGGTTTTACTTACACGCTGTACGGCAGTTTCGCTACCGCTTTCAATCAGGAGATAACCTGTTGAAATAATTTCGAGTTTGGTTTTTTCAAGGATTGGTACTGCGTCAATTTGGTGTTCGACCAGATAATCCGGATTTCTTCCTGAAAGCAGCATTAGGAATAAAATCCCATCTGCCTCAGCCGAAATCTGCGAAGGATTCCCCGGGAAAAGCAGGATTGGTAAATTGAGATTCTTCCTTAATTCAACAATAATCTCATCCAAATGATGACCGTCAAACGAGCTTCCGCCTACAAAAATATGGGTCGCCGGAGATTGCCTGATTTTTTGAGCCAGAGCCAGAACGCTTTCCGTTGCCACTTTATCGGGATCGAGTAAAATGGCGAGCAGCTTTTTGCCTTCTTTTTTGGCGGACAGGATTTGGTCGTACAACATGTGCGTTGTGATTTGTTTAAGGTCTGTAAATGTAACCCTTTTTTAAAATCCATAAAATTTTCAAAACATGATTTATATCATATTTTATGAATAAGCGGCGGGGTAATTTTGTCTTATAAAATCATATAAACATAGAAATCATGACACTATATCAAAAAACACTCGGCGATTTTCGACAAAGCTATGTAGGTTTTGCAGCCTTGGTTATTATTGGGCAAAGCTGTTTAGGTGCAGCTGCAGCGATGTATACGTTACAAAACGGAACTTCATTATTGCAGATGATCCAGCTTGGGTTTATCGTAATTACTTGCATGCTGGTCAATGTTGGGATTTTGGCACAGTTATCAGCAAAAACGGTTTTCAATATGACGATTTTCAGCGTGGCGCTTAGTATCCTGATAATTTTGCTGAATGTGTTGGTGCTATAAACTTAGCAGCCGCAGCTTCCGTATAATTTCGTTTTTTGTTCGGGTTCGTCTTTATGTTTTATTGACATGGAGCCCTCAAAAATCCCCGTTTCATCGCCATCATCACCGGTTTGCCTGAAGTCGATGGATAATTCAAATTCATCATTCTTGAATTTTTCCAGAAACTGCCTTCCTGTCGAATCGGCTGTTTTTTCAGCCAGCTCAAGCCTTATGAATTTACCCTTGACCTTTATAAAACAGGTGTTCTCAATGTTATCGGCATAAATGTATCGCTCCTTTTCAAAGTTCTTTTTATCAGATGCAAAATAGCAGGCCGCACCGTCAATTTCTTCTGGGAAATCCTTAAAGGATTCTATTTCAAAGTATTTGCTTTTGATTTTGGTTTGAGGTTTTTCGGGTTCGATGGTTGCTTTTTCCTGAGTTTTATTGCAGGAAATCATTGAAATAAGAAATAAAAAGAGCGCAACTTTTTTCATTTATACAGCATTAAACGCACAAACAAAAACATAATTTTCGATAAAATCAAATACGATATCAAACCGTTCCGATCTGCCTTCAAATTGAAGGGTTACGCCACATTTTTTATCAGTGAGGTTGAAATCGTCCTCAAAAATATGGTCCTTGAAGCTAATGCCAGCTTCATTCTTGATCTTGAAAACCGATTCCTTGATGCCCCAAACTACGGTGGCCTTAATCAGTTCGTTTGTGGGATCTAGGTTTTCCAGATGCGAAACATCCATATAGCGCGGCGCGAGAATCAGGGTTTTGTCTTTTAGGATTTCGAGATCGGCACCAATATTCACATCACTCAAAACAATTACCGAAAAATCATTCGAATGCGAAATGGAAATGTGCTTTCCATCATTCAGATGCGGTTTGCCAAATTCGTCATAGTATAGATCGAAGTCGGAATAGCCGGCTTCCATCAATAACCTTCGTACGCTTAGGAAACCTTTCTGATGGCCTTCCGCTTTCATACCTTCAACTCTTGCCAACGAAACATCCTTTAAGGCAACACTCGTAAACAGCTCATCAAACGTTTCGGTTATCTTCCAAACCAAGAGTTGGGTGTGATTGTTTAAAGCTATGGTTTTTAGTAGCGGCATGGGTATTTGAAAATTATCTGGTTGTTTTTCAGAAAATTAAGGACTTAAACAAATTGTAAAAAAATAAAAAACGTTTTTTTAATTGTATTCTATTACGTAATTTTGCGCCACAATTTTATAAAAAACAAATATACACAATAGATGAGTACACAAACATTACCTTTTGTAGCTTACAAAGTTAAGGATATTAACCTTGCGGCTTGGGGAAGAAAAGAAATTGAATTGGCAGAAGCTGAAATGCCAGGATTGATGGCGCTTCGTGCTGAGTATGGTGCAAGCCAACCGTTGAAAGGTGCGCGTATCGCAGGATGTCTTCACATGACAATTCAAACTGCAGTTCTTATTGAAACATTGATTGCTCTTGGAGCTGAAGTTACCTGGTCATCTTGTAACATTTTCTCAACCCAGGATCAGGCTGCTGCGGCGATTGCTGCTGCAGGAATCCAGGTTTACGCTTGGAAAGGCCTTGATGAGGAATCATTTGACTGGTGTATTGAGCAGACTTTATTCTTTGGTGAAGACAGAAAGCCATTGAACATGATCTTGGATGATGGTGGAGATTTGACTAACATGGTATTCGACCGTTACCCAGAATTAATCCCAGGTATCAAAGGTTTATCAGAAGAAACTACAACTGGAGTTCACAGATTATACGAAAGAATGAAAAACGGTACTTTATTCATGCCGGCTATCAACGTAAATGACTCGGTTACTAAATCGAAATTCGATAATAAATACGGATGTAAGGAATCAGCTGTTGATGCTATCAGAAGAGCAACTGACCTTATGTTGGCTGGAAAAAGAGTAGTAGTATGCGGATACGGTGATGTTGGTAAAGGAACTGCGGCTTCTTTCCGTGGAGCTGGTTCTATCGTAACTGTAACTGAGATCGATCCAATCTGTGCTTTACAGGCTGCTATGGACGGTTTTGAAGTTAAAAAATTAAACACTGTTGTTGGAAATGCTGATATCATCATCACAACTACAGGAAACAAAGATATCGTTATGGGAAGCCACTTCGAGCAAATGAAAGACAAAACTATCGTTTGTAATATTGGTCACTTTGATAACGAAATCGACATGGCTTGGTTAAACAAAAACCACGGTGCGTCTAAAATCGAAATCAAACCACAGGTTGACAAATATACTATCGCAGGAAAAGACATCATCATCCTTGCAGAAGGCCGTTTGGTTAACTTAGGTTGTGCTACAGGTCACCCAAGTTTCGTAATGAGTAATTCATTCACGAACCAGACTTTGGCTCAATTGGAATTGTGGACAAACTCTGCAGCTTACAAAAATGAAGTTTATATGTTGCCTAAACATTTAGATGAAAAAGTTGCTGCTTTGCACTTGGCTAAATTAGGAGTTGAATTAGAAACATTAAATGAGGAGCAGGCAGCTTACATTGGTGTTGAGGTTCAAGGACCATTCAAGCCTGAGTACTACAGATACTAATCGTTTAACGATTTAAATTATAGGAACCCTTGCAGTGATGTGAGGGTTTTTTTGTTTATTATTAAGGCCATGAAAAAAAGCGATCCATAAGGCCGCTTTTCTATAATTTTCTAAAATGTAATAATTTACAATTGTTCCTGAACCAGGCTGATAATCGTGTTGGCGTCCAGTTCTCCGGATTGCCTCCAGACCATTTGACCTTCCTTATAAATCATCAGGGTTGGTAATCCCTTAATGCGAAGCGCATCGGCCAATTCCTGATTTTTATCAACATCGATTTTGATCACTTTTGCCCTGTCGCCAAGTGCAGCAGCCACATCCCTGATTACAGGATGCATAGAAACCGAAGATTCGTTCCATTCCGTATAAAAGTCAATTAATACAGGAACTTGTGCGTTGATTAATTCTCCAAATTTTGACATAAAACCAAAATGTTTTTACCTACTTTTTACAGTTTGATAGTAATATTAATTCACAAATGTAGCATTTTTAACCAATTATGCTACAATATTGCCTTTTTTTAGTTCAAAAACAGTTATTTCGGGCATAATACCCACTCTTCCCGGATACGCATGGAAACCAAAACCGCGGTTTACATAAATATACCTTCCAAATTCCTGGTACAATCCAGCCCACTGTTTATAAATGTATTGCGCAATGCTCCACTTGAAATATCCCGGAATCTCAATCCCAAACTGCATCCCATGAGTATGCCCGGAAAGCGTCAGCTGAATATTCTTCGGATGTTTTTTTACAATGTATTCCCAATGGCTCGGATCGTGGCTCATCAATATCTTGAAGTCTTCCGGAGCTAGATTTTCGGTTGCTTTATTGATGTCGCCGTTGGAACCAAAATGCCTTCCCCAGTTCTCAACACCAACCAAGGTAATCTCATCATTTCCTTTTTTGATTTTGACATTTTCATTCAGCAATAATTTGAAATCAATCTGGCGGTGCAAATCCTTTATCGCTTCAAAATTATCCGCTTTCGCCTTTTCTGATTTCCAGTCTAAATAGGCGCCATAATCATGGTTGCCCAGAATGGAAAACTTTCCGTATTCAAATTTCTTCAAACCATTGAAAGTATCAATCCATGGGTGCATTTCGTCAGCTTTCGCATTCACGATATCACCAGTAAATAACATCAAATCAGATTCCTGTTCGTTGATTAAGTCAATAGCGTGCTGTATTTTTTCGGGATCATCAAAACTTCCGCTATGGATGTCCGAAATCTGGGTAACCTTGAAGCCTTCAAAAGCATCAGGTAAATCAGGGAAGAATAAGGTTTGTTTGATGACCTTGAAATTGTATTTCCCAACCGTCATCCCATAAATCAAGGAAAGAAACGGAACTGCTGCCAAGCCTAAGGCGACCTGGCTCACAAACTTTCGTCTTGCCGGCAAAAAACTGTCGGTGTTGTTGCCCATAAAATGGGTTACTGTTCCCATCATAAGCCTTAAGACATCTTCCATCAGCATTACGAATGTCAGTACCAGTTTAGGCAATAAAACCAAAAGCAGCAAACCTAAAGTAACGAGCGTCATTTTGGTCTGCCCAACGCTACGGTCAAACTTCATGAGCTCATAAGCAATGAATGCAATAGCGGCAACGGAAACGATAACGTAAGCAATCAAAATCCACTTGGATTTTGTTAAGGTTTTTATGGCTTGAAAAGCATAGAGTTCAACTATTCCTATGATAATGAAAAGGATGAGGAAACGAAAAGCCATGGTTAAATTTTTCACAAATTAACAAAGAAAACCATTCCGATTTATATTATTAAATTTTATTTAACGTTAGCCTGATTCAGTATTAACTAAAATACAAAAGCCGGCAAAATTTGCCGGCCTGTTTCTAAAAACCAAATTAACTAGAGTTAATTATTTTTTTGCTTTAGCATCAGCTTTTGCTGCTGAAACTTCAGCTTTCCCTGCAGCAGCAGTTGCTTTTTCTGCTTTTTTCTCAGCTTTCGCCGCTTTTTTCTCAGCGTGTTTTACTTCTTTCTTTACTTCCTTAGTTTCAGTTTTTGCAGGCGCAGTCTGAGCGTTTACCATTGCAGTTGTACCTAAGAATAAAGCGGCTAACATCAATACTTTTTTCATGTTTTCTATTTTTTAAATTAATTAAACAACGTTTGTTTTATTTATAGGTCAAATGTAGAACCGCTAAATGAAGTTAAAATGAAGTTTCAGCCTTTCTGGAAATTTTTTTTCGAAAGATGTTAAAAATCAAAAAAGCCGCTAGGATATAACGGCTTTTATGGCAATAAAATTAAAGCTGATTTTCAATGAATGTCCCGATTCGACTGAAATTAAACCTAAATACTATTTTTGGGTTGCAGAAGTTTCAGTTTTTGTGGCTTCTACTTTTTTAGCTTTTTTTACTGCTTTGCGGTGTTTCCTGATTGATAATTCTTTGGTAGTAGTTCCTTTTGCGGCAACCGGTTTTACATTTGCGAAACTTGCTGTTCCAACAACAAGCAATGCCAACATCAATACTTTTTTCATGATTTCTAAATTTTTGAATTAATAAATTAACCTTTTTGGTAATTTTCTATATCAAAGTTAGTCCAGTGAAATGAAGCCAAGATGAAGATTTAAGGCGCAATGGAAGTTTAACTTTTCTTTGTGATGTCAATGGGAAACTGCACGGTAAAAGTCGTACCCAAATCCACTTTCGAATCCACTTTTACATCAATATGGTGGAATTTCGCAATGCTGTCTACAATCGCCAAGCCCAAGCCTTGTCCGTCCTGCTCAATATTAATCCTCGTAAAACGTTCAAAGATTTTTTCCTGCTGCGTTTCGGTCATTCCTTTTCCAGTATCGGAAATGGATAATGAATAATGTTCTGTTGTAAGATTGGATTTTAAAGAAAGGCCTCCTTTTTCTATATTGTATTTGATAGCGTTCAGGATTAGGTTATGAAGCATTATTCGAATTAAAGTCTGGTTTCCGGTAAACATAAAATCGTCAATTTCATTCGAAACCTTAATTTGTTTTTCCTCAATCCGGTCTTCAAAATCCTCAAGGATTTCGGCAATCACATTTTTGATGGAAATATGTTCATTGTTCGCAAACTGATTGTTGTCAATTTTTGAAATCAAGAGCAGGTTGTTGATGACTTTTTTGAGCAAATCCAATGTCCGCAGCGAACTCACAATCTTGTCAATCCCTTCATCGTTGATGGATTCATTTTGGAGCAGGTTTTCAAAGCGGTTTTTCAAAAGTGAAATCGGCGTCAACAATTCGTGGGAAACATTGCCAATGAACTGCTTTTCGTTTTGGAAGACTTCATTGATGCGGAACATCATTTGGTTCAAAACCGTATCCAATTCCTGGAAATCGGCAGAATGCGTTTTTATCGGAGTATAATCAAAACCGTTAGGGTCGTTAATGTGCCTGATTTTGAGGTTGATGATTTTGTAAAATGGCTTTAAAAGGTATTCTATAAAAAAGGTATCCGCCAAAAACGTAATCAACACAATGATGAAAAGCAGTCCCGTCGTAAAAAACCGAATCGAAAAAGTCAGGTCGTTGATTTCGCTTAGGCTGTTCCCGATTTCAAGCACGTAATTGGTTTTCTCATAAGTAAAATTATAGTACAGAACACGGTAATCGTTTTCTTCATCTTCAATAATGCGGCGCTCGTTTATGAAAAGATTCCTGTTTTTCGCACTTGGTTTTTGGGCTCTGTACAATTGCAGGAATTCGCTGTGGAGAGTCGAAAAACTGGCATAGGTTTCAGCCGAGTCCTTACGTGTGATAAAGTCGTTGATTTCCTCATTATCCAAATGATCGAAGAACTTTTGCTTCTTTTCGAGTATGCTTTTATCGATGTGTGTGTAAACCACTTTTTGCACCAAAATAGGCAGCATAAACCAAAGCATCACGATGATTAACAATCGCGACAGCAAGTTAAAGACCGCCAACTGATGCTTGATTTTCATTTAAATGTTTATTCGGTAGCCTACATTCCGGACGGTTTCAAACCAATCCAATTTGGAATACGCTACGAGTTTTTTTCTAAGGTTACGGACATGTACATCAATGAAATTCGAATCGGAATTGATTTCCAAAACATCGCCCCAAACATGTTCGGTAAGCTGTAATCGGGTAATAACCCTGTTTTTATTTAAGGCAAGGTATTGAAAAATGTCAAATTCCTTTTTGGTCAATGAAATTGGATTGCCATCAAAATTCACCTTATAATCCTGCAATTGGATCTTGAATCCGTGGACTTCCAATTCGTTGGCCGTAAATCCGTGGATCCTTCGGATTACCGCAAACAAACGGGCTCCAAGTTCGGTCAGCGCAAATGGTTTTGTCAGGTAATCATCGGCGCCGAGTTCCAATCCGTTGATTTTGTCATCGAGTTCGCCACGTGCCGTAATCACAATAACCGCAATTTTTGATTTCGATTTGCGGACTTCCCTCAAAACATCAAAACCGCTTCCATCGGGTAAACCTAAATCGAGCAGCATGGCATCATAATCGTTGACCGCAATTTCTTCCAATGCATCATCGCAGGTACCGACGGTCTTGCACAGATAGCCGTTTTTGGAAAGATAATCCACTACCTCCGCGGCCAATTCCTTGTAATCCTCAACAATTAAAACATTCATATCATTTCCTAATTAATCAAAAATAATAAAAAAAGCCGGCAAATCCCTCCGCCGGCTTCTTACAACCTACAATCTCAAAACTAAAAATTAAAACTTACTAACCTTCAATCCTTTTCAACCATTTCTAAAAAATCTCCCTCTTTATTAAAAACGGCATCAATCCATTTATTATTGATTGTAATTCCAATTTCGTAGGTAACTTTATTGTCATTTGTCATAAGCTTTGCAGCTTTTCTGATATTGTTTTTTGGATAATTCCTTGCCATATAACTGGCGATTTTTGCCGGAATATCCGCTTGTTTCATTTCAATCTGTAAAACCTTGAACGTACCCAAAGCATTATAAACTGCCGTAAGGTTATTATTGTTCATGGTAAAATCGGCTTCGTAACTCAATTGATCCTTATCTTCGCCATTAAATTCCTGTCTCCAAACCGGAACAACCTTTGGAAAATCTTTTTCAAATGCTTTCTTAACTTCCAGTGTTGGCTCAACTTCCTTAGGGTTTGTGGCCGCCTGTGCCTGAAGCAGGAAAGAGCAAAAAACGGCAAATGCTACAACTAAATTTCTCATGGCTCAATTGTTTTTTATTCATTTACAGGACAAAGCTATCACCCTTAAATGAAGATAAAATGAAGAAAACCATCCTTTAAAAAAAATTAACTTTAGTTTAAGGTTTTTGCCAAAAGATATGCTTCAAATCCCTATTTTTACACTTCTTATAAAATAGCTTTATGTCACAAAAACGCCTTTTCCTTTTGGATGCCTACGCCTTGATTTTCCGTGGGTATTATGCCTTCATAAAAAATCCGCGTATCAATTCGAAAGGAATGGATACATCGGCAGTACTTGGTTTTATGAATTCATTGCTCGATGTCATCAAACGCGAAAAACCAGACCATTTGGCCGTGGCTTTTGATAAAGGAGGAAGCCATGTGCGTAGTGAAATGTTTACCGAATATAAGGCAAACCGAAGTGCAACTCCCGAAGCTATTACGATTGCCGTTCCGTACATCCAGCAGCTGCTTCGTGCCATGCACATTCCGATTATTGAATTGGAAGGCTGTGAAGCCGATGATTTGATTGGAACCATTGCAAAACAGGCAGAAAAACACGATTACCAGGTTTTTATGGTAACGCCCGATAAGGATTTTGCCCAATTGGTCTCCGAAAATATTTTCATGTACAAACCAGCCCGTTCGGGTAACGATATCGAGATTTGGGGAATTCCCGAAGTTTTGGCGCGTTTTGAGATTGAACGCCCTGAACAGGTTATCGATTTCCTGGGAATGATGGGCGATGCGGTTGATAATATTCCGGGATTGCCCGGGGTTGGTGAGGTGACGGCAAAAAAATTACTGAAGGAATTCGGTTCGATGGAAAATCTTTTGGAAAATACGCATCTGCTTAAAGGAGCCATGAAAGATAAAATTGAAGCCAATAAGGAATTGGGATTATTATCCAAAAAACTGGCGACCATCATTTGTGACTGTGAAGTGGAATTCAATGAAGCCGATTATGAACTCACCAAGCCCGATGTTGAAAAAACCGATGCGCTTTTCATAGAGTTGGAATTCCGCCAGATGAAAACCCAATTCGACAAGCTTTTTGGCAATGGCAATGAATATGATGAAATCAATACCAATGGTACTTCTGAAGCTGCTTCTGAAACAAAACCAGCAAAAAAATCGCCTCCAAAAAATGAAAGCCAATTTGATCTGTTTGGTTTTACCGATGAAAATAATGAAGAACCGCAACATCAATCCTATTACGCGACTTTAGAAAATACCGAACATTTCTACCAGATTGTGCAGGGTGATTTGCCTGTTAAATTGTTGCTGCAAAGCTTAATGAACCAAACTTCGGTTTGCTTCGATACTGAAACTACCGGAATTGACGCATTGAATGCCGAGCTGGTTGGAATGTCATTCTCGTATGAAAAAGGAAAGGCATTTTACGTTCCGTTTCCTGAAAATCAGATCGAAGCCCAGGCCTTGGCAGACAAATTCAAGCCTTTTTTCGAAAGTGAAACCATCGAAAAAATTGGCCAAAACGTAAAATACGATTTAAAGGTATTATCGAAATACGGAGTCACAATCAAAGGAAAATTATTCGATACCATGATTGCACATTATCTGATCAATCCGGATATGCGCCATAACATGGATGTTTTGAGCGAAACATATCTGAAATATTCACCAAAATCCATAGAAACCCTAATCGGGAAAAAAGGCAAAGGCCAATTATCCATGCGCGATGTGGCTTTGGAAGACATCAAGGAATATGCCGCCGAAGATGCTGATATCACCTTGCAGCTGAAGGAAGTTTTCAGCCCAATTTTGGATAAGGCTGAAACCAAGAAATTGTTTGAGGAAATTGAAATTCCACTGATTCCGGTGCTTGCCGCAATGGAAATGGAAGGAATCAATCTTGATGAGGATTTCCTCAAGAAAATGTCAATCGACATGCAGAAGGATATCGCCGAATTTGAACAGAAAATCTACGAAACCGCCGGAGAAAAATTCAATCTGGCGTCACCAAAACAATTGGGCGAAGTCTTATTTGAAAAGATGAAGATTGGCGGAACCAAACAAAAGAAAACCAAAACAGGCCAATACGCGACGGGTGAAGAAGTCTTGTCCTATTTGGCAAACGAACACCAAATCGTAAAGGATATCCTGGAATGGCGCCAGATGGTAAAACTGCTCAGTACTTATATTGATGCGTTGCCAAACCAGGTTGATAAAAACACACAGCGCGTCCACACCGATTATATGCAAACCGTTGCGGCAACAGGGCGTTTGAGTTCCAATAATCCAAACCTTCAAAACATTCCGATTCGTACCGAACGAGGGCGCTTGATCCGAAAGGCGTTTATCGCGCGCGATGAAAATTACACCTTGCTTTCTGCCGATTATTCGCAAATAGAGCTAAGGATCATTGCGGCATTATCGGGTGAGGAAAATATGATTAAGGCATTCCAGAATAACGAAGATATTCACCGAAGCACCGCGGCAAAAGTATTCAATGTGGCTTTGGAAGAAGTTACGAAAGAACAGCGTAGCAATGCGAAAACTGTCAACTTCGGAATCATTTATGGTGTTTCAGCCTTTGGTTTGAGTAATCAGACTTCGTTGACTAGAAGCGAAAGTGCCGCGTTGATTGATGCGTATTATAAAACCTATCCAAAACTAAAATCCTATATGTCGGAGCAAGTCGATTTTGCACGAGAGAATGGTTATGTACAAACAATTTCAGGAAGAAGGCGTTACCTTAAAGATATCAATTCGGCTAACGTTGTGGTTCGTGGCGCGGCAGAACGAAATGCCGTTAACGCTCCAATCCAGGGTTCTGCGGCAGATATTATCAAGATTGCGATGATCAACATCCATAAAAAACTCGTTTCAGAAAACTGGAAATCAAAGATGCTGCTTCAGGTGCATGATGAGCTTGTATTTGATGTGCACAATTCGGAACTCGAAAAAATCCAGCCGATGATTAAATACGAAATGGAAAATGCCTTTAAGATGGCCGTTCCTTTGGATGTTGAATTGGGCCTCGGTAAAAACTGGCTCGAAGCGCATTAACAAATGACTGATGATTTCAAGCCACCAATAAAATCAAGAAGTACTTCCGATTTGCTGGCAATTGTTGGAGCTCCAAAAAAATGGAATGAAAGAGCTGTGAAGCTGGCTTATGATGAACTGTATTCAAGAAAGGTTGATCGAAGCGAAATAGACTTGGCTAAGCAAAGAGGAAAGGAACAAGATGCTCACGCGGCTTCAAAACTCGCAAGCGAAAAGTTCCGGTTTTATTCGTTCAATCCGCATAAAGCATTTATAAATTGGAAAGATGTAATTATATTCATGTTTTCATGGGAGCTTGAAAAAGAAGGCCGGACCGGCATGGCGAAGTTTCAAAGAAAATACAGGCCATTGGTCTTTCTGTTAATTTTTATCCTTATAATTCTAACCATACTCTATTAAAATGAAAAAAGTCCTTTATCTATTAATCTTAGCCTCAACTTTTGCTGTAGCACAACAAACCAAATTCCAGAAAATCGACAGCCTGCTGACATTCCTGAATTCGAATAATAAATTCATGGGTTCAGTCGCAATCCGCCAAAATGGGAATGTTGTTTTTGCCAAAGCCTATGGATTTGCCGATGTGGAAACCAATAAGAAGATGGACGAAAATACCATGCTGAAGATAGGTTCCATCACAAAAACCTTTACGGCGACAATGATCATGCAATTGGTAGATGAAAAGAAATTAAAATTGGATGCCAAGCTTTCCAAATTTTACCCAAAAATCCCCAATGCGGATAAAATCACAATCTATCAGCTATTGCACCACCGCACCGGAATACCGGATTATTTGAATGATGACCCGAATGTGGGGCAATACATTTATGTTGAAAACAAACGCGAAGATTTAATCAAAAGGATTGAAGGGTATGCCCCAGCTTTTGAACCTGGCTCACAGTTCAAATACAGCAATTCCAATTACAATCTTTTAGGCTACATCCTGGAAGATATTACCAAAAAGAGTTTCGCCGAAAATTTAAATGACAGGATTGTCAGCAAACTAGGATTAAAGAATACTATTTTCCCTGATAAAGTTGATGTTTCAAAAAATGAAGGCTATTCGTACAGATTTACCGGCACAACTTGGGAAAAGAATCCGGAATGGAACAGTTCGATGGCTTTTTCCGCAGGAGCGATGCTATCGACACCAAATGACCTGAATACTTTTTTGAATGCCTTGTTTGACGGAAAACTGGTTTCAAAAAAAGCTTTAGAGCAAATGAAAACCATGGAAGATACTTACGGAATGGGATTATTCATAGCGCCATTTGGAGAAAAGAAATTCTATGGGCATACAGGCGGAATTGAAAGTTATCGCGCTGCTATAGGCTATTCACCTGATGAAAATACCAGTTTTGCCATCATTGTAAACGGCGACAACTACGACCGTAATGACATCATGATTGGTGTTTTGAGTTTGTTTTATAATGAACCCTACACCTTCCCCAACTTAAAAGGTTTTACGGTTAGCCCAGACATTTTGCATAAATACACAGGAAATTATTCTTCTAAAATGATTGCATTGAAAATTACCATTAGTGAACTCAATGGTGAACTTTCGGGACAGGCAACTGGCCAGCCTGCTTTCCCATTAACGGCGAAAAGTGAGACAGAATTCATTTGTGACCCGGCGCGCCTTAAGATTATTTTTGGGGATAACAAATTTACACTGAAGCAAAGCGGCATGGACTTCGAGTACACAAAAGACTAAGTTTTACAGGTAAAATTTAGGTTGACAAAGGGTAAACATCCTTCTAATTCATTTTTTTGCGCCAAAATATTGCGTAATTTTAGGGTAACCAAAAAATGCTATGAACTTTGGAAACTCTAAAAACCATTCTGTACTTTTCCATCTTTAGGTACCCACTAAAAGTTGAAGAAATACATAGTTACACTAATTATGTATCTATTGCGGAAACCGAAAAAGAACTGCAGCACCTAATTAATGAAAAAATCCTACGCAAAGTAGACGATTTTTATGTCTATGGCAGCGATCTGGATTCGGTTATCAAAAGGCTACGTGGAAACATGTATGCCAAACGGGCTCTAAAAAAAGCCAACCAGAAAGCAAAATTCATTGCCAAATTCCCCTATGTTGAAGCCGTTGGGATTTCGGGTTCGCTGTCAAAAGGGTATTATGACAATGAAAGCGACATCGATTTTTTTGTCATAACCAAACCCAATAAGCTTTGGATTTGCCGGACTTTGTTAATGCTGTATAAAAAAATATTCCTGCTCAATTCGAGGAAATATTTCTGCGTGAACTATTTCGTCGCGTCGAGCCAAATGGAAATTGAAGAGCAAAACCGCTTTACGGCAACCGAGCTCAAAACGCTCATTCCGATGCAGGGCAAATCAACTTTCCAAAGGTTTTATGACGAAAATAATTGGATCAAAAATTACTTTTCAAAATTTGAGCCTGACATGAATTTGGTTCAGGAAATAGAAAGGCCTTTTTTTTCAAGAAGCATTGAATTGATTTGTGATACAAGGATCGGCACGCTAACCGACGCCATTTTCAAAACGATCACCTTGAAAAAATGGAAATCGAAATTTGATTATATGAATGAGGAAGACTTTAAGGTCGCACTCAAAACCACAAAGAACATTTCTAAACATCATCCATCCAACTTTCAAAAAAAAGTTATCTTATCTTTGAATACCAAACTTGAAGAAGTGCAGTCAAAGTATAATGTAGTTTTACAGAAAGAGCATGTCTAATATCCTTTTTTCGCATTCCTATTATTACCGGCTCGACCCAAAGCAATGGAAAAACAAAATGCCATTTCCGCCTTTGGGGACTCTGTATGCGGCTTCCTTAATGCGCGAAAACGGTTTTGATGTAGCGCTTTTTGATACCAATCTGCTCGATTCGCCAAAATCAATCCAACAGGTTTTGCATAAAAACAAGCCCGATTATCTCGTAATTTATGATGATGGATTCAATTACCTGACCAAAATGTGCCTTACGAACATGCGGGAGGCCTGTTTTGAGATGATTAAATATGGCAAAAACCACAATTGCGTTGTGATTGTCTGCAGTTCGGATTCTACCGATCATTATGAGGAATATATCGAAAAGGGAGCAGATTTTATACTGCAGGGCGAAGGTGAAACCACGCTTTTGGAATTGCTAAAATCCTTAGACAGCAATCAGGATATAGATGGTTTGAATGGAATTGTATTCAAAAAAAATCAAGAAATCCAAGTCAATAAAAAAAGGGAAGTCAAGCAGCATTTAGATGATTTTCCGATGCCGGCCTGGGATTTGGTCGATATCGAGAATTACCACGATATCTGGAAACAGAGCGGTCAGGAATTTACGCTCAACATAGCCACAACACGCGGCTGCCCTTATAAATGCAATTGGTGCGCCAAGCCAATTTATGGCAACCGTTACAACGCGCATACTCCCGAATATATTGTCAATGAAATTGCTTACCTGCAAAGGGAATTTGGAATAAAACGTTTCTGGATGTGCGATGATATTTTTGGTTTAAAACCCAACTGGGTCCAGGAATTTAACGCCCAATTGAAGGAACAAAACCTCAAAATCAGGTATTTCATCCAAAGCCGCGTCGATTTGCTTTTGAAGGAAGATACGATTGACTGCCTTGCAGAATCTGGCCTGGAGGAAGTTTGGGTTGGAGCCGAAAGTGCTTCGCAAAAAATCCTCGACGCAATGGACAAAGGCACCACAGTTGAACAGATTTACCAGGCAACACAACTTTTGAAAGAGAAAAAGATAAAAGTTGCCTTCTTTCTGCAGTTTGGCTATTTAGGCGAAAATCAGGAAGACATTACCAAAACGATAGCAATGGTTAAGGAACTGATGCCCGATAATATTGGGATTTCGGTTTCGTATCCGCTGCCTGGAACAAAGTTTTATGATAAGGTTAAGGATGATTTGCAGCTAAAATCCAACTGGACCGATTCAGATGATTTTGAAATGATGTTCCGCGGAACATACAAATCCAATTATTACCGAAAACTGCAACGATTTGTACATAAGGAATTCAGGAAAAGACAGGGTTTTCAAAACCTGAAACAGCTGTTTTCCAATCCTTCAACGATTTCAGCGTCAAATTTAAAATCGATCTTGAAATTGGGCTATTACATCCCGAGCGCTTACCTCGATAGTTTCGTACTCAAAAAACTAGAACAAAATGGAAGCTAGTTTTGACAAAGCTGCATTAAATTACGATGCTGCATTTACCGATTCTGATATTGGCAAAATGCAACGTGGCTTAGTGTACAAACAACTTTCAAAACAGCTTAAAGAAGTCCAAAATATACTCGAAATCAATTGTGGAACCGGAGAAGATGCGCTTTGGCTGGCCAAACAAAACTTCAGGATTACCGCGACCGACATTTCCCCAAAAATGATTGCAGTTGCCCAAAGCAAAGGCAATTTGGATAATCTGGACTTTCAAACAGCAGACATAAAAAACATCAAATCCACTTTTGGCGGGCAACAATTCGAATTGGTCTTTTCCAATTTTGGAGGCTTGAATTGTTTGTCAAAACCCGAATTGGAAAATTTCTTCCGAGATGCAAAAAGCCTGCTTTCGACGCATGGGAAATTGGTTTTGGTTATCATGCCTAAAAATACGCTTTGGGAACAATTTTATTTCTTGGCAAAAGCCCAGTTCTCATCGGTTTTCAGACGCAAAAAAGAAGCTGCCTTAGCCGATGTGGATGGAGAAAAAGTCCCGACTTACTACTTCAACCCAAAAGATATCGTAAATTTAGCAAAGCATGATTTTGAATTGGTTGACCAAAAGCCAATAGGTTTTTTTGTGCCGCCATCCTATTTGGAACCGTTTTTCAGGAATAAAAAAGCAGTTTTAAGGTTTCTGGGCAAATTGGAAAGCGGGATTTCGGGCTGGTCGTTCCTTTCAAAATATGCGGATCATTATATCATAACTTTGCAAAAACGATGAGCATCCTTTTGACACATGCCTATTATCTGTCTGATGACCCAAAGGAACAAAAGATAATGAAACCCTATCCACCATTGGGTTTGCTGTATGTTTCCGCTTATCTTAAAAGTAAAAATATAGCGAATGATGTTTTTGACACCACTTTTTCGACCCAACAAGCCCAACTCGATTTTATAGTTGAAAACCAACCTAAAATAATCTGCATTTACACCAATCTAATGACCAAAGTTGAGGTCATAAAACTGATCAAAATCCTAAAAACAAAGGAATATAATTTCCCCAAAATTGTACTCGGTGGCCCGGATGTTACCTACAATGTCGAAAATTACCTGAAATCGGGAGCGGATTTTTTGGTTATTGGCGAGGGCGAGGAAACCACATTCGAACTCTATAATGCAATTGTCGACAATGGAAATTTCAATGATGTAAATGGCATCGCCTTTCTGGAAAATAATGTTGCTGTGCAAACCCAGGCGCGGACAAAATTCAAGGAATTAAACGAGCTCCCGCTACCAAATAGGGAAGCTATCAATATGTATAATTACCTCGAAACCTGGAAAAACAATCACGGCGAAAGCTCGATGACGATTTCCACGCAACGCGGTTGCCCGTATACCTGCAAATGGTGCAGCACGGCGGTTTATGGGCAAAGTTACCGACGCCGGCCTGCAGACCAGGTGGCGGCTGAAATGAAAATGCTTAAGGAACAATACAACCCTGATGCGATTTGGTTTGTGGATGATGTGTTTACGATTAGCCATAAATGGCTGACTGCGTTCCATGAAGAAGTGGTAAAGCAAAATGCGCAAATCCGTTTTGAGTGCATTACGCGGGCCGAACGCTTGAACGATGAAATACTCAAATTGCTCAAGGAAGCAGGCTGTTTCCGCATTTGGATTGGTGCCGAAAGCGGTTCACAGGATATTATCGATGCCATGGACAGGCGCGTCGATGTCAACCATGTGAAGAAAATTATCCAGGATACCAATTCGATGGGAATTGAAACCGGAACCTTTATCATGCTCGGTTATCCGGGAGAAACAGAGAAAAATATTGATGAAACCATTCAGTATCTGAAGGAAGCCAAGCCAACACATTATACCATTACAGTTGCTTATCCGATAAAAGGAACTTCGCTGTACAATGAAATCGAAAGTAAAATTACTAACCTTCCAGACTGGGAAAAATCAACCGACAGGGAAATTGATTTCCAACGCACCTATTCCCGGAAATATTATAATTACGCAGTTTCCAAAGTCGTAAACGAAGTAGAATTCGATCGCGAGAAATCGAAGACAAGCCTCAAGGCGCTTAAGCTAAAAACCAAATCGCTTTTGGCCAGCGGATTAATGAAGTTAAACAAATAGCATTTTGACAAAAGATACAAAATACTTGATTTTGCTGGCTTTGCTGTATTTTGCAGTAAGTTTTGTGGGTATTTTGCATCACGAATTGTGGCTCGACGAAGCGCAGCATTGGCTTTTGGCGCGTGACAGTAATTCGGTTTCCGAATTGGTACAGAATATAAGGCTCGAAGGGCATCCACTATTGTGGAGCCTTATGCTTTTTTTTATTACGCGGTTTACTTCCGACCCATTTTGGATGCAGCTGCTGCACATTTTGATTTCAACAACGGCTGTAATTGTCTTTCTCAGGAAAGCGCCTTTTGACGGGCTGTTTAAAGTGCTTTTTATTTTCGGCTATTTTATGGTTTTTGAATATAATCTCATTAGCCGGAATTATAGTTTGGGTATCCTATTCCTGTTTTTGGCGTGTACCTTATTTGAAAAAAGGGAACAGCGATTTTCGTCAATCTGTTTGCTTTTGGCTTTGGCAATGAATACGCATTTGCTTTTTAGCGTACCTGCTTTCGCATTATTCCTGACACTTTTGGTAGAGCAAATCCAGAACAGGCAATTTTTCAAGAATCGATTCCTTGCAGGTTATTTCGTATTTGCCGTTGGTTTGCTGCTGATTTTAATACAGATAAAAACAACCGATTCCGACTGGCTTTTGGATCCGATTAACCAATTGCCGTTTGAGGAAAGGATTGTCGATGGTTATGTTTCCTTTTTTAAGGGAATTATTGCCGTTCCTGACTTCAGGACAATCCATTTCTGGAATACCAACCTGGTTGTCAATTGGAGTAAACCACTTGCGGCAATCCTGGCGTTATTGATTTACCTGCTTCCTTTGGTGCTGTTTTTCAAAAACAGGAAGACATTATTCTTTATTTATTCGGCCTTAATCGGAACGCAGATTTTCTTTTTCATCACGCAAAGGTCTGCAACGCGTTTCCATGGAATGACATTTATGCTGATCATCATCGGGCTTTGGATGGAACATTATTATAGCCAGGAAGATTCAAAACTCAAGCGGTTTTTAACTTCGATTAAATTAGCCTTATTCCAAAAACCCATTATTTACACGATTTTGCTGATTCATTTCTGCAGTGGGATCTATGCGTATTCAATGGATTTCAAATATCCATTTGCGTCAGCCAAACAGGCAGTTGATTATTTGAAAAATAGAAAAACAAACACCAAAAAGATTGTATCCATCAGCTGTGAAGGAACTTTGGTAAGCGCTTATCTCGAAAGGAAAATCTATTTTTTGCTTGAAGGAAGCAACGAAAGCTTCTGCCATTGGGATAGTAATTTTTCTTGCCTCAACAACAAATCCATAATCGAGATGCTTTCGGCATATGCCGCTGCTGAACATTCTTTTGTATGTGTTTCCAATCAGCCCATCAATGGAATTCCACAATATATGTGGACGCCGGCGAATGATAAAATAAGGATTCGTTTGCTTGAGGGTTTCCATCAGGCAATTATCCCCAATATGGATTATTACATTTATGAAGTTTCTAAAATTCAGGAATAAGATGAAAAAACTACTGCTATTTTGCTGTTTTCTTTGCTTCATTTCATGTGAACGCGATTCCTATTCTGATTTGATCGCAACTGAAACCCGAATCAGCCTAAAATGGAATAAAGCGTACCCCGATGATACGATTGATAAATCGCTTATTGGCCTGAAATGGGCGCTGTCTTATGTTGGAGCAGTTTTACCGAGTTCCAATACCGGTTTTTCCAACACCGATTCAACGATAACCATCGATATCAAAAAGCTCGGATTCGATCAGAATGCCGAAGCTAAGATGTTGCAATTAGCAGAGAAAATAAAGGCCACAACCGAATATCAAACCCAAGGTGCGGTGGACTTAGGGCGATTTGTTACCTTACTCATCGGTGCTTCGGAGCATTATTATGCAATTATCGGAACACCGCAGACACTAAACGAAGTCTTGGATAAATATACGCTATTGCCGCAAAAAGGTTATGTAGACAATTCCGGGGTTTCACTTGAGCACAGGATTATTCAGTTTTCGGAACAAAATGGGCTCAATCAGGTGTTTCTTTCTGAAGAAGTCGATCCGAATACGGGTGAGATTTATGAATACGAAACCATCGAATTACTGCCCAACGGACAATTGCGCTTCGGTATTTTTGATGTAGATGGAAATAGGAAAAACAATGCCGACGCGACGCATTCCAACGCTGGGAAACCTGCCAAATGCATGTGGTGCCATGAATCCACAATCCAGCCTTTGTTTTATGTCAACAACGATCATGCAGGTTACCTGACCGCGGCCGATTTTGGAACTACTTTATCCAATTACAGGGAAAGTTATAGAAACCTGAAATTGGCACTTACCGACGGAGTCGATTTTTCGCAGACGCAACAGCACACCTTAACCGAATTGCTCTACATTTCATTTATGGAACCATCGGCGGAGCGCTTGAGCCTGGAGTGGAATTTACCGCTAAGCCAAGTCCAGGTTTTGCTTTCGGGACTGACCACACATGTATATGATGAGTTTCCTTTTTTGGGAAATCTGTACTATCGAAAAGATATTGAAGCCCTCGCTCCGTTTCAGGGATTGCAGGTTTCGGACCACGTTAGGGAAGCATCGGAAATTGAAGTCAATCATTTGGATAATTGATCATGAAGACTAGCGCCCTTAAATATTATCCTTTTATTCCGCTGTTGCTGGTTTGCTGTTTTTATGCTTACAGGGCGATGGATTTTCCGATCCATGATTTTGCTAATTATTATTTTGGTGGAAGGTTTTTAGCGGAAGGGAATTTTGATTCGGGCATTTATTTTCCTTACGAATTCAATAAGGCCATCGCCGATTTGGGCTATGAAAATATCTTTGTGAGCTATGCGCCCAACACACCGTTCCTGGCATTTCTGTTTTTGCCTTTTTCATTGCTTTCTGTTGCTGCTGCCAAATTGTTTTTTAATTGCATTTCGATTGGCCTGTTTGTTTGCAGCATTTATAGATTGTTTGCGTTTTACAAAATCAACCCAAAGCTGGCATTGCTTATCCCGCTTTTGTTTTTGGTTCCGATTAAGAATAACCTGTTGTTTGGGCAGGTTTATTTCCTGTTGTTCTTCCTGTTAACCGAAGGCTGGCTGGCTTATGAAAAGGAATATTTAAAATCGACCGCCTTCTTTTGGGGATTAGCGGTTTTGCTAAAAGTATTTCCGGTCTTGCTTTTGGTATTTTTAGCGTTTAAAAAGAAGTGGATCACTATTTTCATGCTGGCTGTTTTTTGTTTTGTGCTTATTGGGATTTCCTGGTTTGTTACCGGAACCGACATTTGGTTTTTTTATCTGAAAGCAGTTCTGCCAAAAGCTTCCAATGGTGAAATCGCCAACAGTTTTGTAGATAATTACCAATCGGTTTTTATGTTCCTCAAGCGAATGTTTGTTTATGAAACCGTTGAAAATCCTCAGCCTTTTTTCCATGCTTCCAGTTTGCTTCCGGCTGCTGTTTTGGGTTTCAAAATAGGGGTTTTGGGCATTGGATTTTTTATTTCAAGGAAAAGGCTCAATGTGTTTTATGCGTTCTCATTTTGGATAATTGCGATGATTTTGCTTTCGCCTTACGGAAGTACTTATAGCTTGATTTTATTGGTATTCCCATTTTTGGCCTTAATCAAAAGCGAAATCCCAACTCTCAAAAAAACTGTTTTTTGCCTTATCCTTTTGCTAATCTGCAACATGCCATTGTGGTTATTTATCGAAAGGCAGTTTCCCATTTCTTATTTAAGATTGTTTCTTTTGCTGACCTTCTTTATCGGCTTGATTATTATCGAATATAAAAAATCAATACTGCTGAAGTCAATAATTCTCGCATGCCTGGTTTTTGGCGTAGTAACTTTTTTCAAACGAGAATCTCCGCATAAGGATGAAGCACTGCCAATTGCGGGAAATCCAATCCTGATTTTTGATTACGAGGTCAAAGACAATCAGCTGACTTATTTTTATTGGAATGAAAAAGGCGCCAGTAAAGCATCTATCCCGTTCAAAAGCACGGTGGTAAAATCACTGGATATAAAGGAAAACCAGATTGTTTCCAAATCCAGAATACTTGCAAAAGATGCAAGCCACAAATACAAACCCATCCTGATTGACAACAAAACGGTCTTGTACCTTTCGGATTACGATCGCGGAATAGGCTTTTACACCATCAGGAAAATTGAATTGAAATGAATCTGAAAAAGACATTCGAAAGGATAAAGCTGGTTTCGGTCAACATACTGAAACAAATGCTGGGCCAGATGCTGACCCTGGCATTGTCGGTCTTTATTTTCAAATGGTATTCGAAGGAACTTTGGGGCGGATTCGCGGCCTGTTTTGTTTACATCAACATCATAACTATAATAATCAGCTGGGGAAATAAGGAATTCCTCATTCGGGAATTCAGCAAGGCGCCCAATAGGATTTCCGAGAATTTCTACCTGATTTTCAATTCGAGATTGCCGCTTTTAGCACTTGCAATAATCAGTGTTTTGTTTCTTTTCCCTGTAGATTGTTTTTGGTTTTTCACACTTTGGATTATCAGCATTTATATTTCTCAATCTATTGAGGTGTTCTGGATTTACAAACGCGATTACATCAAGTCAATCCTGGTTGAAATCGTATCGTTTTCAATGCTGTTGGTGTTACTTTTTTATTCCAAAATCAACAGCGTCAAACTAATAGAATATTATGCTTATTACCAACTGGCGCGGACATTTTTCTATACTGTAATCTATCGTTCCGAACTTCGAAAGATTCATTTCAAAATAGATAAAAGCTACCTTGTCACGGCGATTTCATTTTTCCTGTTGAGTTTGGTTGGCTTTTTACAATCAAGGATGGATTTGGTGATTGTTACCTTTTTTGAGTCGGATCAAAATATCGCGGTATACCAAATCCTTACCGCTTTTTTCATCTTAATCCACGCCTTGGGCACATTTTTGATTTTTCCGTTTATGAAGAATATCTACCGCCTAGAGAAAAATTCGATAGGTATCTTCCAGCGATTCATCTCTTTTATAGCGCCTTTGGTGGTGTGTTTTTGCCTGGCGGTTTTGTTTTTGATAACGCATTATGTTTATAAGATCAGTTTGGATTTTCATTACTACATTCTCGGATTCCTGATTACGTTTCCACCCTATTTGTACACCGTTAAAATCCTGATTTTGTATAAGGAAAACAAACAAGGTTTTGTCTTAAAAACCGGAATCATAGCAATCGCGATCAATAGTCTCATTTCGGGTCTTTTGCTTTATCTGGGTTATGGATTGAAAGGCGCTTTAGCCGGTTCCGCGATAGCCCATGTATTTACCGCATATCAATATCTTGCCCATTTTTCTAAAGCCAAAAAAGTTTCAGGATGAACCCAAATCACAAACATATCCGAAAACAAAACATCGACTATTACGATAAGATAGCAGTCGATTACGATGGCATTTTGAATGACAGCGCAAAGACTGAATTGGTGCGCAACAAAATGGAAAACAAGCTCAGGACGCACGTACCTGATGGAATTGTCCTCGACTTTGGCGGCGGAACGGGTGAAGACCTGCAATGGCTGTTGAAGAATAACTATTCGATAATTTTTTGTGAGCCGTCGGAAGGGATGAGGTCGTTAGCGATTTTGAAATCAAAAAAACTGCCGGATGCCAACATCCTATTCCTTGAAAAAGAACAAACTGATTTTGAGTCTTGGGATAAAATACTTCCGTTCAATGAAAAAGCAAATGCTGTTGTGGCCAATTTTGCGGTGCTGAATTGCATCCTGAACCTTGAGGCTTTTTTCAAAAACCTGACTTTGGTAACTGCTCCAAATGCGGATGTTTTTTTGATGGTCCTGAATGTTGGCCTGAAAAACAATTTGCTGAAAAAACCGTTGCAGGCATTCAAATCCTTGATGGGAAATCAACCCATTGACCTCCAAATTGAGTTTGATGGCAAGCAGCAGCAGGTTTACCTTCATTCGGTAAAATCAATACGGAAAGCCGGTGGTGGGTATTTTGATTTCAAGAGTTGCGAAAAGCTCAAAGCGGAAGGGTTTTCATTAATCCATTTGAGGAAAAAATGAAAAAACTGTTGAACATATTGCTATTCGGAAGTACAAATTTCAAGGAATTTCCAGCAGTTTCCATCAATGAGAATTTGATTGATGAAAGCGTGCTGTTGGAAATTGGAGAAAATCAATCCGATGTTTCCGATACGCATTGGCTTTTGTCGTTGGAGCCGATGGTTTTTGGGATTTGGTTTGAAAACGAGACAAACTTTGAACCGGTAAATGGAAAACTTTATTTCAGGTCGAAGGAAAACCAAATACGGGCAATAGTCAATTTGAATTTCATCGAAAGTATATCCGAAAAAGAAGGAACATTGCTTTTGGCCCAAGTCGAAAATACCGAAGTGCTTCATTGCAGTCTATTCAGGTTAAAGTTGATTTACAATTTGCATTACAAACGGCCAAACGTGTCATTCAATCAGTTTAAAAACCTGCTTGCGGCATTTAGTTATCCTCGGAAAGTGCGGTTGGTATCATTCAGGAATGAGGATTATTTCAACATTTTTCCGATGGATTTGGTTGGAGAAATTCCAAATACCAAGCGATTTGCCTTTGGTTTACGGCATTCCAACGGCGCGCTTTCCAAAATACTGGAAGCAAAGAAAATTGTTGCAGCCGAATTTCCATCGAAGTTTAAGGATGATGTTTACGAATTGGGCAAGCACCATTCGGGAAATCCGCCAGCTATTGATGCATTGCCATTTAAAGTGAACAAAACCAATCTGCATCAATTCCCAATACCGGAATGGGTGACAAAATATAACGAAATAGAGATTGTAAAAACGATTGATTTAGGCAGCCATATGCTGTTGTGGGGCGAAACTGGCCAAGCCGTCGAAGTAAATGGGAACAACGATAATTTGTATCACATCCATTTTCTCATGAAGAAAAACAGTAGTTATGTTTTGGCTTGAGATGTTATTTTTTAAGCCAATGCAAAACTATCGGCGGGCAGAGATTGATGAAAAGTTGCTTTATTTTTTTCCGAAGAGGAGTGAAGCTGTGATTAATGAGGACATTTTGTTCTGCAGTAGGCAAACCGGAATTATTTATTAAATATGAACCCAAACTATAATAACCCAGCCAAAGCAAAAGGAAGCCAGACTTTATCTTGTTTTTGTTGGTCAGGAATTCAGAATCCAACACATAAATCGCATCGCCGCAAGGCGCATAATGACAATTTTTATCATGAATAGTTCCGGTAACCGGAACATAATTATCCCGATACGTAATAAAATCAACTAATACATAACCTTTATCCCTTAAGAAAATGTCGATATCCGAAAACAGCACCTGATCCTGATACACTGCAATGGTTGAAACTTCAACCTTCAAAATGTTGATCCGTTTTTCATCCAGCAGTTGTTCAGCGCCATGCAGAATTTTTAATTCCGAACCCTGAGTATCAATTTTTAAATAATCTATGGTTTCATTTTTGTCTTTTACGAAGCTGTCAAGCCTAACCGCCGCAGTAGTGATTTTGTTCTCGATTTCAATATTGGATTTCCAGTTTTTGAAGTTTTTGTACAATCCAAAATGCTTCTCATAATTGCCTAAATCAGTATCCAGCAAACTGCTCATCGAACTGTGCTTAGTAATATTAAAGGAAGTTTTACCATCATAATCTGACAAACAATTGCCAATTAACGCTAATGACTTAAAGTTGTTTTTAGAATACTTTTCCTTGAGGAAATCCAATTCTACAGGATTCGGTTCAAAGCCAACCATAGTTGTTACGGATGCCAATGTATCCAGATAATCAAGCTGGTCTTTGGCGCCAACATCAATAAACGAAAGCGATTCAATATGATGTTTTTTGAACAGTGTAATGATTTGATTTTCCAAAATAAAATTATAGCGATTTAACCTCAAAAATAGGAATTAAATCACGATTACTTACTAGATTTGTTATTATATGTCACCAAATAAAATCATCATATTCAACCCAAAAAGTGCCAACGGAAAGCACCGCATCCCGAACTCGATCCTTCAGGTTGGAGCAGCTGTGCACGGAAAATATGACTATGTTTTTGTAGACGGAAACCTTGAGGAAAATCCGTGGCAAACTATCGAGGGTTATTTAAGGACCGGCGAGTTCAAATACTTTGGCTCTACTGTAATGCCCGGCCCGCAATTGCGCCAGGCGATTCCATTTACCAAAAAAATCAAGGAACTTTTTCCCAAAACCATTGTGGTTTGGGGCGGTTATTTTGCGGCCAATCAATATAAGGTTTCGCTCCATTCGGGCGTGGTGGATTATATCATCAATGGCCCTGGTGATGTAGCTTTTCCGTCGCTGCTCGATGCGTTGGAAAACAATGAAAACGAAAAAATCTTCTTTATCAAAAACCTGATTTACAAAGACGACAAAGGTGAAATCATTAAAACTGCGGTCGAGGCTTTGCTCGATCAGGATACTTTGCCCAAATTCCCATATGATTATCTGAACAGTTTTTATCCGGTACAGAATTATTTGGCCAAAACCTTTATGGGAAACAAAACGCTTTCGTACCATTCAAGTATGGGCTGCCCATTTTCGTGTTCGTTTTGTGCCGTTGTCCCAATTTACAATGCCAAATGGAAAGGAATGTCCGCTGCCAGGATTTATGAAGATGTCAAATATTTCAAGGAAAAATACAATATCGACGCGGTTGAATTCCACGACAATAATTTCTTTACGGCCAAAAAAAGGGTCTTGGAGTTTTCTGAATTGATTATGAACGACAACATCAGTTATTGGGGCGAAGGCCGCATCGATACTATAAATATGTACAGCGATGACGAACTGAAACTCATGCGGAAAGCAGGCTGCAAAATGATTTTCCTTGGTGCCGAAACCGGGAATGATGCCGTTTTGAAACAAATGAACAAAGGCGGAACGCAAAGCGGGCAAATGATCAAGGATTTTGTTTTGCGGATGAAAAACGCGGATATTATCCCAGAACTGTCATTTGTACTCGGAATGCCTGCGAAAACCGAAAAGGAAGTTTACGACCAGATTTTGTGGGACATCAATTTTATTAAGGAAATCAAGCAGATCAACCCGAATGCGGAAATCATCATTTATCTCTTTAGCCCGGTTCCGACAGAAGGTTCGGAATTATACAAGCAGATCCTGGATGCCGGATTTTCATTCCCGGCCGAACTCGAAGATTGGATTTCGCCAAGCTGGGAGAATTTTGATTTGAGGAAAAACCCATTGACGCCTTGGTTAAAGCCGTATATGATTGACACGATTAAAAACTTTGAAACCGTTTTGAATGGCTATTATCCCACAGTTTCCGACTTTAGGATTCGTGGTCTGAAAAAAACCATTTTGACTACCGTGGCAAGCTGGCGCTATAAAACCGGGATTTATCACTATCCCTACGAGATCAAGGCGATGCACAAATTTTGGAAATACCGCCAACCCGAGATAGAAGGGTTTTATTCCGAATAATTATGAGGAAATTTGTTCAGCAAATAACCCATCCTTTTTTGAAACTTGGCTTGCGATTGTATTATTGGAAGCCACGGACTTTTTGCTACGACACTATCTGCATCAAAATCCATCCTGATGTTTTTCCGCCGCAGATGACTTTCAGCACTAAAATTTTGCTGGATTTTATAAGCGGAATGGATTTGAAAAATAAAAATTTTTTGGAACTGGGCTGCGGAAGCGGAATCATTTCACTTCTGGCTTCCAAAAAAGGCGCTAAGGTTACGGCATCCGATATTAACCAAACTGCACTTGATTATTTAGCCACCAATGCGTCTAAAAATAGCCTGGCCGTAAAAGCAGTTTTCTCTGATTTATTCCAAAATCTAAAAAATCAAGCATTTGATTATATTGTCATCAATCCGCCATATTATCCTAAGCGGGCAAAAAACGTAAAGGAGCAGGCATGGTTTTGCGGGGAAAACTTTGAGTATTTTGAACAGTTATTCTTGCAGCTGCCAAGTTTCCTGTCGCCTGTAAATAATTGTTACATGATATTGTCGCAGGATTGTGAACTCGAAAAAATAAAAGCCATAGCATTAAAGAACAGCCTGGCTTTTGAACTTGTTTTCGAGAAAAAGGATCTGGCCGAAACCAATTATATCTTTAGTGTATCTTCTTTGTAGAATCGCGTTGGCGTAATTCCGTTTTGATTGTTGTGGTTGTAGCAGTGAAGATTTCCTCATTGCTCTCAAGTTTGTCAATCAGCAGATGTGCTGCAACTTCACCAATTTCGGGGCCGTGCTGGCTTACGGTTGACATGCTTGGCGTCATTCGGCGTGACCAGACACCGTCAGCAAAGCCGATAATCTGTAAATCCTGTGGGATTTTGTATCCGTTTTGGATTCCGAGTTTCATGGCGGTTACCGAAGCATGTTCGTCGAGCGCGAAAACAGCATCGGGTTTATTGTTTCTGAAAAATCCGCCTATCCTTGAATTGAATTCGTCGCTGTCGTGGGTTAGGATTACCAGCTTGTCATCTATTTTCAGGCCATTATCTGCCATGGCTTTATAGAAACCTTCTGCACGTAATTTTCCAACACTCAAATTATCAATGGAAGAGAAGAGAGCGATTTTTTTACAGCCGGTCTTAATCAAATGTTCGGTTGCGTTGACCGCCGATTCAAAATCATCTACGATTACCTTATCGCAATTTACCTCTTCGGCAATGCGGTCGAACATTACGATTGGTGTGCCTTCGTTAATAATGTTGGTAAAATGGTCGTATTTTTTGAGTTTCTGTGATTCCTCAGCCATCGAAAGGATAAAGCCGTCAATGGTTCCATTGCTGAGCATTTCGAGCGCGTTGATTTCCTTTTCGAGCGATTCGTTGGAGATGCAGGTAATGACTTTATAGCCTTTTTCATCTGCCACCTTTTCGATTCCGCTAAATACTTTGGCAAAAAAATGGTTCAGGATGTTCGGGATGATAACGCCTATGGTTTTGGTCTTCCTGTTTTTTAAGCTTAGCCCGATAACGTTGGGTTTGTAGTTTTTCAGTTTGGCATATTCCTGGACGCGTTGCTTTGTGGGTTCGCTTATTTCCGGGCTTCCGTTGAGAGCTTTTGAAACGGTGGAAACGGAAACTCCGAGCTCTTTGGCAATTTGTTTTAATGTGGCTTTCGATTTCATTTATTAACAGCTTAAGCTGTAAAAATAGTAAAATTTATACTCCGAAACGGCATCAAAAAAATAAAAGTTATCCGAAAATTGTTGAAAACTGTCTTTGTTTTGCCATAAAAACCGGACCGTTTTGAGGCTGCTAATCCCGTTCATTTAAAGGATTTTAGCTGAAAATTAAAACTTTATGAAAATATTTAAAAATTGGGACTTGGATTATTGATAAATAATTGTACTTTTGCACTCCCTTTATTGGGAATGGAATGTTTAATTAAAATAAATTATTGTGAACAATTTAAGCTACAAGACAGTTTCTATTAACAAAGCCAATGCGGATAAGCAGTGGATTGTTGTAGATGCAGAAGGTCATAACTTAGGTCGTTTTGCTTCAAAAGTTGCGATGCTTTTAAGAGGTAAATACAAGCCAAGTTATACGCCGCACGTTGATTGTGGAGATAACGTAATCGTTATTAACGCAGACAAAATCAACCTAACTGGTAACAAGTTGGATGACAAAACGTACATCAGACACACAGGTTACCCAGGAGGACAAAGAAGCTTGACTGCTAAAGTAATGCAACAAAAAAACCCTGCATTATTGGTAGAGAAGGCTGTAAAAGGAATGTTACCTAAAAACAAATTAGGTGCAGAATTATTCCGCAATTTAAATGTAAATGTTGGTTCAGAGCACAAACATGAGGCTCAAAAACCAAAAACCGTAAATCTTAACGACTTAAAGTAATGGGAGTTATTCACAAAATCGGTAGAAGAAAATGTGCAGTTGCACGTGTTTATGTTTCAGAAGGAACAGGAAAAATTACCGTTAACAAAAGAGAATTCAACAACTACTTCCCAACAGCTACTTTACAGTACAAAGTATTACAGCCAATGTCTATGACAAACAATGCTGAGAACTTTGATGTAAAAGTAAATGTATACGGTGGTGGTTCAACTGGCCAGGCAGAAGCTGTGAGAATGGCGATTGCAAGAGCTATGTGTGAAGTGGAAGCTGAAAACAGAAGCATCCTAAAACCAGAAGGATTACTAACAAGAGATCCAAGAATGGTTGAGCGTAAAAAATTCGGTCAGAAAAAAGCGAGAAAGAGATTCCAATTCTCGAAACGTTAATATTCGGTATTTACCAGAATATATTTTCAGATTATTTTTTACAATTAAATTAGAAATTAAAAACAAGTTGTCGATATTCCTTTTAAGGGAATAGTTTAGCATCTAAATGAAGCCAAAAGCGCAAGCCAACGGAACATTGCTAATCACGGAACGTAAACTATTACACAATGGCAAACAAAATTGAAGTTAAAGACTTATTAGAAGCAGGTGTTCACTTTGGACACATGACTCGTAAGTGGGATCCAAACATGGCCCCTTACATTTATATGGAGCGTAATGGTATTCACATCATTAACCTATATAAAACAGCTGCTAAGATTGAAGAGGCTAACGAAGCTTTGAAAAAAATCGCAGCATCAGGTAGAAAAATACTTTTCGTAGCTACCAAAAAACAAGCAAAAGACATCGTTGCTGATAAAGCAGTAGCATGTAACATGCCTTACATCACTGAAAGATGGCCAGGTGGTATGTTAACCAACTTCGTTACTATCCGTAAAGCTGTTAAAAAAATGGCTACTATTGATAAAATGAAGAAAGACGGAACTTTTATGACTTTGTCTAAAAAAGAAAGATTACAAGTTGACCGTCTACGTGCAAAATTAGAGAAGAACTTAGGTTCTATCGCTGATATGTCTAGATTACCTGCTGCATTATTCGTAGTAGATATCAAAGCTGAACACATCGCAATAAAAGAAGCACAAAAATTAAACATTCCGGTTTTCGCAATGGTTGATACTAACTCTGATCCACGTGAAGTAGATTACGTTATCCCAGCCAATGATGATGCTTCAAAATCAATTGATAAAATTTTATCTTTAGTTACTGACGCTGTAAAAGACGGTTTAGCAAACAGAACATCTGATGCTCTTCCTGAAGTTGACGCTGAAGAAAACGTAGAAGAAGTTGCTGCTGTAGAGGCTGCACCAGCTGTTGAAGCTGCTGCCGCTCCAGAAGTAGAAGCTACTGAAACTAAAACTGAAGAATAAATCAGATTAAATTCCAAGAATAAAATTCCAAGTTCCAACGGATTGTCAATCTTGATGATTTAATAAAATTGGAATTTGGGATTTTAGAATTGGAATTTCTTTTTTTACAAAAAAATTAAATTTAAAAATAAAATATTATGTCAACAATCACAATTACTGCTGCAGACGTAAATAAGCTAAGAACTATTACCGGTGCGGGAATGATGGACTGTAAAAAAGCTTTAGTAGAAGCTGAAGGAGATTTTGATTTAGCAATCGAAAACCTTAGAAAAAAAGGTCAAAAAGTTGCTGCTAACCGTTCTGACAGAGAATCTACTGAAGGAGCTGCAATCGCGGCTGTTAATGCTGACAAGACTTCAGGTGTTGTTATCACATTAAACTGCGAAACTGACTTCGTTGGTAAAAATGAAGGTTTCGTAAAATTGGCTACAGATTTCGCTAACCAAGCGTTAAACTATGCTACAAAAGAAGAATTTTTAGCTTCTGATTTCAATGGAATCACTGTTGCTGAGAAATTAATCGAGCAAACTGGTGTAATCGGAGAGAAAATCGAAATCGCTTCTTTTGAGAAATTAGATGGTGCTTTCGTTGGTTCTTATGTTCACTCTGGAAAAATTGCCGTTCTTGTAGCGCTTTCTGCTAATGTTGCCGGAGCTGATGAAGCTGCTAAAAACGTTGCTATGCAAGCTGCTGCAATGAACCCAATCGCTCTTGATGAGGCTGGAGTTGATGCAGACACAATCGCTAAAGAAATCGAGATCGCTAAAGATATGCTACGTCAGGAAGGCAAGCCAGAAGCTATGATCGAAAACATCGCTAAAGGTAAACTTGGGCGTTTCTTCAAAGACAATACTTTGGTAAACCAAGACTATATTAAAGATGGTTCTATGAGTGTTGCTGCTTACGTTAAAACTGTTGATGCAGGTTTGACTGTAACAGGATTCAAAAGAGTTGCTTTAGGATAATAGAATTTACAAAGTAAAATATAAAAAACCCCGCTTGATTCAAGCGGGGTTTTTGTTTAATACCTATTCAACTTAAACGGCAATGCTTTCAATTGCTTTTTCCAAGGCGGTTTCAGCAAGTTCTGAAATGCCTAATCCTTCTGCGCGGACTACACTTACATCAGTAATTCCGATAAAGGCAAGGACTGTTTTCAGGTAAGGAATGGCAAAGTCATAATCCTGATAAGGCCCATCCGAATAGACTGCACCCGAAGCAATGGCGATATATACTTTTTTGTCTTTTACCAATCCTTTTGGCCCCTCCGAAGTATAACTGAAAGTATGCCCCGCACGCAACACATTGTCAATCCAGTTTTTTAGGGTTGAAGGAATTCCAAAATTGAATAATGGTAAACTTATTACCAAAATATCAGTATCAAAAAGCTCGGCTATGGCTTTGTCAGAGCGTTTAACCAGTTCTTTCTGTTCTTCGTTATGCGATTCCGAATTGGATCGAAGCGCTGTTATCTGTTCGTCATAAATATGCGGATACGGGTTGATGTTCAAATCTTCAGTTGTTACTGAACTTCCTGGATAGGCTTCCAAAAGTTGGGCTGTTATCGAATTCCCTAACTTGATACTTATCGATTCTTCACCTCTTGGGCTTGAAACCACGTGCAATATTTTTTTCATGATAATTGTCTTTTTAAAATTATAAGGCAAAATTACGTATCTTTGCTTTCTAAAAGTTAGTAGTATACTTAAGGTAAGCAGTTACCTTTTGGTAAGTAAATACAGAATTATGGAAAGATTATTTGAACCAATACCCAAAACGCAATGCTCTGAGAAACTCAATGCGGTCCGCGATGCAATCTATGTCATTGGCGGCAAATGGAAACTGCGGATCATTATTGCAATGAATGAAGGAAATTATAGGTTTAACGAATTACAGCGTACCATCGAAGGGATTTCGGCTAAAGTATTGAGCAATGAGCTAAAGGATCTTGAGCTAAATGGTCTGGTAAAACGCACTGTTCACGATGAAACTCCGGTAATTGTTACCTACGAGCCAACCGAATATACCCAAACCCTAAAAGATGTGCTCCAGTCATTGTCTGCCTGGGGAGAAATGCATAGGGAAAAACTACGCCAGGAAGGCTAAACCAAAATCTTCTTCAAACCTTCCTGGATACTTCTCCAGAAGAAATTGTAAAACGATTTTTCGGGTATGCGTTCTACTTCAATATGAGCGTCCTTGAGCTTGTCTTTTGTGTCTTTCTTGATAAAGATCTTGGCAACAAAAGTCATGAACTTGTTTTTCTTTTTGCGGTCGTCTTTTTTGTAAACGGTAAATTTCAAATCGTCATATTTGACCTTAAATGTACCCGAATCGCGTTTGTCATTGCCAGTAAAATCAAACCGCACTTCATCAATTATTCCTTTAGTGGTTACATTGAGATAAGGTTTTGAAAACGGAATGATTTTCTCGGCCTCAAAATTGGTAAGCGTCCCATTGATATTGAAGCCGTCGCTTCTGTCCATTACATTCAGTTTCCAATTGACATGAAAAGGAGAAGAATCCATAAAACGGCAATCAATCTTTATTTTCAGATCGGGCAGGGTTTTCTTTTTAAAGCCACTGCTGATGGAAGTCGCAATAAGATTAAAAGAACTGAAACGCAGTTTTCCTGCGCCAAATTCAAATGACTTTTCCTCTTCATATTCCAAAAGGGAATTTCGGATTTTGAGGGTGTCGACTTTCAAATCAAATTTCAAATCACGGAGCAATTTATTGTAAAGGTGCTTTTTCCTCATATCATCAGGCGGCTCCTTTGAGCGGTAAATATTGGCGGCAACTTTGTCTAAAGCCATGCTGTTGCAATGAAAAAATAAGTCGTTCGCCTTATAACCCCAATCAATTTTGCTGACATTGATAGAATCGCAGATCAAGGTATAAATATCTTTTTCAGTGGCCATTTTTGCTACATATTCCTTGCGCGAATACGTGGGCAGCATTTCAAAATGGTCAATTTTCAGATCATTCTTCGTGGTCCTGATTTTGTTGGTTTTGATGTGGTAAAATTCGTTAGGATGATAATAAAGACTGTCGCAGCTTAAGGTGTAATCGCCGAATTCAAAAGGAATTTTCTCCTTTAGGATATCCTCTGAAATCACAATTCCGTCAAGATTGAAATTGATATTATTGACACTCATAACCGCTTTATTGTTTTTGACATCCATAATCTTAAAGTCGCCATGGTTTAGGAAAATGTCAGAAACAGTAATAATCTTTTCAAATGGTGCGACAACCGATTCACGTACTGTAGTTTTCTGGTCTTTTTTGTACAGCACGACTTTCGGCTGATCTACGACAATGCTTTGTGCCCTAAGCCTGTCGCTAAGGAGAAAACTCAAAATTTTGAAATTCCGAACTTCCACCGATTTTACCTTTCCGTAGATCCCGGATTTGTTGATGCTGTCTTTGACCGCGGCTTTGGGAACTATGACAATTCCATCCGCTTTTATGTTGCTGTGTAGTAATGAAATCTGAAGGTTTTTATACGTAATAAAATAGGCGGAATCATTTTCCCGATTGATGATTTTTGGCAATTGTGATTTGACCCAGATGTTAAGCCCAACATTCAGTATAACGACCAACAATACGAATGAACCTAATCCGATGAGTAATTTCCAATACCATTTCATGCCAATTTACTTAGAGTTAGCTAATTATAAATTTACCCATTATATAAAACTGCCACTTACATCATTTTGTGATTTATTTACAGAAGTAATCGTTCCAAAAAATTTTATCTTTGTTACTCGAGCCATCAGGCGAACTGTATGGAGCGCAGCACAATAAAACAAACAACTAAAATGAATACGAAAATCTTAATCATTGGTGCCTGTGGACAAATAGGTACCGAGCTTACCCAAAAGCTCAGAAGCATTTATGGCAATGAAAATGTTATCGCTTCCGATATCAGGAAACTGAATAATGACATTGTCAATAACGGAATTTTTGAAGTCGTAAATGCTTTGGATTATAACCAAATTGAACATTTAATAGAGCAATACCAAATTACGGATGTCTATCTGATGGCTGCCTTATTATCGGCAACAGCAGAAAAAAACCCGGCATTTGCATGGGATTTGAATATGAATTCGCTTTTCCACGTTTTGAATCTGGCGAAAGCAGGAAAAATCAAAAAGATATTCTGGCCTTCGAGTATTGCCGTTTTCGGGCCGACAACACCAAGGCACGACACACCGCAATTTACCATAATGGAACCGACAACAGTTTACGGAATCAGCAAACAAACGGGTGAAAGATGGTGTGAATATTACCATAACATTTACGGAGTTGATGTACGAAGCATCCGCTATCCGGGTTTAATCAGCTGGTCGACCGAACCAGGCGGCGGAACGACAGATTATGCCGTAGATATTTACCACAAAGCACTTAGCGACGGAAAATACGAGTGCTTCCTGTCTGAAAATACCGCTTTGCCAATGATGTATATGGATGACGCGATCCGTGCTACCGTAGAAATTATGCAGGCGCCAAGCGAAGACATTAAAATCAGGTCTTCGTATAATTTGTCTGGCGTGAGTTTCACTCCGGCCGAAATTGCAGAAGAAATCAAAAAACGCATTCCCGGCTTTACGATAAGTTACAAACCTGATTTCCGCCAAAAGATAGCAGACAGCTGGCCCGCATCTATTGACGACAGCTATGCAAGAAAGGACTGGAACTGGAAACATAAATTCGATCTGGATTCGATGACAGATGAAATGCTGGAAAATCTGAAATAACACCAAAATAAAAACGCTATCCCAATTTACTGAGATAGCGTTTTTTCCTAAACCAAACTTATTTATTGTACAACCGGTTCTCTCAAGGATTCCAACACAGCAACAATATCTGCGTAAAGTTGGGTATTCGCTGCCACACCATTTTGTACAGCCGCTGCGCCAACATAGCCTTCAAATTTTGTAAAATCAGCATTCGTTGAAGTTGTTCCCATCCTAGCATTAATGGCAGGATTGTGGGCCGAAACCATGTCACGACCCGAATAGGTATTGACTGCATTTGTTCCTCCGGTATTAAAAGAGAAAAAATCGGTTAAATTATCTACCAAAAAGGCGAGGTTTGTCGTATTGCCTGCGCCAACTTCAGTCAAAAGAGGAGCAAAGTGTGCCCCTAAATTTCCGGAAGCGTTGGATTGTACATCGGCGACGATTAAGCCAACAGTTGTATTAATTACTTTGCGGTAGCTCAAACGCCCCTGTTCAATCATTTGCCCGGGATTATCCGGATCGGAAACCAATGTTGTTCCACCTAATCTTTTATAGATGGAATCGGGCGTATTGTTATCGTCATCACTGCTGCACGACGATAAACTCAGCGCCCCAAAAACCAATGCACATAGTGCCAATTTTGAATACTTCATAGCTTATATATTTAAAGGGTTGATTAATTGAAAATTCCTTGAACGAACTTGGTAAACTTATAACTCATGCCATCCTTATCCATAACCGGGCAAACCTGTTTATTGGCAAATTGCGCAGGCAGCACAAAACGCTCGGCATTATAATGGCCGGTTTTCATTAATTCGTCGTATACTTTTTTTGAATCGGCGATTTTGTTGTCATGAAAATAAACGACAACATTGCGTTTTACGATAATCTCGCTTTTAACGCCTGGAATGTGATGGAGTTTTTGCGTAATATCCGCTATTCCCGTTGAATCAAAGTTTTTGTCAAAATCAATGCGGCTTACCTGTATTGTTGCGCTTTCAACCGGTCTTGCCGTTGCAATGTGGTATACCAATATGGCAAACATCAGGACAAAAAAACCGAGGACGCTCCATATCGCTATTTTTAATTTTCTGTTAATTTTCATGACATTTAAGTTTTTGGTTTTACAACAGATTTCTTCGGTCGTGTTTAGGATTTACGGCAAAAGGGGAATGGCGGTTTTGCAGAATAGTGTTTTAAAGCCTATTTAGAATGTATCTTTATAATAGCCGGGCTATTAAAATAAAAAAGCGCCGCCTTTGGGACAGGACAGCGCTTTTCTCTAAACAAAACTAACCAAACATCAAGTAGTTTTAGGGTTATCTACCTGGTTATAAGTCTGCAATGCTTTTATAATGGAGCAAACAGGATTAAATAAAGGATAAGGAACAAACCCGCAGCAATTGCAATAAATACGGTGCTTTCCAATAAGGAACGTATTTTTTTATTTCTCATAAATTGAAAGATTGGTTCAGTGAACCATTTACGGGAAAACGGTGCGGGTGGTTTTTAAAAAATCGAAAAAAATTACTTTTTTTTATTTTTTATTTCATTGATGAGATTTTCCTCAATCGGGGATTTGATTTTTATCACCGCATCACTGGTGTCATTTGGGATTGTCATTGAAAGCACATAGTGTTTTATTTTCCACTTTCCATTTAATAAAACCAAAACCCCTGAACCGCGGCAGATTTTCATTTGGGTATTGAGCAGTTCATCAAACCACGCGATTGTTTGGTCACTATTGAAATAGATATTCCTTTCAATGTAGGTAAAACTCCAGGCTTTTCCTTTGTCAAAATGCGGCTTGGCATATGCTTGAAATTCAGATTTGGTCCAGTTTTCGGTAGCATCGGTACCTATGAAAATTGCATCGTCCGTCATCGCGTCAAAATAAGCATTGTAATTGGATTCCGCAGCAGCTTTATGCCAATTGTCGAGCACTTGGCTGACTTGCTTTTTCAAATCATTTTGTGCTGTAATGGCATTTGAAAAAGTAGTGAAAACCACCAGGAGAAGAAGCTTTTTCATAGTAAAGGCATTAGATTTTACCAAAAATAAATATCCGTTAAAGGTACTCTTACTTTTTGTATTTTTATAGAATAAATTAACCACAATTTTATGAAAAAGGCAAAGGGATATGGTTTTCTGATGATAATCCTCGTGATGGCAATCTCTTTGACCAGCTGGTTCTGCGATAAGAAAAAGGAAATTGCCAAAGCGCCTAAAAAGAAAGTGGAAACCTTGGTGCTATCCTTTGACAGCAGCCTGATTTCTACCTTTTATGCAAAATACCCAAAGCTCGTTTTGTACAAAAGCCAAGTGGTTTCGCTGTATGGAAAAAGTAGTTTCGACTTTATCTGGTACGATAAAAAAGGAAGGAAGGAAACGGCGGATGTGATTTACAATAAGATCAATAACCTGTCGCAGGAAGGCATCGAAGCAAAATTGCCTTACAAGGAAACATTGGATTCACTGCTTCAGAGAAAGGAAACCACCAAACCCAATATTGATACCGAATTATTCCTTTCAAATTACTATTTCCTTTATGTCAATAAATCGCTGCAGGGCATTGACAGCACTAGGATGAAGGAACTTGAATGGTATCTTCCGAGAAAGAAGCAAAGTTATGTTGGCTATTTGGATTCCCTATTGGTTGACCCAAAACTGCTTGATAATAATGAACAGCACATTGCCCAATATTATAAGCTTAAAAACGTACTCCAAAAATACAGGGAAATTGAGCAAAAAGGCGGCTGGGATTCGATTAAGGTTCCGACAGGTTTCAAGCAAATCAAACCAGGCGACAGCTCGGAAGTCGTAGCCAAAATCAGGACACGCTTATTCCAGACCGGTGATATCAATGAAGATTCAGGAAGGCAGCTTTATGGCTTCGCATTGCAGCAGGCAGTCTTAAAATTCAAGAAACGTACAGGGTACACATTAGACAAAAACATCCTGCCCAAACACATAGACGAAATGAATGTTCCCGTAAGCGAACGCGTCAAGACCATCATTGTCAATATGGAACGCTGCCGTTGGGTTTCAACCGATTTGGCTAAGGCAAAGGAATACATCGTGGTCAATATTCCGTCCTATCGCCTGAATTATTTCAAGGATGGAAAAGTGGCGCTTAACTGCAATGTTGTGGTTGGGAATACGATGAACAAAACCGTTATTTTTAGCGGAATGATGAGCTATATAGTGTTTAGCCCGTATTGGAATGTGACACCCAACATCATAAAAACAGAGATTCTCCCCGAGATGAAGAAAGATAAAGACTACCTCGCCAAACACAATATGGAATGGAATAATGGAGCGGTAAGGCAAAAACCCGGACCTACAAATTCATTGGGATTGGTGAAATTCCTGTTCCCAAATACAAACAACATTTACCTGCACGATACTCCTTCCAAAAGTTTGTTTGCTTCCGAAAAAAGAGCCTTCAGCCACGGCTGTATCCGCGTGGAAAAACCAAAGGAATTAGCCGAGCTGATTTTGCGGGATGATCCTTATTGGACACCTGAAAAAATTGACAAGGCGATGCACAAAAACAAGGAGGTTTGGTATACGCTCAAGGAAAAAATCCCGGTTTATATTGGTTATTTTACCGCGTTTGTGGATGACGAAGGCAACATCAATTTTTATAAGGATATTTATGAAAAAGATGCCCAACTCTCGGCAATGCTGGTAGAGGAATAACTACTTTTTCTTAATGGTTTTCAAATCAACAGGCTTGAAATTCCCAGAACCCGAATTTGCCGAATAGACAATTTCACCTGTTTGTGAATTGGTCACCGTTATCCATTTATCCGAATTGGTTTTGATAAGCAGCAGATAATAAAAAGGCGTTTCAGATGACAGGATTTTAGCATTAAGTTCTTCTGTGGAAATGATTTTACAGGTCAATGCTGAAGCTTCTAAAACTTCCTTTTCGTCATATTTTTTGCTTTCATCATCAGAATTTTTCGAGAACTTGGTCAGCACATAATCCGGAATGTAAAGCGTGCTGAATTTATCCAATTCACTTTTGTTCGAAAACTCCGTTTTGGCCTGGCGTTCTTCGGCCTTGTTGAGTAAAATCACGACCTGCTGGATATAATTCCCTAAAATCCCCGCACTCCAGTTTTTGAGATGCCCAGCCGCGTCATACTCCATTTTGTAAACGCTGCTCGGGTTATTTTGTGTTGTAAAATCGGGGAAAAGGGCTATGCTTGCAATAACGATTTTATTTTCCTGATTGAAATGTTTCCGCTTTTTTGGGTCATAAACAAACTTACCGTCAGTAGTCCAAAATTCAAGTGTGAAATTGGTTTCCGATGAGGAAGAAGCATTCGAATTGGTCATGTCGGCTCCAATGGTTACAAACGAATTATTGGGCGCGATGTTTTTTTCTACATCGGTATATTTGATGCATTCCACTTTGGAAAATGTCCAGTTTTTTTTGATGGCATCCACATAGGCAATTGCTTTTGGCGAAGCCGGATCTTTCATGGCAAAAAAAGTAGTGCCGCTTTTGACCTTGTTTATTTCCGCAGTATTCCCAATAGTAATTTGAGATTGAACTTTATTCGCAACAAAGGCAAATGCCAGGATTTGCAGGACAATAATTTTCGATTTCATATTCCGGAATTTTGGTTAACGGTTCAAACATAGCAAAATTTATGTAAACCCTTTAAATCCTGTAACTTTTTCCAACAACTCTATAACGCGTTTGAATCTCTTTATTACCAACTTCGTAGTACCTAACTTAAATCAAACATCATGAACCTAAAAAGAACATTTGGAGCCATTTTAACCCTTTTGGGAATCGCCGGATTGATATACGCGGCAGTAATATTCTCTTCAACATCGGGTGGAAGCAGAGATGTGCGTGCCTTGATTATTTATGGGGTCTTGGGATTGCTTTTCTTTATTACGGGAATTGGATTGGTAAAAAACACCAAGGACGAAGCATAAAAAAAAAGCCCAGCATTTTGCCGGGCTTCTTCTTCAAAATTCAAAATTTTCAACTCTTTTTTTCTATCTTATAACTAACTTTTTTGTGATTCCTTCTGAGGTTTTTACAAAGTAAACTCCGCTTGCCAAACTCGTAGTATCTATAGTTTGTGCATCTTGAGCGGATTTTATTATTTTTCCTGAAACATCATACAATTCGTAAGATGCCGTCCTGTTGAAATAAACCAAACCATTTGTTGACGGATTTGGGAAAATAGCAAATGTTCGCTGCGGATTTCCAACTTCCGGAGTAGAAAGGTCGTTGGCATCCACTTCAAAAATAGTGATGGTTCCGCTAATTTCATTGGCAACCAAAACATAACCATTCGTAGTCGGGCTGTTTTCCGGTTTGATGTAAATGATTCCTTCCGGACCATGATCACCGGCATAAGCTGAAGTGCTTCGGCTGTTTTTATAATCTACGAAAGACACATTGTTAGGATCGGTAATATTGTAAACCATAACACCACCAACACGTTCCAACGAAATGAACGCAAATGTTTCCGCACCAATGTGAGCAGTGGTCACACCTTCTGGTTCAGGCCCTTTAGCACGGCTTCTGCCTTTTGCCACATTATCTTCATGATCGGCGTTGAAAAGCGTTGGTAAATTAGCCGCTGTGTATCTTTCAAAATCATCTCCACTGTCATAAACCAGTTGTTTTGTCGCGGCATTAAAGATCGAGAATGAACGTGTTCCAACGCAATTAATCGTTTCAAAATCGGCATCTCCATCAGTATTTCCGTTCAGGTTGGTCACCCTGAAACGACCCATATTATAACTTTGTTTTAATACTGAAGCATTTGGGAAAATGGCAGGATCCAACGTGTAGTTTGAAGCACCAACAGTAGTTCTTTCCGTAAATCCGGTATATTCCTTTTCATCCCCTTCATTAGCCGTAACAAGGAACGTGTCAGCTCCGATGCTGTAATTCGAAATTCCGTCTGGGAGGTAGAATGCCTTAATTGGCCAGTTGGCAATCAATACCTGACCGTTGTTATCCGAAATATCCATTCCGTTTCCTGGAATGCTTACATCTTTTGTGCCTAATGCCCAAATATCTGTTATGGTTGTGGTAGCCAAATTGATTTCGGCAATTGCGTTGTTTTCCTGTAAGCTTACCCAGGCTTTTTGTGAATCAGGGCTGATGGTAATGTATTCCGGTTCAAAATCCTGCGACATGGTGCTGGTTGATTTTAATTTCCGCACACCATTTGCAACAAGTGAAGCTTCCTGTGAGTTGTAAGCCGTAAACAATAAAGTGGTAACATTAGCCTGAGTCAATGCCGGAATTCCGCCCGAAATGTCAATCACGCTCACAGAACCTTCAGGATCTACCGAATAATCAGCGTTTGGCTGGCCTTCGTTGGCAGTCATGACTTTGGTCCCATCTGGTGAGAAAGTAACCATATCAGGCAAAGCGCCCACAGTAATCTGTTTTAGGAAAGTTCCATTGGTGTCAAAAAATACCACCGAACCATTCAATGCTTCATCCGCGTTTGGAGATGCTACCGCTACAATTCCGTTTTTAACGGCAACGCTCGTCACGCCGCCATACGGATTCATATTAACCGAATTTACTACCGTTGGTGTAGTTGGATCAGCAAAATTGATGATGTCCAAAAATCCGGCGATGGCACTTGTGGTGAATAATCTTTGGCTAGCAGGATCGTGGACCACAATTTCGCAAGTACTGTTATTGCTTCCCGAAGGATCAAAACTTCCCACATAATTCAATTCGATCTGTTGCGATGGAACTGGAGCCATATTATCGTTATCGATGATATAAATCGTGGCTGATGGATTTCCGGTAATGCTCAAACCAACAGGATTTTCAAGGCTCAGGACAAAATATTCTGCCTGTTGCTCAACATCGGTATCGTTAATGATTGGAATATTGATGGTTTGTGTCAATGAACTTGTTCCCGTAAAGTTTAAGGTTTGTGTTGCCAATGTAAAATCACCTGAATCAGCTGTGCTAAACGGAGCGGTTTTTACAACTAAATCAACAGAGCTTGTCGTAGGACTAGACAAATTGATTCTAAACGATAAAGTTCCCGCAGTCTCATTTGTAGTGATAAAATTCGAAGCCAAACTTACAGAAGTATTGTAGCTGAAAGTATAAGTATACGGACAAAGCATGGTTGAACTTGTCGTTCCTTCGATGTTATTGATTGCCAAAGTATAATTTGTTGCCGATGAAAATCCTGTTGAATAAGTCAAAGTCGCAACATTATTTGCAACTGAAACAGAAGCCAGATTTGGGATTCCGGTGTAATTGGAAGTATTCGAAGCAGAAACTGCATTCAAAGCATTATTGAAAGTAACCTGGATTGTAGTATTGTTCAAAACACTTACACTCTGTACTTGTATCGAAGTTGGGAAGTTCCAGGTTGGCCATGTTTGCGGTGCAGTCGAGCCTGCAACTCCAGTCCAGTTCGCCGGATTTAAGATAGAAGCTCTCAAGGCTGCTACTGTTCCGGTTTGCGTTCCGCTGTAAAATGCATTTACCGTATTTCCGGAAGTGTTTCCAGGTGCTGTCGAAGTGTTCAATGATGAAGTTCCATCCGTTAATCCGGCTGGTAGCATAGAAGCACTTCCGCCACAGCTGGTGTTTGTAACAACCCAATCATTAGAAGATAAAGCTGTAATATAGTTCGGATTGGTATTGGAGCCCGTGTATACAATTACCTGGTCACCACTTGAACTCAATCCAAAACCTGCACCGGTAACTGTTCCCGTACTTGCAATTAAGGCGGAAGTCTGAATAGAAATTACCGTTCCGGCTGGAATACACTGCGTTGCTGTCCATACGATTCCATTTGGACATTGAGCCGGAGTATTAGTAGTATATTTTGAATCGGTAAAATTGATAAATGTTCCCGGAATGATATCCACGAAAGTAATGAAAGCCACTTCATCTTCGGTAGCTGTTGCGTTCATTCGGTAAGCTACAAAAGCCAAATCACCAGTAGTGAATTGCGTTTGGTTGGCAACGGTTGTGAAAGATGCCGAAGCCAAAGTTGCGATAACATTATTGCTTTCGTCCTCAATAACATTTGGAAGCAAGGCAACATAATAAACCTGATTATTTGCTAATGCAGTAGGTACAACAGTAATTACGTTTCCTGAAATGGTAGCGTCAAACGGGACTAAAGCTCCGCTTGCATTGTTTAAACGCAATTCCACCAAGGCATCAACATTTGTATTGGTAATCGCCGAATTATCAATCAAACGGATGTTTTCATTAAAGCTGATTGTTGGGTTAACTGTAACCGCAACATTTATCGCAGCATTTGCCGGAGAAAAAGTCACTACAGGCGCAATTGTATCTCCGCCACCAATAGTGGTTCCCTGAACCGTAAAATTGTCAAAACGGTTATTCCCCCCAGTACCGCCCGGAGTTTCCGTAAATTCGACTTTTAATTTAAAATTAGGATTGTTATTTGCGGCAGCGATGCCAGAAAAATCCAGTGTAGCCAATGCAGGATCGCCATTATTTGGAAGTACTGTTGTAAAAGCGATATAGTTGGTACCGTCAATTGAGTAAGACCAATTTTGCGTCCCAGCTCCTTGTGCGGAACGACGCGTAGCAAATTTTACGATAATGTTCTCAAAACCTGAAGTCGGCAATGCAAATACCAAAGTACCGCCAATAGGCTCATTGAATCGAAGGTGCGTTCCTGACGGATCGCCATTTTGGGCATTCAAATTCAAAACATTGAAATTCTGGTTGGTTCCGCCTGCGAAATCAATCATGCTAAGGCCACTTGTAGTTGCTGTTATCGAAGCGCCACCAATGGTTTGCGAAGGTGTTGTAATTGCGGCAACAGAAGCATTGTCGTTGAAGTTCCAATAGTGTAAAAGGCTTTGTCCCTGTGAAAGGAAACTGCTTAGGAGCAATAAGCATAAGAGTCCGGTTTTGTTGTAGTTTTTGCGCATAGTTATGTTGTTTTAGATGCCCACAAAATTCCGGTTTGGGTATTACAGGGATGTTATTGCAAGAACAAAAAAAGTTTAATAAAACGGATTTATTGTTTGTAAAAGGTTAGCGTTTCGGCTGGGTTTGAAGAAAGAATTTACACTAAGGAAATTTTACGGGAATTCTGTTTACAATTCAATAAAATAAAAAAGCCCAACATTACTGCCGGGCTTGATTTTTATGTTTAAATGGGATTACCAGATCTTAACTCGTTTTTCAGGAGCAAGGTAAAGTGAATCACCTGGTTTTACTTTGAATGCCTCATAGAATTCAGGAACGTTGCGGACAACTCCATTAATCCTGAATTTTGCCGGCGAGTGTGGGTCACCTGCAATCTGGCTTCTAAGCGCTTCTTCACGTGATTTTTCACCCCAAACCTGTCCCCAGCCTAAGAATACACGCTGCATTCCGGTGAAGCCATCCATTACCGGAGCCTCTTTTCCGTTTAAGCTTGCTTTGTAAGCTTTGATTGCGATGCTCAATCCACCTAAGTCACCAATGTTTTCTCCAAGTGTATAAGCACCATTTACGTTCAGATCAGGGAATGCCTTGAAGCTGTTGTATTGCGCAACCAGGTTTCCTGTTTTTGCCTTGAAAGCAGTTAAATCAGCTTCGGTCCACCAGTTTTTCAAAACTCCGTCTCCGTCAAAAGTACTTCCCTGGTCATCAAATCCGTGCCCGATTTCGTGCCCGATTACGGCACCAATTGCTCCATAGTTTACTGCGTCATCCGCTTTCAAATCAAAGAAAGGCGGTTGCAGGATGGCAGCTGGGAATACAATCTCGTTAAGTGATGGATTATAATAAGCATTTACTGTTTGTGGCGTCATTCCCCACTCGGTCCTGTCAACTGGTTTCCCTAATTTGTCTAAGTTTCTTTGGTATTCAAATGCCGCTGATCTTGCAGCATTTCCGTATAAATCGCCTTTGTCGATTTTCAAAGAAGAATAATCCCTCCATTTGTCGGGGTAACCAATCTTGATCATGAATTTATCCACTTTCTTTAGTGCTTCCTTTTTGGTAGCTTCACTCATCCAATCTAATTTCTTGATGCTTTCGGCGTAGGCTTTCAATAGGTTTTTAACCATCCCAACCATACGTTCTTTAGCCTCAGGAGAGAAGTGCTTTTCAACATATACTTTTCCAACAACTTCACCCAAACCACCATTTACGGTATTCACGGCACGTTTCCAGTCTTCTTCCTGTTTTTCGGTTCCGCTTAAGGTTTTGCTGTAAAACTCAAAGTTTTGTTTGTCTAATTCAGAAGTCAATAATGTAGCCGATTTGTTGATCAAGCCCCATTTCAAATAGGTTTTCCAAGTGTCAATCGGAGTGGTTTTGATAATGTTGTTCAGGCTTTTGATGTATTCTACCTGTGTAACTACAAGGCTTTTTTCTTTCTCCATACCCGCTTTAGTCAGCATTGCTGTCCAATCAAAATCAGGCATAAGCGTTTTTAAATCAGCCGTTGCATATTTGTTGTACAATTTCAGCATGTCACGCGTATCTTCCTTTTTCATGTGCTGTGTAGCCAAAGCGGTTTCCAAAGCCATGATTTTTGCAGCGTTTTCAGCCGGATTGGCAACTCCGCCCAACTGTAGCATTTTCTCAACATGCGCTACATATTTTTTACGGATGTCAGCCATTTTGGCGTCGGTAGAAGTATAGTATTCCCTTTCCGGAAGCCCTATTCCAGCCTGCCAGGTAATCAGCGTATTTTTTGTTGGATCCTTAAAATCGGTATAAACAGAAACGTTGAACGGAATGCTGATTCCGGTCCTGTTTGCAGTTCCAAAGAAACCCGCCAAATCATTATAACTCGCAATCGCGTCAATGGCTTTCATTTCGGTCTGTATCGGAGCGATTCCTTTGGCATTCCTGCCTTTTCTGTCCATATAGGAAGCATAGTAATCGCCAATTTTCTGCTCGTCCGTTCCTTCGGCTGCATTTGATTTTGCCGCTTCTTCAATAATTGCCTTTACATCTTTCTGTGATTGGTCGTACAACATGTCGAAAGCACCGTACGAAGCTTTATCAGCTGGGATTTTTGCGGTTTTGTACCACGCTCCGTTTACGTAATCGGCAAAGTTGTCGCCCGGCTTCACTTTGGTATCCATGTTTTTCTTATCGATACCCGAAACAAGTTCTTCTTTTTTAGAGCACGAAGCCATCATGACCGCCGCTGCCAGAATAGAGATTTTAATATTTTTCATTGATTGGTTTTTGTTGGTTAATCCGCCAAATGTAATGAATTATAAAATAGCGAAAATTCAGTTAAATGAATTCTTAGACATCATAAATGACCATATTGTTACACTTTGAGGTAATAATTATTAAGGATAATGGATTTTTCTCATTAACTTATTTATATATTTGTTTGTTGGCCTCGATTTAAAAGTCGGGGAAAACCAATGATTTTTTAATAGAAATTATAAATGAAACAGATTGATTTTTTAAACTCCCCACGCATTGACCAGGTTGGGATTGAGGATAGAATTGCAAGGATTACTTCCCGAAGCATAAAAAAAGAATCAAAAATGCAGGGCCTGTTGATGGCTTTGAGTATGATTGATTTGACAACTCTTGAAGGTGCCGATACCGAGGAAAAAGTAAAACAGCTTTGCTTCAAGGCGCACCATTTACACGATGACATTCCCGGATTGCCAACAACTGCGGCGGTCTGTGTATATCCCAATTTTGTAAAGCTTGCGGTTAACGAGCTCAAAGGAACAGGCGTAAAGGTAGCCTCGGTTGCAACGGCTTTCCCAAGCGGGCAGTCCAGTGCTGAAATCAAATTATTGGATACCAAAATCGCCGTTGATGGCGGTGCGGATGAAGTGGATATGGTCATTAGCCGTGGCAGGTTCCACAGCGGTGATTACAATTTTGTTTTTGACGAAATCGCGATGATCAAGGAAGCCTGCGGGAAAAATGTACGCCTAAAGGTTATCCTCGAAACAGGCGAAATCGGAACGCTCGACAAAGTAAGGCAGGCAAGCGATATCGCCATGTACGCCGGAGCCGATTTTATCAAGACATCAACAGGAAAAATCAAGCCGGCCGCAACATTACCCGTAACTTTGGTTATGCTCGAAGCCATCCGCGATTATTATTACAAAACGGGAATCATGATTGGGATGAAGCCTGCAGGCGGCATTTCAACATCAAAACTGGCATTGCAATATTTATTAATGGTAAAGGAAACCCTTGGTGGGAAATGGCTCAACAATGAGTATTTCCGATTTGGCGCCAGCAGCCTGGCAAATGATGTCCTGCTTCAGATTGCCAAACAGCAATCGGGCATTTACCAATCGAATGATTATTTCTCAAAAGCTTAATCCAGCATGAAAAAAACACATACAATAGATTTTAGTTCCGACTGGGATTTGGCTCCGGCACCAGAAAGCACGAGCCATTTCAAACTAAAAGACACTTACGATTTATTTATCAATGGAAAATTTGTGGCACCAAAATCAGGAAAGTATTTTGATACCATAAATCCGGCTACCGAAAAAGTTTTGGCAAAGGTTGCCGAAGCAGGCGAAGCTGATATTGATGCAGCTGTAAAAGCGGCAAGGAAAGCCTATGATACGGTTTGGTCAAAATTATCAGGCAAGGAACGCGGAAAATACATTTACCGAATCGCAAGGATACTTCAGGAAAGAGCCCGTGAATTTGCAGTGGTGGAAACCTTAAACGGCGGAAAGCCAATCCGCGAATCTCGTGATGTTGATGTCCCTTTGGCAGCCGCGCATTTCTTTTATTATGCCGGCTGGGCAGACAAATTGGAATATGCTTTCCCAAACAGGAAACTGAAATCGCTTGGGGTTGCAGGCCAAATTATTCCATGGAATTTCCCATTACTGATGGCAGCCTGGAAAATCGCTCCGGCTTTGGCGGCGGGAAATACAGTTGTAATCAAATCTTCAGAAACCACTCCATTAACAGCTTATCTATTGGCTGAAGTAATCCAGGAAGCCGATTTGCCAGCTGGTGTCGTAAACATCGTTTCAGGCGCAGGGCAGACAGGCTCTTATATTGTAAACCATCCTGATGTTGATAAAATAGCATTTACAGGTTCGACCGCTGTTGGTAAGATCATCATGAAAGCCATCGCCGGAACGCCTAAAAAATCCACAATGGAATTAGGTGGAAAAGCAGCTAACATCATTTTTGAAGATGCGGCGTTAGACCAGGCCGTTGAAGGGATTGTAAACGGGATTTTCTTCAACCAGGGACATGTTTGTTGCGCTGGTTCAAGATTGTATGTGCAGGAATCGGTATTTGATACTGTAGTCCAGAAATTGAAGGATAGGATGCATTCGCTTCGGGTTGGGGATCCCTTGGATAAAAACACTGACATTGGCGCAATCAACTCCAAAAAACAATTGGATACCATTGCAAAATATATCGAGATCGGAAAGGCAGAAGGTGCTGAAATGTATCAGCCAGCTTGCGATTTACCATCAAAAGGATACTGGTGCAGGCCAACGTTGTTTACCAAAGTAAGCCAGGCCAACCGAATCGCGCAGGAAGAAATCTTTGGGCCGGTTTTGGCCATCCAAACATTTAGGACTGTGGATGAAGTTATCGAAAAAGCCAATAATACGCCTTACGGGTTATCGGCAGGAGTATGGACAGACAAAGGTTCCAAGATCTTCAACATGACATCGCAAATGCGTGCCGGAGTGGTTTGGGCCAATACGTTTAACAAGTTCGATCCAACATCTCCATTTGGAGGGTATAAGGAAAGCGGATTCGGAAGGGAAGGCGGCGTTCACGGATTGGAACCATATCTAAAATTTGAATAAAACGAATCATCATGTCAAGAATAGAAGTTTTGAAAACCTATAAAATATACATCGGCGGAAGTTTCCCAAGAACCGAATCGGGGCGTTATTACCCGCTTGTAGTAAACAAAAAAACTGTAGCCAATATGTGCCTGTCATCTGTAAAGGATTTCAGGAATGCTGTAGTGGCGGCGCGTGGCGCTCAAGGTGGATGGTCGCATAAGACAGCCTATAACCGTTGCCAGATTTTGTACCGGATTGCGGAAGTCCTCGAAGGCAGGAAAGCACAATTTGTGGAAGAATTGGAAATTCAGGGAATCACAAAAGCAAAAGCCCAGAAAGAAGTCGATTTGAGTATTGACCGCCTGATTTATTATGCAGGCTGGTGTGATAAATACACTCAATTATACAGTACGGTAAATCCGGTTGCGGGAAGTTTCTTCAATTTCTCAGTTCCTGAACCAACTGGCGTTGTGTCGGTTTTTGCGCCGCAGCAAAGTGGCTTGTTAGGTTTGGTTACCCAAATTGCAACCATCATCGCTGGCGGAAATACCTGTGTGGTTTTGGCTTCAGAACAATTGGCCTTATGCGCGGTTACCTTTGCTGAAGTCCTTGCAACTTCTGATGTTCCGGGTGGTGTCGTAAATATCCTTACCGGAAATCAAACCGAACTTTTGACCCAATTCGCAGCGCACAAAGATGTAAATGCGATTTTATATTGCGGAAAGGATTCAGAAATGATCGCGAAAATCCAGGACTTGGCAATCGAAAACCTAAAACGCGTCATCGTTCGTGAAGACAGCGATTATTTTGACGACAAACACGAATCACCACACCTGATTTTTGATTTCCAGGAAACCAAAACAACCTGGCATCCTATTGAAGTTGTTGCTGGTGCCGGAGCCGGTTATTAAAATATAATCTTAGGAATAAATCGAAACCCGTGAAGCAATTCATGGGTTTTTTTATGCCTTTATTTTTTTAAAAATAATAATGTGTCAATTATTTAACAAGGTTATTATTAATTTATCGTTCAATAATTATTAAAAATGAAAATAAATAAGGTATTCTATTAAAAAAATTGAATAAATTATTTTTTTTATTTGAAGTAATTGACCAAATTCGATGTTGCGAAATTTTTAAACCAACTTAAAATAATGAAATACAAAGCAATTCAGAATTACATCGGAGGCAGTTTTGTCAACGCTTCCACTTCAAAAACAATGGATGTAATTTCACCTTTAGACGGGAACCATTTATCAACCGTTCCAATGTCGGGCTCCAAAGATTTAGATGATGCAGTGAAGGCAGCCGAAGCAGCCTTTCCGGGCTGGAGCAAAACACCAATCAAGGAAAGAGTACAGGTATTTTTCAGATACAAAACCTTATTGGAAAAGAACCTAAAAGAACTGGCTGAATTGTGCAGCGAGGAAAACGGAAAAACCTATGGTGAATCCGTAGCAGAAATAGAAAAATGCATCGAACTTACCGAGTTTGCGACTTCATTGCCACAGTTAATACAAGGCGAATTACTCGAAGTCAGTAAAGGCGTGGAATGCCGAACAGAGCATGTTCCACTTGGAGTAGTAGCTTCAATTGTGCCGTTCAATTTCCCGGCAATGGTTCCCAATTGGACAATTCCAAACGCAATCGCTCTTGGAAATTGCATGATCATCAAACCTTCCGAAAAAGTGCCCTTAAGCTGCGGAAGATTAGCTGAATTATTAAAGGAAGCCGGACTTCCTGACGGGGTTTTCAATGTAGTTCATGGTGATGTCGATATCGTAAACGCCATCTGCGACCATCCTAATATTGAAGCGGTTTCATTTGTTGGTTCTACCAAAGTGGCAAAAATCGTCTATCAGCGCGCTACGCAAAACCTAAAAAGATGCTTGTCCCTTGGAGGCGCCAAAAACCATCTGATGGTTTTACCGGACGCCATTCCGGATATGACTGCGCAAAATGTGGCGGCGTCAATGTCGGGCTGTGCAGGACAGCGTTGCATGGCAGCCTCAGCTATGGTTGGTGTCGGACACATTGATCATATCGTAGAAAAAATCTGTGACGAAGCACGCAAGATTGTTCCGGGTCAAAACCTCGGAGCTGTTATCAATAAGGAATCCCAGCAAAGAATTGAAAATTATATTTCACAAGCCGAAAAGGACGGAGCCAAAATCCTGGTCGATGGACGGAACGCCAAAGTAGCCGGAAAAGAAAACGGAACTTACGTTGGGCCAACCGTAATCGATTATGTTACTCCAGATATGAGTGTGGCAAAAGAAGAAATCTTCGGGCCGGTAATCTCCATCATCCGAACCAAAACGGTTGATGAAGCCTTAGCCATCGAAAACAAAAATCCATACGGAAATGCCGCGAGTGTTTTTACCCAAAACGGTGGAATGGCGCGTTACATCATCGACAAGGCAAGTGCCGGGATGATTGGCGTGAATGTCGGCGTTCCGGTTCCAAGAGAGCCATTCAGCTTTGGTGGTTGGAACGAAAGTAAATTCGGAGTAGGCGATATTACTGGAAAAAGCTCTATCGAGTTTTGGACCAAATTAAAGAAAAGTACCATTAAATGGAATGCCGAAGCAGGCGTAAACTGGATGAGTTAATAAGAAACAAGATATTATGATTACGAAAGAACAAAATATGACGAAAGAAGAAATCATCAATGATAGTAAGGAATACAGTTTATTTTCATGGTCGGCCCAGGCCGCTGTGAACCCAATTGTAATAGAAAGGGCCGAAGGCGTTTATTTATATGATCATGACGGAAACCGGATTATTGATTTTTCTTCGGGTTTGATGTCGGTAAATATTGGCCATGGCGACCAACGTGTAACCGATGCGGTTGTAGAGCAAATGAATAAAGTAAGTTTTGTAACGCCAAGTTGCACCACCGAAGTCAGGGCAAAATTATCCAAAAAGTTAGCCGAAATCTGCCCGGGCGATTTGAACAAAGCGTTCTATACTTTATGCGGAACTTCGTCAATCGACAACGCGATTAAACTGGCAAGATTATATACAGGCCGACACAAAATCATCGGTCGTTATCGTGCTTTCCATGGCGGTTCCATCGGCGGAATGTCCGTTGGCGGCGATCCAAGGAAACTAGCAAACGATTCCCAACAAATGCCCAATGCGATCCACATAGATGATCCGTATTATTTCTTCGGAATGAAAAACTTGGATGAAACCACAAAGCTGAACCTGAGTTTGGAATATGTAGAAAGGGTAATCCATCTGGAAGGAAAAACCAACATCGCGGCCTTTATTTTTGAAGGAGAAAGCGGTTCGTCAGGCTGCCTGCATTATCCAAAAGGATATATAAAAGGCGTAAAGGCGCTTTGCGAAAAATATGGAATCCTATTCATCGCCGATGAGGTAATGAGTGGTTTTGGCCGTACCGGAAAATGGTTCGGTTTCGAAAATCACGATATCGTTCCGGATATGGTTTGCATGGCAAAAGGCCTTACAGCTTCTTATATTCCATTAGGATGTTTGATGGTTTCGGATAAAATCGCCGAGAAATTCCAAAATACTCCAATGATGATCGGGTTGACTTATAACGGCCATCCGGTAGCATTAGCCGCTTTCCAGCACAGTGGGATCCGAAGCTTGGAATTCACGTGACTTGAAGTCGCGGC
>JADMIO011409265.1_pt1 | contig 82129 bp, 63 predicted proteins | sample 8958161 | NCBI WGS metagenome assembly JADMIO01 (sample SAMN16585339, study PRJNA669376) | soil metagenome | isolation source: Crop rotation soil | place: USA: Cullars Rotation, Alabama | collected 2011
GCCGCGACTTCAAGTCACGTGAATTCCAAGCTTCGGATCCCACTGTGCTGGAAAGACCTACCTGCGAGACAACCTACACTTCGAGCTCGGTTCGCAAGAACAATCAGGCCTCCATCGCTTCTACGAACTTTGCGTCAAGCACAAACTGGCCCCACCCGGCCGCGAGCCGGTGTTGCCAATTATTGAGCACGCCAAAACCTTCCAAAATCGATGCTGAAATGTCTCACGCAAAGGCGCAAAGCCGCAAAGAAGAAAGGAAGAGCAATGCTGATGACGCAATTCCCCTTATTAGGAATCGATTAGTGGTGATTAGTGTCGATTAGTGTTCCTTCGTCTATTGTTTTCTTTGCGCCTTCGCGCCTTTGCGTGAGATCTTCTTCAACCAGACAACCAAAATGGTCGCACTCGAAACCCATCGCGATATCCTCGAAAAAGCTGTCGCCGGAGAACGACTCACCTCTGCGGATGGGCTTCGCCTCCTAGAGTCGCATGACCTCGCCGCCCTCGGCCGCGCCGCCGACGCCATCACCCGCCGACTCCATCCCGAGAATTACCGCACGTACAACATCGATCGCAACATCAACTACACCAACGTTTGCACCGCGGTCTGCGATTTCTGCGCGTTCTACCGCACGCCAAAATCCAAAGAAGGCTACGTTCTCGATCGCGACGAACTCTATCAAAAAATCCAAGAAACGCTCGACCTCGGCGGCGATCAGATCCTCATGCAAGGTGGCCTCCACCCCGAATTCAAACTCGAGTGGTACGAACAACTACTACGCGACATCAAAGACCGCTTCCCAACGCTTAACATCCATGGCTTCAGCCCGCCGGAAATCTACCACTTCACCAAGGTCTCGAAGCTGCCGCTCCGCACGGTCCTTGAACGCCTCAAAGCCGCCGGCCTCGGCAGCCTCCCTGGCGGCGGCGCTGAAATCCTCGTCGACCGTGTTCGCAGCGCCATCACGCGCGGCAAAGTCATGACCGATGACTGGCTCGAAGTGAACCGCGTCTGGCACTCGCTCGGCGGCCACAGCACCGCCACCATGATGTTCGGCCACGTCGAAACGCTCGCTGAACGCATCGAACACCTCGAACGCCTCCGTCAGGTGCAGGACGAAACCGGCGGCTTCACCGCGTTCATATGCTGGACTTTCCAACCCGACCACACCGACATGGCAGACGTCCCCCCCGCCGGCTCGTTCGAATATCTGAAAACCAACGCCGTCGCCCGACTCTACCTCGATAACTTCCCCAACATTCAATCAAGCTGGGTTACGCAAGGCCTCAAGATCGGCCAGCTCGCACTCCTGTACGGCGCGAATGACATGGGCAGCCTCATGATCGAAGAGAACGTAGTCGCCGAGGCGGGCACGGTCCACCACCTTTCGCTCGACGAAATCCGCGGCGCAATTTCAGAGCTCGGCTTCATCCCGCGCCAACGTAACGTGCACTACCAGCTTTTCGATCCTGAGCGAGAGCAACACGCAATCGACGCGAATCACGTGCATTACGAAGGAATTCGCGCGGCGCAAACACACTCGACCGCGACCCGCACGCGCGACTTCGTGCCTCTAACAATTGTGCCAGGTGACAGCACCGCCTGAACTCAAAGCGTACTCCTCTCGCTCCACGAGAGGACCCCGTCTCGCGGAGCGAGACGACTACTCTAATCGCTCCCACCTCCACGACCCGTGCTCGTTTGACGCAGGTTCTGCAATTGTAGCTCGCAATCCCTGCCCAAGCCGGCCGTTATAAGCTAAATTCCAGTATAGGGTTACCGCCTGACGAGGTCGCTCGGGCGTATCTTTCGGGGTCCAGCATCGCACGCGTCGGAGATTCGTGGCCGATGATCGAAGTCAGGTCACTTACCAAAGCCTACTCCGACCTGCTGCGCGGTGAAGTTCGAGCCATCTCGAACGTAACGTTCTCCGCCCGACCCGGCCAAATCTATGGCCTCCTCGGACCCAACGGCGCCGGCAAAACGACCACGCTCCGCATCCTCAGCACCGTGCTGCAACCCACAAGCGGCACGGCTATCGTCGGAGGCTTCGATTGCGTCACCCAGCCCGAAATGGTCCGCCACCAAATCGGGTTTATCTCCGCCAACACCGCCGTCTACGACCGCATGACCGCCTGGGAAATGGTCGAATACTTCGGCCGCCTCTACGGCATGGCAGACGACGAACTCCGCGAACGTATGGAGCTGCTCTTCGACCGCCTGCAGATGCAAGAGATCCGCGACTTGCTCGGCGCTAAAATGTCCACCGGCATGAAGCAGAAAGTTTCCATTGCCCGCGCCATCGTCCACGACCCGCCCGTGCTGATTTTCGACGAAGCAACGACCGGTCTCGATGTCCTCGTCGCACGCGCGCTGCTCGATACGGTCGCCGAGCTCCGCGACCAAGGCAAGTGCATCCTGTTTTCGACCCACATCATGCGCGAGGCCGAACGCCTCTGCGACCGCATCGCCATCATGCACCGCGGCCACATCCTCGCCGAAGGCACTCTCGACGAACTCCGCAATCAACAAGAAGAGCGCGACCTCGAAGAACTGTTCTTCCAGTTAATCTCTCGCCACAACCAATCTCTCCAACCCGCATAGATTTTTCCCTGCTCCTTGCTCCTTGCTCCCTGCATCCCGCATCCTCCCACATGAACTGGCGCAACATACGTCTGATCTACGCCCGCGAGATTCGCGATCAACTTCGCGATCGACGGACGCTCTTCATGATCGCCGTGTTGCCGCTGCTGCTCTATCCGCTGCTGGGAATGAGCGTCTTCCAATTGTCGCAGTTCGTCCGCAAAAGCGAGCCCCGCGTGCTCGTAGTCGGCTCCGAGCAACTGAAGCTCGCCGACGATTTGCCCAAACTGTTCGAAGACGGCCATTTCGCAACTAAACTCACCGGCGACCCTAAAGTCGCCGATTGGCTGCACGTCGAATTCGCTCAACCCCGCGACGAATCTGCCGCTCCGCCTGCGATAAGCAAATCTGACGAAAACTCCGACGATTCAGACGAGTCCGAATCGACCGATCCCGAGCTCCGCCATGCCGAAGAGCGGTTAAAGTCGGGCGATATCCAAGTCGTCCTGAACTTTCCGCCCGGCTTCGGCAAACGCCTGCACGACCTGCGAGCACAAATCAAATCCCACGCCGCCGGCAAGAAGGCCCCATCGGCCGCAGCCGAATCGGCCGCGGCCGTGGAAAAGCCCGAGCTCGCCTTTAACTCCGGCAAGGAAAAGTCGCGCGTCGCCCACATGCAGGTCGAGCAAATCATCGACACATGGAAATCGCAAATCGTCCATGACAACCTTGTCGCCAGCCACGTTCCGGCAAACGTCTCCCATCCATTCGAAGTGCAGCCGCACGACGTCGCCGAACGCCTCGCCCAGCAAGCGTTAATGTGGTCGAAAATTCTGCCGTTCGTGTTGTTTATCTGGGCACTCACCGGCGCGTTCTATCCGGCGGTTGACTTGTGTGCCGGCGAAAAAGAGCGCGGCACGCTCGAAACGCTTCTCTCGAGCCCCGCCTCGCGCACCGAAATTGTATGGGGCAAGCTGTTCACCGTAATGACATTTAGCAGCGCAACCGCCCTGCTCAACCTATCTAGTCTGGGCCTAACGACGCGCTACGTGATGGCCCAGCTAAGCACGATGCCAATCGGCGATTTTGGCGAAGGCATGGAACTTCCACCATTGCCATCTTTGCTCTGGCTCGTCATCGCGCTGATTCCAATGTCCGCACTTTTCAGCGCGCTTTGCCTGGCCTGTGCCGCCTTCGCCCGCAGCACAAAAGAAGGCCAGTATTATTTGATGCCGCTGTTCCTCATCAGCATGCCCCTGATGATGCTCCCGCTCGCTCCCGGCACCGAACTTAATCTCGGCAACAGCCTCATTCCCATCACAGGCGTGGTCCTGCTCGTGATGAGCCTCGTCCAAGGCGACTACGCCGAATCGCTCCGCTATTTCGTCCCCGTGTGTGGCGTCACGCTCATTTGCTGCCATTTGGCCATCCGCTGGGCCGTCTACCAGTTCAATCAAGAATCCGTACTCTTCCGCGAAAGCGAACGCCTTGACCCGCGCCGCTGGATCTTGCAATTGATCCGCGAGCGCCGCGATACTCCCTCGCTGGCCGAAGGCTTCTTCGCCGTCGTGCTGATCTACGTTATCCAGTTCTTCATGCAGTTAGCGATCTCCGCAAACGCCCCCAGCGAACCAAGCTTCGGATTCCTCGCGCTATCGCTGTTCATCAGCCAGGTCGTTTGCTTCGCCCTGCCAGTTCTCTTGATGGCGTTGATTCTCACCGAACGCCCGCTCAAAACGTTGCTCCTGTCGCGCATGCCGACGATCGGCGTGTGCGTCGCTGCAATTTTCCTCGCCATTTGCCTGCATCCTTTTGGCATGCAGCTCACCGTCTGGATTCAACAGCTCTACCCTATCAGCGACACCCTCCACGAAAAGCTCGGCCTGATCCAACAAATGTTGAAGTCGGCACCGTATCCGTGGTTGCCCTACGTTATCGTCGCCCTGCTTCCCGCCATTTGCGAAGAACTGGCCTTTCGCGGCTTTATCCTCTCCGGCCTGCGCCACCTGGGAAGTAAGTGGTGGGCTATCAGTCTTGCGGCGGTTTTCTTCGGCATCGCCCACGGCATCGTGCAACAAACCCTTTCTGCAGCAATTCTCGGAATGGTCATCGGCTACCTCGCCGTCCAGACCGGAAGCATTATCCCGTGCATGCTATTCCATCTGACCTGGAACTCACTGGGCTTCACAACTGATTCGCTGCCGCGTGTCATCGAACAACATCCAATGTTCGGTAACTTCGTCCGCGAATTTGCCACTGGCCAGTATTTATTCAGCTGGCCCGTAATGATCGGCGGCCTCATTCCTGCTGCGCTCTTGCTCCTGTGGTTCCATCGCCTCCCATATCAGGCCACGCGCGAAGAGCAAATCAGCGATGCCCGCGCACGCCAACCGCACCATCCAGTGCCGGCCGGTGCACAAGGCGGCGCAGAGTAAGCCGCATGCGGTAGCTTGCTCGCTGCGAATTCGGCTACCATGGGTCGATGCCCAAGTCCCTCCGCGCCCGCGTTATATTTCCCGTCGATCAGCCGCCCATCCAAAACGGCGTCATCACGATCGATGATGATCGAATCGTCGCTGTCGGCCCTCACCAGCATGATTCAAAGGCAATCGATCTCGGCAACGTCGCCCTCCTTCCCGGGCTCGTAAACGCCCATACCCACCTAGAGTTCAGTGACCTCGGCAGCCCACTCGGCCGGCCTGGCATCAGCATCGTCGATTGGATCCGCCTCATCATCGCCGAGCGCGCCCGCGGCGACAAAACGCAACTGTCCGCGCACTTGCGAGGGCAACGAGAAAGTCTCGACGCAGGTGTAACCACGGTCGGCGACATCGTCACCAACCCCGGCGCCGCGTGCTCGCCACCGTCGTCCGCAACAATTGACGCCACCTTTTTTCACGAAGTCATCGGCTTCTCTCGTGGCCGAGCCGAGTCGAGCCTCAACGCGCTGATCCAACGCCTCGAATTTGCCGTTGCCGCCAACGCGTCCGCTGGTTCCGCAGCTCCGACGCAAGGCATCAGCCCGCATGCTCCCTGCACCGTGTCGCCATTCCTACTGCGACCGCTCATAACGCTCGCCCATCGCCAAAACATGCCCGTCGCGATGCACCTCGCCGAAAGCCACGAAGAGATCCAATTTCTGCGCGACGGCACCGGCCCCTTTCAGGAACTGCTAGAAGAACGCAGCATGTGGGACGCTGAAGCCGTCCCTCGCGGCTCGGCTCCTCACGACTATCTGCTGATGCTCGCCGACGCACCACGCTCACTAGTCATCCACGGAAATTACTTGGAAGACGACGAGTTGGATTTCCTCGCCACCCACCGGGATCGAATGTCGCTCGTCTATTGCCCCCGCACGCACGCCTATTTCGCGCACTCTCCGTACCCCCTTGAGGCTGCGATCAAGCACGGAGTGCGAGTCGCTCTCGGGACTGATAGCCGCGCCTCAAACCCTGACCTTGATCTACTAGCCGAAATGCAGCATGTCGCTCGCACGCACTCCGCCATGAATCCGCACGAAATTCTTCGAATGGGCACGCTTGCCGGCGCCGAAGCCCTCGGTCGCGAAGCCGAATTCGGCAGCATCACTTTCGGCAAGCTCGCGAATCTTGTCGCGTTCCCGCTGGTTGATGGCCGACACAGCTCGCCGGACGAAATGCTCGCCGCACTGCTCGCCACGGATCGTGCCCCCTCTTCAGTTTGGTTTCACGGCCGGCGGACGGTTGGGGACGATTCGACCGCGCATCTGTAACGAGTTTCGCAGCCGCGTCCGCATCAAATAAATATCCGCGCTCTTAACGGTTGGAGCCAGTGCCCCCGCATCCAACCAAATTTCGCCCTCGCGAATTCCGCCGGCCAATGCAAGGGGTGGCGAAGCCGCAAAATCCATCACGAGCGGTCCGCCCACGACCGGCACGCCGATCATCGCCAGCGATTCGCGCTTCGCCCAATCGTTGTAGCGATGCGGGTCGATAAACAGTCGCCAATCGGCCTGCGGCGACGTCAATGCGCTCACCGTCGCAAATTCGCTTGCCTTCCAATCGATCGGTTGCTTCCGCTCGAGCTGCTTCACCGCTCCGGCCACTTGCTCCGGCGTAGCAGTCGCGAGGAGTACCGTTTCCCCGTCCACGGGCACGATCCACACGCGCAGCTTCCCGCCCGCCCCGAAGAGTTTCTCCATTGCCTGGCGAACTTCCGGGATCACGGCGCCGCCATCGAGCGACGCCACGTCTAGTCCGTATTGCGTCGCCGCGTGCTCGCCGACTTTCGTTTCCTCCACGCTGAACACCATGTGCGTGCCGCCTTTTGCATCGCGGCTCGCCTTATTCCACAGCCGCATCACGTCATTGGCACGCTCCGCAAAACTGGCCGACGATGCCGCCCGCACCACGATGAAATTATTCGTATACACCGGCTGAACGTCTTCGCCCGGTTGGCTCAATAAGGCGACCGATTTCACTTGCTCCGTCGCCTTCTCCACGGCCTCTTGCAACTCTTTGAGTGCCTCGGGGTCGAGTTCCGTTTTTTCTTCCGCCACTAGATCGGCGGCCGTCCGTCGCACGTAAGCACTCGCCATCGCCGACAGCAATGGCGAAGAAGCGTGTCCCGCCCCAAACATTGCAAACCCGCCGCTGCCGTAAGCCGAGTTGGGCAACGCCACGTGCGCTTCCTGCGCTTTGCCCACTAGCTCATCCGTAAACTCCTTGTTGATCGCCATGCGAACTCCAGCCGCAGCGTTCCCGCTTTCATCCAGCCGAACGCCGACCGCAACCGCCGTTACTTGTTGCATCGCTTGCGACAGCTCCGGTGCAGCCGCTACCCACTTGCGAAATTCGAGCTTTGCATTCTGAATCGCGTCCGCGGTCGGACGTCTCGCTTGGATCACACCGCCATTCCCGTTCGGGTTCGCAGGACCAAAGGCTCCGCCCGCCTGGCCTGCCGACCCAGATGCTTCGTCTGCGCCCGCGTCCTCATCCAACCAGTTCTGCAATTCCCGCACGCCGGGCGCAAAGCTCACGATCGTGATATCATTCAAATTCATCAACGGTTTCCACGCCGGCATCGTCGGAGGGGCGGGCGCGGCCGCAGCCAGCTCCGTCAGTCGCTCGCGCTGGTCCGGGTCCATCACCAGCGCCCACCCCTCGTGCCGGGCGACAAGCAAATCCTCACCCGCAATCGTGGCTGCCGCGATTCCCTCGACCGGTTTCGCGTGCACTGAATTTAAGAACCGGTCGTAATCCGACACCGGCACCCAGACGCAATACCGCCATGAGTTTGCGCTGTCGCCACTCTCGGGAAACAGCACGAGCATGAAGTCGCCGTCGGTTTTCAGCCCGTCGCCGATTCCTGCCAATTGCTGCAAGAACTGCAGTGGTCGCGGCAAGCTGTGCTGCAGCGTCGATGCCAATCGCCCAACCTTTGCATCTAGGGCCGCAAGGTTGTGAACATACACGAGGCCCATCGCGTCGTTCGGCACTTCATCGAGCAGGTCGCCCGCCCGCAGCGTGGCAGGCGCCATCAGCGCAGTTAGCGATATGATTGCAAAATAGGAAAAAATAGGGCGTGGCATCGTCCTAGCCGCCGGGGTTGCTGGAACTTTATCGCCGCAACCCCCATTATCCGCCGCCGCGAAATTTACGGCAAGAAACCTATGTACTCGTCTCGCTCCGCGAGACGAATTCCTCTCGCGGAGCGAGAGTTGTACAAAGTGCCTACAACATCTTCTTTGCCGCTGCGACGACGGCTTCTGCTGTAATTCCACGGTGCTTGTAAATCTCCTGGTAGGGCGCCGAGGCGCCATACGTATCAAGTCCGACAAATACTCCTTCGAAGCCGAGATACTGGTCCCAGCACTGCTTCACCCCTGCTTCAATCGCGATACGTTTTGTCACCTTCGGCGGCAGTACTTCGTCGCGGTACTTCTTTGGCTGTTCGTTGAAAATCTCAAACGAGGGCAAACTCACTACGCGGCTCTTTACACCATCGGCGGCTAGTTTCTCGTGCGCTGCGATGGCGAACTGCACCTCGCTCCCGGTGGACATAATGATGACGTCGGGTTCACCCTTGCCGCTGTTCGCGAGGACATAGCCCCCCTTTGCCACGCCGGTCGCCGCAGCGTACTTCGAGCGATCGAACGTGGGCAAATCCTGCCGCGTGAAAATCAAAGCCGTCGGCCGTTCAGTCTGCTCCATGGCGACCTTCCATGCCTGCGATACCTCATTCGCATCCGCCGGCCGCATCACGATGAGCCGTGGTATGGCCCGGCACGCGGCCAGCTGCTCGATGGGCTCATGCGTCGGTCCGTCCTCGCCGACGCCGATGGAATCGTGCGTGAATACAATGATCGTGGGAATCTTCATCAATGCCGCCAACCGAATTGATGGTCGGCAGTAATCGCTGAACACAAAGAACGTCGCCCCGAACGCCCGCAGGCCGCATGTCACCATGCCGTTCACCGCGGCGACCATCCCATGTTCGCGAATACCAAAGTGCATGTTGCGGCCGCCCGGGTTGTTTGCTTCCAAATCGCCGCCTGCTTCTGGGAATGTCATCAGCGTCTTGGTCGACGGCGCGAGGTCCGCGGAGCCGCCGATCATCCAGGGAACGTTCTTCGCAATTGCGTTCTCGGCTTTGCCGCCGGAGACGCGGCTTGCCATTCCCTTCGCGTCCGCCGGGAATGTCGGCAGGTCCTTGTCCCAGCCCTTCGGCAGCTCACTTTTCCAAATCATCATCAGCTCGGCCGCTAGCTCCGGGTACTTTTTCTCGTAGTCACTAAAGAGCTTTTCCCAATCGGCACGTAGCTTCGCGCCACGTTTTCCGAGCGTGTCCTGAAAATGCTTCGGCACCTCGGGCGGCACGTAAAACTTCTTATCCGGCCAGCCGTAGAATTCTTTCGCCTTCTTGATCTCCTCGTCGCCGAGCGGCTCGCCGTGTGCTTTGTTCGTATCCTGTTTCGTCGGCGCGCCGTACCCAATAATGCTCTTCACAATGATGAGCGTCGGGCTTCCCTCGTGCGACAAAAATCCCTTGTAAGCTTTCTCTAGCGCGGGCAGGTCATTTGCGTCTTGCACCGCGAGCACATGCCAGCCCAGGCCGCGGAAGCGTGTAGCCACATCCTCATCAAAGGCGAGCGGCGTCCGGCCTTCGATCGTGATGCTGTTGTTGTCGTAAATCCAGCACAGGTTCGAGAGCTTCAAATGGCCGGCGATGGATGCTGCCTCGTTCGCGACGCCTTCCATGAGGTCACCGTCGCTGCACTGCGTCCAAACGTTGAAGTTGAACAGCTCGAACCCCGGCTTGTTGTATCGTGCCGCCAGCCAGTTTCCGGCGATCGCCATGCCGACGCTGTTGCCGCAGCCCTGGCCGAGCGGGCCGGTCGTTGTTTCCACGCCCGCGGTGTGCTTGATCTCCGGATGGCCCGGCGTTTTGCTTCCCCACTGCCGGAATTCTTCGAGCTCTTTGAGCGGTAAAGAGGGTCGGTCCAAAACTTTCTCGCCATCCTCGGAAAGGTCCTTCACTCCTGCCAAGTGGATCAACGAGTAGAGCAGCATCGAGGCATGTCCGCACGACAGCACGAATCGATCTCGATTCGGCCATACCGGATTGGTCGGGTCATAACGTAAGTGCTGTGTCCACAGTTGGTAAGCCACCGGGGCGAGGGCCATGGGCGTGCCGGGGTGCCCGCTGTTTGCCTTCTCGACGGCGTCCATCGCCAGGGTGCGAATCGTGTTAATTGAGAGTTGCCCAATGTCCTGTGCGACAGTAGCCATATTCGTTCCCTTCCGGCGTCCAAACTCCTTGGCAGACCAATAGTTGCCACGATCCCGCGCCGAACCGACGATTCTACCCGACTGTGGGTCGGGCTTTCCAGCCTGACAACAGGTTGCGGCGACACTCTGAATTATCCAGTTCATCGCCGCCATCTTTTGGTGCGCGGCGTCGTTTTTTGTCGTGTGCGCGTGAAGTCGATTTTTTTGGACAAAACTCGGCTATTTTGTCCGAAGCGATAGGAGAACCGGACGCGTTTTTCCGTGTGAATCGGAGTTCGCGTGGGACAAAAAGGCTCGATTTTTGTCCCATCGGAATGCCTTGAGCCGCGCGATGGGACAAAATCGATCCGCGACGCGATTTAGCGCAAGCGCGCAGCGCGAGACGTCGGTCAATTGCCGTTATCGGTGAGCTAAGTTGTCAAGGAACGGGCGCGTAGCGGTGGACGCGATGTGAATGAATGTACACTATTCGAAAGAGAATTTCTACAACGATTTTTGGGCCAAATGAAAATTGTGTTGGTGCGGGCGAATTGATACGGGTTGCAGGTATTGAGCGGGTATTGGGTGAAAAGATTGGCGTCGCCCATCTTTTTGGGACGGCATTGAAGAAGGGGCCGGTTTTTCGCGCTCCGCTGGCGCGTCGCGGCTAAACGTAGGGTTCGCGGCAATCATACGAGCGGTGAACGCCGGAATTCGCAAACGCCGTTCTGGCTAAATTCGCTTTTCCGCTATTATTGGAACCACGAAAGGAATGCGCATGGATATTGAGATGACTCCCGCGCAGGAGTTTTGGTTTTCGGTGGAGATGCTGCTGCGGCGATTGATCGTGCCGGGGCTGGCTGTGTTGTTCCTAGTGCTGTTCGTCGTTGTCGTGCGGCAGTTGCGAAAGCGGCGAACGTGAGCGCGCGGTAGGATTACGGCAAGTCGTAAATAAATAATGCCGAGGGGATATTCGATGCGTCCACGAGATTGGTTTGCCGTCGGCCTACGGTTATTGGGAGCCTACGTTTTCTACCGTAGCATCACTCAGTGGCTTAGTTTGTTAGCGGATTCAATCTCACAGGTGCCAAGGTCCGAACTGGCGAAAGAGTTTGAAGCATCTACGTTTCGAACTGGCTACATCGTAGTTTTCGCGGTCGGATATCTCGTGCTTAGTTACGTTTTCGTATTCGGTGCCGAGCGAATCACGCAATTGGCGTTTAACGAGCGAGCCGCCAGCGACGCCGACTTGGACGAGGATTGATCCTGCCAATGCGTATCGGGAACGGTGAAGCATCGTATGCTGCGAATCGTGTGGTCGATTACTTGGGGCATCGGGGCGGTGCTGCCAGTCACGCTGTGGGTGCGGAGTTGAAGCGACTTATAGGGTTCAATGATTGCGCGGGAAATCGAACCCTCCCCTGACCCCTCCCTAAAAGGGAGGGGGATTGTGTTAGTCGATATCTAGGCGGCAGCCTTTGGCGTAGCTTTCTTGGGCTTTGTTGACGATGGCCAGGGCGCGGTAGGCGTCTTCGAGGCTGGAGGTTTTTTGGACCAGGCTGCCGACGTGGCGGTGGAAGTGCATTAAGAGCTGTTCGCCGACGGGGCGGTCGTGGTCGAGCATTTCTGAGTGCTGGCCGGCTTCGTCGAACCAGACTAGCGTGTGGGGAAGGTCAAGGAAGGCGATTCCGCGTTCGCAGACGACTTGCAAATCGGCCGGCCGACGGAAGGCGGCGGCCTCTTGCCATTGGGGGGCGACGTAGCTGCCGCAGGCGATCTGGGCGACGGGGCCGGTGCCGACTTCGCCCGCAGGCGAGAAATCGAGCGTCATGATGAGGTAGTCGTTCGGAGCGGATTCATGTCGGGCTGCGGCGCCGCGCGGGGCGGAGCTGTGGCTGGCGCCGACGACGCTTGAGGCTTCGCCGCCGACTACGTCGCGACACCAATCGACCATTTCAGTCAGTTGCCGCATGTCGTTTGTGTAGAACGAGCGGCCGTTGTCTTTTTTCGAAGTAAAGCGGCGGTTGCAGAAGAGGAGCCGCGGCAAACCGAGGCGCGTGGCCATGAGCTCTTTGAGGCGGAGCGTTGCGGGGGCTAGGCGGCATGGAAATTCGGCCATGAAGGCGACGCCGGCATCGCGAACGCGTCGGCGGACTTCGTCGGCCTCGTGGGTTTCGAGATCGAGCGCGGCCGAACAATAGATGGCCTTGCCTGATTCGCAGGCTGCCAGGATTGGGAGCGCCCCGTACCATCGGGCTGAAAGGAGCATGACGGCGTCGATGTCGCTGCTGCAGGCGAGCGCGCGAAAGCCATCGCACATTCGGGCCGGCCAGCGTTGGGCTATTTCCGCGGCACGGTGGGCCACGGGATCGCAAAAGGCTCGAACCTCAAATCGATCTGCCAGCGCACGCAGCGCCGGCGCATGGCGAGTTTCCCATGCTTGCCCGAGGCCAACGACTCCGACGCGAAGTTTCAAGGATTCCGATCTGTGGTTAAGTGCGACAAAGAACCGCCCTATACAACTTTCGTATGTTCCAGAGCGACTCGCAAGATGAATTGTATCCGTCTTTGAGGGCGGGATTTTAAATGGGGCTGGTTTTCGCGCTCCGCTGGCGCGTCGCGGCTAAACGATGGATTGGGAGAGGGTGCGGGTTTCGATAATCGGCAAAATTCGCCTAAGAGTTAAGCTCCGCCAGCATATCCGCAAGAAGCTCCATGGGCAGGCCCACGACGTTCGATTCGCTGCCTTCCACGATGTGGACCCAACCCAGACGATCCTGGTAGCCGAAAGAGCCGGCTTTGCCCTGCCACTGGCCGCTGTCGATGTACTCGTCGAGCTGGGCATCCGAAAGTTGGTCCATGCGAAGCTTTGTGACGGCCATCTTAATAAGAAGTGTCTCTCTGTTGAGCTTCCATAAGCAGACGCCGGTGAGGACGCGGTGATCTCGGCCGCTGAGTTGCGAGAGCATGGCCCGGGCGTGGGATTCGTCGCGGGGCTTGCCGAGGACGAAGCCGTCTAAGTCTGCAACGGTGTCGGCGGCGAGAACGATGGTTCGCGGATCGCAGGAGTTGGAAGCACCGTCCGATAGCAGATGCTGTCGAACTGCGGCCGCCTTGCGATATGCCAATTCCGTGACCAATCCTGCAGGGCCCGATTCACTGCAGACGCCGCATTCTACGTCCTCATTCGCTGGAATGACTGTGAACGTATACCCTGCCTGCTCCAATAACTCTCGTCGCCGCGGCGAAGCACTCGCCAAAATGAGTGGCGGCAGGTCGGCGGTTTTCGCGTTGGGGACGGTCTTCATACGCACGAATTCTACCGACGCCGACCGCTACGCCGCCAGTTACAATGCGAATATGCTCGACGTGCTGTATGAAGACAACCATTTGCTCGCGGTCAACAAGCCTGCCCTGCTCCCCACGATGGGAGTGAGCGAAGATCGCAACTCGCTGCTGGCGGTCACCAAGGATTACATTCGCAAGAGATACAACAAGCCAGGGAACGTCTACCTGGGGATCGTCAGCCGGTTGGATGCGCCGGTCACCGGTGTCGTGCTCATCGCGCGGACATCGAAGGCAGCTGGGCGGCTTTCGGAGCAGTTTCGCGAGCGGCAGGTCGAGAAGACCTATTGGGCACTCGTCGACGGACGGCCTGCGGTGGAGACTGAAAAGTTGACCGACTACATGCGTAAGGACGAGCGACACCGCCGAATGCATATCGCGGCAAAGAATACGCCGGACGCTCAGCTTGCGGAGCTGAGCTATCGCATGCTTCGCGCGCCGAGATTGAAGTCAGGCTCGGAATCTTCGCTGCTGGAAGTCTCGCCGCTAACGGGCCGCAAGCACCAAATTCGTGTCCAACTATCGCATGCTGGTTTTCCGATCGTTGGGGATCGCAAATATGGCAGTAATCGGGCGTTTTCCCCGGGAATTGCCTTACATTCGCGGCGGCTAGTCGTTGCGCATCCGGTGAGTAAGATGCAGATAGTGTTAGAAGCGCCGCTGCCCAGCTCCTGGTGCCGATTTTTGGAGGGCTGACGTTATTGCGGAGTTGCGGCGACGCTGCTTGGCGCGACCACTTTCCGAACGATAGATTGAGTCATCGGTTGCATTTATGACGTTATCCACGTCAAATTCTGTGTTTCGCAACGCGGCGCTCGCGAGCGGACTTCTCTCGCAGCAGCAGCTCGATGACGCCTTGGCGGGACTGGCGAAAGAAGCCGCGAGTGCCGCCACTCCGGCAACAGCGGAGGGCATCAGCGATGAAGTCCTTGGTCAACGGCTCGTTGATCTCGGCTATCTGAATCGCTGGCAAGTTGAGCAATTAAAGGAAGGCCGTACCAAGTTCACGCTCGGTCCTTATCGCATCGTGAATGCGATTGGTCAGGGCGGGATGGGCCATGTGTTCAAGGCCGAGCATAAGTTGCTGGGTCGAATCGAAGCGATCAAGGTGCTGCCGAAAGCTCGTAGCACGCCGGAAGCGGTCGCGGCGTTTCAGCGCGAGATTCGAGCGCAGGCGCAGCTCGATCATCCGAATCTCGTGCGCGTTTCGTATGCGGATTTTGAAGGCGATACGTATTTCTTTGTCACCGAATATGTGCCAGGCACTGATTTGCGGAAGCTGGTTCGTCGAAACGGGCCGTTGCCGTACCAGACGGCGGCAACGATTGTTGCGCAGGCGGCGGAAGGATTGCATTATGCGCATCGCCGTGGTTTGGTGCATCGCGATGTGAAGCCGGGGAACTTGCTGGTGACGCCGGACGGCCGCACGAAGATCACGGACCTGGGCCTGGCTTGGTTTTTGATGGAGGAATTGGAAGGTGGGCGGGCCGTGGCGGGACGCGCGAAATCGCTCGTTGGGACGGCAGATTATTTGGCCCCCGAAACGATTCGCGAGCCGGAGAAAGTTTTGCCGGTGAGCGACGTCTACGCGCTCGGCTGCACGTTGTATTACGCGGTGACCGGCAAGGTGCCGTTCCCGGGCGGAAACACGCCGGACAAGATTCGGCGTCATTTGGATGAGACGCCGCTTAATCCGCTGCACTTCAACCCCGATCTGCCAACGGGCTTTTGCGATGCGATCGCGGCGATGATGGATAAGAACCCGGACACGCGTACGCCAACTGCCGCGGCGGTGGTTGAGCTACTGCGGCCATGGTGCGACGAAACGGCCACTCGACATTTGGCCGAATCTTCGCCGGGATCTGGGATTTTTCAGCGTGCTAACGCGCCAGCGCCGCCGCCCAAAGAGCAATTGGACGAAACGGCGTCGTTCGTCCTCGATGATTTGGACTTCGTTCCGGGACAAATAGAAAGCCCGAGCCAAATCTCGCAGGGTACCGTGTCGGTGGCATCCGAATTGGAGGACACGCTCGCGGGTGTGCCGGCCGTGCGAAGGGTGCAAGCGTCTCGGCCCACTGCCATACCGGCGTCAATCGTTCCACCGTCGACTTCGCGTCGTTGGCCAATCGTGCTAACGGCATTCATCATCGCTGCTTCCGCAGCGGGCGTATGGGCGGCGTGGTATTGGCATTTGTTTTAGACAAACCGCCGCCGCCGATTACGTTTTGCTAGTTTTCGCTTCGGCTTTCTGCTGAGCCTCGCGGAGCTCGTCGTGGAGCTGGTTGATTGGTTTCGAGTCGAGAAACTGAGTAGCGAGCGTTTGGGCCGCCTGGAACATTTGATCAATGCGGCGCTGGATGCGGGGGTCGTCACTGCGAATCAGCCGGGCGGAGGTCGTCAACGTGAGATTGAACTGCGCTTTGTTTGGCAGCTCATCCAAGGAGCGAAGCAGATCTTCAGCGCCCTTCAGATCCTTTTTGTCGATCTTTTGCCGTACACGCGCCGCGAGAATGTTTCGCCTCGCTACGATGTCGATCAAGTTTTCGCGCATCGCGCCGAGGCGTTCCTCGGCGGCCAGGCGAGCGTCGTCGTCGGGAAGCGGTACTTTGACGAGCGGTTCGGCGCCGGGAGCGATTGGTAGTTTCGCCAGCAGTTGGCCACCGTGTTTGACTAGCAACATTTCGATCGATGAGCTTCGCGGCGGGATTGTGACATTGCCGCCGGCGTCGCTGGTTCCTACATAGAGGGGCGCTTGCTTCGGCGCATTTGCCGTGAACACCTCGAAACCCGCGAGGGGTTTCGCGTCGTCCTTGCGAGAGACGAGGTGCAAGATCGTTGGCGCCGGATCGGACCGAATTGCGAGGGCGAGCTGCTCCGTGCGTGCTAGCTTGCGGGCGGGAAATGGGTGCCGACTGCCGCTTTGGACGGTGAACGTTGGGGCGGCTTGTTTGTCGTCCGGTGCGGCGAGTGTTTCAATGAAGGTCCAAGGAACACGCGAAATGCCGCTTTCGATGAGTTGGCCATCGCGTGATGTTCGGCGAAGGATGGGGAGGAAGACATCGCCCGGTTTGGCGGGTGCCGGTGCTCCGGCGCTGTGGGGTAGCGCGGAGCCGCGGAAAGTCAGTGAGATCTTTTGGCTCGGGTCGACTTCGAATTGGGCGAGTGGTGCCGACGCGCGCTGGGCGAGCGCGAACAGTTGCTCGGGAAGGCTCGACAGCTGGGGGCAAACACGCGTGATCGGCGAACCCCATAGCTGGACGTAGGCATCGAATTCGCGGGCCGTAAGCCCGAAGCCAGCGTTCGAGCGGCGGACTGCGAGAAGCAACAGCTTATCGTGATCTTTCGCGAGGTCGGTAGGTTTGATGTTGCTCTCTGGCGAAAGGCAGCTGCGAACAATTGGAACTTCGGCGGGGGTCGCGATGCTCGTATCGAATTGCCATAAAGGCGCGAGTGTGGCGTCGGCGCGGTGCTGGAGATATTCGGGTAGCGATTGGCGCAATTGTTCGTCGAGACCGCCGGGGACGTCGAGAACGATGATTGCACGCACGCGGTATGGTTCGTATTCCCAGCCGCCGCTGGCAGCGCGCGAGAGATTAGGAATTAGAAATAATGCAGACAGGGCTGCGACGCGCAGCCAACTGGCGGGCCGTGGGCGGTGCCAGCACGGGCATATGTAAATCGGCGTCGGTGTTGGTCGGTTCGGATGAAACACGCGTTATGGTGATTGCGCAGTTGCGGTTCGAGCGACATTGGCCGGGGCCGAAGCGTCCCATTGATCTATGTTCTGATACAACGTGATCGGAGCATCGCCGACGCCGCGGAGGCTTGAGCGATACGCGAAGTAATTGATGGTTTGCCACAGCGGAATGAGAGGCAGCTCGTGGTCGGCGATTTGGTGTAGCTCGGCGAGGCGGGCGCGGACGTCTTTCCAGTTGCTGGCTGCGTCCAGGTTCCGAAGCGCTGACTCGATGTACGGGCTGACTGATTCGGGCGACGATCCGCTGAGCGCGAAGATTCGCCGAGCGTCGGCGACGGGTTCCCACACCGCGAGCTCAGCATATCGCAGGTCGTAGTCGGTCTTATCGGAAAGGAGTTCGTCTGTCGTGAGCTCGTGCAGTTTGACTGTTATGCCTTCGCGGGCGAGCTGTGCTTGGATTGATTGGCACGCGACACGGGCGATGGGATCACTTGGATAAACGAGTGAAAGCTCGGGAAGATTCGGGACCGCCGATTTTGCTTGGGCATCACTTTTCGTCTGATCGCCGTCTTTGTGGTCTTTGTTCTTATCGGGGTTTTGAACGCTCGACCAGGCGACCGTTGCCAGAATTGCGGCCAGCCGCGGCTCGAACGGTCGCGGTTGGACCTGCGCGTTGTGGGCGTAGCGAATGGGGTCGCTGAGTGAAAGGCCGGTGGGAAACGGGCCGCTCAGAACGTCGAAGCCGGGCAGTGGGTTTCCGCCCAGGAGCACGCGGTCGACGATCCACTTGCGATCAATGCCATAGCAAAGGGCGCGGCGGAATTCCCGCTTGGCGAGCAAGGGGTGTTTCAAGTTAGGAATGAGGACGTGTACAGTTGGCAATTTGTACTGGACCACGCGGATATCGTTTTCCGCGCGAAGTCGTTCGACGTGCCACGGAGGAACGCGGTCGAGCACGTCGATGTCGCCGTTGCGGAGCGCTGCGACGGCTTCGTCATCGCTAGCTTGCGTTTGTTCGACGATCGCGCGGGGGCCGCTCGGGTTTGCGGCGGAGAAGATGACCTGCTTTGGGCCGAAATCGGCGATGCTATATCTGGCGCTTGCAGCAGTTTCGGGGGCGGGGAGTTGTAGTTGGGACTCGGGCCGAACGTGCACGCGTTTGAGGTGAAGTGCAAGAGAACCATCAGCCGCCACTGAAATTCCTTCGAGCAAGGACGCGACATTCGAGTTGAAGCTGGGGCTGCCGGGCGTGGCGAGCGAGAGCAAATAGCGGGAGATCGCTTCCGAAACTCCGATGGCATTGGAAGCGGCCAGTTTGGGATTGATCTTGAGGGTGAGCTCGCGGCCAGACTCGTCGAGGTCCCATTCGCCGAAGGGCGAACGATAGATGCCGCCTTCGGCTCCGAAATCGACCTCTTCCGCGAGGAGTGGTTGAGTTAGGGCAAGCGTGCGGTTGGATGCCCAGTCATCAATTCGACGCGTTGCGGTCTTGGGTGAGGTTTCGAAAACGCCTACGGTGACGGCGGGGAAGTCATGGGCAATGCGCGCGTACGCTTGAGTGGCGGCGGGCAAGTTGGGCCAGATGGCCAGCGCGCGGCCGACGGCTTTCCGCGCGGGAATAAATTGTTTTTGGGCGATTAATTTATTCGCTTCTTCGACCTGCTGGTTCGCGGCGGCTTGAAAACGAGCTTGCCATGCGGCGACAGCTTGTGGCGCGATGTTTTGGAATTGATTCTCCCAAAGTGCGAGGACACGCCGGGCGGACGTGTAATCGCCGTTACGGAGATATTGTTGGATGATTTCGCCGGCGACGGATTCGACGGCGTTTGGCAATCCCGGGTCGGACGCGTTGCGTTGGTAAAGCGTCATCAGTAGGGCCAGTGCCCGATCGTATTGTTTGTCGCGGTAGAGCGCGAGCGCGTTGAGGCGCAAATAGGTGCAGAAAGCTTCACTTAAATTTGGCGTCGACGGGTACGCTGAGGCTAACTTCGCAAAGTAGTCATACGCTTCGTCGAACTTGCCCGCGGTGGTGAGGCGCTGGGCCTCGTCGAGCAGCACCTGATCAAACGTGCGAACTTGCGCGATATTCGCCCAGGCGACTTCGAATTCTTTGGTCGGGCGATCCAGAAGTCGCACTTTCAGGTTGGCTTCTTTGGGAGCGGTGTTCCGCGCCCGCTCCGGGAGATTGAGTGGCAGGACCTCGAGAACCTTACCGCCGTTGGCTTTGTTGAGAATGACTTGATCGAAAGGTGTGCGATCGAGCAGACGCTGGGTGGCGGGTGGCTTTGCGTCGGCGGCGACGGCCGAACGAGTGCACAAGCACCAAGCGAAAATCAGCAGGATGAGCGGCTGAAATCGTCGCACGGAAATTACCCGCCTGCTTTTTGCTCAGGTTGGTCGACCACGAGAATTGCACCATCGTTGCCGGCGACCACCAGTTTTTGGAGGAAGGAGACGGGCCCCGTGGCGAGCGGCTGCTCTACGTTGCGCGCGGCGACGGGTTTGCCATCCGTGAGCGAGCGGCGCTCGATGATGCCTTTGCGATAGGCGAGTAAAACACTATCGGGCAGCACAAGTGGCGCGCCCGCTAGCGGGCCGTTATCGAGATTGGCTTGCCACCGCGTTTCGCCCTTGGCGTCGAGTGCCAACAGCTTTTGATCGGTCGTTGCCACAAGCGCGACATTCGCGGCCATGTACGGTCCCCACTCGAGTGGTGCGGGAAGGTTGGATTCGCCGGCCGATTCCAACGTGGGAAGTTTATATTTTACAAGGCGCGAATCGCCGGCGACCGCGAGCGCGGTGTCTCCGAGAACGACGATAGGCGTCGTGATTGGGCGAGGGCCGGCATCGGCATCTTTGACAGCTTCTAAATGCGGCTGGGGCGCGTCGACGAGCGACACCAAGTAAACTTTTTTCACGCCGTCGGTGATGACGAACTGGCGATTATCCGAGCCGACGGTCGCCGCGGGTTTGTAAGCTGGCGGCGATTGGAGATCGATGCGAGGTTGAAACGGCGCGGCGGACGGTGTGCCGTCGGCAGCATGCAGGCAGAAAATCTGTCCGATTTTGAGCGGTGCTAAGAACGCTGCGCCGAACGGAGTTGGTTGACAGGCAAGAGGGCTGTCGAGATGGATCCACTTGGCCCCCGCCGGTTGAGCAGGGCTGTAAAGCAATACCGCGTCGGAGCCAGGAGCGCAAAACGCTGCCCTGCCCTGGCCTAGGTCGATGCTTGTATTCAGTGCTGGAAGTTGGGGAGGCGCGAGCTGGGCTGCCAATGGCTGATCTTGTACGCGCGTTCGAATGGCGTTCTCATCGAAGCGGAATGCGAACCCAGCGGCGTTGGCGGCGGTCATCGCCTTCCCTTGAGCGTCCACCACCGGCGCGCCGGCGGGAGGCATTGCGACCTGATCTTCCCACAGCGTGTGGCCGTTCTTTGTATCGAGCGCGGCAACCACGGCGCCGGCTTGCCCTTTCGGGCGATGGACTTCGACGAGCGTGTTGCCAAATGGAAGAAGCGGGTGATCGAACGTAGCGCCGGCGAAATTGTTTTCAATTTCTTCCACCGGCAGGCGGCTGCCCGTAGGCACGATGTTGTATTTTGTGAGCTGCGTATCACCGACCCAAATGTTTCTGCCTACGACGGCGACGTGGCGGGTGACAGGCTCCGAGCTCGTCGCATCGCGCGTGGCGACAGGCGTGAGGGCTTCGCCTTCGTTGCCGGCGGCGATGTCGTAGACTTCGATCTGGCCACGATCGGTGATCACTATCAGACCGCGGCCGGTTGTAAGCAGCGGCGAAGTCACGAGGCCATTCAAACGGCGTTTGGCTTGCTGTTTAGTGAGTATGCCTTTTGAGTCGGGGGCGAGCAGATAAAGGTGGCTGGTTTCGACGCCGTTATTTTCGACAATCGCCAGCTTATCCATCACGACGACCGGCGGCGTTTGAATCGCGCCCGGGGCGTGACCGAGAAAATAAACGCCGGTGCACTTCAGGTCGGGCAAGCTGAGCGAGTACACGCTCGCGCGATCCGCTGCGACGTAGAGTCTCGTTTTGGTGCGATCGATGGCAGGCGCAACTTTCAGCGGCTGCGGACATTGCAGGTACCCGGTGCGATTGCCGGTTTTCAGATCGATGAGATAGAGTCGGCCGGAATCGGCTGGGACGTAGGCGCGGTCGTCGACGATAAGCGGTTCGGCAAATGGTTCGCCGATCGATTGGCGCCATAGCAGCTTGCCGGTCGCGGCATCGAGGCGGAGCAGCTCGTTGCGGGCCGTGTCGGAAATGAGAATATCGCGACCGATGGGGATCGGCCAACCGGTGGTCTTGTATCCGACGTAGCGCCGCCAGAGAAGTTGGCCGGTGGCGGCGTTGATGCCATAAACGGCGCCGTCGACACGAACGCAGGCCGAGCCGTTGACTCCTGGCGCGGTGCCCGGGAGGCGGCGATTGGCGACGGCGAGCGCGGCCAGCCAAGGCGTCGGACGATCCGTCGCTTCAGCCGCTTTCTGTTCGCTCACCAATTTGATTGCCGACTGCTCGGCAGCAGTGACTTTTTTGATGGCGTCGGCCAGGCTGGCTTCCGTCGCAAGTTCTGGATGCTCACCGATGAGTTGTAAGTGGGCGGCATAGGCGTCGATTGGCTTGCCGGCCGCGACGTCGGTTTCGATCGATTTGATGCACTCGTCGAGCGCCACCTGCGATTCTTGCCGATGTTCAACTCGCTCCAACGTGTCACGCACGTTCGTCAAACGGGTTTCGTCGCGAAGCGTTTTTGGGATGTACGCTACGTTGTTACATAGCTCCAGCGCTTGTTTTGAAAGGTCGACGTATTTTTTGGCGTCTTCTGAAGTCGGTGGCGCTTGTTCCGCCTGCTTGGCGAGCCCTTCGGCAATTTGAGGAAGAAGTGCGGCCGCTTCTTCGTGGGCGTTGTCGAAGGCGGGTTCGTCTTCGACGGCTTTCAACTCGGTTTGTGCGGTGGCGAGGGCCGGGCCGTATTCGTGAGAATCGGTCGCCTGACGAATGCGGACCATCGCCAATTGCACGCGGCCGGCACTGTGCTCGGGATGACTGGGCGCTGCCGTGAGAAAATCTTGAAAGCGCTGAATCGCTTGCGGGTAAGCGCCCATTTTGGCTGCTTCGCGAGCTTGCGTCAGCATTTGATCGCCCGACTCGCGGAGGAACAAGAACGCCATCATGCCGCCGGCGAGCAATAGGAACGCCAAGGCGCCGCCGCCGAACAGAATGATGGGCGAGTCCCAGCGTTTTTTCCCTTTGGTCGGTTTGCCTTTCTTTTTGCGATCGGCGAGGCGGCGCAGATTGGCTTTTTGCTGAGCGGTCGCTGGGGCGGCGGGCGATTCGGTTGAGAGCGCGGGCTCGCGACCGCCGAATGAGATCTCTTCGTCTAACGAGCGAGGCTCGAGCGGCTCTTCGACGATTCTTCGTAAGCGCTGCCGAGTCGAGCGCGCGTCGATCTCTTCGTTTGGCGGCTCTAGTTGCAGCTCTTCGCTTTCACCGCCCGTCCCAAAATCGTCGTCCGAGTCGAGCTCTTCGAGTGGCTTCTGCCCGATGGATTGAAAGTCGTCTTTCAGCGGCACCAGACGAACTTCGTCTTCTTCCTCGTCTTGAATCGGAGCGAGGCGGATTTCGTCGTCGGATTCGTTTGCTGCTGTTGGCGGATGGATAATAGCACCGCCGATCTGCGAGGAAAACACGGAGCTGCCGTCGTTGGGTTCCTCGGCGACGGGGTCATCAGGATCAATTGCCGCCAGGTCGATGCCGCTGCGCGTCAACCCGCCTAATACATCGTTGGCCTGATCGCGTGTCAGCAGTTTCTTCTGTACGAGGAAATTGGCGAGTGCGTCGGCGGAGAGTGGCTTGCGAATTTCCGCGACCGACTTCTGAAGCTTCGCCATCAATCGATCGGAAAGCAGTTTTCGGCGATCGAGCTCGGCGATGAAGCTTTTTGCTGACATGCGGGCGAGTATGTGACGGTTCGCTTAAAGTTATGACAATGCCGATACATGGAAACCGGACGCTAGCGAGTTCCAGCTGATCGGATCAGCCGCGGGGCGCTAGCCCCGGTTTGCTACTGGCTTAGGCACGGGAGCGGCTTCGAATCTTGCGCCGAGGTGGCCGACGAAGGATCGTCTGCCAGCCGTTCACGCATATGCGAAATCGGCTGGCCTTACACCGACGTGATCGCGCCGTCACCGATATGTTTGATCGGCGACGCTGAATTCGAATTTTTGTCCCGAGTGGGTAACGCGAAAGACCGTACTGCGAATGGTCTCGGGCTTGCGCGTCCCGGCTTGCTTCTGTTCCAAATTGACCAAAATCGCCTGCGCCTCGTTGGGAAAGAATTGCAGGATGATTTGCCCTTTGCTGGCGATGCCCGCCTTCGTGGCGAGCTGACGATCGAGCGCAGCAAACTGGCTGTCCGTGGGGTTCATGTACAGCCGCGTTTCTTGTGCAGGATCGCCGACGCGAACATCGGGCTTTTCATGACTTAAATTATAAGCGTAGTAGACCTTGTTGTCCTGACCCAGAACGCCGAGTTCGATTTTGAAAAAGTCAAGCCACTGGGCGTATTCGAGAAGCGACGCCGGCTCGAAGCGAATCTCGCGTCGCGGCTCGGCAGGACCGGCGTGGCCCGGGCCGAAACCGGCGCCAATTCCGCCACCCGCCCCGCCACCTCGGCCGCCGCCCGAACCTGGCGTGCGACCGTCACCTTTGGCTTGCGTGGTTTCGTCGACGTCGATCGATTCATCCGTGAGGACGGCCGTTCGACTGGCGACGGCGGACGTGAGGGCGGAGAGCGTATCCTGCATTTGCGATTCTTCGACGGCGGCCGCATCCTCGGCGTTGGGAGGCTCGAGGTCGCCGCCTCCTTCCGCACCGCCTTTGCCGCCCGTTCCACCGCCGCCGGAGGCGATCGGGGTGACGGGAACCGCAAAATCGGTGATTAGGACTTTGCGGCCGAAGTAAATGAGGCAGAGCGAGATGACCGCGACACACGTCACGGTGAGCATCGCCAGGATCCACGTGGAAACGCGATCGTACGAACTGACCCGCAGCTGATTCTTCGCGCGTGATCGTTCGTTGGCCATGGGCGGCTATTTCTCCAACACGGCCGACGGCCGAATCGACAGGTACCACTTTTTCCACAAGTCGAGCGCTTCGTAGCGCTGCTGTTCGGTGTAGTCATCCGGCGGACCGGGGCCATCGAAATTGCGGCTGATGAAGCGGAGCTCGTTGCGAGCCTCGAGCACGACGCGGCGGTCGGGATCGGTGAGGGCATAGAGCAACGAAGGGACGTAGTCTAGATTGCCGGTACGCCCGAGCGCGCGGACGGCCAGGAGGCGCACCTCGGGTTCGCCGCCGCGCACGAGTTGCTGCAAACGGCGAGCGCTTTTGGCATCCACCTGATCGACGACCAGCTGGCTTGGATCGCGTGCGAGGTCATCGAGTTTGGCGTCGTCGCCGTCGTCGATCATCGAAAGCAGTTCATCGACTTTTGTATGAACTTGTTCGACGATCACTTCGCCATTACGTAGCTTGGCGCGCGAGAGATTGCTCGGCAGGCCACGGCCGGCGAGGAGGCTGCCTTCGCCGAGTTTGGCGTGGATGCTTTTTTGGGTGGAACGTAACAAGAAGAGAACGGAGAAGGCCGTGTCACATGTCGCGCCGCAGTAGCCAGACCAACTGCCGTTGGGTGCTTGTTTGGAAACCAAATACTCATAGCCGTCGTTGTACCACTTCGGTGAAGGATCTTGGGTGAGATCGAAGGCTTCCTGAAAGCTTTTGTAGCGCTCCAGCCCATAGAGGTAATAAAAGGTTTTTGCTTGCATATCGATGGAGTAATTTCTATCCATCCATTCCTGGGCGCGAGCAATGGATTGAATGATTTTACTGGGCGTCGCGCGCTGCGGGCGGAATCGCTTTGCTTCGCCACTCCTACCGGCTTCGACGACAGGGTGAAGCGCAGAAGGCAGATTATCGCTGGGCTGCTCCGTTGATTTGTCGGAACTTGCGTGCGGGTGCAAGCCGAAAAGATCGGCGCAAATATATGTGCTGCCGAGCCCGGCGGCGAGCATCGAACAATTGGTTTCGTTTTGAGGAATTAGCGCATCCGTCGGCGCGACCTGCCCTTGATAACCCCACACGCCTTCGGGAGCCTGGGTTCGCAACAACCAGGTGGCGACGTTGTCGACCGAGGTTCCGTCGATGCTGAAGCCGCGGCGATTCGCTTCCCAGTAGGACAACGTCCCGTACTGAGTTTGTGAAGTGTCGCCGGTTGCGACTTGGTCGTATCCCCAGCCGCCATTTTCTTTCTGACGTTTTTTTAGCTTGTCGAGGTACCACTCGATTTCGTGAGCGTATTTTTGGGGCGCAAGCTCGCAAAGGAATATGATGGCCAGCCCGTTGCTGTACATGTCCAACGAGGAGTCTAAGGGCTTCGACGACATTTCCGACTTGCACGCTTCGACCGCGCGCGCAATGGAAGGGTGGTCGGATTGCCCGGACTTTACGAAGGCGAGCGCCACCAGGCATTTACCGCCAAGCTTGTTGGCGTTTGGCTCATCAAGTGGTTTTTCGAGGAACGCCAGGCCGGACTTCACGAGCTTTTGGACCTCGGGGCTTTCCGGTGTCACGCTCGCGCGGAGCGGGGCGCTCAGAATGCAGGCGGCGACGCAGGCGCAAGCAAACGAGATGCAAGTCCAGATGCGTCGCGGATGATCGCTCGGTTTTGCCGAATCGTAGCGCATCGCCCCTCCGCTGCCATTTACAGTGGAGCGGTTTTCCTTATTATGGAGGCTGCGGACAGGTAGCTCAGTTGGTAGAGCACAGGACTGAAAATCCTGGTGTCGCCGGTTCGATCCCGGCCCTGTCCATTCTAACACCCCAATTTTACGGGGTGTTTTTCTTTTGGTGAACCCGTCGAAACGACGACGCGCTGTAGATTGCGAGCTTTGTCGGTTCCAATCGGCTCGCGGACGAAGGTGGTCAGATACCGCCGCGGACTACGAAGAAGAGCAGTCCCAAGAAGTGGCACGTGCTGCCACTGATCACGCAGAGGTGCCAGATTGCGTGAAAGTGCTTCACGTGCTCGTCGTAAACGAGGAAAAGCGTGCCAATCGTGTAGCAGACGCCGCCGGCGATAATTGATTGGAAGACGCCTTGCGGGGCGTCGTGATACAAAACGGGAAGGGCCACGATCGGCATCCAGCCGAGCATGACGTAGGAAACTACGGAGACTGCCTCCACACGATGCGCGAAGAAGAGCTTGGCACAAAATCCGATGACGGCGACCGCCCACATCGTTGCCAAAAGCAGGTTCCAGGTCCAACCGTGCAGGAACGCGAGCGAGAACGGCGTGTAGGTCCCGACGATCAAAACGTAGATGAACGCTTGATCGAGTTGGCGAAAGAGCGACTTCCAACGCACCGAAGTTGCGCTGTGCGAAAGCGTGCTCATTGCGTACACGGCGAGCAAACTTAACTGATAGGCGATGCACCCAACGACGAGCTCGCTGTTGCTCAGCGAGAGCACGCCGGAGGTCATGATCAATGCTCCGGCGGCGGCGAATACGAAACCCAGGCCGTGCGTAACGGCGTTGACCAATTCCTCCGATGACGTGCGACGCCAGGCGGGGTAATCGGGGCGGAGGGGGACGCAGTGTTCCATCGACGGTCGCAATCGAGGGGGTGAAGATGGTCGTAAGGCGACGCCGGGTCACTCTCGTTTTCGACTATCGCTTTGCGGAAGATAACGACAATAATCTTAGCGCGCTTGGGGCCGCGTCATCGACAAGGTTTGTTCAACCAGCATCGGGCGCGCAATGCATCGCCTCGTGGCAAAATCGCGTGACTGTAAACCGTTTGAAGAAACTGTGCGGGTGCTAGCTTAGTGACTGGGGCTGATTTCGATGTGATTGTGGTAGGCGCCGGGGCGGCGGGATTATTAGCGGCCACGCGGACTGTTGAGCGCGGTCTGCGAACACTGCTGTTGGAGAAGAACCGGAAGCCGGGCGTGAAAATTCTGATGTCCGGCGGGACTCGCTGCAACATCACTCACGATTGCGATGCGGCCGGAATCATTGCCGCGTTCGGTTCGGCCGGGCCTTTTTTGCATTCTGCGCTGGCTGCACTTGGGCCACGTGATTTGGTTGAGCTATTCAACGCAGAAGGACTCGCAACGAAAGTTGAAGTTGGCGGGAAGATATTTCCGCGAAGCGATCGGGCCATCGACGTCCTCGACGCATTGCTTCGGAGGCTGCGAAGAGGTGCGGCGGAACTCGCGCTCGATGAGCCGGTTGTGCGTTTTACGAAGCGCGGCGGCGATTTCGTGGTGGAAACCACACAGCGATCGCTGCGCTGTAAAAAGCTTATTGTTACGACAGGCGGCAAAAGTTATCCGGGGTGTGGGACGGTCGGCGATGGCTACGGCTGGGTGGAGGAGCTCGGTCACACGATTCGCCGGCCCCGCCCTGCCCTTGTGCCATTAATTAGCGATGAAGCGTGGATTCACGAATTAGCCGGGGTGACGATTCCGGATGTTTGCATTCAGGTCGTTGAGCGAGGCGTCCGAGATGAATCGAAAACAAAGCGCCGAGGTTCTCGTCTGCCACCAGGAGTACTAATTGAAAGACGCGGGTCGCTGCTTTTCACGCACTTTGGTCTTTCCGGGCCAGGACCGCTGGACGTGAGTCGCGCGGTTACGGGCGCAAGGAATGCGGATTCCGTCGCGCTTTGCGTAGATTTTCTTCCGAACTACTCGCTTCCGGATCTTGAGCAAAGTCTGAGAACCGCAGCTGCAAAAGAAGGTAAGCGCACCGTTGCCGGATTGTTGGCCGATGATCTGCCGCGGGGTTTAGTGAGTGCTCTTTTGAGCTCGGTAAGCGTGCCCGAAGATCGACGTCTTGCGGAGTTTTCGTCGAGCGAACAAACACGCGTCGTGGGACGGATAAAGCGTTGCGAAATACGGGTGACTGGCAGTCGAGGGTTCGAGAAAGCTGAGGTGACCGCCGGAGGAGTTGCGCTAAGTGAGGTCGATTCGCGAGATATGCAAAGTAAGTTGGTCCCCGGGCTCTATTTGGCGGGGGAAATCTTGGACTTGGACGGCTTTATCGGCGGTTACAACTTCCAGGCCGCATTCAGCACGGGTTGGCTTGCCGGGGAGAGTGCGTAAGAATAGCGCGGGGCGAGCGCATCAGCCCCATCACTTCGCTGGCTTATTGCTTTCGTCGTTCTTGTTTTCCGATGGGAGCTGACCGGCTCGAACGATGTCCCCTTGCCGCTGCGGAGATTCGGAGTTTTTGAGCAGCGAAGCCGCGGCGTCCGGGTTATGTGCCGCCTCGTAACTTCGGGCGAGGTTGTAGCGCGCGCCCGCCGACCAGGGAGACAGCGAGGCAGCTAGTTCTGGTCTGCTAAACCAATTGGCCGCGATATCGTACTTGCCGTCGTCGAACGATATGAGGCCGAGCCAATATGTGGCGTTGAGCTTGGCCTCCGAGTCGATGCGTCTTTTATCTGGCGGCGACTGGGCGATTTCGCTATCGCGCGGGCGAACGCTCTTACTCATGTAGAGCCGCACGGCTTCCTGATGGTCGTCAACTGCTTCGGCGCCTGCGGAGGTCGCGGGCTTACGGCGACCCTGGAAATGCCGAGTTCGTGCTTTCCAAAGCGCGGGTCGAACTGCGAATGGTTCGAAGGCTAACGCCTCGCTGTGTCGGGCCAATTTTCCAAGATTCAATTGGTCGTGCACGGTGCGAAATGGCACTTCCCACAATGATACAGACGAAATCCCAGCGATCGACTTCAGCTGGGCGGCAAGGTCGCTGGCATTAACTGCCAGGCTGAGGTGGTCCTCGCCAGGAAGCGCGACCTCTAGTTGTGCGGCTCGAAGCGTCAGCTGGAAAGGATCCGCGACGACATAGGTCTGAACATTCTTCGCGCTATCCGCGGTGATTGGGTACGCGGAGCCGTGGACATCCAGTTTTCGCAAAAGCGAGTCGTTTTGGGTAATTTGTTCGAGCGTCGCAACGCCACCGGCCTCGGGGCCTGGCACTGGCAATCCGAGCCGTGGGTCGAACAAGTAAAGCTGCTTCTTGGAAACCAGAGCCGCGAGCCAGTATTTGTCAGCGTTCGGCGCGGCCGCTTTATCGCCCTCGGGCGCTTTTGAATTGGAAGCGCCGGCGGGGAAGCCCAGCATCACGACGTTCAAACCTTGCTGATGACAAAGAGCCGCGAAGACCCAAGCACGCTGGTCCGCTGTGCCTTTGCCGTACAAGAGTGTATGCCACGGCCGATGTGGCCGCGCATCCTTGTCAGCTTCGAGCTGAATGTTTCGTGTTGTCCAATCGAAGAGCGCGGTGGCTCGGGCCACGTCATCAAAGCCCTCGCCGTGGGCCCAACGCGAAATGTCATGCAGCCAAACGAACTCTTGAAGCGTACGAATTTCCTGCGGCTGAAAGGACTTCGCGGCCAAGGCCTCGGCTGAGACAAATGGAGCCAGCGCCGCATCGGCTTTCAGTTCGGCTGGCAAGGAGTCCAGCAGGGGATCAGGCTTCCACTCGGCGGGCGTATTGCTCTGACGCATCCACTGGTTGAGCCACGCCAGAATTTGCACGAGTACGGTATCATCTGGCGCTGGCTCCCAGCCGAGCGCCGGCAGCCGGCGCGTGTCGTAAATCACCAGCTTGTCATTGATCTCGTCCAGCCGATTGTCGACGTTTCGCCACACCTCGATTTTCGTCGGGAACTCGATTTCTTGATTTAGGCCGCTTTCGACGAGCAATGTACTGTCGTCCACGACCTGCGCGATTTTTAGATTCATCGCTTTTTGGCGTGACAGGCCGCTGCGTCGGCTTTCCTCGTCGACCGTTTGATCTTCCAGAATAAAGAATTTAAGGATATCGCCGGCGCGAATGCCCAAGCTGCGGAAGCGGCCGTTTCCCGTTGGGACGTAGATGACGTTCGCGCCGCGTTCCGGCGTGGCCGGGTTCGCCTTGCAGAAGGCATACACATCCTGGCCATCGGTGCTCTTTCTGGAATCGAGTATGACGACCGGCGGGTGCAATTCGACGTCGATGGCCGAAGGCAGATCGCTCAACTGATTCGCGGCGGCTTTGAGGAGTGCATCCGCCCTGTCGCGGCTCCGCAGTTGCTCCTGCTGAGACTGTTGACTCGAACCGCTTTTAGCTGAGTTCGATCCTGAGCTCGATTTCGTGGGCGATGGTTGTTCGCAGCCAACGATGAGCGCCAGCGCGATTAGTAAAAATCGCAACGTCGGCGGGCAATTATTCCAGAATCGCAGAGAACTAGAAGCTTTCAACTCGTTGCCCCCACGGGCGGATCCAGTTGGCTCGCAACGGCCCGAATCTCCAAGAGACGGCGAAGCATCGACGGGAATTCAGCCAAGGGGATCATGTTTGGGCCGTCGCTCGGTGAGCGGTCGGGCTGCGGATGAGTTTCACAGAACAGAGCATCGGCGCCGATCGCCATGGCGGCCCTGGCAAGAGGTTCGACCATGGCTCGGTTCCCGCCGGTAGCGCTGCCCAGTCCCCCCGGTTCTTGTACGCTGTGAGTCGCGTCGAAGATCACCGGCACGCCGAAAGATTGCATCTGCGGGATCGAGCGCAGATCATTAACAAGCCGACCGTAGCCGAAAAAGGTGCCCCTTTCCCCGAGGAGAATATTTTCGCACCCTCCTGCGGCAAGTTTGCCTATGACATTTCGCATGTCATTGGGTGCCATGAATTGGCCCTTTTTGACGTGAACGGCACGCCCGGTGGCGGCCGCCGCGAGTAGCAAATCGGTCTGGCGGGCCAAGAATGCTGGAATCTGTAAAAGCGTGCAAACATCGGCTGCCGCTGCCGCTTGGTGCGATTCATGAATGTCGGTCGTCACGGGCAGCCCGGTCGCGGACGACGCTTTCGCTAAAATTCGCAAGCCTTCCTCGATTCCCGCTCCCCGAAATGCCGAGTTGCTCGTGCGGTTGGCCTTATCGAACGAGGCTTTGAATACAAGCTGAATAGGCAGATCGCGCGTTTGGGAGGCCAATTGCTCGGCGATGGACAGTGTGAGCGCTTCCGATTCAATGACGCATGGTCCAGCAATGACCAGAAGCTTTTCGCCTCGTCCGCACTTGTACGTACCGATTTTTGCAGGATTATTTGGCACGCGACGCACTCTGGCCTCAGGGAATCATGATCGAACCGTGTTGCAGTAACTTAGTCGCCACAAAGCGCTTTGGCGAGGGAGATTACGTGTTCGAAGTATGCGTGATCTCGAAACCAAGCCGGCATGCCGTCTCTTGTGAAACCAATAGGCGTAGCATGCTTGGCAAGATTTCGACATGGACAGGCAAGAATCCGGCAAAATCGCCATCGAGCTGATACGCGATTTGCATGTCGTCGACCGATTCGACTCGAAATCGTTGCACGAGCCTCTGCCCCGAGTCTGCCAGTTCGAAGTGCTCGCGCCGCACGATGTGCCATAAATATCTCGCGACGGCCCAGGCGGAGCCCTTTTCCAACCAGCACAGGTCCAGCATGCCATCTGTACCGACCGCATCGGGAGCGATCGGAAGTCCTAATGCGTAGAGCGGCAAATTGAACGCAAACAACCAGCGACAGTCGGTCGGTGTCGCACCTTGCTCATCCCATTGCAGCCGCATGGCCGGATACTCATAGAGGCGAATGGCCTGCGCGATGTGACGCAAATACGCCAGGCGATGAATATTTCCCTGCCGGTTTTCGTGTAATGAGCGAACGACTGCGGCATCAAAGCCCGCACTTATCATCGAAAGAAACGCCTTGCCGTTTGCCTGACATAAGTCGAGCTCCACCACTACACCGTTCTCGATCACTTGAACGACCGCGTCCGGCTCGATGGATTGCCGCAGATACCGGCCAAGCAAATTCTCTGTTCCCATCGGAATGACGACGATTGGAATCTCAAGCGGGACTTTGCTTCGCACGACCGCTGCGGTGCCGTCGCCGCCGCAAGCCAAAACCGCCCGAAGTTGCCCCGCTTTGTGTTTTGACGTTGATTTCTCCGCAAGCACATTCAGGTCGGTTATTATCTCGGCCGGATAGCCAGCACCGCAGAGGCGTTCGACGATGCGGTTTGTGTGATCGTGCGGCGTCCGGGCGCCCGCGTGAGGATTCATGCTTACCAAAATGTCTCGCGAAGTAGCGGGCGGAGCGATCGCGAAGCGACGAGCAGGAAACGTCTCAGCTTGAGATAAGTGGCACATGACCCTTGAGCGAACCTTAGCAACGCAAATGGCCCACTGACGCCGCTCTTTGCGCTAAGTCTTTTCTAAGTCACCGTTTGTGGCGCAGGTAGCGATTGATAATTCTCATTATGATGCGCCGCAGGATTTTCTAAATGCAAGTGTGAGTTACCACCGTGATCGTCGCGATTCGCCTCATTTTCGCCAGAAGTTGTGCCGAACTGCACAGCGGCCCAACTCAGGATAAATGGTGCGCTGCACGCAGAAAATAAGGCACTGAGGCGTAGTTTGTCTCACACTAAACGGTTACATCGTAACCAGATACGCCCAGAATCGAGGAACGGTGGAAGTCGAGATAATCTGCCGTGGCACGCGCGCTGCGTTGACTATGGGTGCCGGTGAAGATCACTTAGCAGCGCGATCGCGCCGGATTTTAGCTTGCTGGCCCGCGGGGCCTCGAATGCGAAGTGGCGTGACGGTTGCCTTGCCCCTGACCGTTATGTCGAGTCAATTTTGTGATTGGCTCATTCGAGGCCCGCTTTTTTGCGCGGTGGCGAAAATCACCGGGCTGCTGGGAACTTAGACCAAGTTCTTTCTTACGGCCCAAACGGCCGCCTGGGTTCGGTCCGAAACGCCGATTTTGCGCAGAATATGCTGGACGTGTTCTTTCACGGTTTCGTAGCTAATCCCAAGTGACTGTGCGATTTCTTTGTTCGTCAGACCAAAAGCCAATTGCTTCAGCACTTCGCTTTCCCGTTTAGTGAGCGGTACATCGCTATCGGATCCGTTGCGGGGCGCTGCCAGGGCGCCGGTTACCCGTCGCAGTTCGTCGCGAGACCAAATCGTCTCGCCGGCGGCCGCGGTGCGAATTGCCTGAATAATCTCGTCGCGCGAAGAACTCTTCACCAGGTAGCCGGCCGCTCCCAACGCGACTGCTCGGGCTATGTACGTGGGATTGTCAAACGAGCTGAACATTACCACGGGAATGTTTGGCAGATCCAACTTGATCCTGGCAAGGCAATTTAAGCCGTCACCTTCCGGCATCCGCACGTCCAGCAGCACAAGATCCGGCCTGTGTTTGTTCGCTAACTTAAAGGCGGCATTTCCATCCGATGCCTCCGCCACAATTTTGATGTCCGTTCCGTTAAGGAGCGTTTTTAGCCCCGAGCGGACCACTTCATGATCATCTGCAATTACTATGTCTATAGTCACTAGTGACTCGATTCGAGACGGGCCAACGCAAGTAAATCGGCGAGGGTCAAAGCACTTGGACCGGTTCACACTGGGTCGTAACACCTAGTTGCCTAATCAACGTTCGAAAGCACGAGCCGCAAGCCGTGGCGATGCGGATGCAAATCGGGCGGTGGGGTGAGGACTCGCTGAGAACGCCGCGCTGCGCGCGGGCAGAAAAGCGAGGGCTGTTCCGGGTAACTAAGGAGTGCCTAACTACAATAATCGTAGAATCTTACGGCGGCAAATCAACGGGGATGAACCATGTCCCTCGGTTGGGTTATTCCCTACTATTTTTTCGAGGGACAACCCGCACGCCAAATGGTTGAATCGGTAAAAACCCCTGGTTTTTATGTTCTCTTTACGAACCGTTGGGATCGCCTGCTTCCTAACTTCGACCGTTCACAGATCGAGGTGCGATGACGGCGAGGCTATGGCTAGTTAACGGCGCTCCCCAACTCTAACTCTAAAGAGGCGCGCCCGCCTAAATGCTAGCAGCCTGTGTGTTCGAATCGGTTCGAAAAAACTCGGCAAATGAAGCTTCCGGATTCGGCTCAATTGCACCGCGAGTTTAGTTTTCGCACTCAGCTTTACTTCTGTGGGCTGATGCCACATACTCACACCCCGCTTATTGCTTCATGAGTGCCGATTCACACGTTGCACGAGGATCTACGCCAGATGCCCCTGCTCTCGATGAACGAGGTTACGACCTTTCGCTGGTCGTTCGAAGAGGACGTCGAAAACTATCTGGAAGCCGGCTACAGCGCGATTGGTCTCTGGCGAAATAAGGTGTGCGATGGAGATGAAAATCGCGCGATTGATCTTTTGGCAGGAAGCGGGCTCGGAGTGACGCATCTTTCCTGGGCCGGCGGTTTCACGGGCAGCGATGGTCGGACGTTCGCGGAAAGTGTTGATGATGTAAACGACGCGCTACGGTTGGCCGCGGCCACCATGGCCAGATGTCTCGTGGTATACCCGGGTGGCCGCAACAACCACACGTTTCGACATGCAGGTCGCTTGCTTCGTGCGGCTCTGGACCAAATTTTGCCACTCGCAGAGGACGTCGAAGTCCCCATCGCGCTCGAGCCGATGTACGCGTCCTGTGCAAAGGATTGGACGTTCCTGACGGACCTGGACTCGATTTTGAGTCTAATTCGTGAATACGATAGTCCTTACTTGAAGGTCGCGTACGATACATACCACTTTCCGGTCCATGGTCGACACCGCGACGTGTTAGGTCGCCTGGCGTCGCACATTGGGATCGTGCATCTGGGCGATAGAACTTGTGTTCCGACGATCGAGCAAGAACGCTGTCCGCTGGGCCATGGTCGGATTCCGCTTGGGGACATTATTGGTACGCTCATCGAGGCCGGTTACTCTGGCGCATTTGATGTGAAGCTTTGTGGTTCAGAGATCGAAACGATCAACTATTGGACCCTGCTCGAACAATCTCAACGCGCGTTCGGCGAACTCGCGCCCCTTGCCGCGCAGCGCACTCTTGCATGACGGTTTCCAAAAGCCTTCGAGTTAACGCTCAGATCTCCATCCCGCGCAGCGAGATTCGTTTCACATTTGTCCGCAGCTCTGGCCCGGGCGGGCAAAACGTTAATAAAGTAGCTTCGAAGGCCGTGCTACGCTGGTTGCCCAGCGAGAGCGGGGCGATCTCAGATGCCGTGCGGGACCGTGTGCTCATTCGGGCAGGAAGGCAGATTAACGACCGCGGTGAATTGGTTTTGACCAGTCAGCGTTTTCGGGATCAGGGAAAAAACGTCGATGATTGTCTCGAAAAGTTGAGGCTTCTCATAGCCGAGGCGGCGACTGTTCCTAAGAAGCGCAAACGAACGCGAGTTCCAAAATCGACGCGTGAAGCGCGAATGAAGCAAAAGCGGGTGACCGGCGAGAAAAAGCGCTTGCGTCGCAGTAGGCCAGCCGACGACTAAGTTCAACGAGGTGCGCGCGGCCCGCTAGCAACCGGCACGTTACTTGCTCGCCGCATTAAGAATTCATGAATTCGTTCTTATCGGAATAGACTGGCAATCTTCGACTGACGCGATATATTGAACCTGGCTTTTTCAGCAGGCGTTGTTTCATACAGCTCTTATCATGGCCTGCTAAACGTCTTTCGATTCGCATTTGGTAGCAGCCGCGCGATCGATTTGAAGAAGCGACTGATCGCCCTATTCAATTTATCAACGTCGACGCGGTTGCGTGACCGTGACTAGCGCGCACAAACGGAGGATATGCCATGTCCACAATTCGGGATTCCGGGGCGTCTACGGCGTGCATGGAGCATCAAGTCTTCGAGCACATTAAACAAGCTCTGCTGGTGACTTTGAATTGGCAGGCGCCATCGGTCAGCATGCCACGCAAGCTCTCCAGCGTGCAGTTCACGATCAAATCGTTTCAACGGCATTTCGAGCGGGTACTCACGATCGAGGAGGACGGCGGATACATGGCCGACGCCATGGAGTCGAAGCCGTACTTTCAAGATCGAGTGGAACAGTTAGCCCAAGAGCACATTCGCTTCCGCGATCGACTGAGAAAACTTGTTCCTGAACTCAACGATACTACCGAATGGGAAGAGAATCGCTTCGAGGAGATCTGCGAGGAGCTTCGAGAATTGATTGCCGCCGTAGATCGCCACAATGAACGCGAAATCGAACTGCTTCAAGAAAGTGCGCTGGTCGACGAAGGCGGCGAAGGTTAGCGCCCCGCAGCGCGAATAGCCCCGGTTGTTTCTTTGTGCTCGCTTTGCCAGCATCGAGTGAGTGCGAGCCGTGCCGGCGTTTGATTGACCACCGGATGTACAATTTTTGCAATCCGGGCGACCCAACGTGCACTGCTAGCAGTGTACGCACTGAGGGGAGCTTTTAGCAGAAACGCCCGAATAATCGGTTCTTTTGCGATTCTTCCGCTTTTGGTCGCACCTTGGCACGTAGCGTGCGTAGAACTGATGCGTCCTCAAGCAACGAGGGCTAGAACAGGGTGGAACCAGTTCAGTTCTTTTCATTGCCAACAAATGGAGTGTTTTATGTTGGTTCTAACACGGAAGTATCAGGAAAAAATCCGCATCGGCGAAAACATCACCATTACGGTCCTGCGGATGAAAGGCAAAGCGGTGCGGTTGGGAATTGAAGCGCCCGCCAATGTTCCGGTAGTTCGCGGTGAACTTTCATTCGAAGGAACGTTGAGCGACGACGGCCAGCAGCTCAGCATCGAGCTCGATTCCGATTCGATGGAATCTTCCGATGCCGAGATGAATCGCAGCGGCCGACTAATTGCGGGTATCGCCGGAATGTCGACGGAGTGGTCGACCGATTCGCACCCTGCTGCAACGAAAAGCGATGCCAAGCAAGATTCGGTGAAGGTCGGCTTCGGCCGGATGCCGCGCGAGAAAGTCTCGAGGCTGCTGCCAAAGCTTGCTAGTGGCACCGCGCCATTGCGTGCGATGATGGACCAGCGCGGTTAGACCTAAGTGACGTTCATAGCGCCCGCTATTGAAGACGCAACAGCATCTCGACGCTACTTCGTCAACGTCGTTGCCGGCGGTTCGACCGCGGCGCGAGCGGCGACTTGCGGATCGTAGCCCGAGGGGAATTTTTCCAGTTCGCTGATCTGCTCAAAGAGCACGCGGCGCACTTCCAGGATGCTTTGCGGGTGGCGATGCACGTTCATGTGATCGGCAGGAACAATGATTTGCGACTCGAGCTGCGGCGTGTTGTCTAAGCGAGCGCTGGAAAGGGCAACCACGCCGTCGCCATCGCCGACAATGTACTTACGCCATCCCGGATTCGGATCATGACCGACGACGTTGTGATACGACACCCATGGACCCGGCGGCGCATTAAGCAGTGTCGGTAGCACCGGTGACTCTGGTGATAAGGAATCAATACTCGTCTTAACGTCGATGGGAGCATTCGGCAAAAAGAAGTTTCGGTTCTGCGCCAAAATCGCGTCTTGCCGCTCCATCATTTTGTGTGGAAGAGCAATTAACTTGTCGCCGGCCCAGCGTGTGATGTCGTTGGCGAACGGACTTCCTCGGTGCGGTGTTCCCAACGTAACGACGCGGCGAATCGAGGGATTCGGCCGGAAGTAAAATGTTGTGGCGAGCGCCCGCACAGTGTCCGGATCGGCTTTGAGCTCGGCGAACGGGTGGTCGCTCATCGTGTGCCAGAAGGCGTCGGCACTTTCCACGGTTTGCAGCTTTGCAATTAAACCGCCCATGCTGTGGCCGACGAGCACCATTTCGTCGAGCGCCGGGGCTTGCCGCATCGGGTCAACCTGGCGTCGCATTTTCGCAAGGTCTTCGCGCATTTGGGTCGCGCTGATCCAAAATGGCTGGCCGGTCGGGTAAAAGTAAAACCAGAATTGGTAACGCTCGCGCACCAGCGGGTCGCTGCGTAAGTCGTTGTACATTTCCATCCAAGTGATCGGGCTCGACCACAGCCCGTGGACCATCACCACCGGCATTTTCTTCGGGTCGTACGGCTCCAGCATGTAGAGCCCCTGCAGGTTTTTCTCGCCGCCGGGATGTAGCAAGCCGGCCGTCGCGATATCGTGGTCGCGGAATTGCGGTTGATTGAGAAAGTACGCGAGCGGCGTGCTGAGATCAGCTTCTAACGGCACGCCACGATTTGCGACATCGATCGACTGCCGATCGAGCGGGTCGTAGAGTTCCAGCACGAACCGGGGTGCGGATGGATCAGTATTCGAAGGCGCCATCGGGGGCGCTTGCGAATCCGCGGAGTAACTCGGATCTCCCCGCCGCGGGCGATTGGGACGTTCAACGCGCAGAAATGCGGTGATCGGGAAACAAACATTCGGCGGGTAGAATTCTTCGGCGGGGTCTTGCGTCTTATGCGTCTTTCGCACCGCAATTAATGGCACGCCCAGTCCGTACGTGTGATAGTGGTTTTGCAAGCCCTGGATTTGGTAATCGTTCACGAACTCCAGCCGATCAATGTCCTCTTCATGCCAGCCGTTGCTGTACATGGTCACTTGGAACGAGCAAGTATTGTTTGCGGTTGTAATAGTGCGCGACATACCCGGTCGAATTTCGCCCTCGCTGCGGACGTGGCGCAGCATGCCTTCGAGCGATTGGTTGTAGAGATCCGACGCGCCGCGGAACTGCGGGTCGTACGGGTTGATGGCCAAACCGACGGCGCCGTCGGTGCTTTTGACCTCCGATTCGAACAGATAGCGGTACGCGTGAATCAGTGCCGTACCGTAGAACTGTAGGGCACGCTGGCGGTGGAGTTTTTCCGCCTGGGTGGCCGTGATATATGCAATCTCGGCCATCGCATATTCATGCTCGCGATCCGGTTCGCGGCGCTGAATATCCTCGAGCCGCGCAAGCAAGGCGGCGCGGTCGCCTTTCAATTCGTCTTCGAGATCGTAGCGCCGCAACAGCTGAATCGTGCGGTCGGTCGGCTTCGGCCCACTACGCGAAACTAGGCCTAAAGTCCCGGCCAATGGGTTGTGCGGCGTGTCGCGTACTTTCACCCATTCGGAGCTACTGGCGCAACCGAGCGACGCTCCCAAAATGAGCGCAAGCACCGTTGCCAGATGTGCAACGTTATGCCGCGGCAGAATTGAGCTGGGCGCGCGCATAAGTGTGAGGAGGCCGCACGCAATGCGCACGAGAAAAGTCGCGCGTCGAGGTGCCTCGGAGAAAAGTCCTAGTTAGACGTGGGCGCGAAGAATAGAAAAAGCCTGGCTTTAGATCAACCGGTGCGGATTGCTAGCTGGGCCAGCACAGCTCGAGCAGTTAGCATCGCGCAATGAAAAAAGTCAGACCGCCGCGCTGCAATTCCGGCTGCGAATCTGGCGGTCTGACGTGGGCGGAGCTCGAAAAATAAGATTCCAGCGGCCAACAGCAAGCTTACGATACGCAGTGCCGGCTAACCGGGTCCGTCGAAAGCGTCTGAAGTATTGCGACATTGGCGGGCGTACTATTTTCAAATGCCGCAGGTTGCGTCTCCGTGTGTTCCGGTTCGCGAAACTCTTTGGCCGCATGCTCCAACTCTCCTCGAAGGATTCGGACGTCGCGTGGGGCGTCCAGAGCAAGCGTAACGCGGTTCCCGGCGATCCGACGGATCTCCAGGACAATGTTCTCTCCAACGTGAATCCGTTCACCAACTTTTCGACTCAGCACCAACATCTGAAGCTCCTTGTCTATCTCGATCGCGTTTAAGCTGCGGCGGCCGCCCCACCGAGCATGCGGTCGCGGGTTGCGACTGCACGAAGAAATAGCAAGGGTCGTGCCGTTTATGTCGTGCTGGACATTTATTTGGGGCGGCGGCGAGAAATCGTCGAATTCAGCGGAAAAAGCAGCGTCTCGTCGAAGTAAGATCGTTTGCTTACGTTGGCAATGGACCTTAAATTGGCCGTGCATGCATCTCGAAACGAGACTTAAGTCTTGGAATGAGACAAAAGTCAGAAGCGTTTTACTGGGGCGAGTTGAATCGCGGTTGAGGAAGAGGGCTCACATCGCTGGACTTGGCATAGGCAGTATTTAGAGGCAGGTTGTTGCCGGGAACTACCGGAAGCACATTCGCGGTGCCGGCGGCCGTCGCCGAGGCGGCCGTCACCATCGCGTCTTGGTGGCGTGCTACGACTGCTGCGTTGGAAGTCGGCGGAGCCGCCGTCGCGGCGGGGACGGCCGCGGTAGACTGTACGGGTGCGGCACTGGCGGCGACCGACGCAGGAGACGCTGTGGTTTGTGTAGAAGACTTCGCACCGGCAGGAACTGCATCCTTTTGTGTTGATGCGAGCGCGGCCGGCACCGCTGCCGGAGGCATTTGTTTGACGAAACTGCTGGGTGGTGTAAATAACGTTTCCCTCGACAGGCCGGCAACTGAATTTCGTTTTGATCTCGAACCGTCCGCCACGTCTTTCGGCGCCGGCCCGCCCGCGAACTCCGTCCCTTCGTAGATTGTGCCTCGCTGGAACGGTCCCGCACCGAATATCCAAACGTCGTTCGCGGAGCTTTCCTGACAAATCAGGCCCGATTGCCAAACCGGCGTCCCAGTCGCCCGGTGATAGGCAAACACGGCAATTTTGGCGACGCCCCGCTGATCCTTGCGCTTCGCAATGGGAATTTCCGGAATGGCGGCGGGCACAGGCTGAACGAGCGGAATTTGGGGCACGTTTGTCGCCGGAATACCGAACAGCAAATCATTACGATCGGTGCCGATCGCCCCCGCCCGCGCCTCCACCACGAAGTCGGCATCATCACGCTTGTCGCGAAGCTCACATCCGCTGGCCAGCAGTTGTTGTCGCAGCGTGCTGATGTAGTAGTTCTTATCTACCGTGTCGGTGAGCTTGGTGTCGTCCAAAAAGACGGTTTGGCCCGTTAGCGCTTTAAAATTCATCGATTGCACCGCACGATCGATAGCATCCGACACGAGAAGTTGCTCGGTTGCCGTGCGGGTCGTATCCGACGAGCGCGTTGTCCCGCATCCGGACAACAAAGTCACGGCCCCGACGACGACCGCTGCTGCCGAAAATATCGCAAGGCGGAAGGACATAAGCGCGTGGTTTTAACACCGGGGCCAATCAGGGAACGCATGGGTCAATGCGTCGCGGTAGAGAATGGAAGAAGTGGCCCGGATTATAGCGGCCCGTCCAGGCTTCCCAAGAGCAACGAGGCGAATTGGGAAGGCCCGGAGACTGAGCTTACACGTCGCGCCGTCGATAGCTTCTCAGCTCACAGCACAGAAGTTTATTCATGTGCGTGCAGGCCCAAAGGGCCGGAAGTTAATAGCCAGGGGTGTAAGCCCCTGGGCCCATGGATATTCAATCGGCGAAGCCCCATCGGGGCGGCAGTGCGCACTGTCGCCCCGATTGGGCTCTATGCCCAGTTCCAATCTCTAAACCAGGGGTTTACACCCCTGGCTATTAACTGTCGCCGCATTGCGGCTCGACCTATGCTGGCAGATGAATAAGTCTCGCAGCCCAGGGCAGCAATCTCTAAAGCACCAGTGGCAGCACAACTCAAATCGATCACGCCAGCAGTGCTACTAGCTATTCGCTGCTCCAACGCACCGCGCCGACCTACTTCACACTTGGTGCGAAGGCGTTGCTGCGATTGGTCGCCTGTTTTTGGGACGGATCGCCCTGAGGCATATCATCCGCGTAAAAGCGCGTCGTCTGCTCGGCCGCCAATTTGATTTCCAAGTCACGGCACAGAACCTCGGCCCGGAACACATGCGTGCCAGGCTGTGTGGCGTGAGCGCGGACTCGAAGCACAACTTCCCGACCCGGTGCTAATTCCTCAATTGTGTGAAATGTGACTCTGCCGTCGGCTATGGTGGACATAGCTCCTTCGGCTTGTTCCGGCTCGATACCGTCTGAGAACAGCGCCACGGCATTTACGTCTTTGGCCGCACTGGCGCCACGGTTGTGGATATGAATTTCGTAGACTGCCTGAGCACCCACGGCGATCGGACCGCTCGGATCACTGACATCCAGTTTCAAATCTGCAATCGCGACAACGTTCGTTTCGGCAACTTTGTTATCCGTCAGATCACCGCCCGCGTTCGCCGCAGTCAAGCGAACCGTGTTCTTGCCCGGTGACTTGAGCACGCACTTGAGCTCCATGTAGTTGTCGTCGCCCGGACCGAGCGTGCCGATTTTCCAGCTCACTTCGCGCCGTCCAGCATCGTACGACTGCCCCTCGCTCGCGCTGGTGAACTCGGCGCCGTCTGGCAACGCCGCATGGACGGTCACGTCTTCCGCTGGCGCAGTGCCTGGATTGCGGACGCGGACAAAGTACGTGGCCATCGTGCCCGCGTACTTAGTGGCGGGGCCACGCCAATCTACTTCGAGTTCCGGCTTGCGGCAGAACACCTCTTTTGAAGCGTCCGAATTGAGCCCACCTTCAGCGCTAGCGACTGCCTTTACAACCATCTTGCCAGCTTCGCGCGGCGTAAGTTCAACTTCGAGCGTTTGGCTCGCACCGGCGGCCAGATCCCCAAGGCCGTGTGTCGTTGCTCCCTCTTGGCTTCCGCCAGGTGGTAGCAGACCAATTTTCACATTCTCAGCAACGCCTGTGCCGGGGTTGCTGATCGTCAATTTGAAAACTTGCGGCTTCTCGTACAAGACTTCGTTCGGACCTGAGATTTCTAGATTCAGCTTCGCTTCTTGCACTTCCACGACCGCCCGCGAACCAACGGCAGCCAGAGTCCACGAAACGCCGAGCTCGAGCGGTCGGCTTTCGCGAGGAATCAAATGCACTTCCAACGTCTCGCCGGCGTGATGCTCCAATCGCGGGATGTGCCACTGCAGTTGTCCCGCCGATTGTGAATCTTGCGCCGGTTGCACCGAGCCTTGGGTGGCCGTTGTGTTGACCACTTCGGCGCCGCTCGGAATCCGCACCGTGGCAACGATTCCCTCGGCCGGGATATCGCTCTGGTTTTGCAGTCGCACTTTGTAAACCGACTCGCGGCCGACCAGGATTTGTTTTGGACCGCGAATGTCTGCGCTTAAAACCGGCGTTTCGTTCGAGGCGAGCACACTCGGATCGCCGCCGCTCGCCACTTGAAGGGCTTCTCCGAACGCTTCTTTACCGCGCGTCTTTTCGGCAGCGGAGATCGGAGCGCTCGCAAACGGCAAATGGACCGAGCTGCTAGCCCCGTATGCCGACCGCGAGCGGTGCGTGTCTCCAAAGGCATCTGCGGCGCTGTGAGCCGATTCAACAGTGCCATCAGATTTTTGTGTCGTCTGGTCATGCACTGACGTCGTGCTGAATCCTGGTACGGCGACCTTTGTCGCGGACGGGGAGGACGATGGGCCGGCGGTGTCGGAAACAACCGCGTCGTCATCGCCGGCATGGCTAGCCATGGACCGGGAATCTTCTGATTTGGGCGATGTTGTTGGGAATGTGCCAGATAGCTCGCGGCGAAATTCGTCGGGTGTGATGTGGGGAGCGGTACGGCGTCCCGGTGAACTTCGGGTGGGCGCGGCGATTGTATTGTCGCCCAGCGATGAATCGGAAGGGGGAGCAAGCTCGCGCGAAGCCGTGTGAGGCGTTGAAGATTTCATTGTCGGGCTTGGACGGCCTTGCGTCGAACGCGAATTCGCAGACGACGAGCCGTTCGACCGCGCGGCCGATCCGTTGTTAGACGTTTGACCGCCGGTCCGCGGAAATGGCGTTCCGCCCATGCCGGGTAGATCAGAATCTTGCATTGATGCGGGATCCGGCGGCGTCGAATCCATGTCGCCGCGTTGCATTCCCTGCTGTGAGGTGTTTGGTCGCGAATTCATCGGCCGCTGCTGTTGCATCGGGCGAGAGTTCATCTGCTGCTGTTGCTGCTGAGGTTGTTGCTGCGGTTTGTTGTATCCCCAACCAAACCAGTTGGGCAAAAAGGAATGGCTCGGCTCGCTGTCGTCGACGAGCTGGACAGGCGCCGGTGCAACGACGTATCGCCCTCGATTGGTCGCTGGGTCGATTCCGTCACGTGACCAACCCGGACGAAGTTGCGATACAGGCGCGCCCGTCGTTCCGGGGTCGTTGTAACCCTGAGCTGCGGCCGCGGCGGTCAAGAGGCTGCTGAGAATCAGACCGCTCGTAAACGGGAGACGCGTCATCGTCGCATCCTTGCAAACAGAAGAGTGGTCGCGGTGGCTTCGCGATTAAGCGCAATCGCCGCCGCGGCATTGAACAGTTTGTCCCCCTGTCGGTCGTGTATCGACGCGGCTTGACGCGAGAGTTTACCGGATCCGATGAGAATTCCGGATAATTAAATTGAGTAATTTGAGTTGACTTGGAGGTTCTGGTATCGCCCGATATTTACTTTAACAGCTTGGAGACTCCGCATTCTGAACCACTTCGAATCCCAGCTCGCGAATCATCTGGTAGTCGGCCTCTGGCGCTTGGCCGCGCGTCGTGAGATAGTCCCCAACGAAGATTGAATTTGCGGCATACAACGCTAGCGGTTGCAAGCTGCCAAGGTGTAGTTCGCGTCCGCCGGCGATCCGGATTTCGCGGTCCGGGTTCACGAGCCGGAACATCGCTAGCACTTTTAGGCAGTATCGCGGGTTCAAATCGCTTTGCCCGGCCAAAGGCGTGCCGTCGATCGGGTTGAGAAAATTCACCGGGATGGACTGCACACCTAAATCACGAAGTGTGCAGGCCATGTCGACAACGTCTTCGCGTCGCTCGCCCATACCAATGATTCCGCCGGAGCACATTTCCATGCCGGAGTCGCGCACGGCTCGCAGCGTCGAGAGGCGGTCCTCGAACGTGTGCGTGGAGCAAATCTGTGAATAGTAGCTTTCGCTTGTGTTAAGGTTATGGTTCACGCGGTCGACACCACAATCCTTAAGCTCTTGTGCCTGTTCCGGCGTGAGCAGCCCGAGGCACGCGCAAATCTTGAGGTTATATCGCTCTTTAATCTCGGGAACGATCGTTGTGACGGCCCGCATTTCCCGTTCGTTCGGACCCCGCGCGGAGATGACGATGCAGTAAGTTCGTGCCTTTCGCTCTGCGGCAAGGCGAGCCCCTTCCAGCAATTTGTCGCGGCTTAACAGGTTGTATCGCGGAATTTCCGCGTCGGACACTTTCGACTGCGAGCAGTACGAACAATCTTCAGGGCAAAGTCCGCTTTTGGCGTTCATCAAGAAGTACAGCTGGACTTGCTTGCCAAACCACTGGCGGCGAACGCGGTAAACGGCGGACATTAAATCGAGCAGCTCATCATCCGGGCACTCCAACATGGCCAAGGCCTGCTCGGTGGAAATCGCATCGCCCGCCAAAACGTCGTTCGCCAGCTCCTGCCAAGTGCTGGAAAGTTGCTTAGCATCAGCCTGTTGTGAAAAAGTCGTTTGTGTCACATCCGCTCCGGTCACCAATTGACTGCTGAAAAACGCCTACTTTGTCGTACTAATGCCAGGAATTATGCAGCTCGCGAAGAGATTTCGGAGACTCATCCGCCCAGAATGCACGCTCAAGCGAGCTTGGCATAGTGTAGCAGCCGAGCGAAGATAGTTGTATGTCTCGCTATCACTTAGTTCGCGTCGGCGCCATGGGCCAAATTGGTCGGTTCGCGGCCGTGGATGCCGTTCGCTACCCGCGCCGCAGCCGCGTAATCTTGCGGACGAAGCGGGGTCTGGAAGTTGGCGAAGTGCTCGCCGCGCCGGACGACAATGATGATGGTCACACATTTGGCGATGGTGAGTTGTTACGTGGCGTTACGGTGCAGGACGAGCTTCTTGAGGCTCGACTCGAAAAAAATCGCCAAGAGGCGTACGCGGCATGCAGCGAGATGCTCGCCGAGAGCGGACTGGATGCGGTGTTGGTCGACGTGGAGCATTTGTTCGATGGCCAGGGATTGTTCTTCTATTTTCTCGGCGAGGTAAGTCCGGAGCTCGAAGCGTATACTGTGCAGCTTGCCGAGGCCTACGAGGCCAAGGTTCAATTCCGCAAATTCACCGAAACGCTGATCGAAGGCTGCGGTCCCGGGTGCGGAACTGAAGAAGCCAAGGGTCAGGGCGGCTGCGACTCGTGCACGTCCTGTGCAGTGGTTTCCGCGTGCGGATCGAAGAAGGCGTCGTCGGGGGTTTAATCGAGGCGCTGCCACTTAGTTATTCCAACGAGGCCAGGAACTCGGTCATCTCTGCCGCGGCGTGGCCGTCGCCCTGCTCCGTGGCGGAGGTGATCCCATGACGCAAAACGGATCGCGCTTCTTCATTTCGACCTAATCGAACAAGCTGCTGCCCCGACATGAAAAAAGCGGGAACGTACGGCGGATTGTCGGCGGCCAGCTCGGCGAACTTTTGCAGGCTTGCGTCGTGGTTGCCTTCTTTATCCAACTCCATCGCCAGGCTGTATCGTAGAAAAACGTCCGCCGGATCGTCGGCAAGCATCGCTTCGATTTTTTCGCGGCGAGACATGGCACCCAATCGGAATCGTTCGAATGCGGTTCGGTAAATTGAGGGGTTAGAAGCCTGTGATTTTGAATACGGATCCGCTCGAATCAGCCTTATCTGCCTCGTCCACTGCCGTCACAAATAGGGTGGCCTCGGAAGCAAACGCGAGTGCAGTTGCGAGTGGAAACGAGGCTATCTTCTTGGCCTTGCATCGCGGTTTGCCGGTTTCGCTTGCGTCATCCAGCCGATAAATGCCGGATCGTGATTCCGACTCGTTACCGGCCGCGAAGAGATCACCGGTCACCGGGTTGTAAGCCAATCCAGAGACTGTTTTAAGGTCGACCGGAACTTTCAATCGAATGCGTCCGTCGATCGGGTCCAGAAAACACAATGCGAGATGGTCTTCTCCATTCTGAGTTAGCGTTGCCGCGAGAATTACATAACCTGTGTTTGAGACAGCCACGGCGGCGATCGAATGTATGTCTCCGTCGTCGCCCGTGAGCGGAAACGTGGCAATGTCACTTAAAGTGTTCGCTCGCAGCGGGATTTTCCACAAGCTGCCTTTGGCCTTATCGTTAGAGCCGGCCAGCAATAGCATGTCGGCAACACGATCGTTCGCACGAGTACGAGCGATGCTATGAAATACGTGGTTTGCGTCGGCATCGCGCTCGCTGTTTCCGGCACTCGAATCTTCCAGGTTTTGCTTTTGATCGTCGAAGCCGATTGCGCCGCTCGAATCCGGCAGTTCGTAGAGTCTCAAGAACGGGCCTTGACCGCCCCCACCGGCAACCACTAAGCGCGAGTGGTCCACAAAAAAAAGAGATGTGATTCCCAGCACATCCGATTGCGGTTTCGATGCGGCACGCTGGGGAAATCCCGTGATCGCCTCCACGCTGGTATCTGGATGATCTGCAGCAAGACGTATTACCCGTCCCGCACCACTTTCAGCGATAAATAGCTCGTTGTGCGAGCCAGAGTCTGGCTGCACCGCAATCCCATAGGGCCCCTTCAATCCGGAGGCTAGCTTAGTAACCATTGAGTCCGGGGTTTTGACCGGTGACGCGGCGATCGCAGTGACCGCTCCGACTGCAATCGAAAGCGCTAAGGCGCTGACCACTTTAACTGGCGACTGCATGGGCTCGCTCGTATGCCGAGATCTTATCTTCGTGCTGAAGCGTCAAGCCGATGTCATCCAGGCCGTGCAACAGGCACTGTCGACGGAAGGGCTCGACTTCAAACTTAAGCGTGAGACCGTACTCATCGGAGAGCGTTTGAGTTTCCAAATCGGCCGTAAGTTTGTAAGGCGAATGCTTGGCCGCACGCTGAAACAATTCGTCGACTTCTTCTTCCTTCAAAACAATCGGCAGCATGCCATTTTTGAAGCAGTTGTTGTAGAAGATGTCGGCGAAACTGGGCGCCACGATGACACGGAAGCCCCAATCTTCGAGTGCCCACGGCGCATGCTCGCGACTCGAGCCGCAGCCAAAGTTTCGGCGGGCGAGCAGAACGCTCGCGCCTTTGGCTTGAGGCTGATTCAGCTCGAAGCTTGGGATGGTTTTGCCATTCGCATCGCGAGCCCAGTCCCAGAACAGGAATTCGCCGAAGCCGCTCCGCTCAATGCGCTTCAGGAATTGTTTTGGGATGATCTGATCGGTGTCGACGTTCGCCCGATCCATCGCTACGACGCTGCCCGTATGTTTGGTAAATGACTTCATTTTAGCTTTTTAGTCTCTCGCAAAGGCGCTAAGGCGCAAAGAACAGACGGCCAGCAATTCTTATTCTTCCAGGCCGTTGACGATGCGTTTTATTCCATCCGTTCTCGTAACTTCAACACTACACTAACCAGAGTTTTGGAGCATTTCTTTGCGCCTTAGCGCCTTTGCGAGAGATTCTTTTATTTCCAATCGCGTACGTCGACAAAATGACCAGCACATGCGGCCGCAGCGGCCATCGCGGGCGAAACCAGATGGGTGCGGCCACCACGGCCCTGACGACCCTCGAAATTTCGATTCGATGTTGAGGCACAGCGTTCGCCGGGCTCTAGCTTATCGGGGTTCATGGCGAGGCACATGCTGCAGCCGGCTTCGCGCCATTCGAATCCGGCGTCTTTGAATACGCGGTCGAGACCTTCTTTTTCCGCTTGCTGCTTAACCAAGCCGCTGCCCGGCACCACCATCGCATTCACGTGGCCGGCAACCTTTCGGCCGCCAATTACTGCCGCGGCAGCGCGCAAATCTTCGATCCGGGCGTTTGTGCACGAGCCGATGAACACGCGGTCGAGCTTCAGATCGCAAATCGCTTCGCCGCCGGCGAGGCCCATGTAATCGAGCGCACTCGCCGCTGCTTTCTGCTCGTTTACGTCGTCGAATTCTGCTGGCTTGGGAATGCGGCCGTTGACGGCCGCGACTTGGCCGGGGTTCGTTCCCCAGGAAACCTGCGGCGCAACCTTTGCGCCGTCGAATACGAGCGACTTGTCGTATTTCGCGCCCGGGTCGGTCGGCAACTTACGCCAACGTGCCACGGCTTCGTCGAACTTCGCGCCCTGCGGGGCGTGAGGTCGGCCGCGGAGATAGTCATACGTTGTATCATCGGGCGCGATGAGACCGGCCCGAGCGCCGCCTTCGATCGACATGTTGCAAACCGTCATGCGATTTTCCATCGAGAACGACCGCACGACCTCGCCGGTGTACTCGACACAATAACCGACGCCGCCGCTGGTGCTGATTTGGCCGATCAAGTACAGGATTACGTCCTTCGCAGTGACGCCGGGGCCGAGTTTTCCGTCGATCCGCAGCTCCAGCGTTTTGGGCTTTGACTGCAGGAGCGTCTGCGTGGCGAGTACGTGCTCGACTTCGCTTGTACCGATGCCGAACGCCAGCGCACCGAATGCTCCGTGCGTGGAAGTGTGACTATCGCCGCAAACGATTGTCATGCCCGGCTGCGTATAACCCTGCTCGGGGCCGATGACGTGCACGATTCCTTGCCGCGGGTCGTGGATGTCGTACAGCGTGATTCCAAAATCGTGGCAGTTGTTGCGCAGCGTGTCGATTTGCTGCTTCGAGATTGCGTCGACGATCGGCAGGCTGCGGTCGGTCGTCGGCACGTTGTGGTCGACGGTGGAGAGCGTTCGTTCGGGCCGTCGCACGGTGCGGCCGGTAAGCCGCAAACTTTCAAAAGCCTGGGGGCTGGTTACCTCGTGAACCAAGTGCAGATCGATGTACAGGATCGTCTGCCGACCGGGTTCGTCGTAGACGACGTGGTTGTCCCAAATTTTTTCGAACAGGGTACGGGGTTTCGCGGTCATGAATGTCTTCCGGATGAGTAATTCATTATTTTAGCTTTTGGGAAGTGGTGGGGAAGGCGGAAGAGGGAGGCGTAAGGCTTAAGTAGTAAGTCGTAAGTAAGGGGGGCAGGAGGCAAGGGGAATATTGGAATTTGGATGTTTGACACGTCGTTGGCGTAAGTGGTTCAGCGGTCGTGGGATAGGCGTTATCGGAGGTTGATTGCATCGTGAAACTCATTTTTTAGGACAAAATTACCATTCGATATCGAACCAAATGTGCAAAATCGTCGAGGAAGTCGCAAGTTCGCGGCCGCCGGTGCATTGAATTTTGGGTAAATGCAATGTCATTTTGAGTCCAATCAGCGACTAATTGAGACCAATATTCCACCGCTTCAGGGATGCGATGGCCTCACGATCCCATGTGCGCAGCAAAATGACCGCCGAATCGCAGCTGGATGCCACACGGCAGCGTGGAGTGTGTTCATTTGTATACGATCGCTAAGATAACGTAGGCGCTGGCCAAAAACAAGATGCGATGATGACAAGAGTCGCTTTGACGGTGCGGGTTGACGCGCACCGGCAAGTTAGTGAGACGATATTTATTTATTTGATCGATTAGTCGCGTGAATTGCGAACCAAACGAGTGATCCCCACAGCACTATAAGACAAATCGCACCCCAACCGGGCAATCTAAGACGCGCCAGCGCACCAAGCGCCGCTAACGCCGCTGTCAGAATCGCAATTTCAAGATGCCATGTTAGACGTTTCTCTGGCGTCACGCGCGCCTCTCGATCAGTTCTTTGATCGTCCATAGGTGGTCCGCTCGCTGTTAAGCCATCAGTCGTGGAAGTTTCGCAGCCGCAAATACAGGACGACCGCAATTACTGCGGTCATCACCAAAGGACCTCGAATACTATGCCGCCATCGCTATCCAAGTGCCCACTTTAAAACGATGCCAAGCACCGTACCGATGCCGAAGCCACAACTGAGCGAGCAAAATCGTTTAGCATTCCGACGCCCGTTCAATTAGCTTTTTGATCGTCCAGGCCTGATCTGCGACACCACTGATCGACTCGATGCCACACGGAACGTCATATGCTGTGGCCAGTTTAGCTATGGCTAATGTCCCGATGGCATCCGGCCGGCGGCCCGAATGTCTTTTAGCAGTTGCGAAAGCTCCCGAACTTTATCCGGGTGTTCGCTCGCGACATCCTTCGACTCGGCCAGGTCACTTTCCAAATCGTACAGCTGGTCTTGCTTGGGAACGTCGGCGGGTCTGCGCTTGGCGCCGCTTTGGCCCGCTTCGAGGAACTTCCAGTTTCCCTGGCGAATGGCAATGCCATGGCCGGCTTCAACCAATTGGTCCCGGCCCTTGTCCGATTCACCCAAGAGGGCTGGTAAGACGTTGACACTATCTGGTCCCGCGTGGTTGGGAAGCTTTTGGAGCGTGAGTGCAGCCAGCGAAGCCAATAGATCCATTTGGCACACGAGCGCATTGGAAGTTTTGCCGGCGGGCACGTGCTTCGGCCAGCGTACGATGAACGGCTCCCGCGTGCCACCTTCCCACGCGCTGCCTTTGCCGCCGCGGAGTGGTCCGGCGGGCTTGTGATCGCCAACTTTTTCTACGGCCTCGTCGGCGTAGCCGTCGTCGAGAACGGGGCCGTTGTCGCTAGTGAGTAATGACAAGCGTGTTGTCCGCAAGGCCCAACTTATCGAGCGTGTTTAGAACTTCGCCTGCTGACCAATCGAATTCGGCGATCGCGTCGCCGCGGGGACCCATTGGCGTTTTGCCGCGGAAGCGTGGGTGCAGCACGCGCGGCACGTGGATGTCGTGCGTAGCGAAATAAAGGAAGAACGGCTTGTCGTGGTGTGCCTCGATGAACTCGACGGCTTGCTTGGTGAGCGTGTCGGCGATTGTCTCGTCATGCCAGCGGGCTGCGCGTCCGCCGCTCATAAACCCGATGCGGCTGATGCCGTTCACGATCGTGTTGTTGTGGCCGTGCGATGGCTTGAGCGTTAGCAGCTCAGGATGTTCGGCGCCCGTTGGCTCGTCGCCTACCTTCTTTTGATAATTGATTTCGATGGGATCGGACGGATCGAGTCCGACGACGCGATGGTCTTTCACGTAGACGCACGGCGTCCGGTCGCCGGTTGCAGGAATGATGAAACAGGAATCAAAGCCCAACTCCAGCGGGCCTGGCTTCAATTCACCATTCCAATCTGGAGTTCCTTTGCCGAGACCCAGGTGCCATTTGCCAACGATGCCCGTCGCGTAACCAGCATCGTGTAACATTGAGGCGAGCGTGACGCGGCCGGGCGGAATGATGAGCGACGCATCGCCGGGTAAGATGCCGGTGCCTTTCTGCCGCCACGGATACTCGCCCGTAAGCATGGCGAATCGCGAAGGCGTGCAAGTAGCCGCGGCCGAGTGAGCGTCCGTAAATCGCAAGCCTTCGCTCGCGAGTCGGTCGATGTTCGGCGTCTTTACCGCCGTGGCACCGTAGCAACCAAAGTCGCCATAGCCGATATCATCCCCGTTGATCAGCACGATGTTCGGCAAATCTGCCGCGGCTGCGCACGCCACCGTACCAGCGATTGACAGAACGACGGCGGCGAGCCGCAGAAAAGCACTTACCGACGAATGCAAAGCGGACATTTACTCGTGTTTGGTAAGTTCGCGGATGAGTTTAACTTCGCTTTCACTATACGGTTTGCCATCCGTGTGAAAAATATCATGGTGCCACGGCGACGGTTCGCCGATGATCGGCATCTGCCAGGTCGCCCAAGGATATTTGGTCTGTGATTTCCCGTCGACTAACCCCCAACTATAGGCCGCAACCTTTTCCTTCTTGAGCAGCGGCAGAATCGTTTCGAACGTACTGCCGTTGCCGCGAGCCATGTACTCCGTGCAAATTAGCGGACGCTCGTATTTCCGCAACTGGTGGATCCGATTCAGCATCGCATCGGGCTTGCTGTAGTCGTGAAATGAGATGACATCGCTCAGTTCGAGCGCTGCCCGATGGACTCGATTGAGCTTTTCGGGCACGTCCCAGGCGGGACCTTGCCACACGCACACGGTTAGCGGTTGCGATGGCGCGACATCGCGACCCCACTCGAACGACAACTTAACGAGTCGCGCGGAAACTTCATCTTTGTTCTTCAGTTCGAGCGGTCCGTAGCTGTTGGCGTTCAAGTTATCGGGCTCGTTGAATAGGTCCCAAGCGAGCACACGCTTATCGTTCGCGTAGCGCTTGATAACGCTCGTGACGTACGGCTTGAGTGCATCCTGCTTCGCGTGATCGGCAAGAATCACGCGGCCCGGGCTCTGCACCCAGCCGCTGTTGTGAACGCCGACCCGCGGCCGATTCTGCAGACCGCTTTGCGGATCGGGATCCCACACGCCGTCGAAGATCACGATCATCGGCCGGATTTTGTGCTTATCGGCGATCTCCAAAAACTTGTCGACGTTGGCGAAGAACTTCTCTTGGTTGTCCTTCCACGGCAAGTCATGGAGGAATACTCGCACGGTGTTGAAACCGAGCGATTCCGCCCAACCCAGCTCGCGGTCGATTGTCGTTGGATCGAACGTTTCGGGCTGCCACATCTCGAGCTGGTTGATCGCCGTGCTCGGGAGGAAGTCGCAGCCGACGAGCCAAGGCTGCGCTGCGTACCACTTTTCGGCCTGGTCGGGCGTCCAGCGTTCAGTGGCGCGAGCAAATTGGGAAAGCGCGAGACATGCGGCAAGAAGTGCGCAGAGGAATAAGCTCTGTCTTGAAACGGCTTTTTGTTCAAGACGCTTTTTGCCGGTGGTGAACGATGCTGCGAGAACCCTCCCCCGGCCCCTCCCTATAAGGGAGGGGAGTTTTGGGGCGGAGCCTAAAAGTTTGCGGTAGCCCATGGGTGGAAGGCATCTCCGTGTAGAGGATCGAAACTGGCGCAACCGAAACGCCCAGATGGACCAGTTTACTCTACACGGCGGCGGCTTCCACTAGCTCGGCCGAGAGTTTCTTGCGCTCGGGGCAGCCGTTGCAGCTCCACCACTTGGCCGCTTGCTCGCTCGACCACTGGTCCTCGAGGACCAATTCGCGAAGGGCGGTACGCAGTGACGATACGTCTTGGAAGCGATGATCTGGATCTTTTTCAAGGCATCGCATCACGATTTCATCGAGTTCGACTGGCAGCTCCGGATTTATTTGCCGCAGCGGCACGACTTCTTGCGAAGCGTGGGCGATCATGACCTTGAGCGGGTTATCCGACATGAACGGCGGCTGGCCAGTCAGCATGTAGTACATCACGGCACCGAGTGAATAGATATCGCTCCGCGCGTCGACCGAATCTTCGCCGCTCGCCTGTTCGGGCGACATGAACAGCGGCGAACCGGTCACGGTGCCTGCCAGCGTTAGCTGGGCGTCGCCGGATTTTTCCATCGTGGGTTTCGCCAGGCCGAAGTCGAGCAGCTTTACTACGTCGAACACGCCGCCGCGATAAGCGCAGAAGATATTCGCCGGCTTGATATCGCGGTGGACCAACCCGATGCCGTGGGCTTCCGCGAGCGCACCACAAACCTGGTCCATCAGGAAGACCGTGCGTCCCGGCGGGATCACGCCATAGCCTTCGACGACTTCGCCAATGTTGTGGCCGGGCAGGTATTCCATGACGTAATAGAATGTCCCATCATCAGTCCGGCCGTAGTCGTAGATGTCAATCGAATTCCAATGCGATAGCTTCGCCGTGGCTCGCACTTCGCGCTCGAAGCGTGCTAGCATTCGCGGATCGCCGGCCTTCTCGGGGCGAATTAATTTTACGGCGCACGGTCGCTTCATCATTTGGTGTTCGGCGAGATATACCTCGCCCATGCCGCCGGAACCGAGGCGTCGCTTGAGTCGATATTGCCCCAGTTGCTTCGCGGCGAAGGCTTCGCGCCGTAATGTGCCGATCGTTTGGACACCGACGAGTGCCGTCATGACAACGATCGCAGCCATCAGCACTTGTGCGCTAACGAATCCAGCGTAGTCGGAGCGTTCGGCCAGCTGTCCAAACGCCGGAAATGTGTAACAGTAAGCGAGCATCGCAATCGGTATCGCGCCCATGAACCCTAAAACCACCGCAGCCCGTTGCCAGGTGTTGGGGATAAAAAGTGCGTACGTGAATATCAACAAAATCCAAGGTGTAATGATTGGCGACAGTCGAGCATTTCCATCCGGCAGGCCGAGCAGCCAGGTCGTGTCTCGCAATCCCATCACGATGAAAAACAATGCCGGGCAGCCGAATATGACGACCTCGGCGATTCGCAGCTTAGTAAGCGAGTAGGAGCAGTGTTGGCACAACCGCACCGCGAAGACGCCTAGCACGGCTGTGACCGCCGCATGCGTGTAAAACAATGACAGCTGTCCCGAGTTCATCCACTCGGTGAAGTGCAGCAGTGATCGCACAAGAAATGCGGAAAACCCGATGAAGAACATGATGGCTGCGATCCGCAGCCGGTTTCGCAGCAAGTCGCGCGTTTCCGCACTCAAATGGGGCGTGCTGCCTTCGACTAATTTAACTTTGCGGCGCGCCTCTTTGCGCATGCTATCGCCGCTCGAGTCTTCTTCTGCATCGAAAACCGGTCGCGGAGCGATAACGGTTTCCGCACCATGAATCGAAGAAGCTCGGCCATTTGAGTCGCCGTTGGATTCGACTAGCGCCATGGGAACAAAGCCCTCACGCGACTAAGAGAGCCGCGGCCCGCGATTGGTTCGCGTACCACGGCAGAACTAAGTACTATCGTACTCGTCACGCCGTCAATTGGGCAGAGCAACCAACCTGTGGTGCGAGGCCCGATGATAGGCCGACCGCATTTTTGCCGGGCAGTCGAGCGACTGTGCGTTCGTTAGTTAACCGAATTCGGCTGAATTCGATTTCTTTTTGCACGTTCTGGTGAGTGTCCACTCCCAATTACTACGCGGCTCGTCGTGAGACGTCCCGTGTGGCCCATTCCGCAATCTGCGTACGCGTGACATTATGAAAAGAAATCTGCCCGTCGGCGTCATGACGCTCGCTAAGGATGATCGAGTTCGCATGCAGCATTCGGGGCACGTAGAACCAGGCGCCTTGAAGTTCGTTCTCGGATACGTCCGGCCCGATCAAAATCAAGTCCGTGTTTTGGTGTGCGTTCGCCGCGGCCGAGAGCGACATTCGCGGTACGCCTGGCACCAGTCGCACATTCGCTTCGGTCGCGCGCAAAATGCGGTAAGTTTCTTTGAGCGCCAATGGCGCGCGGCCCTGAGCGCGGGCTTCGAACATATCGAGGCCTGTGTACCAAACTTTCTTGTCACCGGCGTACCGTTGCGCAACCTGGATCAGCGATTCGGCACGCGCCAAATTGCTGATCCCGATTTCGACGATGCGGCTCAACTTATGCCGCTTCACCAGGCGGTAGAGCTGTCGATTGCCGCGCGGGCGCGCGAAGTGGGCGAGGTACGCGTAGCGAATCCAGTTGGCAGCGGCCACGGGTTACTCCGTCAGGCGGGCAGTTAGCGGGGAGAGACTACGCGCGGGCGGCGGGGTCATGCCGCGGGCGCGAGAATTGTCGACGCGTCGTGTGGGGCTCGGTGTCGACAGGGTCTGGTGGGCCTTGATAAAAGATCGGAAATCGCGTTCGCGGAATGCACCGAATTTATCGAATTCTCTTGCCGTATAGCCGCCGCATCCATCACCGATGAAACCCGATGCCGCCGACTATGCGGCCCAATTTATTTCACTCAGCAATTCCAAGCACGTAGCAGGCACGCTCCGCGTGCCGTAGCTGAATTACCAACGACCGCTTAATCATTCGGTAAATGCTCAGACTTATGGCGGTTTGGTTTCGGCACACGGAGTGTGCCTACTACAAAGAACTGCTATCACTTCTGGCCGCGCAAAAAGCAGCGGCCCGGCGGAGCGGCTGTCATTGGCAACGAAGTCGCCAAATCTACAGTCCGGCCGCGGGGCCGCGGTTGCTTGTTCGATTGTTGGGGCGCCAGCTTGGAGACGCAGTAGCACGCCTTGAGTGACGGTCCTGCACCCGGTATCGGCTATATCAACGGCAGCACTTAACGATTTCGGACGAATGCGGAAAATTGGCAAAAAAGATTAAGCATCGGAAAGATTTCGTCCGCATTCCCACAACAAAATCATCTTTCCCAAACCTAGTTCTGAATAAATGCTTCATCGCTGCCAATGTTTGAAATGCTGAATCATTTTTTCGGTTGGATTCGGCGTCGTGGAAGCTAACTCGACCGACAAGCGGCTTGGCGTAAGCCCTTGCTGATAGCACGCGATGTTGTGAACTAGTGCCTGGTGCGCGCTTTCCGGCCCGTGCATCATGAAGTGCACCCAGGCCCATGCGTAGCGATAATCGGCCGCGTCCATGTCACTGAGTTTTTCCCGCTGCTCCAGCGATTCAATCGATCGCACCATCCCAAGCCGCAAGCTCCACTTCCATTTGGGATCCTCGAAATAGGGATGGTCGAATGCCCGCTGGTCGGCGGGCACTTCAAAGTATTTCGCGATCCCCTCGTCCAACCAGAGCGGCACGACAGGCAACGACGCATGCAGCAACGCATGCGTACATTCGTGACGCAGGTCGACGGCCAGATCGTCTTTTTCGTATGTGTAAACGCCGGGCAACCCGTTTTCCAAAACGAACAGGGCGGATCGATAGGGCACTTTCGGGAAGTGCCGCTGCGTGTATGAGCGATACTCCTCTTCATTCGAAAAGATATAGACGTAGATGGGCGACTTCGCAGGCCGAACCCCCAGCGTGCGAGTGATTTCGCGCTGCAAATTCGGAAGTTCTGCAAATACCGAATCATATTTCGCGAGCGGAAAGGTAGCTTGAATGCTGAATGGCCCGACCTGTCGCGCATCTGTCCACTTTTGGTACTCCGTCGATGTGCTGGTCGCCGACCGCGCCCATAGCGTGAGCGCGAACAGGCAAACAACGCGTATCCGTAGGTGTCTTCTCATGAGCTGTGTACGCGCTGGCGCACGAGGAGGCGCGCCACGCAAACAATCGACTCGCCGCGGCGAGAGTAGCAAAAGAAAAGATGAGATGCAGATGAGGTGAAAAGCGGCCGGATTATAGACGTCGCCAAAATCGCGTCAATCGCGTTTCGCTCGCGATCGAAAGTGCGAACGCGGACGACATTCCTTGTCAGCTTGCCAGCGCTGCGCGCGCCAGCACATCGTACGACGGTCCATCCGGTTTGAGCTTGCTGGAGAACACCGCAACCTCATCGACGAGCATCGTCCCCGCCTCGTACTCGGCAAGCCCTGCAAGCTCGCGGACAAGTGCCTTTGCTGTCGAATCGCGCCCGGCCCTTCCCAGCGTTAGGTGCGGCAGGAAGCGGCGCGCCTCGGCGCGGTAGCCAAGCTTATCGAGCTTCGCTTGAATCGCCGCTTGCAATGCGATCATCGCCTGCGACCCTTTACCGGCCCCCAGCCATAACGTTCGTGGGCGATCGGGCGCGGGAAACGCCCCGACCCCACGGCACTCCAGCTCAAACGATTCCAAATCCGCAGCTGCAGCCGTGACAGCGTTGCACACCAACGGGATTTCGAGCAAATCAACTTCGCCCAAAAACTGCAAAGTCCAGTGCATGTTCTCGTCGGTCGTCCATCTCACGTCGCCCGCGACGGGCCCGAGCAACTGCGCGACCTTCGCCGCTGATCTTCGAATTTCAGCCGAGGCGACGACTGCGATGAACGTGCGCAACTTCATGGCGTGCTAAAAGCGAAGCATCTTTTTGTACAAGGTCATCCGCTGTTCGATATCTTCACGCGAAATCTGTTGCATCCGCTCCAGGCCAAAGCCCTCAACGTCGAAGCTGGCGACCAGAATTCCATACGCCATGGCGGTCTTCAGCGAGTGGGGTTCGAAGTTGTCGTGCTCGGCCAGGTAGCCCATCATTCCGCCTGCAAAGCTGTCGCCGGCGCCGGTTGGATCGACCACTTTTTCCGTCGGATACGCCGGCATCACATACGTTTCATGCTCGCTGAAGAACATGGCGCCGTGTTCGCCCTTTTTAATGATCACGAACTTGGGGCCCAGTTTACGCACTCGATGACCGGCCAAAACGAGGTTTTCGGTGTCGGCAAGCATCTTCGCTTCCATGTCATTGATCACTAGCCCATCGAGCCGATGCAAGAGCTTCATCAAATCGTCGTGCGTTGTTTGGATCCAGAGATCCATCGTATCGGCCACGGCCAATCGGCAGCCGGGAACCTGGTCTAACACCCTCATCTGCAGAGCCGGCACGCCATTGGCCAGAAATACATACTCCGTTCGACGATACTTTTCAGAGAGCACCGGATTGAACTCGCCGAATACATTCAGCTGGACATCCAGCGTCTCGCGGTCGTTCATGTTCGACTCATAGCGGCCGGTCCAGCGAAACGTCTTGCCGTCGGCGACCTTCAAGCCCGAGGTATCAATGCCACGGTCGCTCAACAGCTTCGTATGCTCGGCAGGCCAATCTGTCCCGACCACGCCGACCAATTGCACATCCGTAAAAAAACTTGCGGCATACGAAAAGTGCGTGGCCGAACCGCCCAACAGGTCATCGCGGCGGGCCTGCGGCGTTTCCACGTTATCAATGGCTACGGAACCGACAACTAAAAGGGGCATAGGTTGCAACTTACCTCAGAACATGAAAACGGCAATGAAGAAGGGGCGATTATTGACCGCGCAGAACGGGTCCGCAATAGCGAGCCGATTTTCGACGAAAATTCGACCGAACATGTTCCAATCTTCTCGGCAGATTTAACTGCGGCAGTTATGCTAAGGGATTAGCCCAGCGGCTGCCTGGAATAGCGGCCGACTGCGAGGCGGTGGTATGAGCAGAAGAGGCAAATCGTGATTCGGCTTCGAGGATATTATTGTCTGGTGACGTTCCTTCTCGGGGCGCTTAACCAAAGCTACGCGCTCGCCGACTCGTACGATCCACCGCCAATCTATTACGGCACCGCGACGGGCACCGGCGCAACGCTCAAAAGCCAGCTGCATAACATCATAAAGAACGCTACGCCGCTTTCGTACGATTCGGCTCGATCCAATTTGCAGATTACGGATGCAGATCCAAATGCGCCTGGCCATATGATTACGGTCTATGACCGAACGTCGTTGAACGTCGCTGCTATCAACCCTAACGGTTCAATTCCTGGCTGGGATAGTGGCACGACATGGAATCGGGAACATACCTGGCCCCAGAGTCGCGGGATTGTCAACACGAGTGCTCCGGACGGCAGCGATCTTTTCGAGCTTCGGCCGGCGCTAACTTCCAACAACGGGGATCGCGGCAACGTGAACTATGGTGGTGCTTACGGCGCTCAAGGATGGGGCCTGGTCAGTGACGGTGGTACCAAATGGTACCCCGGCGATGCCGATGCCGGCATGATTGCCCGCGAAGAGTTTTACATGGCGGTCCGCTACGACGGCACGGAAGCGAATACGACCGATCTCGAACTGTTCGCCGGTGATCCAAGCACATCGCAGGGCCTCGGCGATCTCAACCGGCTGATCGAATGGAACTACGCTGCGCCGCCCGATCTGTTTGAGCGCCGCCGCGACCAAATCATTTATGATCAGTTTCAGCACAATCGCGACCCGTTTACAGATCATCCCGAGTATGTTTGGTCCGTATTCGTAAACCAGACGAACAACAGTCAACTGTCGATCGCTGGCTCGAGCGTGAATGCCGACGGCAGTTCGACACGCAATGTGGATTTGGGCCGAGTGTTTGTGAATTCGGCGGTACCCGGTGCGCAGTCTTTCACCGTCAATAAATCCGGCACGAATGGCACGTACTTCGGCGTGACGACAACCGGCGCAGCGACCAGCTCGCTATCGGGCACGTTCAATAACATGCGGACCAATCAGACCGATAGTAAGTCCATCACCGTCGGCCTGAATACGACCACGACTACCGCTGGCTTGAAGAGCGGCGGTGTGACGATCGACAACCTCGATATCACCACGGGCGGCGGTGCCGGACACGGCGCGAATGACGCGAACGACACCTTCAACGTGAGCCTGACCGTCCTCGATCATTCCACGCCATCATTTGCATCAAATTCGGCCAGCTCTGTGCTAACGCACGATTTTGGCAATGTGTCGATTGGTGCGATGTCGCCGTCGTTCAGTTTCGATGTCTACAACTTACTAGCGACCGCCGGTTTCACCGCCAATATGGATTTCGACAGCGTCGTTCCGAGCGGCAATTCGGCCGCGTTTAGCACAGACCTGGCTGGCTCCGCCGGCTCGTTGGTGCTCGGCGGCGGCGCGGGACATTCCTTTACGTCGTCTCTCACGGCATCCAATATTGGCACGTTCTCCGCAACGTATCTATTGAACTTCTCGGACGAAAACATCGCCGGCGCCCTGGACAAATCAATAACGCTCATGCTGACGGGCAAGACAATCTTGGCCGGTGATTACAACGGCGACGGCATCGTCGATTCAGCCGACTATATCCTCTGGCGAAATACTGATGGAGAGTCAGTAGCGACATCTACCGGAGCCGACGGCGATGGCGACGGCATCATCGACCAGGGTGACTTCGACATCTGGCGCGCAAATTTCGGTCGCGCCGCGACGGCGGGCGGATCATCGCAAGGCACGGCGGCCGTCCCGGAGCCAATTGCGTTGTCGCTTGCTTTCGTCGCGCTTACTGCGGTGGCGGCCCGCCGGGCGCGCCTGGCGGGCTAGTAGCGCTCGCAGTAGGCGCTGCCGTCGGGGCATTCTTTTCCATCGATTCGATCGTCGATGAAAATTTCGCGTAGAGTCCTGCGCCGACCGCCATGCCTAGCAACTGCTGCTGCAATGGGTCATCTCCGTCGATGTGGAACTTAACATCGGGACCGCTCTGCTGAGGCCAGTATTTCTGCATCAGCCGGTCTCGCCATTGGCCGCGGGCTTGCGAAATCGGGTCGCCCGTCTGGGGAATTTCGCCGAACAATTTAGCGGTCACGTCCGCCTTCTTACTTTCCAAGGTCGTCTGGAATTGCTGCGCGCCAGCGTCGTCGTTGAAGTGCAATAGGATGGAAATCGGCCCGCGGGATACAAGATTGGCTTCCACCTCCAGCATGCTGATGGAATCAATCATCTGCTTTGTTTCAGGCGGCGCTTTCGCGTGGGCCAACATCATGGGCAACATCGCCTGCACCATCGGATTGCTGCGCAGGCTCGCAATATCGAGGATCGCAATGAAATCGTCGCTGGCCGGCATGTCGCGAACACGGTCTAGAATACCACCCGATTTCGGTTGGCCGGCGCCCTGCACCGCTTTTTTAAGCAGATCTTCGCTCGCCACAATTAGAGTTTTGTTGTCCGCGCCGTAAAAACTCATGCCCCCGGAAGCAGAGGATTGAAGATATTTCTTGCCATTGAAGTCCGACAGTTTCGTACCCGCCACCAAGCTAGGAGGTAGATTGACGGCGCGAAACGGCTTGTTGAATTTGAAAACCGCGCCCTTAGCAGGAATGCCGGCGTTAGAAATATCCGAAAACGCGATGACCTCATCGATGTCCGCCGGGTCCATGCCGAGCGACACGCGTGAAAAGGCTGCCGCCGCCTCGACTGGAAATATTTGTGTTGTCGGCGAAGTCACGATTTGCGCCGGCCGCAAGATGGCCAACGTCGCGATGTTCGGCGGCACAAAAGTCAGATCGACCTTTGCTGGTGGCGCGCCCGGCACACTGCCCGGCCTCTGCCCGCCGGACCCGGGAGCGCCGGGAGGCGCGCCGGGGCCGCCTAGTCCTTCGACTCGCTGGCGAACGGCTTGAATGGCTCCATAACCTTGCGCCCTCAGTTCATCCAAAGAAATGAAGCTGCATGCGGCACTCAAAACTAAACACAGCAGGACGCGGATCGCGTTGATATTCGGGAATGGCAATTTCATTCACTTTTCTCAGTTCGTTGGCAAAGCTAAGCAGGTGCGTGAGTCTCGACGACTCCGGGTCCGTTCAGCTTAAAGAGGGCGAATAAACCCGTCAAATTCGCGATCCAGTCACGGCGTCCAAAGAAACACTGCCGCCAACGCGCGTGAACGATGCCCTGTCGCGCATCGAATACGCCGATCGTAACGGTCGCGACGGCCCCATCCATACCTCTCCGCACTGGTTTCGGCCGAGATTCCGCAGTTCAGAACTCACGTTTTTGCGACATTTCTGTCGGGCTCCGGCTCTATCTCTGACCTATGTTTGCTCAGGCGCAGGCCTCGCCGCGCCGCAGGGTCACATTGTTTTCCGGTGTCGACGTCGGCAACGCCGCGCGTTGGTGCACACCGCAGATTGGCTTTCTCATGATTGTTATCGTCGGCATCATTGTGGTTATCGGATCCGTCTTGGGCGGGTTCACGATGGCGGGCGGCCACTTCGGCGCGCTCGTTCATCCGTCCGAGATCGTCACCATCGGCGGGGCCGCGCTCGGCGGTCTCATCGTCGGTTCGCCAAAGAAAACGCTTATCGATCTCATGAAGGGCCTGATCGCCTCGATCAAAGGCTCGCCGTACGGCGCCAAAGCTTACGAAGATTCTTTCAAGTGCTTGTACGATCTGCTCCGCATCGCTCGCCGCGACGGCATGCTGGCTCTCGAGCCGCACCTGTCGAAGCCCGAGGAAAGCAGCATCTTCGCAAAATATCCGAAGGTCCAGCACGACCATCACCTGCTCCACTTTATTTGTGGCGGCATGGGACCGCTCGTGGATGCCACGGTGAAGCCTGAGCAAATCGGCGAAATGATGGAGGTGGAGCTGCGAATCATGGCCGAGGAGCACCACGCCCCAATGCACGCCTTGCAGAAGTGTGCCGACGCTTTGCCGGGCTTCGGTATCGTCGCGGCCGTGCTCGGCATCGTGATCACGATGGGTCACATCGACGGTCCGCCAGCCGAAATCGGCGAAAAGGTGGGTGCCGCGCTCGTCGGTACGTTCTTGGGAATTCTGTTGTCGTACGGTTTCGCGGCGCCGCTGGCGACCCGCATGGAATCGCTCGGCATTCAAGAGAGCGCGTTCTTTAAAGTCATCGCCGCGATCATCGTCGGCTTTGCGAATAACTTGCCGCCGAAGGTGGCCTTGGAAATGGCTCGGCGAAGCGTATCGAGCGAGTTCCGTCCCGAACGCGACGAACTCGACGAATGGTTCAAAGAAGCGGAAGCAGCATAAAGGGTCGAAGCTCTAGGGTCGAGAGTCGAGGGCAGACCTCTGGCCCTCGACCTTCAGCCCTCGACCCTCGACCTAGGAGATCCACATGGCAGGCAGTGGCGGTGCATGGAAGGTGGCGTACGCAGACTTCGTGACCGCTATGATGGCGTTTTTCATGGTCATGTGGCTCACGGCCCAGAGTCCCGAGGTGAAGAAGGCCATCGGCGGTTACTTCCAAGATCCTTGGGGAACTTCGTCCGAAAACAGCACACCGACGATGCAGTCGCCCGCGGGTTTGAGCGGCAACGTTCCGTTTGCCGATTCCGCGAGTGGGATCATGCCCAACCGCTGGCCGCAAGCGAATCAGGACAATGCCACCGAAAAGCAACCGGGCGCCGCCTCCGTTTGGCAGCAAAAGCAGAAGGTGTTTTTGGTAACCAGCAACGAACGGAATCTGCCCGCCTTGGTGGTCAACTTTCCCGATTCCTCCGCGGAACTAACACAGCCCTCTCAGCAACGCCTCTACGACCTGCTTCCCGCCCTCGTCGGCAAACAAAACAAGATCGAACTGCGTGCCCACTCGACACGCCGGCCGCTGCCCAAAGACAGCACTTTCCACGACCATTGGCACCTCTGCTACGAACGCAGTCTGGCAACAATGAAATACCTGGTCGAGCACGGCGTGGAACCCGATCGAGTTCGGCTGAGCGAGTCCGCGTCGTTCGAACCGCTCACGACGCGCCTCGAATCCTCGTGGCAGGACGAGAACAACTGCGTCGAAGTGTTCTTGCTGACGGAAGTTTCCGGGAAAAGTCCGGGGACCGTGCCGCCGTCCGCCCAAGCACCAGATGCGGTTGCCGCAGTGAAGAAAAAGCCCTAGCGGGCCGCCTACTTCGGCGAAAGTAGCTGATCGATTCGAACGAATTCGTAGCCTCGCTTGCTTAGCTCATCACACAGGGCTCCGAGTTTGGTGTGGAACGGATCTTTGCGCCCCGATCCCAGGTGCAGCAACAAGATAAATCCGTTGAGCCCGTGCGGATCTTTCTTTTCATACGAGAGAATATCATCGTAGATCTTTTGCGATGATGGAAAGTGCGGATTGTCCTCTCGCATGTAATCGCGATTTGACCCACTGCCAGGCGTGAAGTTGAAAAGCGTTACTCCGAGCGGCTTACACCATTCCACCTGATCGCGATTAAACTGTTCGTAAGGCGGGATAAAAAATACGGTGCCAGCGCCGCGTAGCGCTCCAAGCGCCCTTAGTCCCTCGATATTCTGCCGCAGGTCCGCCGTGAATTCCGACTGAGAGACTAGCGATTTCGCTCGATCATCCCACGACGCGTACAGCGGATGCTTGTTCGAATGCGGCCCGATGTAATGTCCGCCCTTCACCGCTTGTATCAGCACCGCGGCGAGCTCAGGCTGCGCGATGAAATTGCCAGTAACAAAAAATGAGCCGTGAAGATTTCGCTCGTTGAGCGCTTTCAGGATCGGCGCGAGGCTCTCTCCAAACTCATCCCCCGTGAAAACGAGCGATAGCTTCTTGGCGGACACATCGCCGCGGATGATCCCGCCATAAGAATCCCGGACCACTTCTTCAGCACGGGTGGCCGCCACCAAGATAAATGCTGCTATCACCGCAGCGAGCATCGATAAATGCGCGCTCTTCATACATGCTATCGTACTTCCTTTCGCTTTGGGTGGGAAAGAAGCCGGCATTGCCCTTTCAGCGGCCGCTTTGCTTTGCTACTTATTCGCACCCAATGAACAACCTCAGCCCATTCGCCAGCCCTCTGCGGCGAATATTTCTGGGCGCCGAGCCGTCGCAACGACTGACCGTTGCCAGCGGAACGTGCTCGGTGATTCCTGACCACTTCGATTTGCCCACTCGTTTTTTGCCATGTTTAAAGAAGAATTGCCGCCCTTTGTCCACGAAGAACTCGACCGCCGCGGCCTCAACGGCGTGCCCGTCGTCCTCTGTGCCAGCAGCGAACTCTCCCTCGCAGGCGAGCCCGAACGCAACTGGGTCGTTGCTACCAAAGACGCGGTCACAGCCGTCCGCGAAACCAGTGTAGGCGTCTCGCTCCGCGAGACGAATCCTCTCGCGGAGCGGGAGGACCACACGGTCATAGTCGAAACGCGCATTTCGGTGTCGGAAGTGCGCGAGTTCCGCACGCAAGGCGCCGTCGGCTCCGGCTTCCTCCAGGCTTACGTCGACGACTATTGGGTCGACCTCGCCCGCTTCCCGAACACACAGGCCGACCATTTCAGTCGCCTCGCCCGCTATCTGGAAGATCTTCGCACCGAAGGCGATGTTAAAATCGACGAGAACGCCGCCGAGAAAATTACCCACTGTCCCAAGTGCGGCCAGCGCCTGCCGATCGCCAACGAATCCTGCCCGCGCTGCATCCCGCGTAAAGCAATCCTTTCGCGCCTCGCCCAAATGCTTTGGCCGTATCGCAAAACCGCGCTCATCATGTGCGGCCTGATGCTCGTGGCGGTCGCCGCCGAGCTGACGCCGCCGAAATTGCAGCAATATCTCGTCGACCACATCCTCAAAGGCGGCCAACGCTCGCCCGACACTCCCGGCCTCTTCGCCGGCTTGGTGATCGTCGTGTCGTCGCTCGCCGTCGCTCGTATCGTCCTCAGCGCCGTGAACTTCTTGAAGGGCCGGATGGCGACCCGCGTGGGCGTCGCTCTCACATTTGACCTGCGCGCAAAACTCGTCAACAAACTTCACGCCCTTGGTCTTGAGTACTACGACCGCCACCAGGTAGGTGCAATTACTAGCCGCGTCGCTTACGACAGCGAAGTCATCCAAAGTCTGCTTCATCAAATCACTGGCGGCTTTCTGCTGCAAATCGTCCAAGTCACGGCCGTCGGCGTCATGCTTATGACGCTCAATCCAAAACTCGCAATTTACACGCTCATTCCGGCGCCGCTTGTCATCGTGGGCAGCTGGTTTTTCTGGAAACGCGTTCACCCGAAGCACTACCGCTATTGGGATTCCAGCAGCAAACAAGCCGGCATGCTCACCGGCATGCTTTCCGGCATGCGCGTCGTAAAAGCTTTCGCACAGGAAGAGCGCGAATACGAACGCTTCAACAAAATCAGCGATTACCTTCGAGCCTGCCGCATGCACGTCGATTATTCGACGGTCGCATTCTCCGCGACGATGCAACTGATTTTCAGTCTCGGCGGCCTCATCGTCTGGTACGTCGGCGGTCACGACGTCCTGGCCGGCACGATGTCGCTCGGCTCAATGATGGCGTTCCTCGCGTACTTGGCGATGTTCTACACGCCACTCGCTACGCTTTCTCAATTCACCACGTGGCTCACGAACTTCCTCACCGGCTGCCAGCGCGTGTTCGAACTATTGGACACTCCCATAGAAACGTCCGAGCCCGATGAGCCGGTCCAATTGCAAGTAGGTCAGGATGTGCCCGACAAACGCGATACCACGAATCGTCAGGCACAGCCTGACGTACAATCGCGCCACGGCGCCATCCGCTTCGACCACGTCTCCTTCGGCTACGAACGCCACCAACCCGTCCTCCGCGACATCGACTTCGAAATTAAACCAGGCGAAACGATCGGCATCGTCGGCAAAAGCGGCAGTGGCAAAACCACGCTCGTCAACCTGCTCTGCCGCTTCTACGACGTCTGCGAAGGCCGCGTGCTGGTCGACGGCATCGATGTCCGCCGCTTGGCTTCACACGACTTGCGGCGACACGTCGGCTGCGTCCTCCAGGAACCGTTTCTCTTCCGCGGCACGATCTGGCAGAACCTTGTCTACGGCATGCCCGAAAGCACGCCGGAGCAAGCCATCGCCGCCGCAAAGGCCGCTCAGGCTCACGACTTCATTCTCAACTCGGCACTCGGATATGACACGTGGCTCGGCGAGCGCGGCTCCGGCCTGTCTGGCGGTGAACGCCAACGCATGTCGATCGCCCGCGCGATCCTTTACGATCCGCCAATCCTCGTGCTCGACGAAGCCACGAGCAACGTCGACGCCGAAAGCGAACAAGCGATTCAGCAAGCGCTCCGCGCACTCACCAAGGGCCGCACGACGATCGCCATCGCTCACCGTCTGTCCACGCTCCGCGAATCCGACCGCATCCTCGTCTTCGAGCGCGGCCGCATCGTCGAGCAAGGCAGCCACGACGCCCTCATCGCCCAGAATGGCCAATATGCGAACCTCGTTCGCTTGCAAGGCGATTCGCGCTCGACAGACGACCTCCTCGAGCCAACCAACGCCAACCGCGCTGCCGAACTTCGCTGGCTCGGCCCCAACGATGCCGAAATTCGGAGCGCCCGCCTCGGCGGCATGGAAGTCCGCGTCGCCGCGTTCGTGCCGACGCTGAACGGAACAATCAGTCGCAACCCAACCACCTATCGTGGTGTCTTCGCAGTGAACTTGTTCCCCGCGACCGACCCGAACGACTATATCAGCCTCCGCGTATGGACCCGCGATGGCATCGAGCAAGAAGTCGGCATCGTCCGCCACCTCGACCAATGGCCGACCGAAGCCCGCGTCCTGGTGCGCGAGGCTCTCAACCGCCGCTACTGGCTGCAAACGGTCACCGGCCTCGACGATATCCAACTAGAAATGGGCCATCTCACGCTCAAAGTCCGCACAAACCACGGCCCTCGCGAATTCACCATGCGCTGGAGCCAAAGCCAGGTCCAAGATTTCGGCGAGCGCGGCAAAATCCTCCTAGACCTCGACGACAATCGCTACCTCGTCCCCGATGTGGAGGCTCTTCCCGAACGCGAGCAGGAGGCGTTCTTGCGCTACGTGTATTGGTAAATCAAACTTCGCAGCATAAACTTTGTTAGTAATAAGACCTACTAAGACCAGCGGCCGGAGTCATGTCCATGAGAAACGAGTTTACCGCTGTGATTGAGCGCGATGGCGATTGGTTTATTGCTTATTGCCCCGAAGTTCCCGGCGCAAATGGCCAAGGAACGACGAAGCAAGAAGCCATCTGTAGTTTAAGAGATGCAATCGCGCTCATTTTGGAGGATCGTCGTGAAGAGGGCCTGCGCGGCGTTCCCGATGAAGCGGAACGCGAGGTTGTTGTCGTCGAATGAAACGAACGGCGCTTCTAAAACATTTGCGTCGTCATGGCTGTCATCTAAAGCGCGAAGGTCGGTCACATTCTCTCTGGACCAATCCTGCCACCGGAGAGGTTGAGGCCATCCCACGGCACACGGAGGTGTCAGACCGCCTTGCAATAAAGATTTGCCGCGGTCTATCAGTGCCCGAAGCCAAATAACTTGGGGGATATTTTGCAATCTGGCCGCAATCCGATTCGCCTTCTACTGCACCTGCCGGTTCCCTGGGTGTTTGTGCTGGTGTATCTAATCGGCGTTGCTGCTGAGTACTTCCGACCGTTGCATATCGGCGGTCAGGTAACGTATTTCACATTTGCGGGTGGAATAATTTTAGGCATCGGCGCCGCGATCGCCGGTTGGGGCCTGCTTACATTTCGCATGGCTCGCACAACCACGGTTCCGGGCGAAACGTCATCGCAAATGGTTACGTGGGGCCCTTATCGATTCAGCCGAAATCCCATGTACGTCGGCCTGACGATTGCCTACCTCGGCGAGGCCGTGTTGCTTCGCCAAGTTTGGCCTGCGTTATTTTTGCCGCTTGTAATCGCCTACGTCCAATGGATCGTTATTCCGCTCGAAGAGTCAAAGCTCCACGAAGCATTTGGCGATGCCTACAATAGCTACCGAGCGCGAGTCCACCGTTGGCTGTAGTTGCGCATTCTTAGGTACGATGAATACTTCTGCTGATGACCGCATCCGAGCGCAAATCGCACTTGTGGAAGAGCATGTCCGCCGGGAGAACGCTCACGACCTGCCAGGCATTATGGAAACGTTCGGTGAACGAGCGTACTACGATGATGAGCCATGGAGTGAGCACCACGAAGGCCGCGATGCCGTCCATGCGTATTACTCCGACCTGCTCGCCTCGCTACCCGATTTGCACATTGAGATCAACAAATGCATCGCGGCCGAAAATGCCGTCGTCATCGAAGTCCAAATCGGCGGCACGCACAACGGTCCTTGGCGCGGTCTGCCGGCGACCGGCCGCGCGGTGTCCTTTCCGCTGTGTGGCGTGTTCGAATTCGACGCCTCTGGCAAGCTTGCGGGCGAGCGCATTTACTACGACCGTGCGTTCGTCCTGCAGCAGGTAGGGCTGTTCCACGACCCACAATCGTTTCGCGGACGCATTGAAGCGTTACTCGCACATCCCTTTACAATTGCCCGCGCCTTTGCACGTAAGATCCTGCAGCGGACCAAGCTCAAATAAACGCGCGAACTAAATCCTAATGCGAGTGGCCACAGCCGCGATGATCCCAATCGCCAGGAGGAACCGCGCGGGTGGCTCCGGCACAGTGGCAGCGCCGCCACCTAAGCCGGGATTGCTCGCCCCACTGGCCGCACGGCTTCCAAACCGCGCTCGCCAGGCTGCGTAATCTTGAGCGTCGATACTTCCCAACGTTAGGACTTCATTTTGCAGCGGCCCGCCGTTGCGCCACTGCACATAGTCCGCGGCATCCACGGTGCCGCTTCCGTTGTAGTCGCCCGGGACGCCAAGATCCGTCGGCCGAATCAAAATGGATACGCCGCCGTTATTGTCGCTCAAAACGTTGTCTGGAACTGCAAACGTAAGTGTTTCGCCTGACGTAAATGTGTACGCCGTTGCTCGGACACCGGTGAAGCGACCGCCCGGTTGCTTGACGACCACGTTGTCATAGTGGTTCGCCACCGCAAAGTTGAACGCCTCGGTGGCGGAGCCCGTTCCGCCGCTGAGCCCGGCCGGTCGAATCGCCCCTGCGAAAATCTGTGGCACCGAGGGATTGCTGACCCCGGCGCTGTCGAACACGAAATAGTCCGTAATCCAAGGTGAATTGAAAGTCCACGCTGTAAACATCTGCCCCCGTTGTGCCGTCGTCAGCAACGGAAACTGCGTCGCCGCCAACGTCGGATTGGTTAATTGGAACGTGTAGGTTCCCGGCGCAATCGCGATTTGAAGCAGACTCGTTGCGCCCCCCGTGAAGAATGGATGAAACCAATTATCTTGGGTGCCGTCAAAACCAGTCGCGCCGTCCTGTCTCGCATCAACGTTTACGATCACGGTGTTCGCGGGCAAGTTCGACGTGATAACGCTGCCACCGTGCGCGGCACGCGAAGCCAGCATCGCCAGCGCGACAAAAAAAAGAATGCGTCGCATGGATCTGTTCCTCCATAGTTCGAGCCACGTGTTGCCAGTATGATCGTATGCCCTATCGCTGGCCCGACACAGTAGTGCGACAAAAAACCGCGTCACGCGTAACGTATTCGCCTTTCGCCACCGATTTTATTCTTTGGCAGCCTCCCTGGCCCAAGTATCTCGCAAGGTTGCCGTGCGATTGAACACCGGTTTGCCGGGCCTTGAATCAACCGGATCGGCAAAGAAATAACCGAGCCGCTCGAACTGGAAGTGATCGCCGGGCATCGCGCTGGCGAGCGACGGCTCAAGTTTCGCATCGCGCACGATTGCAAGCGAGTTCGGGTTGATGTTGTCCAAAAATGTTTTGCCTTCGGGCGCATCCTCCGGATTTTCGGTGGCGAACAAATGGTCGTAGACGCGAATCTCTGCGTTGACCGCCTTGGCGGCGGAAACCCAGTGAATCGTTCCCTTCACCTTGCGGCCATCTGGTGCGTTGCCGCCGCGCGTTGCCGGGTCGTATGTGCAGCGTAGCTCCGCGATATTTCCCTTTGCATCCTTCACCACTTCAGTGCAGGTGATGAAGTACGCATACCGCAGCCGCACTTCGCGTCCGGGCGCGAGGCGGAAGAATTTTTTCGGTGCATCTTCCATGAAGTCATCCGCCTCAATGTAGAGTTCGCGCGAAAATGGAACCTGACGCGTGCCCATCTCTGGCTTTTGCGGATGATTCGCCGCTTCCAATTGCTCGACCTGGCCTTCCGGATAGTTGGTGAGCACCACCTTGAGAGGCTTCAACACTGCCATGACGCGCGGCGCCCGCTCGTTGAGATCCTCGCGAATCGCGTCTTCGAGCCACGCCATGTCGATCGTACTGTTAAACTTCGCGACGCCAATCCGCTCGCAAAATGCGCGCATCGCTTCGGGGGTGTAGCCTCGGCGGCGCAACCCACGGATCGTAAGCATTCGTGGATCATCCCATCCACTCACGTGCTTTTCTTGCACGAGCTGCAGCAGTTTGCGCTTGCTCATCACCGTATAGGTGAGATTCAATCGCGCGAACTCGATTTGTTGCGGATGATGAATCTTGAGCGCATCGCAAAACCAATCATACAGCGGCCGATGGTTCTCGAATTCCAACGTGCAAATGGAATGCGTGATACCTTCGATCGAATCGCTTTGCCCGTGTGTATAGTCGTATGAAGGGTAGATACACCACTTGTCGCCCGAGCGGTGATGCGACGCGTGCTTGATGCGATACATCACGGGGTCGCGCATGTTGATATTCGGCGAGGCCATATCGATCTTCGCGCGCAGCGTGCGAGTCCCGTCCGGAAACTCCCCGTTCTTCATGCGCTCGAAGAGTTCGAGGTTCTCTTTTACGCTACGATCGCGGTAGGGGCTGTTGGTGCCCGGTTCGCTCAACGTGCCGCGGTGGGCGCGCATTTCCTCGGCCGACAAATCGCACACGTAGGCCTTGCCGTCCTTGATGAGTTGAACCGCCCAGTCGTGGAGCTGTTGGAAATAGTCGGATGCGTAGAAGAGGCGGTCTTCCCAGTCGCCGCCCAGCCAGCGGACGTCGTCGATGATCGAGTCGACGTACTCCTGCTCTTCCTTCGTTGGATTCGTGTCATCGAACCGCAGATTAAACTTGCCGCGGTACTCCTGCGCGAGTCCGAAGTTCAGGCAGATGCTTTTGGCGTGGCCAATGTGGAGATATCCGTTCGGCTCGGGTGGAAACCGCGTATGGACGCGGCCGCCATTTTTGCCGGCGGCGCGGTCCGCCTCGATGATCTGTTCGATAAAATTTTTAGATGCAGGTTTTTCGCCTTGAGGGTCTTCCGTGTGGGGCGGAGTTGTCGGGGTGGCCATATCGAATCCTGTTCTCTTATCTCCGCCTGTGCTTCACCTTTGTAAGTAGCCCGATGGTTGCTCGGGGTTCGATTAATTTAGCAAATATTGCGGTTTTGCTGTATTGCGCTTCAGCGCCCGTTCAATCTCCTTTTAAGTGTTCCTCGGCGGGCACAGGTTCGCCCCAATCGGCTTTGAAGTCATGTTCACACTTTGGGCAGCGAACTTTTTTACCCAGGTAGGAGCCTCGCGATTTACTCGCATGATGGCACGCCGGGCACACCAGCCGAAAACGCCAGGGCCCGTCATCGGCGTACTCAAGTTTGGTGCCGGGCTGCAAATCCTTGAATTCGATGTCCTCGGCTTGGAACAGCATTAGCGCGTCGGCCGAGAGTTCGCGAATGTTGGCGATCCGGTTTGCCATCCGCCGAATCGCCTGCTCGAAAATATTTCGCACCACGCGCCCGTTGCCGAAAGTGCGATCGCGGTTGCGGTGCAGCTCGACGAAACCCAACATCAGCTTGGCCCGAGTCCCTTCGGCCAATTTGTATTTATTCTTTTCGCACAGCCGCGCGAAAATCTGTGCCATATCCATCGGCGAGTAGTCCTCGAAATTCAGCACCCGATTGAAACGCGATGTAAGGCCCGGATTCGTCTTCAACAGCGACTGCATTTCTTCCGGATAGCCGGCCATGATGACGACCAATCGCTGCCGATCGTCTTCCGCCCGTTTGAGGAGAATCTGAACCGCTTCGTTGCCGAAAGCGTCATCGGTCTCGTGCGCGACCAGGCTGTAGGCTTCGTCGATGAACAGCACGCCGTCGAGCGCTTCGTCGATCTTGGCGTTTGCTTTCGGCCCGGTTTGCCCCATGTAGCCGGCCACCAGGCCGGACCGATCCGTTTCGACGAGCTGGCCCTTCTTAAGAATTTCCATCGCGCCGAGGATCTTTCCCAGAATGCGCGCGACGGATGTTTTGCCGGTGCCGGGATTACCGGTAAAGACCATGTGGAGACTGACTTCGGTATCGCCGAGGCCGGCCTCGCCGCGGCGTTGCTGAAGTTTCAGGTAGTTCACGAGCGTTTGAACTTCATCCTTGATCGACGCGAGACCAATCAGTTCGTTGAGCTCCTTGAGGGCGTCTTCAAGCGTTGGGCGTGCTTCGGTCGCCGCTTTTACGGTGGTGGATACTTTATTGAGATCCGTGCCCGAGTTTGAAAGCAATCGGGTCGCGGCGTGTACATCGCCGGCGTCACGCTGCATCGTGGCGATTGCCTGGCCGGTTTGCGTGTGGGGCTCTTCGTGTGTGGTTGGTTCATCGATCGGGACTGCTCGCAGGTGGTGCTGCAGCTCGTCTCGAATGGACTTTATAACGGCGGCTTCTTGGGGGCCGAGCTCGCCGTCGGCGCGGCCGATGAGGTTGGCCAATCGCATGACGATCGTTTCCAGGGCGCCGACGCGCTCGCGGAGCGGGACGATCCGGTCGAAGGGGCGGATGATGCTATACCACTGGAGCTTGCTGCTCTCGTCGGCGGCTTTGCGGGCCGCGAGGACGAGCTTCTCGCCCGTCAGGCGTTGGTGCCAGAGGTGCTCGAAGAGCACTTCGGCCATTTCGCGCTCCGCCGGCGACCACTCCTTGTCGGCTTCGCAGACCAGCACGTAGATTTTGAGGACGAGGGCCTTGTGCAAGTCGTCCATCAATTGGACGAATTCGTCGCCGGATTGCGAGAGGAGCTGCGGGTACTGTTGGGCGCACAGCTGGCCGCTCGAAATGTAGAGCGTGCGGCACTGGTCGAGCGTGGAACGCAGCAGCGTGAGAGTTTCGGAATCGAGGTGTGTGGGCATCGTCGTCATTGTAAAGCGTCTCGACAATGCGTGAAGAGCCAGTCATTAGCCCTTGTCCTTTGCCGGCTTCAGTGCTTTTGCGTAAAACTCCTCGATGTCGCGTCGCAATTTTTTCATGGTGGGTTCGTAGATGTACATCATGTGGCCGCCTTCGTAGAACTTGTGGTCGATGTTCTTCTGCAGCTCGGGCGGCAGGCGGAGGTGCTCGACGCTGTATTTCACGGTCGCGGGCGGCGTCGCAAGATCGTAATAGCCGCTGGCGACGAACAGTTTCAGGTAAGGATTCTGCGACATGGATTGCCGCAGCGTGTTGGTTGCGTCGGGGAAGCGGGAAAGGTAGCGGCCGTAGTTCCAGGGTTGCACTTTACCGGTGATGATCTCGTAGACGTGCTCGTCTTCGACCTTGAGGTCGTTCCGAAGATAATCATTGATGGCCGCGGTAAATGGGGGGAACGTGGCTGCCGCGCTGGCGTCATCCTCGGGGTCCTCGCCGGCGTCGTCGGCGTCGATCCCTTCGTAGCGGCTGTCGTACCGGCCGATGACGCGACCCTTCTTGCGCAACAGCTCTTTGGCGAATCGCTGCATGCTGATCCGCAGTTTTGCCTGCAGCACGTAATCCTTTGACAAGCCAGTATAGCGGGCCAACTTTTCAGCGACGGCATTTCGCTCGTCGTCGCCGAGCGTTTGGCCTTTCATGAGCGCGAGGGCGTAGTCCTTCGTGGCGAATTCGGTGGCCTGCTTCACTACTTCTTCGAGCGAGAGGGCTTGGAGATCGCCCGGAAGTGCCTTGTGGTACCAGGCGGCCGCCGTGTAGCCGGGAACGAAGAGGATGTAAGCCAGATCGTTGCCGAAAGCGAAGCCGATGGTTTCGAAGTTGAGGGCGGGCGAAATCATGAGGACGCCGTTGAGCGTCAGGTTGTAGCGTTCGCGAAGGTAGCCGCTCAGGCCGGCGGCGCGGAGGCCGCCGTAGCTTTCGCCGATGAGGAATTTGGGCGAGCGCCAGCGGCCGTACTTGGTGACGTAATCGTGAATGAACTGGCCGACGCTTTGTAGATCTTCCTGGTAGCCGTGGAACTGGTCGTCTTTTTCGCCCTTGGCTGCGCGGCTAAAGCCGGTGCTGACGGGGTCGATGAACACGAGATCCGTAAGATCGAGCAGCGTGTGCGGATTCGTTTCGAGGCCGTAGGGCGGCGCGATCTGGGACGCGTCGTCAGGCACTTTCACGCGTTGGGGGCCGAGCATTCCGAGATGAAGCCATACGCTGGAGGAGCCGGGGCCGCCATTGAAGGCGAACGTGATCGGCCGCTGGCTGAGGTCCTCGACGCCGTTCTTGGTGTAGGCGATGAAGAAGATGAGGGCCTTGGCTTTGCCCTCGTCGTCTTTCATGACGAGCTTGCCGGCCGTGGCAGTGTACTTTAGTTCTTTGCCGCCGAGCGTGACTGAGTGCTGGGTGACGGTGGTCGTATCCTTCGGTTCGTCTTTCTTGTCTTTATCCTTGTCGCCTGTTTTCGAGTCGTCGGCCTTTTTCTCGTCTGCGGCTTTCGCATGCGGATCCGAGTCGGCCGCGGCGTGGGCGGCTGGTAAAGGTCCCATGAGGGGAAGCGTCAGGCCGAGAAGAATGAGGATGGAACGGAAAATCATGGTGCGCGCTCGAGATTGAATTGAGTCGGTGGTTGTTACGGCTAGCTTAAGGCTAATCGGTCCTCGGCTCGGTGCCAAACGATCGCTGCGTGGCCTTCCATTCGCTTGTGTGTTCAACGGCGGAATCCGAATTATGTCCGGGGCGCGAGACACGATTTTTGGGGACAATATTCGTGATTTATGTCCCCATCGAATTCGTAAACTATCGGGAAAATAAGGGTGAGGTGCGTGGTCCATGGGACAAAAATGCCCGAGTTTTGTCTCTGCGAACGTTTTAGCTGCCATCGTGACGAGTGGGAACAGTTACGTGGCTCAGCCGGTCCGAGACGTATTGCGGACCGGAATAGCGGCGGTATTAAGACCTAATTGCGACAGAGTCGTTCGTTAATAATTTCGTTTGGGGTGCGATATCCGAGTCGACGTCGAGGTCGTTCGTTGAGCAGTTGTTCGATGCGTTTGACGTCTTTGCGAGTCACGTTCTTGAAGTCGGTTCCTTTGGGATAGAATTGCCGCACGAGGCCGTTGAGGTTTTCGTTCGAGCCGCGTTGCCAGGCGCAATAGGGAGCGGCGAAGTACACGGCCAAGCCAAACCACTCGGTGAGCTTCGCGTAGGCGCTGAACTCGGTGCCATTGTCGAATGTGGTGCTGCGTCGCAGAAAGCGCGGCAGGTTCGCCAGCAAGCGGCCGGCGGCCCGAATGGTGGTCCGTGAAGTGAGATCTTTCAAGAGGTCGATGCGAACCAGACCGCTCTTACGTTCCACAAGTGTCACGAGACCGCTCCGGCGACCTCGGCTTACGATCGTGTCTCCCTCCCAATCTCCAAAGCGACAGCGGCGGTTGATCACCGTCGGGCGACCCTCGATGCGAACTTCTTCCGGCCGCTTAAAAGGCCGATATTGCTTGCGATGCGCCTGGCGCAAGTAGCGCCGCCGGCCTGGAGCCGACCGCTTGATCCAAGCGTAAATCGTTGGCGCCGAGACCTGCCTCTTGGGCTCTGCCGGATATTCTCGCTTGAGCCGCCCGGCAATCTGCTCGGGCGACCAGGCCTGCGCTAAACGCTCACTGACCTCCAAGCGAAGACCTACCTCTTTCAACTTGTAGGGCCGCCGACATACTTCCCGCCGCTTACGCGCCCAGCGGTGGGCAGCCTCAGCCCGGTACCCCCATCGATTCGAATTCCGCGCAAGCTCTCGGTAAATCGTGCTCCGATGCCGATTCATCAGCACACCTATCTCAGCTTTCGACTTCTTCGCTTTCACGAGCCGGTGTAGGAACTGCCGTTCAGCAAGAGTAAGATGCGTTGCCATCGCTGGGCCTCCGTGTGAGTGTGGATTCCTGCTAAGAACCCAACATTCAAACGACCCAGCGAGGCTTTTTCCAAGATCAATCCCACCACTGTCGCGTTCGCTGTTTTAGCGCACCAGCCTTAGCAGATTCTATACAAATGTATAGAGACAATTTTTGGCCAGCTTGAGATTGCGATCTGAGCGTCAGAAGACTCACGCAAAGGCGCTAAGGCGCAAAGACTCGGATAATCCACAAGTAGTGTCTGGGGCCGACGAGTCCGACGAGCAGAAACTGACGTCTGCAGAAAAAGTGCTTGGAGGCTTTTGGTTTTGAAACGACTCAAGCCATGCCAAGAGTGCCAAGTCGTTAGGAGAGTTTGCGTTTGCTACTTCGGAGAGTACGACGGACGTCGGAACAGAAGAGGTCGTGATAGAGGGAACGATTTGCGAGAGGCTAACAACGGCTGGACTCGCATCCGTAGTTGTGGATAGCGGCGACTTCGATTCGGACGATTGTGGCGAGGTGTTGAGAGGGCTGCTAACTTGAGCTAGAGCGCCCTCGGCAGACGACGGGATGTTGGTACCTCCGACGGCAGATGCCTCGCCGAAGCGTAAACGCCACACGTAATAGTCGCCTCCGTCGATGGATTGGTTGCTATTGCCATCCGCGCGAAGATCCGTCGTCGAAGCCAGTGTCATTCGCCATAGGACGTAGTCGGCGGCGTTCACAACGCTGCTACTGTTGTAGTCGCCGGGGAGGGACTTGGGCTGGGCTTCGAAGGCACCGATGTCGATTCGCGCCACTCCGTCTTTATCGCCATCATAGCGGCGTGAGAAGTATGCGCCGCGTTCGTCGAACAGTGGGATGAAGCCACTAGGAAAGTTAGGATCGCCGGCATCAATCGCGGGGCTACCGGGCAGCAGCGCGTGCGTTTGGAGGTAGGTATCGTCTAAAAACTTCGGACCGAAGTTATACGCGAGAGGGCCTAGTTTGGGGTCGATCGGCCCGTGGACCGGGCCACCGATTTTATTTCCGTTTGCATCCGGAGAATTGGCCGGGGCTTCCGCTAGAGGCGTTCCATTATTGGAACCAATCAGGCTATACCGCGCTTGAATTGTGTTGCCGAACAGCGTACCAAGATCGGGAGCGATCGGGGCCAGGTTAGCGGCGACGATGTCGCCCGCCAATGTCAAAGAACCTCCAGCAAAGAAGACGCCGCCTCCGAACGCGCCGGAGATGCCAACGGTGTTGGCAGTAATCGTGCTGTAGCTGACTTTGAAATTCGTGGTGCCATTGCCGAGTAAATACAATCCGCCGCCGCTGCTATCCGTACTGTTGCCACTGATCGTACTGTTGAAGACGGTGAGATTCGAATCGCGAGCAATGAAGATGCCGCCGCCATTCGCTTTTGAATAATTACCAGCGATCGTGCTGCTTGTGATCGTTACCTCGGCGAGCGTGGCCGTAATACCTCCGCCGGAATAGACAGATCGATTGCCGGTAATGGAGCTGGAACTAACGGAGAGGTTTCCATCAAAAAACTCAATTCCGCTGCGACTGTTTCCGGAGATAACGGAGTTCTCGACAGTTAGATTCCCGTAGTAGCTCCGTACACCTGATCGCAGGTAGCTACCCTGAATGGCGCAATCCGTAATCGTCACGTTCGAGCTTTGGAAATCGACGCCGCCGTATGTGTTGTTGTGAAAATTCGAGTGGGTGACTTGCAGCCAGGTGAAGTTGGACTGGACGGCTGGCCCATCAATGTTGCTTTCGAAGTTGCTGTACGCGATTGAGGAGCCGTGCGCTTCGATACCATCGCCTGCCACGTAAATGGCGGAGCCGTTGGAATCGGTATTTGAGAAGAATGAGCTTTGCGTTACCGAAAGCTGTCCTTTGACGTCGATAGCGCCGCCGTAAAAGCTCGCAGTATTGTTCTGGAAAGTGCAGCCACTGACACCTACACCGCCGTTTCCACTTTGGTCGGGTTGGAAGGTTTGGTAGGAAATCGCCCCGCCACTCGATCCCGCAGTGTTCGAATAAAAATTGCAATTGGTGATGAGAAGGTTGGAGTCGGAGAAACAGCCGCCGCCATTGACAGCGGCCGAATTATCGACGACCACACAATCGGATAGCATCAGAAATTCGGCGTTTTCGATCGCACCGCCATAGTCGGGGACGTCGCCGCCGGTGAGCGTGAGTCCGCTTATACTGACGATCGACGAGCCCGAGATTCCGTCATAGATATCGAAGATGCGGCTTCCATTTCCGTCGTTCGTATCCGGGGTAGCATCGTTTCCTGCGGCATCGATTGTGAGTTGGTCGGAGCCGGGACCGCTGATCGTTAGGTCCTTCATGATTAAGAGCGATCCGTGCGTGAGCGTGATCGTGGCAGGGCCACTAGCAGTGAGCGAGGCGGCAAAGTTGATCGTATCGCCAGGAGCAACGGCTGCGATGGCGTCGCGGAGCGAGATACCTCCGACGGCGATGCCGTCGTTTTCGTCAACGAGCGTGTTGACCGTGATCGAAAGTACGCGGCGGTCTTCAAGTGGTTCGAATACGAGACGCCGACCGGAAACTGAGGCGCGCGGCTTCTTCGCGTGCCGACGCATGTTGCGATTGAAGCGTCCGGCCATGGGATGGGTTCAGAGATGCCTATTTTGAAGAGCTTCCCGCCGCAGTCATGAGTATAACCCGGTTAGGTGGTAGCAGCAACGAAACCGCGGAGTTGCTCCGGGGTTGGAATGTCATTAACGCGACCAGAAGAAGCTAAACACGCTCTGATAGAGGCCGCTATTCGCCCTTCTCTTCTTCGGTTCCGCTTTCTTTCACGATGCCTCCGGCGTTGTTGCGCGCGGGGCCGGTCCACGGGTCGACGTCGGAGCGGGCGGCCCAGGCGTCCCATTCGTCGGCGAGTTTCTTGGCGAGGTCGGGTTTCTCTTTTGAGAGGTCGTGCTGCTCGGTGCGGTCGGCTTCGATGTCGTACAGCTCCCACGGGCCTTTGTACTTCATGACGAGCTTCCACTTGCCTTGGCGGATGCCGCGGTTGCCTTCGTGGGCGAAGTAGATTGGGTTCTTGCGATTGAGCGGTTTGCCGCTGAATGCGGGGACCAGGCTCACGCCTTCCATTGGCTGGATGTTGTGGCCATTAAATTCGGTCGGATATTTGGCTCCCGATACATCGACGGCGGTGGCCATGATGTCGATGACGTGGCCCGGTTGTTTTTCGAGTTTGCCGTCGCGGTCGGCCGGGATGCCGGCGGGCCAATGGGCGATGAGTGGCGTGGAGATTCCGCCTTCGTGCGTGAAGTGCTTGTAGCGGCGAAACGGTGTGTTGGCGAGCGTGGCCCAGCTTTGGCCGAGGAAGACGGTTGAGTTCGGGCCGCCGGGGTGCTTGCCTTCGTAGCGGCCGTTGGGGCCGGATTCGGCGTTGCCGCCGTTGTCGGACAGGAACAGGATCAGCGTATTATCGAGGACGCCTTTCTCGTCGAGGTGTTTCACGAGCTTGCCGACGTTCGCGTCGATGCGGTCGATCATCGCGGCGTAAATCGACATCATGTCGTCGAAGCGGTGCTTGTCGTCGTCGCTGAGCTTGTCCCACGCGGAGACTTCGTCGGGCCGGGCGCTCAGTGGCCACGCCGGGTCGACGAGGCCCATCTCGATTTGGCGCTGGTGGCGCGCTTCGCGAAGTTTGTCCCAGCCAACCATGTACTTGCCGCGATATTTTTCAATCGTCTTCTCGGGCGCCATCAGCGGAAAGTGGGGTGCGCACTGAGCGACGAAAAGAAAGAACGGCTGCTTCTTGTCGATGGCTTCATCGGCGAATTTGAGGCCCCAATCGGTCCAGAGGTCGACGCTGTACCAATCCTTACCAAAAATGGGGTCGTCCTTCTGGTAGTTTTTGCCGTTGAGGAAGAGGTTGGGGCGCGCCTTCTGCGTGGGGAAGTAAATGCCACCGAAGGGCGAGTTGAGCTCGTGCTCGAAGCCGCGTTTCCAGGGCGGCGTGCCGTGCTGCTGGCCGAGATGCCACTTGCCGGTCATTGCGGTAAAGTAGCCGGCGTCGTCGAGGACTTCCTTTCCAGCACATTGGGATCCTAAGCTTAGAATTCCACGTGGACAAGTTGTCGCG
>JADMIO011486886.1_pt1 | contig 82122 bp, 69 predicted proteins | sample 8958161 | NCBI WGS metagenome assembly JADMIO01 (sample SAMN16585339, study PRJNA669376) | soil metagenome | isolation source: Crop rotation soil | place: USA: Cullars Rotation, Alabama | collected 2011
CGCGACAACTTGTCCACGTGGAATTCTAAGCTTAGGATCCCAATGTGCTGGAAAGCTCGGTGACCTCGGCCAGCATGGCTGACGCATTGGTCGCCGCCTACGGCTGTTCGCGACCGGTGATCCTGCACAACACCTGTCCCTTGCCGCTGCTTACGCGCTCTGCCCAACCCCCATCGACGGCCTCGCCGGTGCTGGTTTGGTTTTCCCAAACGATCGGACCTGGCCGCGGTCTCGAACCCTTTTTCTCTGCCTGGGGCCGGACGAAAAACCCGAGCCGCGTTGTATTGATCGGCGACGAACGGCCGGGCTACGTCACGGGCTTGCTGGCTGGCTTGACCGCAGAACGCCGCGCGGCCGTGCAAGTTCGGCCGCTCGTCACGCCGGACGAACTCACCGCGCTGCTGCCAAGTTACGACATCGGTCTCGCCCTGGAACCTGCCGCGCCGCGAAACAAGGACGTCACCATCAGCAACAAGCTGTTCCAATATCTCGCGGCGGGACTTGCTGTCGTGGCAAGTAACACGACTGGCCAGCGCGAAATTCTCTCCGCCGCACCCGGTTGCGGAGTCCTGGTTTCGCTCGGCGATCGGGAGGCTTTTTCCACTCAGCTCGACCAGCTGCTGGGCGACCCCTCCCGGTTGCGGGCGTGTCAACAGGCATCGCGCGCCGTTGCCGAGACCGATTATTGTTGGGAGCGCGATGCCACCCGGTTGCTCAAAGCGGTGGGACGTATCCTGCCCGAACCCAGCCGCACGTCCTGACCCATGCGTCGCGTCCTCATCGTCTCCCCGCATTTTCCGCCGACCAACGCACCGGACCACCAGCGCGTGCGCATGAGTCTCCCGTATTTTCGCGAAAACGGCTGGGAGCCCGTCGTGCTGGCGGTCGACGCGGGGAGCGTCGAAGCGCCCCAAGATCCACTGCTCTCCGCCACGTTGCCGCCGGAAGTCCCGGTGCACCGCGTGCGCGCGCTGCCCGCGGGCCTGACGCGCCTGGCGGGGTTCGGGAACGTCGCCTATCGGGCTTGGTTTCGACTGAAATCCGCCGGCGACGATCTTCTGCGCACGCAGAAATTCGACCTCGTCTATTTTTCCACCACCCAGTTCGTCGTGACCGCGCTCGGGCGCCGTTGGCGTCAGCGCTTCGGGGTGCCCTTCGTCGTGGACGTGCAGGACCCATGGCGCACCGATTACTACGAGCGGCCGGAAGCTCCACCCCCGCCGGGCGGCTGGAAATACCGAATGGCCCGGCGCCAGGCCCTCCGACAGGAGGAACCGTCGTGGCGGGACGCAGCGGGGTTCGTGAGCGTGAGCGAGGACTACTTGGTTCAACTTCGCGCGCGCTACCCTTGGTTCGCCGCCAAGCCTGCCGCCGTCATTCCCTTTGGCCCGCCGGAGGCGGATTTCGATTTTGCCTGCACCCAATCCGATCTCGCGCCGGCTTTCTCCCGGGAGCCGGGCACGGTAAACGTGGTCAGCGTGGGCGCCGTTGGCCCGATCATGCGCACGGCCTTGGAGCTCCTTTTCGCTGGTCTCCGCAACCTGCGAACCATGGACCCAAAAGGTTCGGCCCGGCTGCGGCTTCATTTTATCGGCACCAGCTACGCTCCAGCCGGGCGGGCCGAGCTTTCTGTACTGCCCGTCGCCCAAGCCTGCGGAGTCGGTGATCTCGTGCGCGAGGAATCGGCGCGGGTCGGCTATTTCACCGCCCTCAAAACCCTCCACGAGGCCGACGCTATCCTGATCCCCGGTTCGAACGATTCCGCCTACAACCCCTCGAAAATCGCGACGTGTTTTCTCGCCGACAAGCCGACCCTGGCGCTGACCTCCGCCGGTTCCGCCTTGGAACGGGCCGTGCGCGAACTCGACTTTGCGACAGTCGCCACCTGGCCCGCGCCGGAGGGTGTGACGCGGGTGACGGAATTTCTCCAGCGACTCCTCCACGATCCTGCCGGTAGTGTTTCCCCCGTGCGCAATCGGGCCCTCTTCGCTTCCACCCACACGGCGCGCGCCCGCACGGCCCAGCAGTGCCAGCTCTTTGACCGCGCGCTGACGTCCCCCCCATGACTGCCGCCAACCGTCCCCGCCCGCTCGATCGCTACACGCCGATTGGGGACCTCGCGCAAAGCGTGCGGTGGTTGATTCGGCGCGCGATGTTTCCCGCGACGCTGATCCTGGTTGCGGAAACGGCTTTCCTTTTCTTCACGAACAGCCCCGGCGCAACGGCCTTTGGCTTCATTGCCGCCGGCACGCTCCTGGCCCTCGCGATTTGGAGTCCGAAGGGCATCGGCCTTCCGATTGTCCCGCTGATCGCGGTGCAGTCGCTGATCGTCTACGGACTGCCCATCGTGATCGGCCATGAAGTCGTTCGCATTTACCCGCCGGAGTTCGTCACTCGGGCGGGGCTCGAGGTTTTTGTTTTCACCGCCAGCATGATTGCCGCCTGGTCGGTGGGCATGCTCCTGTTCCATCCCGCGCCAGCGCATTCCTACGCGCTGCAGGGTTTCAAGGAGGAGGGAACTGTGAAGTTCAAGCGCATCGGTTTCAGCCTCATCCTCGTTTCCTCGAGCTATTGGTTCCTCGACAGCCTCCGGTTGACCGACGTGCTTTACTCGATCCTGCCCGACGGCAGCGCGTCGCTCCTCAACACGCTGTTTTCCGCCACGGGGACCTGTGGATTTTTCCTCGTCGCGATGTTCGTCGGCGCCCGCCGCGTCGCGCCGGCAGGGCAGGCCATTTTCTGGGGCCTGCTGGCGGCCAATTGTTTCATCAGCGCCTCCGGGTTCCTCCTCTCGACCACCACCGCCCTGCTCGCGTCCGTGGTGATCGGCCTGTTCTGGAGCTCCGGCCGGATGCCGTGGCGTTACCTCATCGTCGTGGCCGCCGCCCTGTCCTTCCTCAACCTCGGGAAGTTCACCATGCGGGAGCAGTACTGGACGGTGGACGGCAACCAAGCCCCCCGGTTCACGCTCACGGAAATGCCGCTCCACTACGGCGAATGGATTCGCGCCAGTACCGAGGCCCTCACGGCCGGTTCTTCCGCCGGATCGACCCGCGACGATGGGACCGCCAGGCCCCAATCCCAGAGCCTGCTGGAGCGGGTCAACAACCTGCAAAACCTGCTCTATGTGATGGACGCAATCGAGGTGGGCCACGTCGCGCCGCTGCATGGGGCCACGTATTCGCTGATCCCACCCCTGCTCGTTCCGCGCATCTTCTGGCCCGACAAACCCCGCACGCACGAGGGTCAGATCCTCCTAAACGTCCATTTCGGACGCCAGGCGATTGAGTCCACATTTCAAACCTACATCGCCTGGGGCCTGCTGCCGGAAGCCTACGGCAACTTCGGGGCCATCATCGGTGCGCTGGTGCTCGGGTTCGCGTTTGGCATTATCTTCGCCTGGGTGGAAAACCTGACCGCGCGCAAGCTGCTCATTTCTCTCGAGGGTTTCATCTCGTTCACTGTTCTGCTCGGCATGCTGGGTTCGTTCGAAATGGTCGCCAGCGTCCTCATCACCTCCGTGTTTCAGTCCGTGATTGTGCTCGTGGCCGCCTGCCTGCCCTTCGTCCAAAGCACTTATCTGCAGCGTCCTCGCGTCAATTCTCCCTGACCCCATGCCGCGCCGCCTCGCCGTGGTGCTCACGCACCCGATCCAATACTACAGTCCGTGGTTCCGCTGGCTGCAGGCGCACGCCGACTTCGAGTTTCGCGTGTTTTATCTTTGGGAGGGCGGAGTTACCGAGCAGGCGGACCCCGGCTTCCAAGCCACTTTCAAATGGGACGTGGACCTCCTCTCGGGCTACGAGCACGAGTTTGTTCCCAACGCCGCGCACGAGCCGGGCTCCGATCGCTTCTGGGGCATTCGCAACCCCACGCTGACCGCGCGACTCGAGACCTATCAACCGGGGGCGGTGCTGCTCTTCGGATACGCGTACGCGAGTCACCTGCGCGTCATCGTGTGGGCGCGGCGGCGCGGTGTGCCTCTCATTTTTCGGGGCGACTCGCATTTTCTGGGCCGCCCCTCACCCGGCTGGTATCGAGTTTTTTTTCTGCGCCAGCTCTACCGGCAGTTCGCGGCGATCACCTACGTCGGGAAAGCCAACCGCAATTATTTCGCCACGCTGGGCGTGCCGGAATCCCGGCTGTTTTTCGCCCCGCACGCCGTCGACCAGCAGCTCTACGACCCGGCCCGTGTCGAGCCCCGGCTCGCCGCCGGAGCGCTTCGCTCCCAACTGGGAATTTCCCCGTCCGGGCGCGTCGCCCTGTTCGCGGGCAAATTCACCGCAGCCAAGCAGCCGCGGGAGCTCCTGGCCGCTTTCCTCGCGCTGCAGCTGCCCAACACCACGCTGATCATGGTCGGGGACGGACCCGAGAAAGTTGTGCTGCACGAACTCGCCCGCTCCGCCCCGGCAGGTGCGGTGCATTTTCTTCCGTTCGCCAACCAAAGTGAAATGCCAGCCCGTTATCTGCTCGCCGATGTCTTCGTGCTCCCCTCCCGCGGCCTGTACGAGACATGGGGTCTCGCCGTCAACGAGGCCATGCACCTCGGGGTGCCCTGCCTCGTCAGCGATCGCGTCGGCTGCCAGCAGGACTTGGTGGAGGATGGAGTGACCGGCTGGGTTTTCCGCGCCGATGATCCGGGTCACCTGCAGGAGAAGCTCGCCGCCGCGCTCCGCGCCGATCCCGCGCAATTCAAGCCGCGCGTCGCCGCGCGCATCGCCGGCTACAGCTACGAGAAAGCAACCGCCGGACTTCTCGCCGCCCTCGCGAGCCTGCCGCCCGCGCGCCCATGAGAATTACCATTGTCACCGGATTCTTTTTGCCTGTCCCGCCGGTGCAGGGCGGTTCGACGGAAAAGATCTGGCATCGCCTCGCCCAGGAATTTGCCGCGGCGGGGCACGCCGTGACGTTCGTCTCCCGGGCCTGGCCCGGTTTTCCCGCGCGCGAAACCGTCGACGGCGTCACCCATATTCGGCTCTCCGGCGCCAACCACCGGCGTTCGCTGTTCATGAACCTGCTGCTGGACGTCTGGTGGGGCTTGCGGGTGGGCTGGCACCTTCCGCCCGCAGACGTCGTGGTCTGCAACACGGTGACGCTGCCCGTTTGGCTGCGCTGGTTTAAACCGAAGGCCGGGCGCGTCGTCGCCGTGCTCGCTCGCATGCCCAAGGGCCATGGCCGCGCGTACGGTCAGGTGGACTTGCTGCTTTCACTGAGTAGTGCCGTGACCGCGAAGCTGCGCGCCGAAAACCCGCGACTGGCCGGGAAGATCGCGGCCTTTCCCTACCCGATCGATTGGAATCTCTTCTCCCGCGCCGCCGATCGCCCAACCGAATCGCGCCTACTGGTGATCGGTTTTGTCGGCCGAATCCATCCGGAAAAAGGCTTGGATCTACTGCTCGCTGCCGCGGCTCAGCTTGCGGACAAGCCGGGCCTTCCGCCGTGGCGGCTCGAACTCATCGGGCCCGTTGACGTTGCCCAAGGTGGCGGCGGGCTGGCTTATCGTGACGCCTTGCTCAAAAGGTATGCCGCCTTGGGAGATCGCCTGGCCTTCCTGCCACCAGAATTCGATCCCCGAAAACTCGCCGCGCGCTACGGGCACCTGGACATTTTTTGCTACCCCAGCGTCGCTGAACAGGGCGAGACGTTTGGCGTCGCCGTGGCAGAAGCCATGGCAGCCGGCTGCTCGGTCGTGGTCTCGGACCTGGATTGTTTTCGTGAACTGGTGCAAGAGGAGGTGACGGGGCTCGTCTTTGATCACCTCCTAACGGATCGGGTCGAGCGCCTGAGCGAGGCGTTAGGGCGCCTTTTGAGCGATTCCAGTTTGCGGCAATCACTCGCTGACCGGGGCAAGGAGCACGTCCGACAATTCGACTACGGAAAGTCCGCCCAGACCGTGCTGGGTGAGCTGATGGCCCTCGTGGCTAAGTAAATCATGGCATTGAAAGACCGCGGTTTCTTCTGACTCAATAGCCGTGCCAAATGTCCGACGACCACCCCTACCTCGGCCAGAATTGCACCAGTCCGTTTCCGCCCAGTGAAATCGCCCTGCGGCTGGTGTGGAACGTGGTGCAAGCCACGCTCTTCCGCTGGAGCCCGCGACCGTTGCACGGCTTCAGGGCCTTACTCCTTAGATTATTCGGGGCCAGGATTCCAAAGCTGTTGCAGGTCGTCGTATTTCCGACTGTCCGAATCAGCTACCCTTGGAAGCTGACGCTTGCGCCGCACAGCGTGATCGGTCCTGGCGTCCGGGTTTACAACCTCGGTGCGATCACGTTGCAGCGCGGCGCCACGGTAAGCCAGGACTGCCACCTCTGCGCCGGCACGCATGACTACAACCGCTGGTCGATGCCGCTCGTGACCCGCCCGATCGTCATCGGAGAAAATGCCTGGCTCGCCGCCGACGTCTTCGTCGGGCCCGGTGTGACCGTCGGAGAGTTGTGCGTCGTCGGTGCACGGTCTGTCGTCACCAAGGATTTACCCGCCCGGATGGTCTGCGTCGGGCAACCCTGCCGGCCGGTCAAACCGCGCGCGGTTCCCACGGCGGAATGAAGTCCTGGGCCGCATCGTTTGGCTTCGTCGCCGTCGTTTTCGCCCTGCTTTGCGCGCCTCTCCTCGTTTCCCGCCAAGCCGGAGGTTACGCGGATGACGAGGACCTGTACTACGTCCCTGCCATCCAACAGATCCGCGCTCACTGGCCGGCGCTCGATTTGACGCGGGATGCGTTGTCCGCCCTGTCTCCCGGCTATCCGTACGTGCTCGCCACCGTCTCCTTCGTTACCGGCGTCGAAAGGATTCCGCTGCGGCTCGTGACTTGGATCCTGAGCTTGGGACTTCTCGTCCTGCTCTGGCGGCAATTCCCGCCGACGGCGGCAACACTTGGAGTCGCCGCGCTGCTGCCGTTGGCCTGCTCCAATTTTTTTGTGAAGTCGGCGTCATGGATCGTCACCGACAATCCCGCGCTGCTGTGTGTCACCGGCGTCCTGGCAGTGACGCTGCTTTCCCACGAGCGTCGCAGCGGCTGGGTTGCCGGATCTCTCGCCGGGACTGCGACCTTCCTTCGCCAGCTGCACGTCTGGACCGTCGTTCCACTGGCCCTGCGGGCGTTTTCGGAAGCAAGAACGGGAGGTCACGCTCGCACTTGGATGGCCTCGCTGCTGATCCCGCTGGCTGTGCTCGGCCTCCTCGTGGCGCATTGGCATGGCCTCGTGCCGCCGGCCTGGCAAAACGCCGTGGCCCTTCAAGGCTCTGTTCCTGCCGCACCCCTGTGCTACCTGATCAGCGTTTTCTTCATTCTCGGGATTTTTTATCGCTGTGGACTGTCGTCCGAGAGTCCCGGCGGCGACTGGCGCTCCCCCTGGGTCGGGTTCGGCGCGGTTCTGGGGCTGCTGATCGCGGCTATCGGTCCCACCAACTACGACCGGGCTGCGGGCCGCTGGGGCGGCTATCTCTGGTCGGCGTCAGATTCCCTTCCCATGCTGGGCCATCGGTCGCTGATGTTTCTCGTGCTGGCCCCCTTGGGCGCGGCGTTGCTGGCCGTGATGACGCGGCAACTCGCCCGCCAGGCCGATGCGACGGTGGCGTGGCTCTGGCTCGGTTCGTTTCTTGGTTGGGCGGCGACCTCCGTGGCCAATCGGCTCGCGTATCACCGCTATTACGAACCGACGATCCTGATCTTCCTCATCCTTTGGGCTGTGCTGCTGGCCCGGGGTTCTTCCGCCCCGGCCGGCAGACGGGTGCGGTGGCTGCACGTTCTCGCTCTCCTACAGGTCGGAATCACGCTCGCGACGGCCCACTACAACACCTACGGTCGCGCCATGCTCGCGGCCTTCCGGTCCCACTGACGCGGCAATGAAGCTCACGCACGTCACTCCGAGTTTGGAATTGCGCCACGGCGGTCCCAGCCGGTCTGTCCACGCGCTGGCGACTGCCTTTGCGGTGCAGGGCCACGACGTCGAGCTGCTCTCCACCCAACCCGGCGATGCCTCGTCGCGGATGGAGGATTCCCTCGCGGTCAAAATCTTTCGCCGCGATTGGCCGCAGTCCCTCTGCCCTTCCGCCGGTCTCCGCAATGCGCTGGCCGACGGCACGTCCGAAGTGGTGCACCACCACTCGCTCTGGTTGCGGACGCTGCACTACGCACACACGGCTGCGCGAAAGCGGCGCGCGAAATTCGTCATCTCGCCTCGGGGCATGATGAGCGCCTGGGCCTGGAACTACCATCGCACGCAAAAACGCCTCGCGAGCGCCTTCTTGCATCCCGGCGCGTTCGCCGCCGCCGATGGATGGCACGCAACCAGCGTCGAGGAAGCCGAGGACATCCGCCGCCTCGGCTTCAAACAGCCGGTCTGTGTCGCGCCCAACGGCGTGCGGATGCCGCCGGCTGACCGCCATATCGCTGCTGGCGCGGAGTGGCGCGAACGCTGTCCGATGATCGGCTCGCGCCCGGTGGCATTGTTCTATTCCCGATTTCACCGGAAGAAACGTCTCCGCGAACTGTTCCATCTTTGGCTCGCCGCTCCGCGCGGCGACTGGCTGCTTCTTCTCGTCGGCGTCCCGGAGGAATACACCGTGGCGGAAATCCAAGGCTGGATCGATGCGGCCGGCGCGAAGCAACGCGTGGCTGTCTATGATGGGACGGACCTGCCTCCGCCCTACGCCGTCGCATCGCTTTTCCTGCTTCCCTCGCATTCGGAGAATTTCGGCCTCGTCATCGCGGACGCGATGGCGGCCGGCGTGCCCGCGCTGGTGACCGACACGACTCCCTGGACTGCGCTCAACGCCACCGGCTTTGGCTGGTGCGTGCCGTGGGCGGACTTTCATCGAACCCTGCAAGTTGCGATGGCGGAAGCGCCGGCTAAGCTGGCCGAGCGCGGCGTTCGCGCCCGCGCGTGGGTGCTCCAGGAGTTTTCCTGGGAGAGATCCGCCTTCGAACTCACCACCTTCTACCACCGGCTCCAGGTGGGCTCCCCGTGAGTTCGCGTCACGAGCCAAAATCCCGCACGGGCGCGCCGCTTCCCCCAATGGAAATTGCCGTCCTCGTGCACGTTGGCGGACTGCTGGTCCTCTCCTCCTGGGCATTTGGCGGCGCTGCTGACTGGGCGCGAACATTGATCGCGACTTGGGGCAGCTTGGGGATCTTCATCACGATAGCCGCGATTCGACACCGCGCCGCCGACGGTGAGAGCGTGCGAGAGCCGGTGAAGTGGCTGATTCCCTGGCTGGGGTTCAACGTCATGATCGTGCTGAGCTGCCTCAACCCGAGTTTCACGGAGCGGCTGTTCGCGGGGCAAACTCTCCTCGCCCACACCGGCGCAGCCCATTCATCTTTGCCGAGCACGGCGCAGCCGCGCATTTCGCGCGAACATCTCTGGCTGTTCGATGCGAGCTACCTGGCCTGCTTCAATCTCGTGCTCGCCATCCGGCGGCGGCGGGCCTTGCGCGGGTTGATTGTCGTCGCGGTGATCAACGGTGTGCTGCTGTCCGTGTTTGGTACGTTCCAGAAGCTGACCTCCGACGGGTTGTATTTCGGACGCGTTCCGTCGCCCAACCCAAGATTCTTTGCGACGTTCGTCTACCACAACCATTGGTCGGCGTTCGTCGTGCTGCTGCTCGCGGCGTGCCTCGGACTAATTTTCCACTACTCCCGACATCCCGAACCGGGCCCGTCGAACCGCACTTTCGCCCTCGGCATCACCGGCCTTATCCTGATGGCCATTACGCCCGTCGTTGCCGGTTCGCGCTCGGGGACCCTGCTGGTGGTGGTCCTGCTTGGCGTGATTGGTTTCCAAGTCTTGCGTCGGCTGCGGCGGGCCAGGCGACAATCCGGAGAATCCACCTTGCTGTCTATCGCCGGTCTGGCACTGGCGACCCTCCTCGCCGTCGGCGGGGCCATCTATCTCGGCCGGGATGCGCTGCGGGAACGCTGGCAGGACACCCAAGGACAGTGGCGGGAAGGCATGGTGGCCGAACGTCTCCGGCTCTATGCGGACACCTGCCAGCTCGCGACCGAGCAGCCACTGTTTGGCTGGGGATTGGGATGCTATGAACAGGTTTTCCAGCTGCTCCGGCCACGTCCCCTCGAAGCAAACCGTCAATATGAGCATAGCTATGTGGACGCCCACTCCGACTGGCTGCAATCGCTGGCCGAGACTGGCACGGTTGGCACCGTCCTGATCCTGTTCTGCGGTTTCGCACCTCTGCTTGGCTCGCGTGCCTTCCGCGGCGCGGGTCTGTTGCCCTCCTATTTGCTCGGAGGCTGCGGGCTGATCCTGTTGTATGCGGCCGTGGAATTTCCCTTTGGCAACCCGGCGGTCGTGATCCTCTTCTGGACCTGTTTTTTCAGCGCCGTCCAATATTGCCGCCTGTCCAGCCGCCCTACCCGCATACCGCCCCGGCCGTCCGCGGCCGAAGTCGCATGAGCGCGCCGTGCCCCATTTCCATCCTCATCCCCGCGCGAAATGAAGCGGCCAACATTCGCGCGTGCATCGAGTCGGCGCGCTTCGCCGCGGAGGTCGTGGTGGTGGACTCCGCCAGCACCGACGCCACACGCGCACTCGCCGAATCCGCCGGCGCCCGGGTGGTGGAATTCGCCTGGAACGGCCATTTTCCGAAGAAAAAAAACTGGGCGCTGGCGAATGTACCTTGGAAACACGAATGGGTTTTCATCCTCGACGCGGACGAGCGCATCACACCCGAACTCGCCGACGAACTGCGCGCGGTTGTCGCCGCTCCGGCTGCCGACGGCTACTACGTGAACCGCCGCAATTGGTTCCTCGATGGCTGGCTCAAACATTGCGGCTATTATCCGAGCTGGAACCTGCGTTTCTTCCGCCACGCGCTCGGACGATACGAGCAGTTCTCGGGCGGTGCCGACACTGGTTCAGGTGACAACGAGGTGCACGAACACGTCGTGCTCAAGGGCCGCACCGCGAAACTGCGTGGCGAAATGGAGCACTACGCCTACCCGACAATTGATGTCTGGGTTGAAAAGCATAACCGCTATTCGAATTGGGAGGCCCGCCTGATCCTCGACTCCGGCGGACAAATTCCCGGGCATGCTTCGCTCGACCCGTCGCTGGCCCGGAGACGTCAGCTCAAGCGTCTCGCGGCCCGCCTGCCGTTCCGTCCCTGGTTGCGGTTCTTCTACCACTACATCGTCCGCGCAGGATTCCTCGACGGCTACCGTGGCTATGTTTTCTGCCGGCTGATGGGATTCTATGAGTTCCTCAGCGTGGCCAAGGCCGGCGAACTGCGTCGGACGGGAGCGAAATAAGCTGCCCACTGATCCACCTATCCGATGCGGCGCGTGATTTTCCTCAACCGCTTCTACTGGCCGGAGGAGAACGCCACGTCGCAGCTCCTGACGGACTTGGCCGAGGCACTCGCCACCGCGGGTCACGAGGTAATCGTCATTACCAGCCGACCGACGGGAACGAGCCTTCCCAGCCGGGAGCTTCGTCGCGGCGTGCGCATCCAGCGCGTGCCAGGCACGCGTTGGGCGAAGCTTGGTTTGGTGGGCAAGGCAGTGGACTTCGCGACCTTTCTCACCAGTGCGAAGTTTCGGTTGTTCTTCACTGTCCGGCGCGGCGACGCCGTCATCGCGTTGACTGATCCCCCGCTCCTCGGCGTGAGCATTTGGCCGCTGGCGCGCATGGGTGGCGCCCGAGTGTTTCACTGGGTGCAGGATATCTATCCCGAAATTGCCATGCAGCTAACCCGCCATCGCTGGCTGAAGATGGTGGTACCGTTGCGCAACCTGGCCTGGCGGAAGTCGGATGCTTGCGTGACGCTGGGTTCTGACATGGCCGCCGTGCTCACCCGGGCGGGAGTTGCCCGGCAGAAAATCGTGGTCGTCCCGAATTGGGCGCCCGAAGGACTTGGAGTTCAACCCGTCGCGGTGGCAGATCACCTTCGCAACGAATGGGGCCTGCAGGGCAAGTTTGTCGTCGCCTATTCTGGCAACCTCGGCCGCGTGCATGATCTCGACCCGGTTCTGGGCGTCGCTACGGCCCTGAAGGATGACATCCACATCGCGTTTGTCTTCGTCGGCGGCGGCGCCCAACGGGGCAGACTCGAGTCGGAAGCGCGCAAGGATAATTTGGGCAACGTTCATTTCTTTCCCGCGCAACCACGCGATCGTCTCACTGACGTCCTCGCGCTCGGGGACGTGCACCTCGTGACGCTGCTGCCGGGATGCGAAGAACTTGTTTTCCCCAGCAAGCTCTACGGCGCCACGGCCGTCGGGCGCCCGGTGATTTTTATCGGACCACCGGAAAGCGAGATTGCCCGTCTCGTCCGGGATCGCGGGATCGGGCTGGCGTTCGGGCGCGACGAGGTCGCCGCCATCGCTGTCGCGATTCGCGACTTCGCTGCCGATCCCGGCGAGCTGCGGAAGTTCGCCGAGGCCGCTGCCAGGTTCGGAGCCAGCCACTCCGGCCCGGCGAGCGCGCTCGTGGCGTGGGAAAAATTGCTGGCGGACGAAACCTGACCCGGCGCGGCTCTTGCCGACGGCAGAATACCTCTCAAAGCTCCCGCGCGATTCATGAACAGCCCCAAGAAAACCTTCTTCCTCCTGCTGGGGTTGGATCTGGTTTCGCTGTTCCTGGTATTCAACATCATCCGCTTCTACTGGGGTGTCGGCGGAGCGCATTGGATCGTCGCTCCACTGGGTTGGCCGTTCGCTGCCCTGGTGTTCGCAATCTACCTCATCGACGGCTATCGCGCGCGCACGGACATGATGAGCCTCGATTACACGAGCCAGCATGCCATCGCGCTCCTGAGCGCCATGGTCGCGACCTTGCTCCTGACTTACGTCGTGAAAATCCCCGGCGTGGGCGAGCTGCAGTTCAGCCGCGGTGTCATTGCCCTCGCGTACGTCGCGTTGATCCCGCTCACCCTCAGCTACCGCCGGCTGATTTTCCAACAGGCCAACAACGCGCAGGGTGGCCGGAGCCTGGTGTTTCTCGGCGACTGGGCAAGCTGCCATGCCTTTCAGGCCGAATGCGAAAAAGTCGGAGCCAAACAGCGCATTGTCTACTCGGTTGTCAGCGAGGCATCGGCTGCGCCGTTTGGATTCGGCCAAGTCGACCGCCTCCGGCCGTTCGCCGAAGTCATCGAGGAAGTCCTACAGGGCCGACTGGCGGTCGAGGCGCTGATCCTGCGTGAGTCCAACCGGGAACTGGAACCGGAAGTCGCCCAAAAACTCGTTCAACTGTATTTCCGGGGTCTGCCCACCTACACCCTCGAACTGTTCCAGCAGGTCTATTGGCGGAAGATCCCCATCTATCGCCTCAATCAAACCTGGCTTTTTCAGGAAGGTTTCCAAATCGCGCGCGAGCCGGTGTTCGAGCGTCTGAAGCGCGTTGGCGATTTCACTCTCGCCGCCCTCGGCCTCATCATCGCCAGCCCTCTTATTCTCCTCTGCGCCCTCGCCGTCTGGGTCCAGGATCGCGGGCCTTGCTTCTTCGTGCAAACCCGCGTGGGCAAGAACCACGTGCCGTTCCGGCTCTACAAGCTCCGCACGATGAAGGTTACCGCGACGGAGGGCGAACGCTACACGGCGCCGAATGACGCGCGTGTTACTCCAGTCGGCCGGTTCCTGCGCGCCAGCCGGCTCGATGAGCTCCCGCAGATCTGGAACGTGCTGCGCGGGGACATGAGCCTGATCGGGCCGCGCGCCGAATGGGACAAGCTCGTTGCCGAGTACGAGCGCGAAATCCCCTGTTACTACTTCCGCCATCTCGTTCGGCCGGGCATCACCGGGTGGGCGCAGGTGAACTACCCGTACGGTGGCAACATCGAGGACACGGTCCGCAAGCTCGAGTATGACCTCTACTACATCCGTCACTTCTCCTTCACGCTCGATGCGTCCATTGTCCTGAAGACGATCCACGTCATGCTGTTCGGCAAAGGACGATGAACCACCGAGCGCGCCTGCGGGAATATCCGCATCATCCTGCGGTTCTGAACTAGCCATGAAATCCTACGATTTTCTCGTGATCGGTGGCGGCAGCGCCGGCTTCAACGCCGCGCGCGTCGCCGGCGCGCAAGGGCTTCGCACTGCGGTCGTCGACGGCGCGCGCGAGCTCGGTGGACTCTGCATCCTGCGCGGCTGCATGCCGTCCAAGACCCTCGTTTACATCGCGGAAGTCCTGCACCTCGCGCAAAAGGCCAAAATCTTTGGCCTGAAAATTCCTTCCGCCCGCGCCGACTTGAGGGCAATCCACGCCCGCAAAAAGAAGATCATCGCCGAGTTCGCCGACTCCCGCGTCCACCAACTAAAACACGGTAAATTCGACCTCATTCGCGCCCACGCTCGCTTCGTCGACCCGCACACCGTCCAGCTTTCGAACGGCCGTCGCGTGCGCGCCAAACACATCCTGATCGGCACCGGCTCCAAGGTCAGTACTCCTCCAGTTCCCGGTCTGCGTGAGTCAAAGTTCTGGACGAGCGATGACGTACTCGACCTGAATCGCCTGCCCAAAAGCGTCATCGTCCTCGGCGGCGGTATCGTCGCATGTGAACTCGCCCAAGTGCTCAGCCGGTTGGGCTCGCGTGTAACCCTCATCCAGCGAAGCCCCAACATCTTGCGGGATCACTCCGAGGACGCCTCTGTTGTCGTCCAAAAGGCCTTCGTCGATGAGGGCATCGAGCTGTTTGCCGGCACCAAGATTGAAAAGATCTCCCAGGACAAACGCGGCACGACTGTCACGTTCCGCCATGGCAACAAGCGCCTCACGCGCCGTGCTGAGCATCTCTTCAATGCCCTCGGTCGCGAACCTAACACGGCCGGACTCGGACTCGCCGCTGCAGGTGTGCGCGCGCGCGAGAACGGGCAGATCATCATCAACCGCTGGCAGCAGACTTCGGTTCCCCATATCTACGCCGCCGGCGATTGCTCGGGTCCGCACGAGATCGTCCACGTCGCCATCCAACAGGGCGAACTCGCCGCGCGCCACGCCGCCCGGATCCATGGGTTGAAACCCATCGATTACTCGCTGCTGCTAAACGTCGTCTTCACGGACCCGCAGCTCGCTACCATCGGACGCCTGGAGCGCGAGCTGCAGGAAGCCGGCATCCACTACCTGACGGCCAGCTACCCCTTCAACGATCACGGCAAGTCCATCCTGATGGATGCCAACTACGGTTACGTGAAGGTCATCGCCGAACCAAAGCGCGGCCGCATCCTCGGCGCCGAAATCGTCGGCAAGGACGCGGGCGAACTGATCCACGCCTTCAGCGGCCCGCTCACAATGCGCGCCACCGTCTTCGACCTCCTGCGCGCGCCGTGGTACCACCCCACGCTCGCGGAAATCATCACGTACCCCCTCGAGGAAATCGCGGACAAGATCACGAAGCGCCTGAAACACCGCCGCTCAGGGATGCTGCCGCCGCTGGGGCCTTGAGCCCACCGTAGGGGCGTCGCTTGCGACGTCCCGCTTCGCGTCGCTGGCGCGAGATTTCCCGAAATCCTCCAACGGGCGCCGCAACCTGCGCCCCTACGGGTCACCGGCGGCGATGCCGAGCAGGTCATCGAGATCAACGTGCCCCTCGTACAGCGCTTTCCCGACAATCACGCCTTGCAGTCGCGGATGACGCTGCGCCATCTCGGCCAGCTTGATCACGTCCGCGCGCTGGCTCACCCCGCCGCTGGCGATGACGTTGAAATTGCCGGCCTTCAACATTGCTTCCTGCGCCGAAAAATTCGGTCCCGTCAGCATGCCGTCCGTGCCGATGTCGGTGTGGATCAGAGTGCGAACGCCGAGCACGTTCATCCGCTGCGCCAGCGTTAGCGCGCTCATGGGCGCCGTCGAAACCCAGCCTTTTACCGCCACCTGGCCGTTCTTCGCGTCAATGCCGACCGCAATTTTTTCACCAAACGCCTGCACCAACTCCCCGACAAAGGCCGTGCTCTCGGCCGCACGGGTGCCGATGACCACCCGGCTCACGCCCAGGCCCAGCGCCCGCTCCACTGCCGCCCGCGTGCGCAGCCCGCCGCCGAGCTGCACTTTCATCCCGATCGCCACGATCGCCTGCACGGCCGCCAGGTTCTGCGGTTCGCCCGCAAAAGCCCCGTCCAAGTCCACGACATGCACCCAGGTGCTGTCCACTTCGCGAAACTGCCGCGCCACGTCCGCCGGATCGTCGGCATACACCGTCTCCTGGTCGGCGCGGCCCTGCGTCAGCCGCACGGCGCGGCCGCCCTTGATGTCGATGGCGGGATAAATGGTCATTTTGGATTTCCGATTTCCGATTTTCGAATTCAGGCTGGCCAAAGCAATCGCTCATTTATGGCCACTTACCAAGCTCCCGCCTTCCTCACCGAACTGCTCCACGCCCGCTCGCCTTCCGGCTACGAGTCCGAGGCGCAGACCGTCTTCGACCGCCATGTCAAACCCGCCGCCGATGCCTACGCCATGGACGCCCTTGGCAACCGCATCGCCACGCTCAATCCCGATGGGGACCCCGTGCTGATGCTCGCCGGCCACATGGACGAGCTCGGCCTCATCATCACTTACGTCAACAAGGACGGTTTCATCTACTTCGACACCATCGGCGGCCACGACCGCACCGTGATTTCCGGCCGCCGCGTCATCATCCAGACCGCCAACGGTCCGGTGAAAGGAGTAACCGGCAAGCGCGCTATCCATCTGATGGACGAAGGCGACCGGAAGAAAGTCCCGGAAGTCCACGAGATCTGGATCGATATCGGCGCCAAGTCCAAGAAGGAGGCCCTCGAGCGCGTCGCGATCGGCGATGCCGCCACCTATGACCACGAGTTCGAGCTCTTCCACGGCAGCATCGGCACCGCCCGCGCCTTCGACAACAAGGTCGGCGCGTACATCGTCGGGGAAACGCTCGTCCGGCTTGCCCGGGAGAAGAAGAAGCTCGCCGCGAAGGTTGTCAGCGTCGCGACCTCCCAGGAGGAAATCGGCGTGCGCGGGGCAACCACCGCGGCCTACCTCGTCAACCCGCACATCGCCGTCGCGATCGATGTCGGCCACGCCACGGACCACCCCGACTCAGACAACCGGAAATATGGCGAGACCAAGCTCGGCGGCGGCCCGATCCTCTGCCGCGGCGCCAACATCAATCCGAAGATCTTCGAACGGCTGCTCGCGGCGGCAAAGAAAGCCAGAATCCCGCACCAGTTCGAAGCCGACCCCCGCCCCACTGGCACGGACGCCCGCGCCATCCAAACCAGCCGGGGCGGCATCGCCACGGGCTTGGTTTCCATCCCCCTTCGCTACATGCACACCCCCAGCGAAGTCGTCGACCTCGAGGACGTGGAGCGCTGCGTTAAGCTGTTGGTGGAATTCGCGAAGGGCCTCGAGAAGGGCGACTACGCGCATTGGTGAACAAATCCTGTTCAAATGATTCCGCTGGTTAGGTGGGCAATTGCCCTCGTGGTTCTTATCGGGACCAGCGGATGCTCAAGCTTGTGGCCAGGGAGCCCGTCGCGATGGAACGCGAGGATGATGGACCGGCTCAGTTTGCGTCAGAACCGTGAAACGTTGGATTTTTCGAGAGACGGCACAGTGATATTTTCTCCGGACATTTCGATCATGCCAGGTTCCGAGCAATGGCGATGGGAGATTGACGGCGAATGGCTTGTCTTGACGAATTCCGCTGGGTCGTATCAGCGCCAATACCGCCTGGTATCAATCGGTCCAAACTCTCTGTCGGTGGTTAACCGTGAAGGGAAGCGGATTGAATTTGCTTACCACGCGGCCTGGCACTGAACCGTCCGGCCCTTTAGCCGAACCTTCAGGCCGCGTTCTGCTTCGCCTCGGTCTTGCTCGCGCGCCGCAGCGTCGGGCGGCGATTGCCGGCTACGACGCCGGCATCGATCACGACCTCGGTCACGTCGTCGCGCTGCGGGAGCTCGTACATCACCTCGAGCATGAGGTTTTCCATGATGGAGCGAAGCGCGCGGGCGCCGGTCTTGAGCTCGATCGCCTTGGCGGCAATCGCGCGCACGGCGTCCGGGGTGAACTTCAGGCGCACGCCATCCATCGCAAAGAGCTTCGAATACTGCTTCACGGTCGCGTTCTTCGTCTTCAGCAAAATCTTCTCCAAGTCGGCGATCTTGAGCTGATCGAGCACGGACACGACCGGCAGCCGGCCGATGAACTCGGGAATCATCCCGAAACGAATCAGGTCCTCCGGCGCGAGTTCCTTCATCATCCGATCCGGCGAAAGGGTGTCCTGCTGCTGGGCCTTCACCGCGGAGAATCCGAGGCTGCGCGAGCCCATCCGGCGCTGCACGATCGAATCGAGCCCGACGAATGCGCCGCCACAGATAAAGAGGATGTTCGACGTGTTGATCTGCACGTATTCCTGGTTCGGGTGCTTCCGGCCGCCCTGCGGGGGAACGTTGCACGTCGTGCCTTCAAGGATCTTCAGCAGCGCCTGCTGCACGCCTTCGCCCGACACGTCGCGGGTGATCGAAACGTTCTCGGTCTTGCGGCCGATCTTGTCGATTTCGTCGATGTAGATGATGCCGCACTCGGCGCGCTTCACGTCGTAGTTCGCGTTCTGCAGCAGCCGCAGAACGACGTTCTCCACGTCCTCGCCGACGTAACCCGCCTCGGTCAGCGTCGTCGCATCGGAAATCGCAAACGGCACGTCCAGGATCTTCGCCAGCGTGCGCGCCAGCAGCGTCTTGCCGGAGCCCGTCGGGCCCACGAGCAGGATGTTGCTCTTCTCGACTTCGACGCCGTCAAACTCCGGCGAAAGGGTCACTGAGTCTTTCGACGGCTCGCCGGCGTTGAAGTTGAGCCGCTTGAAATGGTTGTAGACCGCCACCGACAAAACCTTCTTCGCGTGGTCCTGACCGATCACGAAGTCATCCAGCGTCTTTTTAATCTCCGACGGCTTGATCAACCGGAACGCTGGCTTGGACTCGGCGGCGGGGGCCTTGACCTCGCGGTCAATGATCGTCTTGCAGACGTTCACGCATGAGTCGCAGATGTACACGCCCGGGCCGGCGATGATCTTCTTCACCTCCGCCTGCGATTTGCCGCAGAAGGAGCAGAGCGTCATGCGTGAGGACTTTGCCATGGTAAAAGGGTGACGGCCCCCGACCGCAGGGTCGAGGCCGGAGTTTGTCCTAAACCGCTAATCAGGCGGCGCTTGGCACCACCACCGCGCTGTCGCGGGTGGAGGTCACGACGTGGTCCACGAGGCCGTAGGCTTTCGCCTCCTCGGCGCTCATGTAGTAGTCGCGGTCCGAGTCCTTCTCGATCTGCTCCGCGGTCTTCCCTGTGTGCTTCGCGAGGGTCTCGTTGAGGGTCTTGCGCCAGCGGATGATTTCCTTGGCCGCGATCGCGATGTCCGCCGCCTGGCCGCCCGCGCCGCCGCTCGGCTGATGCATCATCACGCGGCTGTTGGGTAGCGCGAACCGCTTGCCCTTGGTGCCGCCAGCGAGAAGCACCGTGCTCATGCTGGCAGCCATACCGATGCAGTACGTCACGACATCGTAGGGCATGAACGTCATCGTGTCATAGATGGCCATGCCGCTGGTGACGATGCCGCCGGGCGAATTGATGTAGAGGTAGATGTCCTTCTTCGCGTCCTCCATCTGCAAGTACAGCATCTGCGCGATGACGAGGTTGGCCACGTCGTCATTAATCGGCGTGCCGATGAAGAGAATGCGATCCTTCAACAGGCGCGAAAACACGCTCATGGGGCGCGTATCACGCCCGTTGTTGTCCCAGATGGTAACGTCGTAGCTCACGATAGGTAGTGGTTGAGGCCGGCTTGGATTAAGTGGCCTTCACGCTAGCCTTGGACACGAGAAAATCAACCGACTTGTCGAAAATGATGGACTGCTGCACGCCGCGCAGCTGCTCGCGGTCGCTGCTGAGGATCTTTACGAGCTTCTCCGGCTTCTGCTGCGTGCGCATCGCCTCGCGATAGATGAACGCGTCGATGTCCTTTTCCGACACCTGGATCTTCTCCGCCTCCGCGATCTTCGCGAGGATCAGCTGGACCTTCACCCGCTTGGTCGCGGCCTTGCGGGCGTTTTCAAAGAGCTCCTTCTTGTCCTTTTCGAACTGCTCCTGCGGCACGCCGCGGCGCATGTTCTCCTCGATGAACTGGCGGAGCACACCCTGCGTCTCGTTCTCGACGAGCGAGTCCGGCACCGTGAAATCGACCTTGTCCGCAATCGCATCGATCACCTGGCGACGCTGCTCGGCGCGATTTTGATGCTCCTTCTGCAGCTTGAGATTGCTGCGGACGCTGTTCTTTAACCCCGCGAGGTCATCGACCTGATTGGCCTTGAAGAACGCCTCGTCGAGCGCAGGCAGCGCGCGCTCGCGCACTTCTTGCACCTCGACGGCGTACATCGCGGTCTTGCCCGCCAGTGCCGGCAGGGCCGGGAACTCAGCCGGAAAGGTTACCGTAACATTCTTCTTTTCGCCGGCCTTCACCCCCGCGAGCTGCTTGCCGAGACCGGGAATGACGCCCTCGTGCGCACCCTCAACCTCTTCCCATGTCTGCGGGACCTTGCTGTAGATCTGCTTGTCCGGCGCGAGGTCCGCGATCGGCTTGCCGTCGACGGTGCCCTCGTACGCGAGCTTCACGTAGTCACCCTTCGCCGCGGGACGCTCGGCGGTTTTGAACTCCGCACGCTCGGCGCGCAGGCTCTCGATCACGCTGTCGACCTCGGCATCGGTCGCCTCAGTCGATGCGACCGTTGTCGGAAGCCCGGTATATTCGGGTAGTTTGAACTCCGGACGGACGTCGAGCGTGATGGTGATGGCGGCAGAGGCACCCGCCTCCACCTTGCCCGGCTCGACATTCACGATGTTAAGCACGTCCAGCTTCTGCTGCTCCAGCGCGCTCTTGTAGGCTTTGCTGACGACCTTTTGTTTGAACTCGTCGGCGATCTCCTTGCCGAAGCGCTTCGCGACCATCGCCGCCGGCGCCTTGCCTGGACGGAAACCCGGGATGCGGGCCAGCTGGCCAAATTCCTTCACGACCGCCTGGTGCTCGGTGTCGACTTCGCTCGGATCGAGCGTGACGACGAGATTCTTGCGCGTGTCGGAAACAGAGTTGAGTTGGACGTTCACAGGATGGGTGGCGGAGTGGTTTCTAGAGTGAGAATTGGTCACGCTACGTGGCCGAGTACCCCGGTCAACCCCGGATTATGCACGCTTGCGCGGCGGGCGCCGCCGCCGTTTCGTGGCAACCGGGAATCATGTCCAGCCTCCGCCAACTGCTTGCCGACCACGGGTCCGCGCTGCTCCTCGACGCCGCGTCCGCCCGCATTCAAGTCGGCGTGCTGTCGGCGAATCAGGGTGCGCGTTGGGCCTCCTCCGAGGACGAGGCCGGCGTGGGCATTTTCCAGTGTCTCGAACAGCTTGCCGTCCAGCCAGCCGACGCGGGTGTTTTTGTGTATTCCGATGGCCCGGGTTCGGTCCTCGGCATCCGGACCGTCGCCATGGCGATCCGGACGTGGAACGTCCTGAAGCCGCGACCGGTGTTTGCATATCATAGCCTGGCGATCGTCGCGGCGGCGCTGAATCGCACCCATGTTGCGATCATTGCCGATGCCCGCCGCGATGCGTGGCACTGCATTTCCCTCAACTCCAACCTGCGGCGCGTGCCCACCGCCGAGCTCGCGGGCGAACTGATCATGCCCGAAGGCTTCCGGCACTGGTCGACTCTGCCGGCCGGTGTGACGCGCACCCCGTACAATCTGGCCGAGCTGCTGCCCAAGATCGCCGACCGCGACGTGTTCCGACCGACGGACGCGCCGGATGCGTTTCTTCATGAGGAACCGAGCTACGCGACCTGGACCCCGCAGATTCACCGCGCTCCATGACCGCGACTCCGAACTCCCGTCTGCCTCTCCGCTGTTGGGCCGAGATCGACTTGGCCGCACTGGAGCGCAATCTGCGCCTGATCCGCGCCTCGCTACCGGCGCACATCCGCTACGTCGCCGTGGTAAAAGCCGACGCGTATGGCCACGGCCTCCCGCAAACCGTCGCCCGGCTGATGCACGCCGGCGCAGATCTGTTTGCCGTCGCCACTCTTTCCGAAGCCACGGCGGTGCGCGAACTCGGACCGGGCTGGCCGGTGCTCCTGCTCAGTCCGCTTCTGCCCGAGGAGGATCGCTATCTCGCGGATTACGACCTCGCGGCAACGGTCTCCACGGCCGATGAAGTCACACGCTTCGACGCCGTGGGCCGCGCGGCGGGCAAACCCATCGCCGTCCACCTTAAGATCGACACCGGCATGGGCCGGCTCGGCGTTTGGCATGAGCAGGCCGCTGACCTCTACCGCAAAATCTCCGCGGCCAACCACCTTCGCCTCGCGGGCGTATTTACGCATTTCGCCAGCCCGGACGATGATCCCGCGTTCACGGAAGAGCAGCGCCGACGGTTCCTCGCCGTTCTCGCCACATGCGAGAACCTCAAACCCAACGAACTTTTCGTCCACGCCGACAACAGCTCCGGGCTGGAAACCATGCCCGGTGCGAGCCCCTTCAACGCCGTGCGCGTGGGACTCCTGCAGTTCGGCATTCTCCCCCACCCGAATTCGCTGCTCGCGCAGGTGCACACGGAGCCGGTCTTCAGTTTCCGCACCCGCGTGGGCATTACCAAGCGCCTGCCACGTGGCACGACCATCAGCTACGGTCGCACGCGAACGCTCGACCGCGACAGCGACGTCGCAATTCTCTGCGCTGGTTACGGCGATGGCATTCCCCGCGTCCTAAGCAATCGCGCGCAGGTCCTGATCGCCGGCCGCCGTTGTCCGGTGCTGGGACGCATCACCATGGACCAGACCATCGTGGACATTACCGGAGTGCCCGACGTGAAGTGCGGCGACGAAGTCGTCCTCGTCGGCCGCCAGCAAGGCGCCGAGATCTCCATCACCGAGTTCAGCCGCTGGGCCGACACGATCCCGTGGGAAACGCTGTGCTCGGTGACTAAGCGCGTGCCGCGGATTTATCGCACCCCGCTCGGAGTGTGATGGCTGGGACCGATGTCGGTCGCACGCGAGCGTGCAACCTACTTTCCGATCGCGTACGTCCGGAAACCGAGCGCCTCAAGCTTCGCGCGGTCCAAAATATTCCGACCGTCGAAAACGAACGCCGGCTTGTGCATCCCGGCCAGCATCTTCCCGAAATCGAGTTTTTTGAATTCGTCCCACTCCGTCACCACCGCGATGGCGTGCGCGCCCTCGGCCGCTTCGTACGCGCTTTTTGCAACGGTCAGGCGTGCGTCTTCCTTCCCTTTGCCCAGCACGTCCACCCGAATTTCCTCGGCAGTCACCTTGGGATCGTAGACTACCACCTTGGCCTGTTCCGCAAGGAGGTCGCGGCAGATCGCAATCGCAGCCGACTCACGCGTGTCGTTGGTGTCCTTCTTGAACGCGAAACCAAGAATTGCGATCTTCTTGTCTGCCACGGTGTTATGAAGTGCGCGGGAGATCTTCGCCGCGAAACGTTTCTTCTGCCAGTCGTTCATCTTCACCACGCCGTCCCAGTACGCCGCCACTTCGGGCAGGCCGTAATGCTCACAGAGGTACACGAGGTTCAAGATGTCCTTCTGGAAGCAGGAACCGCCGAAGCCAACTGACGCCTTCAAAAACTTGGGACCGATCCGCGAGTCGCGGCCGATCGCGTTTGCGACTTCGTCCACGTCGGCGCCCGTCGCCTCACAGAGCGCGGAGATAGAATTGATGGAGGAAATGCGCTGCGCGAGGAAGGCGTTGGCCACGAGCTTCGAAAGTTCCGATGACCACAGGTTCGTCGTGATGATCCGCTCGCGCGGGACCCAGCGGGCATAAACGTCCACGAGCGTCTGCAGCGCTTTCTCCCCGCCCGGGGTGCGCTCGCCGCCGATCAGCACCCGGTCCGGCGAAATCAGGTCCGCCACCGCCGTGCCCTCGGCGAGAAACTCGGGATTGGAGAGCACTTCGAACTTAATCCCGCGCGTGTTCGCCGCCAGGATGTCCTTGATCGTCTCCGCCGTCTTCACCGGGATCGTCGACTTCTCGACGATGATCTTCGGGCCGGTCGCCACCTCCGCAATGGTGCGCGCCACCGACTCGATGAACCGCAAATCAGCGGCTCGTCCGGCGCCCACACCGTAGGTCTTGGTTGGTGTGTTTACCGCCACGAAAATCACATCCGCCGCGCCAATGGCCGCAGCCACGTCCGTGGAAAAGTGGAGGTTCTTGCCCCGGGTCTGCTTCACCACGTCGGCAAGTCCGGGCTCATAAATCGGCAGCGTATCCGAGTTCCATGCCGCAATCCGCGCGGCATTCATGTCCACGACCTTCACCTCGATGTCGGGAGCCTTCAGGGCGATCATCGCCATCGTCGGACCACCTACGTAACCAGCGCCAATGCAGCAGATTTTCATACGGAAGCGCCTACTGTGCGTTCCCGTCCGGCAAATCCAAGGCTGATTTTGGTCCGCCGCGCGCGGAGATTACGGACACAAAAAAACGGCGCGAATTGCTTCGCGCCGTCGCATTGAAAGTTGGCTCAGGCCGGGGTTGGTGACGGCTCCGGACCCCCCGCGGGCATGGGCGGGGTCGTCGCCGGCTTTTCCGCGGGCTTCTTGTCCGGCCCCTTGGACTCGGGCTTGGTGAGCTTCTCGACCACGACGGGCGAACGGATTTCGCCGAACTCGAGGATTTCGAGGACGTGCTTCCCTTCGATGGTCTCGTACTGCAGCAAAGCAGCCGCGATCTTATCGAGGGCCGAGCGCTTCGAGAGGATGATCTCCTTCGCCCGGGCGTATTGAGTGTCCACGATCCGCGAAATTTCGGCGTCGATCTTGCGCGCGGTTTCCTCGCTGTACGCGTGGTGACGCTGAATCTCCCGGCCCAGGAAAACCGTGTCCGAATTGTCGCCGTAGGAAATCATGCCGAGCGAGCTCATGCCCCAATCGCACACCATGTGACGCGCAATGTTGGTGACCTGCTTGATGTCGCCACCCGCACCGCTCGAAATGTCGCCCATCACCAGTTCCTCGGCAATGCGACCACTGAGGCCCATCGCGATCTGGTTGAGCATCCGCTTCATCGCGTGCGTGAGAATGTCCTTCTTGGGGATGAACATCGTGCTGCCCAGGCTGTGCCCGCGCGGGATGATTGTCACCTTGTGCACCGGCAGATGCCCGTCATCGAGCACCGCCTGCACGAGTGCGTGGCCGGCCTCGTGATAGGCCGTTAGCTTCTTCTCCTCGTCGTCCATCAATCGGCGACGCTCGCGGCCGAACTGCACCTTCTCGCGCGCATCATCCACGTCAATCATCTCGACGCGCTTCTTGTTGCGGCGGGCGGCCAACAGGGCGGCCTCGTTCAGGAGATTGGCGAGATCCGCGCCGGACAGGCCGGGCGTGCCGCGGGCGATGACGCTCAGGTCGACGCTTTCCGCCAAGTTGATCTTACGGGCATGCACCCGGAGAATCTGTTCACGGCCCAGGATGTCCGGCAGGTCCACCATGATCTGGCGGTCAAAGCGGCCCGGGCGCAGCAGGGCGCTGTCGAGCACGTCCGGACGATTCGTCGCGGCGATGATAATGACGCCCTCGGTGGTGTCGAAGCCGTCCATTTCCACCAGCAGCGAGTTGAGCGTCTGTTCCCGCTCGTCATTGCCGCCGCCGACGCCGGCGCCGCGCTGGCGGCCGACCGCGTCGATTTCGTCGATGAAAATCAGGCACGGCGCGCTCTTGCGGCCCTGCTCGAACATGTCGCGAACGCGGCTGGCGCCGACGCCGACGAACATTTCCACGAAGTCCGAACCCGAGATGCTGAAGAACGGCACGTCCGCTTCGCCCGCCACCGCCTTCGCGAGCAGCGTCTTGCCGGTGCCCGGAGGCCCAACCATCAGGATGCCCTTCGGGATCTTGCCACCCATCTTGGTGAACTTCTTGGGATCCTTCAGGAATTCGACGACCTCGCTAACCTCTTCCTTGGCTTCGTCACAGCCCGCAACATCAGCGAACGTAACCTTGTCGCGGTCGCGCGTCAGCAGTTTGGCGCGGCTCTTGCCGAAGCTCAGCGCGCCTTTCCCGGCCTGCCGGAGCTGGCGGATAAAGAGAAAGTACAGCAAGCCGATGATCAGCAAAAACGGAATGAACTGCGCGAGAATCGAGTTGAGCAGCGTGGTCGCGGGCTGCTCCGTGAACTTCTTTGATTTCTGGAGGCGCTCCGAATTGGAATCCGTCAGGCGACCCGCCGCGCGAAACTGGCTGGTCGTGCCACGGTCGCTCTCCAAAGTGGCGTCCTTCGTTTCACCCGTGATCACGACCCAGTTGGGGCCGGCGGAACCGTCGGGGCGGATGACGCCTTCCTTGATCTTGCCCTGGTCCGTGAGGTCAACGACATCCTGAATCTTCAGGTTGGCCGGTGAAGTAAATTTTCCGGGAGCGAAGAAAAGCAGCGACACCGCCGCGAGAACAATCACCAACCAGATCACCAGCATCTTCGGCTGGAAACGATCCGGCGGGAGGTTCTTCAGCGGACGGCGCTTCTTGTTGTTATCGAGATCGGACATGGGGGATTAAGAGGTGTAGGACTGAGGTATGAGCATGAATGTTCCCGAGCCATAAGTCAATTGGGCCGCAGGTGGAAACAAAGCTAGTATTTCCTTCCGCGAGAGTAACGGAGACGGTTTTTCTCCAAAATCGCAAACCCGTCCCGGCCGACGCTGTGTCGCGTCCTTCGACCCCGAATCACGTCATGCAGCAGGGCATCGAAGGCCTGCCGGGAAACTCGGATTTCGTGCGTTTGCGCGCGCATCCAGCGGTGCAATGCCCGCCGAATCAGAGCCCGCGGCTTTCCTGCTAATTTACCCAAGTTTAGCGATCCCTTGGCCGTAAGTGGCTTCAATTCCGCCAGCCATGCGTCCAACGCCGCGTCGTCCTCCTCCAGCAGTTCGCGGCTCCGCGCCGCGCCGCCCACCGCGTCGCGCTCCGACGCAGCCACCCATTTGGGCAGCACGTCGCGCCGCACACGATTGCGGAAAAAATCCCGCCCGGAGTTCGTCGCATCCTCGCGCCAGACGGCTCCCGCCTTCTTCAACGCAGTGGTGATGGCGCTTTTCCTCAGCGTCAGCATCGGCCGCAGATGCAGTCGTCCATCCGGTTGCGGCTGCACCGGCCGGGGCGCCGCCAGCCCGCCGGACCCGCTGCCGCGGGCGAGCCGCATCAGCATGCTCTCTGCAATGTCATCCTGTTGATGCGCGAGCCAGAGCAGCCGCAGCTTTCGGCGCTTCATCTCGCGCTGGAAAAAATTCAACCGCGCGTCCCGCGCCTCGGCTTCGCTCGCCGACGACGGTGCGTCCTTCCAACGGCCCGCGACAAACGTTACGCCGAGCGCGCCACAGACCTCGCGACAAAACTTTTCATCGGCGTTCGCGGCGCGGCCCCGCAACCCGTGGTTGAAGTGGAGCACGACAAAATCACGGCCCCACCGACCCGGACCCTCCGCCCAGAAAATCAGCAGCATCGCCAGCGAGTCCGCGCCGCCGGAAAAAGCCAGCGCCCAGCGTGACGGACGCCCGCCGCGCCGTCCCTCGCGGCCATGCTCCGCCAGCGCGCGCAGCATGGCCGCCGGGTGCAGGGCCGAATGCGAAATCTCGGACGCCACCGCCGCCGCCACCGTCGGCCAGTCAGGTTTGGTCTGCCTGCGACGGGTCATGCGGAACGTGGTGAATTCGATGGCCACCCTTGCCCGTCGGTCACGCCGGGCCAGTTCGACCGCTCATTGAAACGCCAGGTATTCCTTGCCGAAATAGGGCACAAGCACGGCAGGAATCTTGACCCGGCCGTCCGCCTGCAGGTTGTTTTCCAGGATCGCTGCGAGAACCCGCGGCACGGCGAGCCCGGAACCATTCAGCGTGTGCACCAGCTCGGGCTTGCCGGTCTCCTTCGAGCGGAAGCGGATCTGGGCCCGGCGCGCCTGGAACGACTCGAAATTCGAGCAGCTCGACACCTCGAGCCAGCGCTTCTGCCCGCCCGCCCACACCTCGAGGTCATACTTCTTCGCCTGCGTAAAACCCAGGTCGCCCCCGCACATCAGCAGCACGTGGTAGGGCAACTCGAGCTTCTGGAGCAAACGCTCGGCGTCGGCCCGCAGCTTCTCGAGTTCGTCGTAGCTCGTGGTCGGATGGACCCATTTCAGCAGTTCCACCTTGTCGAACTGGTGCACGCGATTGAGCCCGCGGACATCCTTGCCGTAGCTGCCGGCCTCGCGGCGAAAGCACGGGGTATACGCGCAGCGGTACACCGGCAAAGCCGACTCTTCGATGATCTCATCGCGGAAGAAATTTGTCAGCGGCACCTCCGCCGTCGGCACCGCGAACAGCCGGTCGGGCGTCGTCTCGTACATCTGTCCTTCCTTGTCCGGCAGCTGGCCGGTCGCGGTGGCGCTGGCGGCGTTGACGAAAATCGGCGGGCTGACCTCGACATAGCCGGCTTTCGCCCCTTCCTCCAAAAAGAATTGCAGCAGCGCACGCGACAGCTTCGCGCCGTCGCCCACGAGGAACGGGAAGCCCGCGCCCGTAACCTTCGCGCCGCGCGCGAAGTCGAAGAGCTTGTCGAAACCCGGGATTTCCCAGTGGGCCTTCGCATGCGCGCCGACTTTCGCCGGGTCGCCCTGCGTGGAGAACACCACATTGTCCTGCGGCGTCCGCCCCTCGGGCACGCTGGCGTGCGGGATGTTCGGCAGCGTGAGCATAGCCTCCTGCAGCTTTTCGTCGGCCGCTTTCAACCGCGCTTCGCGTTCCTTCACCTGCGCCGAAACGGCCTTCATCTCCGCCACCTTGGCGGCAAACTCCGGCGATCCTTTCGGGAGGGCCGCCATTGCCGTGTTGGCCGCCTTCTGTTGGGAACGGAGCGACTCCACCTCCTGTAAGTGCGCGCGCCACGCCGCGTCGAGCGCCAGCACGGCGTCAACATCAGCGTCGAGGTGTTTTTTGGCGATCGCCGCCCGGACAATTTCCGGCGATTCGCGGAGGAGTTTCGGATCGAGCATGTTGGGAAAAGTTTAGTGGTGGCTCTTGTCGAAACGGACGCGCGCTTTGAGAAAGCGCGCATAAACGTCCTTGGCCGAGAGCAGCTTGAGGTCGCCGACCGGGGCCTGCACGACAAAGTTCGTCGGGCTGGTCAGCGGATACGGCCCGAAAAGCCGCGGGTCGGTCGGGCCGAAGATGCCGAGCGTGCGCACGCCGAGCGCGGCCGCGAGGTGCATCGGGCCGCTGTCGTTCGTGATCACCCACTCGGCCCGTTTGATCAGCGCCGGCAGGGAAACGAGGCTCGTGTTCGCCGTGAGGTTAAGGAACTGCTCTGCGGGATAGGCGTTGCGATCCTGGACCCGATTGTTGCCCGCCCAGATTACTTTCCGGGAACGGTTCTCGCGCAGGATCATTTCGGTCAGCTGCTTGAACCCGCCCCAGCATTTTTCCGCGCGACGGCTGTCGGGAAACATCAGGAACGGCTTCGCCCCGCCGCGCCCCTCCGCGAAGCTGAGGTGCAGCGCATCCACTTCGCGGAATTTGAGCGCGCCGCGCAGCTCGGGTTTCGCGCCGAGCACGGGACAGAATTGGAGCAGGACCTCGACAGCGTGGCTGCGCTTGCCGTCGGGCGGCAGCGGCACCTTGCGATTGTAGAACATCCCCGACATCTCGCGCGCGTCCGAGCGGCCGACCTTCACCTTCGCATGCGCGCGCGACATCATCAGGCCCGTCCGCAACAGCCCCTGAAAATCGAAGGCATAGTCGAACTTCGTCTTCCGCACCTCTTTCATCAGCTTGAGGAAGCCTTTCGTCCCTCCCTTGCGTTCGAAGACGTAAACGTGGTCCACCGCCTCGCAGGCCCGGACGATCGGCGCGAACACGTCCCCGACGATCCAGGAAATGCGCAACCCGTTCACCTGCGCCTTCAGCGAGGTGGCAACCTGCAGCCCGTGCACGATGTCGCCGAGCGAGGAGGGCTTGATGATGAGGAGTTCGGTCATGGGTCACCGGCAGCCGCGTCAGAATCTGCTTTTAACCGCCGGGCCGCATCGTTTGATGCAGTTTGACGTTCAGGGCAAACGCTAATCCACCAACCTCTTGCTGAAACTTCTGCTCCAGACCCTCGGTTGGATCCTGGCCCATGTTCCCGAGCCGCTGCTGCACGCCTTCGCCGCCGCGCTCGGCGAAATCACCTTCTGGAGCCTCCCGCGCCGACGGCGCCTCGCACTCTCGAATCTCGATCACGCCTTCCCCGGGCGCGATCATGCCTGGCGGTGCCGCATCGCCCGCGCCAGCTCACGCCGACTGTTCGAGACCGGCTTGGTTTCGCTCGCGACCCCCTACTTCAGCGAGGCGCGGATGCGGACGATCATCCGGCCAGGCGCCGGTCTCATTGCGGCGATCCAGCGCCAGCAGCAGTCGCCGCAACCCAGCGTGTTCGGCACGCCGCACATGGCGTACTGGGAAATCCAGACCTGCGAACCCATGGTCCTGCCCCAGCCGTTCCCCGAAATGGCCGTGATCTACCGGCCGCTGGACAACGCCGCGGTGGACGAATGGATCAAGCGGCCGCGCGAGCGTGCCGGCATGCGCATGCTTTCCCGCAAGGAGGGCTTTGCCGAGGCGCTGCGCATCCTGCGACGCAACGGGATCATTGGCATCCTCTTTGACCAAAACGCCGGAATGCAGGGCGCGCTCACCACGCTGTTCGGCCGCGTCTGCTCCACGTCCGAGCTGCCCGGTTTGATGGTGGAGAAATTTTCCTCCCAACTTGTCGTACAGTACCCCCGGCGGTTGGGTTTCTGGCGGATCGAGATCGACCTCGACGTCATCCCCAACGATCGGACCGTGGCCGGCGCAACCATTGCCCTGAACCGCTGGCTCGAGGACAAGCTGGCGAGTGACGAGAATCTCTGCGCCTCCTGGCTTTGGGCCCACGACCGCTGGCGCAACCAGGACGTTCCGGCGCGGCGTTTCCGCCTCGAGGCCAAGCGTGACTTGCTCGCCGCGGATTTGGCCGCCCGGGGACTAACCGTCCTGCCGCGCAAGACCCGCTTTTTTATCCGAATGCCCAACTGGCTGGGTGACGTCGTGATGGCGATACCCCTGCTCCGGGCCCTGCGGGCCTCGCGACCCGACGCGGAACTCACGCTGCTGGCCAAGCCGCAATTTCTGTCCCTCCTCGAATCATGTGGCGTCGCCGACCAGCTTCACGCGCTGCCGCCGCGGGGACCCGGCTACTTTGCGCACTTCCGACGATTGCGGCGCGCCTACCCTGACACGTGGCTGCTGTTTACGAACTCCCTCCGCGGCGACGTAGAGGCATGGTTGGCGCGTTGCCCGCAACGTTTCGGCGTGGTCCGGCCGGGCAAGTGGCGTCCGCTGTTGTCCCACAAATTCGTCGTCGCCACCGATTTTGAAGAAAGCGCGCACCACCAGCTGGATTTGTGGGAAAACTTTCTCCGCCACTTCGGGTTGGTTACGGCGCCGGATCGCACGCCGCTCGCTTCTCCCGCATCCCCGCGCGGCGCAGCGCCGATCGGCCTGATCTGCGGCTCGGAAAACAATCCCGCCAAGCGCTGGCCAGTTTCGCATTGGCGCGAACTGATCGCGTCCCTCCCCGGCGAACACTTCACCCTCTTTGGCACCGCCAACGACGTGCCCATCACCGCCGCGGTTGCGGCCGGTTTCGGTCACCGGGTGGAAGACCTCGCCGGCCGCACCAACCTCGCGGAATATTCGGTCCGCCTGCGCTCGTGCCGGTTGCTCGTAACCAACGACACCGGCGGAATGCATCTGGCTAACGCCCTTGGCGTCCCGCTCATCGCCCTGTTCGGTCCGACCAATCCGGTCCGCACCGGCCCGGTGTTTGCGGCTCCCGTAACCATTCTGCAGCCGCCAGGGTGTCCCGCCACCGGCGGCGGGCGGCTCGAGAATATTTCGCCCGCGATGGTGGCGGGTGAAGTGGGGAAACAGGCGCTCCGCGCCGGCGCGGTGAATTGACATCACCGTCGACACCCGCCCTTTCATCCGCGATTCCTGACGCGATTTTCTGATGCCCCTGCTCAACGTCACCGACCTTCGCACCTGGTTTCACACGCGAAACGGCATCTACCGCGCGGTTGATGGCATCAGCTTTGACGTCGATCGGGGCGAAACGCTCGGCATCGTCGGCGAGTCGGGCTCGGGTAAGTCTGTGACGTGCTATTCGATCATGGGCCTCATTCCCTCGCCCCCGGGCCGGATCGAGAGCGGCACCGCGCTCTTCGACGGCGTCGACCTGCTGCATTGCACGCCGAAGCAGGCGCGGAGCATTCGGGGCAAGCGCGTCGCAATGATTTTCCAGGACCCGATGACCTCGCTTAATCCGTACCTGCGAATTTCTGAACAGCTCATCGAGCCCCTGCTCATCCACGAAAAGATTTCCCGCCGTGACGCGCTGGGTCGTGCGCTCGCTATGTTGGAGGAGGTCGGGATCAACGACGCCGCCCAGCGCATGCACCTTTATCCGCACGAGTTTTCCGGCGGCATGCGGCAGCGCGTGATGATCGCGATGGCGCTCATCACCAAACCCGAACTGCTCATCGCCGACGAACCGACGACGGCGCTCGACGTCACCGTCCAGGCCCAAATCCTGGAGCTCATCAAGAAGATGCAGGCCGAGCTGGGGATGGCCGTTATCTTCATCACTCACGACCTCGGCGTCGTGTCCGGGCTCTGCGACCGGGTCCAGGTGATGTACGCCGGCCGCATCGTCGAATCGGCCGACACGCGCACGCTGTTTCATTCGCCGCGCCATCCGTACACCCGCGCGCTCTATCGCTCGATCCCGTCGACGCAGCCCAAGGGCGACGAGCTCTTCACCATCGCGGGACTGCCCCCCGACCTCTCCAAACCCATTCCCGGCTGCTCATTCGCCCCGCGTTGCGAATTCGCCGTCGAACGCTGCCGCATCGAAACCCCCGAACTCGCCCCCGTCACGCCGTCTCACACCCAAGCCTGCCTGCGCGTCCAATCCGGGGAAATTTAACGATTCCTGCCGTGCCCGATCCCATCCTCCAGCTCAACGATGTCCGCACGCACTTTCCAATCCATCGGGGATTCGTGCGGAAACGGCTTATCGGTACCGTCAAGGCGGTTGATGGCGTCACTCTGTCCGTGCGCCGCGGTGAGGTGCTCGGACTCGTGGGAGAATCCGGCTGCGGCAAGTCCACCCTCGCGCGCACGATCATGCAGCTCGTCCCGACGACAGGCGGGACCGTCGTATTGAATGGAAAGAATCTTTCCACCAGCTCACGCAGCGACCTCCGCGCCTCGCGCCGCGGCTTGCAGATGGTCTTTCAGGATCCGTATGCCTCGCTGAATCCGCGACTGACCGTGTACGCCACACTCGCCGAGCCGCTGCTCGTCCACGGCATATGTCCGCCAGGGGAGGTGCCGACTCGCGTCGACGCGCTCATGAAAACCGTCGGGCTCGCTCCGCGGTTCCTCCAAAAGTATCCGCACGAGTTTTCCGGCGGCCAACGGCAGCGCATCGCCATCGCCCGTGCCCTGGCGTTGGAACCGCAGATCATCATCGCCGACGAGCCTGTCTCGGCCCTCGACGTCTCCATCCAGGCACAGATCCTGAACCTCCTCGCGCAATTGTGCCGGAAGATGAACCTCTCGCTCATCTTCATCGCGCACGACCTGTCGGTGGTGAAACATATCTCCGACCGCGTCGCGGTGATGTATCTCGGGAAAATCGTCGAGCTTGGTCCCGCGGTGGATGTCATCGAATGCCCGCGCCATCCCTACACCCGTGCGCTCGTAAGCGCGATTCCCACCCCAAATCCCGATGTCGAGCGTTCGCGTCAACGTATCGTCCTCCCCGGTGACCCGCCCTCTCCGCTGAACCCGCCAGTCGGATGTCCCTTCCACCCGCGCTGTCCGTACGCACTGGAAAAGTGCAAACTCACACTTCCCCCGTTGATCCCCGCCGGCCCCGCCCGCGAAGCCGCGTGTATCCGGCTGGATGAGATTTGAATGTGAGTCTGGGTTTATCCCGACAGGGTCGCACCGTCGGTCGTAAAGCACGACCCACATATTTTACCGCGGCAGACCGATCTGCCGCAGCGCCTCGTAACACGCTATCCCGGCTGCTGTACTAAGATTCAACGAGCGCAGGCTGGAGTTGGCGTGCGGAATCGTCACGCGCTGGGCCGCCCCGATCTCCTCATGCAGCCACGCCGGCGCGCCAGAACCTTCGTTGCCGAAGACCAACCCGTCGCCGTCAGCAAAGCGCACCGACCAAAAACTCTCCTCGGTCTTGGTGGTAAAGAGCCACAAGCGCTCCGGCGCGTGCGGGCTCGCGCGGAAGGCCTTCCAGTCCGCGTGCTCGTGAACGTCGAGCGATTTCCAGTAATCCATCCCGGCCCGCTTCAGGTTGCGGTCGGTGATCTGGAATCCCAGCGGGTGGATTAGATGCAGCCGGGACCGGGTCAGCGCGCAAAGGCGGCCCACATTGCCGGTGTTGGGGGCGATTTCGGGTTGGAAAAGCACCAAGTGGAGCATGACAGCCATAGTCGTTAAGTATTACTGCTTATCAAGTTAGTATCATTGCGTATCGGGCGTCGCGCGAATTGCCGAAGGGTGGCGGCACAGGCATTCTACCCTACTCGACCCCCGTGAACTTACCTTCCCGCAAACCACTGGTCCTCGTGGATGACGACGTCGCCTACACGAGTCTCCTCACTCAATTGATGGTGGAGCACCTGGAGTGCCCCGTCGTGGCGTTCTCGCGTCCGCGCGAGGCCCTCGCCGCCCTCCCCAAGCTCGGTGCCGGGTTGATCATCACCGACTATGAGATGCCAGGGATGAACGGCTTCGAGTTCGCCGCGGAAGTGTCCAAGCTCATGCCGGAGGTTCCGACCATCCTCATCACCGGCCACCCGCTCGACGGCCCGATGAAACAGCGGATCGCCGCTTCCCGGGTGAAGGTCGTCCTCTCTAAGCCGTTCAGCTGGGAAAAACTTTCCGACGAGATCGTCCGCTGGTGGCCGGAAGCCGGCTCGCTCCTGCGGGAGAGCCACACGTCAGCGTAACTTCAGGCCGTCATTGTCGGCCGCGAGGACGCGCGCGACGCTGGCGACCGACACTTGGTCGAAAGCCGCGCGCATTGCCGCCGCCACTTTTTTCGCAGCAGACTTGGCGCCGACGCAAAGTACGCTCGATCCGCTGCCGCTCAACCAGCCCGTGTACGCGCCCGCCTTTTCACCCGCGACCAACGCTGCCTGCGCCCCAGGAATCTTGGGCAACCGATACGGCTCGTGCATGAAGTCGCCGCCGGCGTGACGGAGTTTTTCAAAATCGCCGGTGACAAACGCCGCGGTCAAATAGGCCGCGCTGTTGATGCTCTTCACCGCGTCGAAATATGGGACGGTCGCCGGGAGCACCGCGCGTGACTCTTTCGTCAACAACTCGGTTTCCGGCGAAACGACCACGAACGCCAGTTTGGCCGGAACTTCGACGCGCACTGTGTCGAGATAGGCGCCCGTGGCCGGATCGCAGCGGGACACGCAAAATCCGCCGAGAATTCCCGCGCTGGCATTGTCCGGATGGCCCTCCAGTTGGGTGGCCAGCTCCACGAGTTTGTGCCGCGACCACTCAGATCCGTGCAGCGCATCGAGGCCCGCCAGCACGCCGGCGATTACCGTCACACTTGATCCCAGACCGCGCGCCGAAGGCACATCGCCGTCAATGCGATAGGTGAATCCGGCCGGCTTCTTGCGGGCCGTCTTGAAATAGAGCTCCGCCGCCTCGGCGACCATCGCCTGCGCGCGGGCGTCGGTCGCGCGTTCGGCCCGAGGCGTCGCGCCGGAGCTGCGGGTGAGCTTGACCTCGTTGTGCAGCGACAGCGCCAGCCCAAGGGTGTCGAAGCCGGCGCCGCAGTTCGACGTGCTCCCGGGCACGCGGACAGTGATGGTGTCGGAGCGCATCAACGGCGGAATTTGAGGGACTTGTCCAGGTCGCGCTGGACCGCCTCCTTTTTCAGCGTCTCGCGCTTGTCGAAGCGTTGCTTGCCGGTGCCGAGGGCGACCTCAACCTTCACCAATGCGTCCTTGAAATACATTCGCAGCGGCACGAGGGCGCGACCGCCGGCGTTGAGCGCCTGCTCGATTTTACGGATCTGGTGCGCATGGAGCAGCAGCTTCCGGATGCGGCGGGCGTCGTGGTTGTTGATGTTGCCGAAAGCGTACTGCTCGATGTGTGCGTTGTGCAGCCAGACCTCGCCCTTTTCGACCCGGCCGAACGCGTCACTGATCTGCGCTTTGCCCGCGCGAATGGACTTCACTTCGGTGCCCTTGAGCGCGATGCCCGCCTCGAAGCGTTCGTTCACGAAATAGTCCCGCAGCGCCTTGGCGTTGCGCACCTCGGTATAACGGGTGGCGTCTTTTTTCTGCGCGCTCATGGGGTGAAATCAGGGCATGAAAAAGGCGGCTCCGGGTCTGCTCAACAGCAGAACGGGCCGCCTCGAAAAGTCGAATCCCGGCCGCTCAGGCCTCGCTCAGCTCGTAACTGATCTTGCCCTCGGCGATTTCGCGGAGAGCCGTGTCCTCGGCCGAGAGCTTCTCGAGCGACTCGACCAGCGGGCGGTTGCCGCGGCGAAGCTGCTTCACGCGGCGGGAAACCACGTTGATCAGCATGTTGGGATCGGGAATGATCTTGAGCGCGTCCTTGATGTAATCGTCTCTCATTGGGCTGGGCAGATGGATGTGGTGAAACGGTTAGAAGTAGGCCGCATCACCCCCACGTCAAGGGTCGATTTCCCGGCTTGCCCAAGCGCCGCCAATGCGGGAACGCTGCGGCATGTTCATCGCTTGGACGACCTTGGGCACCCGCGCCGACGCGGAGAAACTCGCAGCCGAGGTTGTTGCCCGCGGGCTAGCCGTCTGTGCGCAAGTGGAGGGGCCTATCGTTTCGCACTACGTCTGGAAAGGCAGGGCGGAACGCGCCAAGGAATTCCGGCTGACGCTTAAGTGCTTGGCAATCAAGCTACCAGCGCTGGAAAAGCACGTTCATACACACCATCCCTACAAAACCCCCGAATGGGTCGTGGTGAAAGCCGCACGCGTTGGCGAAAAGTACTTGTCATGGGCTAAGGCGGTGCATACCAAGTCGCCCCTTTAACTACTCGCCAACCTTCCCTTTACCACCATGTCCCAGCACAAATCCCTCCAAGGCGTGTCCGGCCTCGTCATTAAACGCAACGTGCTCAAGCGGTTCGAGCGCGTCGACCTCCTGAAGAAGCGTGGCCAGTGGAAGGCCGGCGACCGCGTGCAGGGCCTCCGCAAGACCAAGCCGGACGCCTAAGTCCAAGCTCTCCTTTCGGCAGGCAGCCCTCCGCTGCCTGCCTTTTTTTCGCCCATGCACGACCTCTTCAAAGGATTGTTCGACTGGTACAACCATTCCCTGGAATCGGGCGGTTATCCGCTGATCGTGCTGCTAATGGCGATCGAGAGTTCGATCATTCCGCTGCCGAGCGAATTTATCATCCCTCCCGCCATCATTGTCGCGCACCGGACGGGCAACATGAGCTTCCTCGGCATCGTGATCGCCGGCGCGTTGGGCTCCTGGGTCGGCGCCACCGTCATGTACTGGGTGGCCCGTTGGGCCGGCCGGCCGCTGGTGTTGAAGTATGGGAAATACATGAGGGTCCCGCCGCAGAAGTTGGAAGCGATTGAACGCTGGTCGGAAAACTTCGGCAGTTTCGGCATCTTTGCTTCCCGGCTGCTGCCGGTGGTGCGTCATCTGATCGGCATTCCCGCCGGCATCGTGCGGCTGAACTACCTCAAGTATTCCATCTTCACCCTCGCCGGCTCCGCCGTGTGGTGCACCGTGCTCTGCTGGGTCGGCATCCAGGCCGGCAAGGACGAGGCGCTGATGAACGGCGAGCTGCATCGCATCACGTACTGGGCCATCGGCGCCCTCGCGGTTCTTGGCGTGATCTACTATTTCCTCGTTCACCGCTTCATGCGGAAACAAGCGAAATAGACTGGCCTCTCCCAATGTGGGTCGGGCTATGCGCCCGACGTGTCGGGGGCAAACCCCGACCTGAAACCAGTGAAACTGGTGCGAACGCCGGGAGTCGAACCCGGATCAATGGCTTCGGAGGCCACTACACTATCCATTGTGCTACGCTCGCAAAAGCAGCCCGGAAAATCCCCGCCAAGGGTGAAGCTGTCCAGCGCAAAGACGTAGGCGGCCCGTCAGATATGAATCGCCTCTCCGGTCGTCGCCGCGGCGGATTCCATCACGGCCTCACTCAGCGTCGGGTGCGCGTGGATCGTGTGGTGGATGTCTTCGACGGTCCCCTCCAGTTGGATTACCAACCCGTACTCGGCGATCAGCTCGGTCGCTTCCGCGCCGATGATGTGCGCGCCGAGAATTTCGCCGGTCTTGGCGTCGCTGAGCACCTTGACGAAGCCCTCCGAGTCCGCTGACGCCACCGCCTTGCCGGATGCGGTGAAGGGAAATTTGCCGACCTTATAGTTCAGGCCCTTTTCCTTCGCGGCTTTTTCCGTCAGGCCCGTGCTCGCCACTTGGGGCTGGCAATACGTGCAGCCCGGAAAATTCTTCACCCGATGCGGTTTGCTGTGGCCAAACATGCCTTGAACCGCGTTCACCGCCTCGTACGTCGCCACGTGCGCCAACCACGGCGGCCCAATGATGTCTCCGGCGGCGTAAATTCCCTTCACGCTGGTCTGGTAGTCGTCACCGACTTTCACGTAATTGCGGTCGAGCTCGAGTTTCACCTTGGGCGACAGCGCGCCATCCAGATTCGGCACGACGCCAATCGCCGATAGCACCGTCTCGGCCTCGATCTCCTCGCTCTTGCCGTCCTTTACCAAGTTCAGCTTCACGGAGGTTTTTCCCACGCGGAAGTTCTCACACTTCGTTGCGACGTGGATGGTGATGCCTTGCTTTTCAAACGAGCGATGAAGCAACTTGGCGACCTCCTCGTCCTCGACGGGCAGGATCTGCGGGAGCATCTCGACCAGCGTCACCTTTGCGCCAAACGCGTTGTAGAAATACGCGAACTCCACGCCGATGGCCCCAGCCCCCACGATGACAACCGACTTCGGGAGCACCTTGCTGGCCAGCGCTTCGCGGGAGGTCATCACCCGTTCGCCGTCAACGGCCAGATCCGGGATGCGGCGCATCTTGCAGCCGGTCGCGAGCAGGATGTTTTTCGCCTTGAGGAACTTCCCTTTGTGCTCGCCTTCCGTGATCTCGACCATGCCGGGCACCGTGATCTGCGCGCGGCCGACGAAGTACTCGACCTTGTTCTTCTTGAAGAGGAATTCCACGCCCTTGGCCATCTGGCCGGACACCGTTCGGGAGCGTTCGATCACCTTCGCGAAATCGAATCCTACATCCTTCGCGGAAAGTCCGAACGTTTCGGCTTTCTTGAATTTCTGGTACAGCTCCGCGCTCTTCAAAAGGGCTTTGGTGGGAATACAGCCCCAGTTGAGACAGGTCCCGCCCGCGCGTTCCGCCTCCACGCACGCAACGCGTTTTCCGAGCTGACCGGCACGGATCGCTCCCGCATAGCCCGCGGGTCCACCGCCGACGACAACCAGATCAAATTCCAAAGATTCAGCCATTCACCAACGTCTCCACCCGCCCAAACCCGGTCAAATGGAAACGCGGATTCGGCGGTGTCCCGACCCGCCGCGGGTCAAATGTCGATGACGTCGCCGCCCCGCTTCGGCGGTGCCGGAGGACGCGGGGGTCCGCGCATCAGGCGGCTGAGGACCAGGTTCGTGAAGCTGACAACAAGCGCGCCACCCACCGCTGACCAGAAGCTTGCCACGTGGAAACCCACGACCGCATTTCCCGCCCAGTAAAATAACAAGGCATTGATCACGACCACGCCCAACCCCAGTGTCAGCACGATGAACGGCAGCGTAAACAACAGCAGGAGCGGCTTGAGGATCGCGTTGAAAAAACTGAGCAGCAGCACCACCACGACCAACGTCGCTCCGTCCGAGCAGGAAATTCCCGGGACGAGCTTGGTGGCGATGAGAACTCCCAGCGCCAAAACTAACCAGCGGACGAGCAGTTGGGCCATGGGGATCGGGGGATGAAGACCCTTTGTCGTTCTCCCCTTCCCTCCGGGCAATGAAAATCCTCGTCGTGCAAGACTACCTCCGTAGCGGGGGCACGGAGCGGCAGTCCATTCTGCTGGCTGGGGGGTTGGCTGGCGCCAGTTACGACACCACCCTGCTCACCTTCCGGCCCGGTGGACCTTTGGCCGCAACCTGCGCTCCGTCCGTTCGCCGTCTCGCGCTACAGCCTTTTGATACCGGGCTCGACTGGTTCGCTCCCAGCCTGGGTCGCACTATCGCGGCAATGGCACCTGATATCGTGTTGGCAATGGGGAGGATGGCGAACTGCTACGCCGGCGGTTTGCAGGAACGATTTCCGGGCGTCGCCGTGGTCGGCAGCATGCGCACCGGCAAGCCGTTGCCGGCTCGCTTCCGGAGATCGCTGCGCATCGTCCGGCATGTCGTCGCCAACAGCCACGAGGCGCGGGACAATCTTGTGGCCCGCCACGGTCTGCCTCGGGAAAAGATTACCGTCATCTACAATTCCCTGGTTTTTCCGCCCGCTGCGGCACAGTCGCGCAATGCCGCGTTGCGCCACCAGCAGGGCGCCGGTCCGGGGACGGTCGTGCTGCTGTGCGTGGCCATGTTTCGCCCCGAAAAGAACCAGCGCGAACTCATCGAACTTGCCGCCACCCTGCCTGCTTCCGGCGACTGGCAACTGTGGCTCGCCGGCACCGGCGAAACCGTCGCGTCGTGCGAAAGGCTGGTGGAGGAACGCGGGCTCGCATCCCGCGTGAAGTTCCTCGGTTTTCACACCGACCCTTCCCCACTTTACCGCGCGGCGGACGTCGCCGTCCACGCCTCGCGCAGCGAATCGCTGTCGAATTTCCTCATCGAGGCCCAGGCGCACGGGCTGCCTGCCGTCGTCTATGTCGCGCAGGGAATCTCCGAATGTTTTCGCCCGGACGAGACCGGCTGGGTGGTGCCCGCCGGAAATCGCGCCGCGTTCCTCCAACGATTGACACCGTTGCTGGCCGACGAGGGGTTCCGGCGCCGCTGTGGCGAACAAGCCCGCGCCTGGGCCAGCTGGCAGTTCGATCCCCAGCGGCAACTGCGTGCGTATCTCGACCTGTTCACCCGGCTGCGCAATCCGTCCGCATGACCAGCAAGCAACGCACCGACTCGATCGAACGGTACATCCGCGCCCACCAATACGCGGACCTGCAAACCCTCGCCGCGCGGTTTGGGGGCTCGCTCTCGACGGTGCGCCGCGCCTTGGACCAGCTGGAGGAACGCGGGATCGTTCGCCGCCACCACGGGGGCGCCTCGCTCGTTGAAACCGATGTGGTTGCGCAGGAATACGATTTCATCGCTCGTAACCAGCGCCATCCGGACGAGAAGTTCGCCATCGCCCGCCTCGTAGCGGAACAGGTCCAGCCCGGCATGACCGTGATCCTTGACGGCGGCAGCACAACGTACGCCGTGGCGCGGTTGCTCGCCGAGAAACCCCTGCAGGTCATCACTAACTCCCTCCCGGTCGCCAGTCTTTTCAGTCTGGTTGGCAGCGCGGAGACGACCGTCACCGGGGGAAACATCTACCGCCGGCTGGGCGTCGTGCTCGGGCCGTTGTGCGAGGATTTCTTCAGTCAAATCCACGCCGATCTCGCGATCCTCGGTGGCGCCGGCATCACGGAAAACGGCGTGTGGAACCAGAACACCCTGATCGTGGCCGCCCAGCGCAAGATGATCGCCGCCGCCGACCGCAGTGTTTTCGCCATCGATAGTTCCAAGTTCGGCCGCAAGGCGCTGACCCTCACCACGCCGTTCGAAGCGCGTTTCACCATCGTCACCGACACCAGGCCCGCCCCGTCCGTTGTCCGCGCCATGCACGCTGCCGGCGCGAAGCTGACGCTCGCTCAGTGAAGTTTCCGTCGCCTCCGTATGCTCACGTCAGGGCCTGAAAACAACTTCGTACTTAATCCCGTCCGGATCGAAAAAGAAGGTGGCGTAGTAATCCGCGCCATATTCCGGGCAAGCCACCGGCGGATCCTCAATTTCGCACAGCCCCGCCTTCGCCAAGGACACGAGCACATCGGCGTGAAAGCGATCGACGTCCTCCCGGCTGGCGGCAGCAAAGGCAAAATGCGTGAACCGGCCCACGGCCCGCCGCGCGTCTCGAGCGAAGGGCTGGGTGAGATCCGCCGTGCTGAGGCTGATCATGTGACCGCGGTGGAAGCTCTTAGGCCGCCAATTCTCGAACTGCCAATCGCCGCCATGGCTCGACTCGACACACTCATAGTCGAAGTAACGCAGGACCGGGCCGTAAAACGCCGAGGAGCGCTTCACGTCCGAGACATTGATGTTGATGTGATGGAGCAGACCGCGGGGTACGATCATGGGAAGAGCCGTGAAGTTGTTTTTTGGAGTTGAAGTGCCGGTTCCGACCTATCATCTGATAGGCTATCACCTGATAGCCTATGCTCACTGAACGACAAGAGGAAGTTTTGGATTTCGTGAAGGAATACCAGCGCGCCCAAGGCGTGACGCCCTCCACCCGCGAAATCGCGCGCACCTTCGGGTGCAGCCAGCCCACCGTGCTCAAGCACCTGCAAGCCCTCGCCCGCAAGGGCCAGCTGGATAAACTCGCCGACGGCAAATGGGGTTCGAAGGCGGCGCAGGTCCAAGGACATCTTTTCCCCGCACCGGTCTTCGGGGCGATCCCCGCCGGATTGCCCGCGATGCGTGAACAGGAGCCGGAACGGGTCATCCACGTTGACCCGACCCTCTTCGGCGTGCGTTCCGCGCGGCCCGACAATTTCTGGTTTTTGCGCGTCACCGGCGATTCGATGACGGGCGCCCACATCCTCGACGGCGACTTCGTGGCCCTGCACCGGCGCGACCCGCGCCCGGGTGACGTCATTGCCGCGCTCGTCGACGAGACCAGCACCACCCTGAAAACCTTCCTCAAGGAAAAAGGGCGCACTCTGCTTCGCGCCGCCAACCCGCGCTACGCCGATATTTTTCCGCATCACCTCGAGTCCCAAGGCGTCGTCGTCGGCGTCCTTCGCCCGCGCTTCTCCCCGACCGGCTGAAAATCTCCGTGCGCCGGTTGAATTTCCGCCTCACCGCGCCATTGGTGTGAACCCTTTCGCCGTGGTTTCTTCCAACTCTCCCGAATTCATCCGCCTCCGCGGCGTCCGCCAGAACAACCTCAAGGGCTTCGACCTCGATCTGCCCCTCGGGAAATACGTCGTCGTCACTGGATTGAGCGGCGCGGGCAAGTCGTCTTTCGTCTTCGACACGCTGCATGCGGAAGGCCAGCGGCGCTACGTCGAGACGTTCAGCGCCTACACCCGGCAGTTCCTCGAACTGCTCGACAAGCCGCGCGTCGACTCGATCGAAAACATCCGCCCGTCGATCGCCATCGAGCAGACCAATACGATCAAGACCTCGCGCTCGACGGTGGGAACGATGACGGAGCTGACCGACTTCTTCAAAGTCTGGTTCAGCCACGCCGCGCGCTGCTTCGATCCCACGACCGGCGAGGAAGTCACTGACGACTCTCCGGCAACCATCTGGGAAAAAATCTCCACCGCGTATCCGGCGCGCACCGTGATCGTCGGCTTCCAGGTCGCCAAACCCGAAAACCTTACCTGGCCCGAGATCCTCACCAATCTCAAGGGGCAGTCCTACGTGCGTGTCTTGCTTCCCGGTCAGAAGAACGAGCTGGCCGTGCTGCGCGTCGATGACCTCCTCGCCAACCCCAAACCGCTCTCCCGCGTCGCTCACCTCTTTGTCGCCCAGGACCGGCTGGCGCTCGCGCCAGACCAAAAGTCCCGCTGCCTCGAGGCCGTCGAAACCGCGCTGCACTTTGGGCAGGGCCAGGTCCGGATTTTCGGCACGGATCCGGTCGTCGAGATCGGGCATTTCTCCCGGGGGCTCCACTCGCCGTCCACAGGGCGGACGTTTCGGGCAGCGTCCCCCGCCTTGTTTTCCTTCAACTCCCCCCTAGGCGCGTGCCCAAAATGCCGCGGATTCGGCCGCGTGATCGACATCGATTACCGGCTCACCGTCCCCGACCAGTCGCTCTCGATCGATGACGGCGCGATCAAGTGCTGGGAAAGCGAGATTTACGGCGAGTCGAAGAAGGACCTGCTGGTTTTTGCGAAACGGAAAAAAATCCCGACTCACCTCCCCTTCGCGTCGCTGACGGCTGAACACCAGAGCTTCGTCATGGATGGCGAACCCGGCTACGGCGATGAAAACGGCAAGACGTGGCCAACGTACTGGTACGGGATCAAGGGCTTCTTCCGCTGGCTGGAAAAGAACACCTACAAGATGCACGTGCGCGTCTTTCTCGCGCGTTACCGGGCTTACAATCCGTGTCCTGCCTGCGGCGGACAGCGCTTGCAGCCCGAGGCACTCTGCTGGAAATGGCGCGGACGGACCCTGCCGGAACTTTATCAGCTGCCTGTCTCCGATCTGCTCGTTGCACTCGCCGACGCGCGGCCGAACGCCCGCGACCACCAGTCGGAGATCGCGTACGATTCCATCGTGACCCGGCTGCGTTACCTCGAGCAGGTTGGCTTGGGCTACCTTACGCTCGACCGGCAGTCGAAGACCCTCTCCGGGGGCGAAGTCCAGCGGGTGAACCTCACCAGCTGCCTTGGCACCTCGCTCGTCGACACCCTTTTCGTCCTCGACGAACCGAGCGTTGGTTTGCATCCGCGCGACATCAATCGGCTCATCGCGATCATCCGTTCGCTGACCGACGCCGGCAACACCGTCGTCGTCGTCGAGCACGACGAGGCGATGATTCGCGCCGCCGACCACGTGATCGAGGTAGGACCGGAACCCGGCGGTCGCGGTGGCCAGATCGTGTTCGAAGGCACGGTTACCGACCTGGAACAATCTCCCGCGAGCATAACCGGCGCATATTTTTCCGGCCGCGAAATCCTGGCGGTGCCGGTGGCGCGCCGACCGGTGCCTCCCAGCCACCCGTCGCTGCACTTTACCGGGGTTACGAAACACAACCTCCGCGGCATTTCCTTCAAATTGCCATTGCGTCGGTTCGTCTGCCTGAGCGGCGTTTCCGGGTCGGGCAAATCTACCCTGCTCGACAACGTCATCTATCAGGGCCTGCTCGGCCAGCGCCTGCAAATGACCGAGGACCCGGCCATGATCGAGTCCATCCGGTCCGACGCGGAATTCAGCGAAGTTGTCCTCGTCGACCAGTCGCCGCTCTCGCGGACTCCACGGTCCAATCCCGCGCTGTACACGGAGGCGTGGGACCTCATCCGCGAACTTTACGCGAAAACTCCCGCCGCCCAAGCCGCCGGTTTCAGTGCCTCCAGTTTCTCCTTCAACAGCGGCGACGGGCGCTGCGACCACTGCCAGGGCCTCGGGTACGAGCGCGTGGAGATGCAATTTCTCTCGGACGTGTACGTGCCCTGCCCCGTCTGCGAAGGCCGTCGTTTCAAACCCGAGGTGCTCGCCATCCAGTGGAACGGCCGGTCCGTCGCCGACCTGTTGGCGACCAGCGTCACCGACGCCCTCCCGCTCTTCTCCGAGCACCCATCGATCCGCTCGCGCCTCGCGAGTCTCGACTCCGTAGGCCTCGGCTACCTCACGCTCGGCCAGCCGCTCAACACGCTCAGCGGCGGCGAGTCACAGCGCCTGAAACTCGTGAGCTACCTTGGCAGCTTTGCTGCCGGAAGATCGCAGATCGCAGATCGAAGTTCGCCCGATCTCCGATCTCCGAATCCCGATCTTCGCCCTGCCGGGGCCCTCCTCCTGCTCGACGAACCGACCACCGGCCTGCATCGCCACGACGTGAAGCGCCTGCTGGGCGTGTTGCAGGCGCTGGTGGATCGCGGCCACAGCGTGATCGTGATCGAGCACAACCTCGACGTCCTCAAGTCCGCTGACTGGATCCTCGAAGTGGGTCCCGACGCCGGCGCCGGTGGCGGCCAGATCGTGGCGGCTGGCCCGCCTGAGACGGTGGCTGCTTCGGACACGGCCACGGCGCCATTTCTCCGATCCGCGCTCGCTCCTGAAACGCCCGAAGCGCCGCTCCGCCTCGCCGCCGAAGACGCCGAACCGTATCAAAGCCCGCTGGCGCTCGCGACCGGGGACCTCGCGATCATCGGCGCGCGCGAGCATAACCTGAAAAATCTCTCCCTCAGTTTCCCGCATCGCGAACTCACCGTGGTCACGGGCGTTTCCGGCTCGGGCAAGTCCACCCTGGCATTCGACATCGTCTTCGCCGAGGGCCAGCGGCGGTTCATGGAATCGATGTCGCCGTATGCGCGTCAATTCGTGGAGCAGCTCCCGCGCCCCGCCGTGGACCGGCTGACCGGCATCCCGCCCACCGTGGCGATTGAACAGCGCGTCACGCGTGGTTCACGGAAGTCCACCGTCGCGACCATCACGGAAGTCGCGCAGTACCTGCGGCTGCTGTACGCGCGACTCGGCGTGCAGCATCATCCCGACACCGACCGCGCCGTCACGCCCCTCACTGCGGGCGCGTTGAAGAAGCTCCTCGCCCGCATCCTCGCCACGTCGAAGGCCCGCCAAGCCCGGCATCTCTATCTCTGCGCCCCGGTGATCCGCGGCCGCAAGGGTCACCACCAGCCCATCGCCACCTGGATCGGAAACCAGGGCTACGAGTTGATGCGCGCCGACGGTGATGTCATGCGCGTCGACGAATTCCAAAAACTCGATCGCTACAAGGAGCACGACATCGAGGTCGTGGTGGCGGACTTAAAAACGCGTGGCGTCGATCCGAACCAGGCACTCCAGAAAGCCCTCCGCCTTGGCAAGGGCGCCTGTTTCCTGCTCACGTCCAGCGGCGATGTCCTCTCCTGGTTCTCCACGACCCGCACCGATATTGCTTCGGGCGAATCCTTTCCGGAGCTGGAGCCGAAGAATTTCTCCTTCAATTCCCCCCGCGGATGGTGCCCGACCTGCCGTGGACACGGGCGCATCCTGCCGTGGATGCTCGTGCCTGAGGACGAAGAGGGCGACGCGAACATCGATCGGATTCGGCAACTCGGCCTCGAGCCCGGCGATGACATCGCGGAAGAAGGCGTGCCGTGCCCTGACTGCCACGGCGAGCGCCTCAATCGCGTCAGCCGGGCGGTGAAACTTCACTTCCGTGGCACTCAGGAGCCGCTGTCTCTCCCGGCCCTGCTTACCCACACGCCCTCGCGGCTGCTCGCGCACTTGCGCCGCCTCGCTCTCGATGCGCGGGGCAAGCTCATCACCCAGGACATCATTCCGCAGATCGAGGAGCGGCTGAAATTCCTCGACCACGTCGGCCTCGGCTACCTCGCCCTCGATCGGCCAACCGAAACTCTTTCCGGCGGTGAGGCCCAGCGCATCCGGCTCGCCGCGCAATTGGGCTCGAACCTCTCGGGCGTGCTCTACGTGCTCGACGAGCCGAGCATCGGCCTGCACGCGCGTGACAACGAACAGCTCATCAAAACGCTCCAGGCGCTCCGTGCGAAGGGCAACACGCTCCTGGTGGTCGAGCACGATGAAGAGCTTATGGCCCGCGCCGACCGCATCGTCGACCTCGGTCCCGCGGCGGGCGTCCACGGCGGCGAGCTGCTCGCGAACGGCACCCCGGACGAAATTCGCCGCAACGCCAAATCGCTCACCGGCCTGTTTCTCAACACCGGCATTAAGCATCCGCTCCGCGGCGCCTACCGCCCGGTGTCGCCCAAGGCGGTGTCCGACTGGGTTGAACTTCGCGGCGCACAATTCCGGAACTTGAAAGGCTTCGACCTGCGCCTCCCGCACGGCCGGCTCATCATGGCCGCCGGTCCCAGCGGCGCCGGGAAGTCCACCCTCTTCCGCGACCTCCTGCACCCGGCGGTTGCCCACGCGATCAAGTCGAGGAAAACCAAGCTCACCGGACGCGAGTTTGTGCGGGCAACGGGCTTTGTTTCCAATCGACTGACCGAGGATGGAGACGCTTCGCCGCCGTTTGCCGAACTCACGGGTGTCAACGGCTTCAAATCGGTCATCGAGGTCGACCAGGCCCCCATCGGCAAGACACCCCGCTCCACGCCAGCAACGTATCTCGGCATCTTTGACCTCATTCGCCAGTTTTTCGCTTCGCTGCCGGAGTCAAAAATCCGCGGCTACACCGCCTCGCGCTTCTCCTTCAATGTCGCGGGCGGACGCTGCCCGACCTGCGAGGGCGCGGGCCGCATCAAACTCGAGATGGCGTTCATGCCCGACACGTATCTGCCCTGCGACGACTGCCGTGGCCTGCGCTACGGCCCGGAGCTCAACGACATCACGTGGAAGGGAAAGTCCATCGGCCAGGTGCTGCAGCTCACGTTCGAGGAGGCCGCCACATTCTTCGATTTCCATTCCCAGCTCTCACAGGTCTGCCAGCTGATGGTCGACTGCGGACTCGGGTACCTCACCCTCGGCCAGAGTTCACCGACGCTCTCCGGCGGCGAAGCCCAGCGGCTGAAGCTCGTCACCGAGCTCGCCGCCGGCCTCGCCACCTATCGCGAGCGCAGCCGTGGCACGCTGCCGCGCAATCTTTACCTGCTCGAGGAGCCAACCATCGGCCTGCATCTCAGCGACTGCGAAAAACTCATCCGGGTGCTCCACTCGCTCGTGGACCAGGGCCACACCGTCGTCGTCATCGAGCACCATCTCGACCTGCTCGCCGAGGCCGATTACATCGTGGAGCTCGGCCCTGTCGGTGGCCCTGCGGGCGGCGAACTGCTCTACCAAGGTGGACTCGCCGGCCTCCTGCGCGTGAAGCGTAGTCCCACAGCCCCGTACCTGCACTCGCGGCTCAATCGCGCTTGAACGGGGATCGCAATCGAGATTCGAGAATCGAAATTCGAAAATCCCAAGTCAGCGTCCCGCCAATGCGGCGAGGATCGTCTTCTTGAGTTCAGCCGGAAGCATCGGCTTCAGCACGCAAGCCGACAACCCTGCCAACGGAACAGCGCGGGAAAGGAGTTCGGGGTTGATGTATCCCGTCAGCATGATCCGGCGGGTGTCGGGATGCTGTTCCGCTGAGCGCATCAGGAATTCCAGCCCGTTCTGCCCCGGCATGACCTGGTCGCAGACGATCACGTCGTACTTCCGCGTCGCCGTCAGCATCGTCGCCTCTTCCGCCGACGCAGCCGTCTCCACCTCGAAGTCGCTTTCGAGTCCGGTGCGCAGGAGCTCCAGGATGTTATTCTCGTCGTCGATCAACAGTACGAGCGGCTTGGCAGCAGGGGTGGCCATGGATGCGAAAGTGGGTCGGTGAGGGATCAGCTCGCGGTGACGCTCGCGTCGTGCAATTTCGCCGCGTCCTGGACGACTTGGATCAACTCGGGCAGTGCGACGGGTTTGAGGAGGTAGCGGAACAGTGCGGCTTCGTTCACACTGCGCATGAGCATCTCGGGCTTCATGTAACCGGTGACGAGGATGCGCTGCATGTGCGGGTATTCCTCGCGGGCGCGGACCAGGAAACCCATGCCGTTGCCGCCAGACATCAGGTGGTCGGCGACGACGACCTTGAAGTCGCGCTTGTGGAGGATGAATTCCGCCTCACGCACCGACGTGGCGGTGACCACGTCAAACTGTTCCTCCAGCGCCACCTTGAACACCTCCAGCAGGGGCTTCTCATCATCGATGACCAGCACGGCATCCTTCGTCGCCGGGGACGCGGGCGTGGAATCAGCGGGGTTCATCCGCGCCCATGGTGGGTTGCGTGCTCTTCATGGCAAACTGAATTCTGTCGAAGACGCGCAGGGTTTTGGTTTGCCACCTTTGGGCGGGGAAAATTTCCTTGCCGTCGCCCTGCCATGGAAACCAACGACCTGTCCGAGGTGGCCCGTGCCGGCCGGCTGACGGAGCTTCCTCCCGACGCCCTCACCCTCGACCGGTTGCGCGCGCGCAACGCCGCTGGCAACACCCCCTTCCACGCCATCGCGAAATACGGCGGACTGCGTCTCCTGCCCGCCGGCCTCGTTACCGCCGCCACGCTGTCGATCCGCAACGACTCCGGGTACACCCCGCTGCACCATGCCGCGCTCGGAGGTCACCTGGATGAAGTCCCGGCGGAATTCTTCACGCCGGCTCTGCTCGGGATCACCAGCAATTCGGGTTACAACGTCTGGCACGTCGCCGCCGCCAACGGCCATCTCAATCAGCTCCCGGCCGCCCTTTTCACGTCCGCCGTGGCGCTCTCTCCCACCCACCTGGGCAACACGCTCCTGCACGAGGCGGCGGAAAACGGGACGCTCGACCGGTTGCCCGCGGAGTTCCTCACCCCCGCGAACCTCCTGCGCCGCAATCTCGGGGGCGAAACCGTCGCCCACGTCGCCGCGTTCAATGGCCATCTCGATCAAATTCCCCACGGCCTGCTCACCGCCGCTATGCTGCGCGAAACCACCACGACGGGTGACACCGTTTTGCACGCCGCCGCCATTTCCGGCCACCTCAGCCAGGTCCCCGCGGAATTTCTCACCCACGATCACCTCGTGATCGCCAGCAAGTCCGGGTTCACCGTGATCCACGCCGCCGCCGAAACGGGGCAACTCAGTGTCATCCCGCGGGCGCAGCTCACCTCCGACCTGCTGTTGACGCGCAATGACAACGGCGACACCCCGCTGCACGCCGCCGCCCACGAGGGACACCTCGACCAGATTCCTCCCGAGACGCTAACGGCCGAGGTGCTCAAGACCCGCAATTACGATGGCGTCGAGGTCCGTCGCGTCGCCGTCTCCCGCGGTTTCGTCCACCAGCTTCCGCCCGCCCTTCGCCCCAAGGCCCGCGGCGCGTTCTCCCAACTGCTCGTCCGCCTGGGTTTCGTGCGCGAGCCGTATTGACCGATTCCGACCGGTACGCCGCGAGCTCGCTCGCGCGCTGGCTGGCTCCGTCGACGCCTCTAGTCCGCTCGTGTCTCAAAGAGCCTGCAAGCAGGCCGCCTACCTTTGCGCAATTGCCCGTCGTGACAGGTTTTCGTCTTCCCCTCTGCGACCGGGTCAACTTCACTGTTCGCTCCTCTTCCCTCCATTTTGCCCTCCATGAACACCGCCATCTCCGCCCTGACCGCGCGCGAAATCATCGATTCCCGCGGCAACCCCACCATCGAGGTCGACGTCCGCCTTGCCTGCGGCGCGTTCGGCCGCGCCGCCGTTCCCTCCGGCGCCTCGACCGGCGAGCATGAGGCCCTCGAGCTCCGTGACGGCGAGGCCAAGCGCTTCGGCGGCAAGGGCGTCGAAAAGGCCGTCGGTAACGTGAAGAGCACCATTGCGCCGGCCCTCTTCGGCCACGACGCGTGCGACCAGGTGGGCATCGACCACCTGATGATCAAGCTCGATGGCACCAAGACCAAGGCGAAGCTCGGCGCCAACGCCATCCTCGGCGTTTCCCTGGCCACTGCCCACGCCGCCGCCGCCGCTCTCGGCCAGCCCCTCTACAAATATCTCGGCGGGCCCAACGCCAAGGTGCTCCCCGTCCCGATGATGAACATCATGAACGGCGGCGCGCACTCCGACGCCCCCATCGATTTCCAGGAATTCATGATCATGCCCGTCGGCGCGAAGTCGTTCCGCGATGGCCTGCGCATGGGTTGCGAGGTCTTCCACGCGCTGAAAAAGGCGCTGAAGGAAAAGGGCCTCGCCACCGCCGTGGGCGATGAGGGCGGTTTCGCCCCCAAACTCGCGTCTACCGAGGCCGCGCTCGACATCATCAGCGTCGCGGTGAAGAACGCCGGCTACAAGTTGGGCAAGGACATCGCCCTCGCCCTCGACGTCGCCGCGTCCGAATTCTACGTGAAGGAAAAGAAGCGCTACGTCTTCAAGAAATCCGACGGCCGCTCGCTCACCGGCGACCAGATGGTGAAATTCTATCGGGATCTGACGGCCAAGTATCCCATCGTCTCCATCGAGGACGGCTGCTCGGAGAATGACTGGGAGACGTGGAAGCAGCTGACGGACGCCATCGGCGACAAAACGCAGCTGGTCGGCGACGACCTGTTCGTCACCAACACCGAGTTCCTCAAGCGCGGCATCGATTCCGGCACGGCTAATTCGATCCTCGTGAAAGTGAATCAGATTGGGACGCTGACCGAGACCCTCGACGCCGTCGAAATGGCCCAGAACGCGAGCTACACCGCCGTCATTTCCCACCGCTCGGGCGAAACGGAAGACGTCACGATCGCCGACATCGCCGTCGCGACGAATGCCGGCCAGATCAAGACCGGCTCGCTCTGCCGCACCGACCGCGTGGCGAAGTACAACCAGCTCCTCCGCATCGAGGAGGAGCTCGGCTCCAGCGCCATCTACGGCGGCCGGATGTGAGTGGCGCGCCGTTTTCAGCGCGAGGCCGGGCACTGCCCGGCCTTTTTTGTGTCCATAACTCCCTCCCGTCCGACGCGTCGCGTGACTGCGGCGCTTTAACCCCTCGACACCGCGCTTTCCCGGCCTACGTTTGCGCTGACCCAACACCCGCATGAAATACGCCGTTCGCATTGCTGTGTGCACCGCGGGCCTGGCTGTCCGCCTCTGGGCGGCCGATGCCCCCGCCGCCCCCACGGCAACTCCCGTGGACGAGCAGAAGAAGCTGGAGGATGCCATCCTCACCCGCCTGGCCGATCATGCCATCAAGAAAGGCGAGAAGCCCGTCCCTGCCACGGCCGCCGCGGGCAAGACTGCGCCCGCGCCCGCGGGGGTTTCGCAGGTGCCTGACGGCGTGAGCAAGGAAGACGTCACGACGCTGATGCCCAAACTTGAGGTGAACCAGAGCCGCATCACCGCGCAGCGGATTCAGGAGCAGAAAAAGGATCTCGAGATCGCGCGGGAAAAACAGAATTCCACTCCGACCGTGCTGGACACGGGTTTGAACGGTTCCGGCGTTTCCAAGACGCTGGCGGTCTTCGGCGGTTCTTCGGCCGAACAACGGGCAGCTGTGTCGCAGGAGCGCGTCAGTCTCCTCGAGTCCGAGCGCGACCTCCTTGACGAGATTGCCCGTGCGCCCACGAAGGAAGAACGTGACGAGCTCAAACACGAGCTGGACCAGATGCGGGCCATCCGCCGCGACCTCGAAAAAGCGCCGCAGGGCGACCGCGCGAAATAAGTTGATGGCCTAGGCGCCCTGAGACGCCTGGGCTTTCGCGAGATACGCTCGAAGGCCGTCGAGCATGTGTTCCCACACGGCGGCTCTCCACTGTTGAACGCGCCTGGCTTCATCGCCGGGCCGGGCCAAAGCCTCTGCCTCGCAGATGAATTCCGCCAGCTCAGCCATCCGGGATTCAGTGCCGAGATATTTCCAGGCGATTTCCTCGGTCTGATGCAGCTGGGTTTCTGAATCCACAAGGTCAGCCGGATAATTTCGCGGCTCGGAATACGTCTCCTCGATCAGTCGGTAAAACCGCTGCATGGGTCCGGCGGCGGCACCGAAGTAACGCGTGAAAAATTCCGCGAGGAGATCGTCGACGCTGAGTGTCGGGTCATCCTGGAGCTTAAGGGTCAGGTAGAAATCCAGTTGCTCGCCCAGCCCGCAGAGAAATACGCCGCGGACACCGCCCTGCCCGTACCGGGAAATTTCCGCCGCCAGCCGATGGGCGCTGAAACCAGGAAAACACTTCCACTTCCCGGTGAGGAATCCCGCCTCCTCGGGAAAACAAAGATAGTTCCAAACGTGAATCGGCCTGTCGCGAGGCTCGGTCCATTGCCGGTGGATCTCTGCTTCGTGCGCGGCAATGCGCGGCGCCCAGTAATTGCGGACCTGCAGGCACGGCGCCACCGCCACGTTGGGTTCAATCTCCAGGTCAGTCGGGCGAATCGCGTACACGTGGTAAGCGAGCGTGGCGATGAACTTGCCCGGATGCGTCCGCTTCGTCTCACGGGCGACGGCATTCACGAATCCAAACCAGTAATGCGAAGCCGTTCCGCTGTGGAAGTGGCCGCCCTTGGCATTGTCGGCGTCGCGCGCGAGCTGCGCCTGGCAGGCGGCGCATTGGCACCACGCGGAATTGTCGAGGGGCACCAGCGCAAAATAATCCCCCAGCGCCACCTGCTGACCCTTCAACCCCTTCCCCTCGAAATAGTCGCGCGCATCCTGCGCCACCTGCTGGATCAAGGCCTCGTTCGTGTAGCAGAGCTGCAACGCGTCACTCCCGCCGGACTGGCTGTGCGCGAAAAATTCCGGTCGGGGCCTTTCGAACAGCTCCGGGCAGACCGGATTTTTCAGCCGAAAGCGATCCTGGTAACTGCGGAACGAATGGTTCGCCGCCCATTTCTCTCCACCCACGCGCAGCCGTCGAAAATAGAGCGCCACTGCCTCCGCACTGGGATCGCCCCATTGCGCCTTCATCATCGGCCAGTCCCACGTTGGCGTGCCCATTCGATACTTCAGCGCAGGCGACCTGCGGATTTTCCCGCACCTGATTTTCAACTCCGCCAGTCGTGGACACGTCATCTGTCCCGCCCCGGGACCGAACCAGCGCACGTCGCAAAAACGCTCGAGAATGTCATAAACCGCATAACAGGTCCCTTGCTCGTCATACGGTCCCGGCAATCGAACCTCACCCGCGTCCACCGCGGCCCGCAGTTCTTCGCCCACGGCCGTGGAGTATCGCACCACCCTTCTCGTGTCTTCCAAGCGCGTGTAATTGGTGTCGATACCGCTCTCGCTTGAAGCTTCACCCGCTTCCGCTTCATCCCGGCCCAGCAGGGTGATTCGACTCGAACTTATCTCGATCAGGTATTCCTGCTCGGCGAATTCGGAACGGCGCAGGCCCGCCCGGCGGGTAAACTCGCTCTCGCCAACCAAAATGCTCCGCCCATCGTCAGGCGCGGCGTCGTCGCGGATCGGCAGCACTCGCCCCGTGATCTTGAAAACATGGTAGCGGAACTCACACGCGGCCAGCCGAGCCGCCGTCGTCGGCCGTGCCGCGATCACGATTGAAGCCGTTTCCCCCGCGGCCGTGACCACCTCGAAAAATTCCGGAGACTGATCCTTCATTTCTCCGGTTTTTCGGTCTCAGGGTTTCCGCGATAACATTCCTGCTACTCCGCCTGCACGATGTACCCGCGGAGGTACTCGCTCTCCATCATCGTCACGAGCACCGGATGGTCGGGCGGTTGGTGGCAGAATTCCAAAATCCGCACCTTGCGCTTCGCGTCCGCCGACGCTGCGGCCAGCACGCCGCGCAGCTCCGCATCTTGCATGTGATGCGAACAGGTGTAGGTCGCGAGAATTCCGCCTGGCGCCAGCCGCTGCAGCGCGCGCAGGTTGATTTCCTTGTAGCCGCGCAGTGCGCCCTCGAGCGCGCTTTTGGATTTTGCGAATGGCGGCGGGTCGAGGATGACCACGTCCCAGGGTGCTTCGCCGGCGCGCACCGGGTCGTTGAACCAGTCGAAGACATTCGCCACGGCGAACTCGGCCTTCACCCCGTTTTTCTCCGCGTTGCGCCGCGCCGCCGCAACTGCGTCTTCCGCACTGTCGAGGCCAAGGACCTGCTTCGCGCCCGCCCGTGACGCATGGAGCGCGAACGAGCCCTGGTTGCAGAACGCGTCGAGCACTCGCTTGCCGGCGCAATACTTGGCCACCGCGGCATGCTGGGCGCGCTGGTCGAGATAGAACCCCGTCTTTTGGCCGCCCTGCAGATCGAGCCAGTACTCGAATCCGTCGATCGGCACCCAGCGGGGTTCCCACGTTCTTCCGGAACGCGTGTGCACTTCCATCAGCAGCCCCTCGAGCCGCCGGATGGGTGCGTCATTGCGAAAGATCACTTCCACGGGTTTCAGCACTTCCGCCAGCACGTCACCCACCATACCCGACCGTTTCTCCATGGCTGCCGTCTGAATCTGCGCCACAAGCGTGTCCCCAAACTGGTCCACGACCAAACCTGGCAAGTCGTCCGACTCCGACCAAACGAGCCGCTGGCATGGACTCACATGCGCTGACCAAGTCGAAGGGCTCCTCCGCGCGACGGCGCGGCGCACCGCTCCACGCAAATAGGTGGCGTCCAAATCCGCGCGCTCGCGACTGAACCGCCGCCAGACGATTTGCGACCGCGAGTTGTACACGCCCGACCCAAGGAACCGGTCCGAGCGGTCCCGGCACTCGACCACCTCGCCATCGTAGTCACCGGGCAGCAGCGTCTCGACCTCGTTGGCAAACACCCACGGATGCCCGGCCAGCACGCGCGGCTTGGCGTTGGGTTTGAGCTTGAGCGATGGCGTCGGCATGCGCGCATTCACCCCAAGCGGCGGCCGATTCGCAACCCGCAATCGGGCAGGACCCGCCGCAAGGATGCTTTATGGGGATGCGGCGTCCTCGCCGCGTTTCGGGCCCGGCGCGGCGGGGACGCCGCGGCCCCACGTTTTCGGGCTCCCCATGGACTCCGTATTTCCCGCCGTTACCACCCCGTAATTTTTGTCGTGCGCGAGTACCCCGCCTCCGTAGCGTTGACATTTCCGTCATGTCTCCCGCTGCCGAAATCGACCGCCGTCGCACCTTTGCGATCATCTCCCACCCCGACGCGGGTAAGACGACGCTTACGGAAAAGTTTCTCCTATACGGCAATGCGATTCACCTGGCCGGAACCGTCACCGCGCGAAAGAACCAGCGCGCCACCGCCTCGGACTGGATGGAACTGGAGAAGCAGCGCGGCATTTCCATCAGCTCAACCGTTCTGCAGTTCGACTACCGCGGTTACGCGGTCAACCTGCTGGACACGCCGGGACACAAAGATTTTTCCGAGGACACCTATCGTGTCCTCACCGCCGTCGACGCCGCTCTGATGGTCATCGACGCTGCGAAGGGCGTCGAGGCGCAGACCCGCAAATTGTTTGAGGTCTGCCGCCGCCGCGGTGTGCCGATCTTCACGTTCATGAACAAGTGCGACCGGCCGACGCGTAACGCCCTCGAGCTTCTCGACGAGCTCGAGCAAGTCCTCGGCCTGCAGTCGTCGCCCGTCGTCTGGCCACTCGGCAACGGCCCGTCGTTCCGCGGTGTGTTCGACCGTCGTTCCAAGGAGGTGCACTTGTTTGAGCGCGTCGCCGGCGGCAAGTATCCCGCACCCGTCAACGTCACTTCGCTCGAGGATCCGGTCGTCCGCGAACGCCTCGACAACTACACCTTCGACCAGGTCACGGAACAACTGGCGATGCTCGAGGGCGCCGGCCATCCGTTCGACCGCGACGCCGTGCGCGACGGCCGGCAAACGCCCGTCTATTTCGGCAGTGCCGTGAATAATTTCGGCATCCAGCTGCTGCTGGACGGTTTTTTGCAGGATTCCGTCCCGCCCCAGCCGCATCGCAACGCGATGATCCAGATTTCGTCGGGGCATTCCAACCAGCCCACCCTCGGTCCGGTTGTGCCGGTCAACTACCCGCGTTTCTCCGCGTTTGTGTTTAAAATCCAGGCGAACATGGACCCGCGTCACCGCGACCGCATCGCCTTCGTGCGAATCTGCTCGGGCAAATTTTCCCGCGACATGCTTGTCACGCACCAGCGCACGGGCAAAACCGTCCGCCTGTCGTCGTCGCACAAGCTCTTCGGACAGGAGCGTGAAACCGTGGACGAAGCCTGGCCAGGAGACGTGATCGGGCTCGTCGGTCACAGCGAGTTCGCGATTGGCGACACGCTTACCGAGGACCGCGGCATCGCCTACGACGAAATCCCGCGTTTCCCGCCGGAAGTCTTCACATTCATCAGCAACCCCAATCCTTCCGACGCGAAAAAATTCCGCGCTGGCCTCGACCAGCTGCTGCAGGAGGGCGTCGTGCAGTCGCTGACGCTTCGCGCCGGCATGTCAACGTCCACCCTCCTCGCCGCGGTCGGCCAGCTGCAATTTGAGGTCGTGCAGTTCCGCCTCGAGAGCGAATACGGCGCCGCGTCGCGCCTCGATCCGGTCAACTGGACCATCATGAAGTGGCTCTCGCCCGCGAATCCCGCGGACAAGCTGCCCGATGTCACGCGCCTGATCGTCGCGAGCGGCGTCGCATTCGCCACCGACAAACTCGACCAACCCGTGGTCCTCTTCCCGAACGATTGGACGATGCGCTATTTCATCGAGAAGAACCCGGAAGTGAAATTGCACGATCTGCCACTGGAACAGGCGTAGGGGCGTCGCTTGCCGACGCCCGTCTGAGTCCGTCCGCGGATAAACCCCCGTCTCGCGACCGGGCGCCGCAAGCAGCGCCCCCGCGGCGAAATTTGTTAAGAATGTGGAAATTTCGTATCCCCGGCGGTTCTGGTTGTCAGAACCCAGAAATCTGTCATCTGTGGCGGCTTACATAATATGGTACCCACGAAGATTACCTTGTTTGATGCGGACGACACCGCCTTCACCATCGCGGCGGGCCAGGTCATTTTTAAGGACGGAGATCTTGCCGACCGCATGTACGCCGTTGTGGAGGGCAAGGTGGAAATCAAGGTGAAGGACCATCTCGTGGAAACCGTCGAAGCGGGCGGCATTTTTGGTGAAATGTCGCTGATCGAGGACAAGCCGCGCAACGCGACCGCGACGGTTTCGGCCGATGCCAAGCTCGTGAACATCGACCGCAAGCGCTTCCTTTTTCTCGTCCAGCAGAATCCCTATTTCGCCATCCAGCTCATGCAGATCATGGCCGGCCGCCTCCGCCGGATGGACGAGCGGCTTTGAGGCGCGTACCAAGGGATTTCAGGTAGGCTGCGAGCTTGCTCGCGCTTGGGACGCGGCCACACCCGCCGGTACCGCTCAAATCCAAAGGCGCCTGCGAACAGGCAGCCTACCTCAGCCAATCACGACCCTTTCCGCGGATTGAACTTCGAGGTCTCCGCCAGCTTCTCCCACTGCGCGCGTTCCGCCGCTGTCACGCTGTCCGGCACTTGGATCCGCACCGTCGCATACAAGTCGCCGCGACCCTTGTCTTGCCGCGGCAAGCCCAGCCCGCGCAAGCGCAGCCGACTCCCGGCCGACGTTCCCGCCGGCACGCGGAGCGATGTCTGGCCATCGAGCGCAGGAATCTTCACCGTCACGCCCAGCACCGCCTCCCAGGGCGCGAGCTCCAAATCGTAGTTCAGATCCGCGCCTTCCACACTGAAGTCGGGATGCCGCGCCAGCCGGACGCGTAGGTAAAGATCGCCCGCTGCCGCGCCGCCGTAACCCGCCCCTCCCTGGCCAGCCAGTCGGATGCGCTGACCCTCGTGAACGCCCGCGGGGATCTTTACGTTGTACGTGTTCAATCGCTCCTCTTCGCCATTCTGGCCGGGCCGGCGCAAGGTCACCTTCCGCTGCGCACCGCGGAGCGATTCCTCGAGCGTTACGAGCAGGTCCGCCTCCACGTCGTTGCCGGGGTGAACGTATTCGTCCTCCTCTTCCATCGGGAACGGCCCGCGCCGCGCACCGCCGAATCCACCCCGGCCGCTGCCGAAAAATGACTCGAAAAAGTCGCTGAACCCGGTGCCGTCGAATTCGAAGTCCGGGCCGCCCGGGGCCGTCCGCGTGCGTCCACGTGGACCCGCGCCGTACGCCGCCTGCGCGCCACCATCCTGCCAGTTGGCTCCCAGTTCGTCGTAGCGTTTCCGTTTTTCCGGGTCTCCCAGCACCTCGTAGGCCTCGTTGATCTCCTTGAATTTTGCCTCCCCCGCGGCCTTGTTCTTCGCCACGTCGGGATGGTGCAGCCGCGCCAGCTTGCGGAACGCCTGCTTGATCTCCTCCGGCGTGGCGGTGCGGGCGACGCCGAGGGTCTCGTAGTAGTCTTTGAATTGAACGGCCATGGGGGAAATTGACCCCTAGGATAACACGAAGTTGGCCGCGCACAACAAACCTGCTTCGGATTGTGAATAATTCTGCTCGCCCCATGGCGCGGAGTTCCTGTTCGCTCTCGCGCATGTTTTTGCCGCGTTCGACCTTCATCGCGTTTCTGTTCAGCGCCACGCTCACTTCCGCCCTCCTCGCCAAGTCCCGTCCGACGCGTCCCACGACGGTGGCGGATGCCGGGGCCTACAAGGGGGCCGTCATCATGGAGGCCGCCACGGGCAAGATTCTCTTCGAGGACCACGACGGTGAAGCGAGCCCGCCGGCGAGCATGACGAAGCTGATGACGTTTCTTGTCATCCACGACAAACTCCAGACCGGCGCACTCACACTGCAGAGCCCGGTGACCGTGACCGCCGCCGACTCCAAGATCGGCGGCACGCAGGTTTGGCTGAAGGAAAAGGAAGTCTTCCCGGTCGAGGAACTCCTCTACGCCATGATGATCCAGTCGGCCAACGACGCGGCGCACGCGCTTGCCCGTACCGCGGCAGGTTCGGTGGACGCCTTCGTCGGGCTGATGAACGCCAAGGCCCGCGAACTCGGCATGACTCACACCACCTTCCGCACTCCGCACGGCCTCCCGCCCGCCAATCGCCACATCGCCGAGGGCGACCTCACCACGCCGCTCGATTACGCCCTGCTCTGTCGCCACCTCGTCCTCAAGACCGACGTCCTCAAGTACACCTCGGTCAAATCGCGCAAGTTCGGCGAAGGCGTGCGGCCTTTTGACAAGGTCATCGTGATGAACAACCACGACCACCTGCTCGGCAAAGTTGAGGGCGTGGACGGTTTAAAAACCGGGTTCACCAATGGCGCTGCCTTCTGTCTTTCCGCCACCGCGCAGCGCAACGGACGTAGGATCATTGTCGTGGTGATGGGCAGCCCCGATGCGAAGACCCGCGACATCAAGGTCGCCGAGCTGCTCGAACGTGGTTTCGCGTCGCTGCCCCCGGGTGGACCCGCCTTCACGCCGGAGACCGCCCCGGGGCCCGAGCCGTCGCCGATCAAGGCCGCGCCAATGCCTCCGCCGGCGGGCAGTCCCGACATCAAGTTCGCGCTGCCGCCACCGAAGAAGTGAGGCCGCCGAAAGCGGCATCACTGGCTTTGACGTCGAGCGCCAAACCCAAGATGGTGGGCGTTCATCCCGCATGACCTCTCGCGAACGCTTCCTCGCCGCCTGCGCCTGCACCCCGCTGCCGCGGCCTCCCCTTTGGGTCATGCGCCAGGCCGGCCGCTACCTGCCGGAATACCGCGCGCTGAAGGCCAAGTCGTCGTTCCTGGAAATGGTCCGGACGCCTGAACTCGCCGCCGAGGTGACGCTCCAGCCGCTGCGCCGTTTTCCCGGCCTTGATGCTGCCATCCTGTTCTCGGACATCCTCGTCATCCCCGAAGCCCTCGGCCAGGCCTACCGCTTCCGCGACGAAGGCGGCATCGCGATGGAGTACCGCCTCGAAACCCGCGCGCAGGTCGACGCCCTCGCGCCGGCCAGCGCCGTGCCAGAGCGGCTCCGGTACGTTTCCGACACGCTCGCCCTGCTCAAGCAACAACTCGCGGGCAAAACGGCGCTGCTTGGCTTCGGCGGTTCCCCGTGGACGCTCGCGACGTATATGATCGAGGGAGGGAGCAGCGATGAGTTCGAGCGCAGCAAGCAGCTGTTTTACACTGACCGTGGGCTGTTCGATGCGTTGCTCGAGAAACTTACGGCGGCGCTGATCGCGTATTTCCAGATGCAGATTCGCGCGGGCGTTGATGCGATCCAGATCTTCGACTCGTGGGGCGGCATCATCGCCGGCCCCGATTATGAAGCCGCTTCATTGCAATGGATCCGCCGGATCGTCGCCGCGCTGCCGAAGGATTTTCCGGTCATCCTCTACGCCAAGGGCACGGCGTCGCATTTGAGCGACCAGGCGTTCAGCGGCGTGCGCGTCCTGAGCGTGGATTGGACGAGCGAACTTGCCGTCGTTCGCCGCGCGCTTCCCGGCAACATCGCGGTCCAGGGCAATCTCGACCCCGTCCTGCTCAACACGACGCCGTCGATCGTCGCGCGCGAGACCACTCGCCTCCTCGAGTCAATGCGCGGAACGAGCGGCCACATCTTCAACCTCGGCCACGGTATTCTCCCCCAAGCCAAGCTCGAGTGCATGGAAGCGCTCGTTGGCACGGTCACCGGCTGGCGTTGATCGTCGGGTTCAAAGGGGGCGGGCCTTGCTCTCACGCCAAGGCGCGACGCCTCTAAGCGCCGCCCGGATTACACTCTGTGTCTTCGCGCCTCTGCGTGAGCCTTCCGACAATCCCGAAGCCTTGACTCACTCCTCCCTCGGCCTAGCCTCGCGCGTTTTCTCTGCATGGCATTGGAACTCAAAGACACGCTGCAGCTCCCCAAAACGGACTTTCCCATGCGGGCTGGCCTGGCCCAGCGCGAGCCCGGGCGTGTCGCGCATTGGGATAAAATCGGCCTGTACGAGGCCATCCAGCAGCGTCGGGCCGGCGCCCCGACCTTCATACTGCACGACGGCCCGCCCTTCACCAACGGCGACGTCCACATCGGCACAGCGCTGAACAAGACTCTCAAGGACCTCATCAACCGCTACAAATCGATGCGCGGGTTTCGGACGCCGTACGTCCCGGGCTGGGACTGCCATGGCCTGCCCATCGAGCAGAAAGTCACAGCCGAGCTCCGGGAGAAAAACGAGACCGTCACCACCGCCCAGTTGCGCGCCCGCTGCGACGCCTTCTCCGAGCTGTGGATCGCGAAGCAAACCGAGCAATTCAGGCGCCTCGGCGTCCTCGGCGACTGGAACAATTCGTACAAGACCAAGGCACCGGCGTTTGAGGCCGACATCCTGCGCACCTTCTCAGCGTTCGTCGCCAACGGCCTGACCTACCGCGCGAAGAAGCCGGTTTACTGGTCCATCCCGTTCGAAACCGCCCTCGCTGAGGCTGAGATCGAATACAAGGACCACACCGCCATCGCCATCTGGGTGAAGTTCCTCGTGCCCGCCGAGGAAGCCAAGAAGTTTGGTCTGCCTGCAGACAAGCCGCTCTATATCGTCATCTGGACGACCACGCCCTGGACGATCCCTGCCAACCTCGCGATCGCCCTGCATCCGACCGTTGACTACGTCGTCGCCGATACCGGCGCGGAGCGCTACCTTGTTGCCGAGGCCCTGCTCGGATCCGTCGCTTCCGCTGCGAAGCTCGAGCCCGTTCCCCCCGTTGTCGCGAAACGCAAGGGTGCCGAGCTGGAACATCTCTCCGCCCGACATCCGTTCATCGATCGCGCGTCGCCGGTCGTTCTCGCTGATTACGTCACGACGGAGAGCGGTACTGGCGCCGTGCACACCGCGCCCGGACACGGTGCGGATGACTACCAGACGGGCCTGAAGTACAAACTCGAGATCTACTGCCCCGTCGGTGACGACGGCAAATATCTCAACGATGGCCGGATCCCGGCCGACTTGGTGGGCCTCACCACGCTCGAAACGGTGCAGGATCTGGCGGCAAAGAAACCCGCGCCCGCCAACCTGGCCGTCCTGAAAAAGCTGGCCGAAGCGAACGCCCTGCTCGCCAAGGCCAAGTACGCGCACAGCTACCCGCACTGCTGGCGCTCGAAGACGCCGATCATCTTCCGCGCCGTCGACCAGTGGTTCGTGTCGCTGGACAAGAACAACACGCGCAGTACCGCTCTCGCTGAGATCGCCGGCATCGCCGCGCGTCAGGGTTGGATCCCCGCGTGGGGCGAGGCCCGCATCCGCGGCGCAGTTGAGTCGCGTCCGGACTGGTGCATCAGCCGCCAGCGCTCATGGGGCGTGCCGATCCCGGCGTTCTTCGACTCCCAGAAAAACGCCCTGCTCGACGCCGGCGTTATCCGCGCGGTCGCCGACAAGATCGAAAAACTCGGCTCCAATTTCTGGTACGACGCCACGCCCGCGCAAATCCTCGAGGGCGTGAAACTGCCGGCCAGCTGGCCCGCAGCCTCCGCCCTCACCGCCAGCCGTGACACGCTGGACGTGTGGATCGATTCCGGTTCGTCCCATGCCGCCGTGCTCAAGCGCGGTCAGGGCGGCACATCGTGGCCCGCCGACCTCTACCTCGAGGGGAGCGACCAGCATCGCGGCTGGTTTCAGTCATCGCTCTGGACGAGCGTGATCGCCTTTGGCGCCGCACCTTACAAAGCGGTGCTTACCCACGGGTTCATCGTCGACCAGGAGCGCAACAAGATCTCCAAGAGCAGCACCTACGAGAAGCCGCCCACCAGCGACAATTACATCGCCGAGTACGGCGCCGATGTGATCCGGCTCTGGATTTCCTCGCAGGACTTCCGCGACGACATCCCTGTTTCCAAGGAAATCCTTGGCCACGTCGGCGAAACCTATCGGCTAATCCGCAACACCTTTCGCTACCAGCTCTCGAACCTGTTCGATTTCGACTTGGCGCGCGACGGCGTGGCTTATGCCGCCATGGACACGCTCGACCGCTGGGCACTGCACCAGGCAGCCGCGCTCGTGCGCGAATGCACCGCCGCCTACGACGCCTACGAGTTCCACCGCGTCTACCAGCTCTGCAACCAGTTCTGCTCCGTCACGCTGTCCGCGACGTACCACGATATCCTCAAGGACCGGCTGTACACGCTCGGCACGCACTCCCCGCTGCGTCGTTCGTCGCAAACCGCAATCCACCACATCTTCCGGGCACTGGTGAAGCTGCTCGCCCCGATCCTCACCTTCACCACCGACGAGGCCTGGAGCTTCGCCACCGCGGGCAAGGAGTACTCGAACGACTCCATCCACCTGCAGGACTGGCCCGTGCCGCCCGCCGAATGGACCAACGCGGCCCTTGAAGCCGAGGTCGCCGCGTTGCTCAAGGTGCGCGCGCAGGTCAACGAAGCCATCGAGCCGCACCGCGCGGCGGGGAAACTGGGCAAATCCCTCGACGCCGCGGTCACACTCACGGGTTCAGCACAAGACGAAAATTTTCGGCGTTTGGAAAAACACCGCGACTTTCTCCCTGAACTTTTTATCGTTTCCCATGTCACTTTGGCGCCCTCTCCCGGGACGGCGCTCGGGGTCTCCGTCCGCTCCTGCAGCGAACTCGGCCACGTGCGCTGCCCCCGCTGCTGGCGCTGGGTGCCAGCCCTTGAACCTTCACCCCACGGCGATGTCTGCCCTCGCTGCATCGACGCCTTGAAATCCTAGCTTTCTAGCCTTCCCCGATTCTCCCCATGGCTAAACCCAAACAGAAAACGATCGCGAAACCAGCATCCGCGAAAAAGCCCAACGCCAAATCCGCCAAGCCCGCGCCGAAGAAAGCTCCGGCCGGCAAACCAACCCCGGCCAGCAAGCCGGCGGCGGACGCGAAGGCCCAGCCCTCCACCATGGAAAAACCCTCCAAGAAAACCGCCCTCCGCGACAACATCCTCAAGCTGAAGCAAAAGGCTCCCGCCAAGCCGATCGCCTTCAGCCTCGACGAAGTCCGCGCCATCGCGAAGACCGTCACCAGTCGCACCAACCTGCCTTTCCCCAAGGGAAGCAAGGCCATCACCAAGGTCCCGGCCAAGGTCGTCGAGCTGCCCAAGCCCGCCAAGCCGCACCACATCAAGGCCGCGTCACTTTCCGAAATCCTCGGCTTCAACCCGAAGCGCGCCAAGGCCCCGATTCCCGACGAAGGCAAGGAGGTGCCCGAGAAATACAAGCGCTACTACAAGCTGCTGCTCGACCTCCGCAACCACCTCACCGCCGGCATTACGCTGCATTCCGAGGAAACGCTTAAGCGTTCCAGCAAGGACGACAGCGGCGACCTCTCGAGCTACGGCCAGCACATGGCCGATGCGGGCACCGACACGTTTGACCGCGACTTCGCCCTCAGCCTCGTGTCGAGCGAGCAGGAGGCCCTTTCCGAAATCGACGCCGCGATCAAACGCATCCACGCTGGCACCTACGGCATCTGCGAGTTGACGCAAAAGCCGATCTCGAAGGACCGACTCTTGGCCGTCCCGTTTACGCGCCACTCCGCCGAAGCCCAGAAGGGACTCGAGCGAAACCGGTATCGCGCCCGGACCGCGGGTGGGCTGTTCGGCGAACTCGGGGAGGAAGGTGGCAAGATTTCCGACGAGGACAACAGTCGCGGCGAGGAGTAATCCCCCCGACCCCAACGTGTCGCCCGGCGAGCCCGCTTCCGAACCTGTCGTCGTCCCGCCGGCGCCCCTGCACCGCCGCTGGCTAGCCTACCGCCTGCTATGGGGCATCATGCTCCTGGTCATCGCGGTGGATCAGGCCACCAAGGCCTGGATCACCTCACACCTCGCGCTCGGCACTTACGGGGTTCCCGGGGCGATCCCGGTCGTGCGCGGTTTTCTTTATCTCGTCCACGTCGGCAATACCGGCGCCGCCTGGAGCATGCTCACCGGCCGCAGCGTCCTGCTTGCCGCCCTGGCCGCCGCGACCTTGGTCGCCATCTTTATTTGGCGCCGCGCGCTTGGACTGCGTGACCGGACGGCTCAGGTCTGCTTCGGCCTCCTGTGCGGCGGCATCATCGGCAACCTCAGCGACCGCATCGTTTACGGCCACGTCGTTGACTTCCTCGACTTTCATTTCGGCAGCTACACGTACCCGACGTTCAACGTCGCCGACTCCGGCATCTGCTGCGGGGTGATTTTGTACCTGATCCACTCGCTGCGTCAGCCGGAGTGACCGAAACGGCGCCGCCGTTTCAGTCGAAGATCGCAGATCGCAATTCGAAGATCGGCTCCGGAAATGCCCTTCGGTCATACGTCTGCGGTCGGGCCTCAGCATGCCTGCCCGAACTCCGATCTCCGAACGTGGAATAGCGGCATCCGCTATTCCACGTTGGCCATCTGCTCCCGCACGCGCTCGAGCTCGTTCTTCAGCTCGATCACCGCACGGGAAATCGCCAGGTCGTTCGCCTTGCTGCCGATGGTGTTTACCTCGCGGCCGATTTCCTGGAGAATGAATTCCGCCTTCCGGCCAATCTCGCCGGGGGACTTGATGAGCGCTGTAAGCTGCTCGAAGTGACTGCGCAGCCGCGTCAATTCTTCCGTCACGTCACAACGGTCGGCAAACAGCGCGATTTCCTTCAGCACCCGCTCGTCGTTCACATCCAACTCGAGCCCGGCCGTCCGCAGCCGGGCGAGCAACTGTTCACGATAACCGGTGGTCACCTGTGGCGCCCGCCCGGCGATGGCGTCGACGTGCGTGCGCAGCGTGTTCAGCCGGGTGATGAAATCGATCAGGAGCGCCTCGCCCTCCTTCGCGCGCATGGCCCCGAAGCCCCGCAGCGCCTCGCCCAGCGCGGCCTTGATCGCCGGCGCCGCGGCCTCCGCCACCGGCAGGTTGGCCGCCTTGCGGCGGGAATTCGCCACCGACCAGAGAAGTTCCGCCGTTGGTTGAAAAGTGACGCCCCGGGTATCCGCCAGATCCGACAACCGATCCAGCACCTCGCCGATCTCATCTTCATCCCAAACCAGCTCACCCACGCCATTCTCCCCGGTTAACTCTACGACCACGCTCACACGACCGCGCGCCACGACCTTTCGCACCTGCTCACCGATCTCGGTCTCGAGGCTCTCCCACTCCTCGGGCAGCTTGACCAGCAGGTCGAGGGTCTTCCGGTTCACCGAACTGACCTGCACGTTGAGTGTATGCGACCCCAGCGAAGCCACCCCACGGCCAAAACCGGTCATGCTTTTCATTTCTTTTCTCCGAAAATCTTCGCGACCTGCTCCACGTCTTTGTCGCCGCGGCCTGAAAGGTTCACGATGACGATCTTGTCCCTCGAAAGTGCCCTGGCGCGCTTCAAGCCGTGCACGAGGGCATGCGTCGATTCCAACGCCGGGATGATCCCCTCGAGTCGCGAACAAAGCTGAAACGTCTCCAGCACTTCATCGTCTGTCGCGTACGCGAATTCGATGCGGCCCCGATCGCGGTAAAACGCGTGCTCCGGGCCGACCGCCGCGTAGTCGAGGCCGGCGCTCACCGAGTGCGTGAGCTCGATCTGGCCCTCGGCATCCTGCAGCAGGAAGGTCTTGCAGCCCTGCAATACCCCGAGGCGGCCGCCCGCGAAACGCGCCGCGTGTTCGCCTTTGTTGATGCCGAGGCCGCCCGCCTCGACGCCGAACATCCGGATGCCCGGCTCCTCGAGAAACTCAAAGAACAGCCCAATCGCATTGCTGCCCCCGCCGACGCACGCGATGAGCTCATCTGGCAGCCGGGCTTCGCGCGCGAGGATCTGCTCCCGCGCCTCCTGCCCGATGATCCGGTGAAAATCCCGTACCATTTTCGGGTATGGGTGGGAACCGTACGCCGTCCCGAGAATATAATGCGTGCTGCGAACATTGGTCACCCAGTCACGCATCGCCTCGTTGATGGCTTCCTTCAGCGTCTTTTGGCCCGCTTCAACGCTGCGCACCTCGGCGCCCATCAGCCGCATTCGGAAAACATTCAACGCCTGCCGCGCCATGTCGTGCGCGCCCATGTACACGACGCATTGCAGCCCGAACTTCGCACACGCTGCTGCCGTGGCGACGCCATGCTGCCCCGCGCCGGTCTCTGCAATGATCCGCTGCTTGCCCATCCGTTTTGCGAGCAGTGCCTGCGCGAGCGCATTGTTAATCTTGTGCGCCCCCGTGTGCAGCAGGTCCTCCCGCTTGAGGTAGATCTTCGCTCCGCCGGCGTGCTGGGTAAGCCGCTCCGCGAAGTAGAGCTCCGTCGGCCGTCCCGCAAATTCCTTGAGATGGTGCCGCAGCTCCGCCTGAAAACCCGGGTCCTTGCGCGCCGCCTCGTACGCCACGTCCAGCTCGGCCAGCGCTGTCATCAACGTCTCCGGCACAAACACACCGCCATAACTCCCGAAATGACCCGCGGCATCCGGCAACGAATTGCGGTCGAGGGTCTGGGCTTTGGGCGAGGCGGCCATGCGAGGTTCAGAGTGAAACTCACGCCCGCCTCGTGGCAAACCGCTTTATTCCTGCGAAGTCCTCACACCCGCTTGATCGTCACCAGCGTGAGATCGTCCCGCAGCGCGGTCGTGCCGGCAAACCGATGGACGGTTTCCAGAATCCCGTCATTGAGCTCCCGCGCCGTCCGGCTGTGCAGCGCATGCACGGCATCGGCGAGGCGCGTACCGGAAAATTCCTTATCCTCCTCGTTCGGCGCCTCGGTCAGGCCATCGGTGTAGAGCACGAGCGCATCGCCGAGATTGAAGGGCTCAGTGCGATCCGCGATCACCGCGGAAAAAATCTCATCCGGGACGAGGCCGAGCGGCATGCCCTCCGAGCCGACGAACTCGCCCAGCGGCACGCCCGTGACGCGGTCGCGGCGCGACAGCAGCGGCAGCTCGTGGCCGGCCCGGGCAAAGGTCACGTCGCCGCGCGTGGTATCGATGACGGCGTAAAGGATCGTGATAAACATGCCGCGCAGGTCACCGCCGAGCGCGCGGTTTAATTCGGCCAAAGTTAGAGCCGGTGACTCAAACCGCGGCGCGATCTGCCGCAGATTCGTGCGGCACATCGCCATCAGGAGCGAGGCGGGGATGCCCTTGCCGGAGACGTCGGCCACGGCCACGCCGAGCCGCGTGTCCGACAGCGCAAACAGGTCGTAGAAATCGCCGCTCACCTTCTGCGCCGGCGTGTACCGCGCGTCGATGTCGAGCCCCGCCATCTTCGGCGGTTCTTTTGGCAAGAGCATCTGCTGGATGCCGCTCGCCAGCGACAGGTCGAGGTCGAGCTGGCGTTTCTCGATCTGGAAATGGAGGAACTCCGCGTTGTTCAACGCCAGGGCCGCTTGTTCGGCGAGCGACTGCATCAGCGAAAAATCCGCCATCGTGAACGGCTCCCCATCCGCCGAGTTCGCCACGGCTAGCACCCCGAAAAACCGGTCGCGGAACTGCAGCGGCACCGCGATGAGTGAACGGACGCGTAGAGCCGCATCCTCGTGGACCACCACCCGGGCATCGGCGCCGGCATCCGCAATCAGTTGGCCCCGGCCCATTTGCACCACGGCGCCAACAATACCTTCATTATCTGGGAAGGCCTCAGTCTTCAGCACCTGCTCGATGAAACGGGCACGGGTGGCGAGTTTCTCGCGGACAGCCTGCGGCAGCGGCCGATGCGGGGGAAACAACCCTTCCACCGCGGCGCTGCGCATCAACCCATCTTCGGTTCGCTCGAACAAGCAGGCGCTGAGCGCGCCAGAGCACAGGATCGCCGCGTGCACGATGCGTTGATGCAATGCTTCGCGGGTCAGCCCTTCACCCAGCGCCTCGACCATGTGGTGCATGAAATCCACGACCAGCTGGCGCTCCTGCGTCACCTGCTGCTTTTCCTCCTCCAAGCGCAGCACATTACGCCGGGCCCGATAAACGGGCAGCAACATGGCGCCGGCACCGAGGATGAGGCCAAGGATCAGGAGCAGCAGCATGGGAGAGGGAAGGTCTGGCAGGCCGTTTATCGCCGGGCAATTGCGGAGTGTGCTTAGACAGCGATTTGGGGATTAGGTGGAACGCATTGCCCACAATGCGTTTGCGGGTCAGCGCGCCAAGCGTGTTGAGGGCGACACGCCCCCCTCCAGCTACTTCTGTTCCACCCGATTCTTCAAGAATGCCAGCACGTCCTGAAACTTGCCGCGATTGGTCTCGTCGGCCGCCACCAGGCTCTCGTGTGCCTCGAGCACCATCCGGGCGCTCTCCAGCTCGGTGCGGTCCGGGCAGTGCAGCGCCGTATCGCATTTGTCGAAATTCATGGTGAAATCCCCCGCATCCACCGTCAGCAGCCGGTGCAGCCCCAGGTTGCGGATCAGTTCGAGGTTGCGGGGACCCACTCGCGCCAGCACGAGGCTGCCCGGCGGGGAAACGCGCTTCAACTCCAGCGCGGCGCCCGCCAGCACGCCGAGAAACGTGCTGTCCATGCTCGTGCAATGGAGGAAATCGAGCACGAAGCGGGTCTTCCCCTGCCGGATCATCTCCGTCACGAAATCCTTCAGGCAGGCGCTGTTCTGGAAACACGCGCGCCCGTCAATGCGCACGACCACCGGGTCGGAGTACGCGTCGACGAGAAAAGTGGGCTTGCCGTTTTCGGCCATGGTTGGTCTTCCGACAAGCTAGCCACCGCCGGGCTCCCCGGCAAGGGGCAGGGCTCAGTTTTTGGTGACGATTTGGCGGAGGACGTAGGGCAGGATTCCGCCGTGCTGGTAGTAGTCGATCTCGATGGGAGTATCGATCCGGCAGCGAACCGGGACGTTTTCCACCGCGCCGCTCGCGCGCGTAATTCTTAACGTGAGATCCTGTTGCGGCTTGATCGCGCCGGTGAGTCCCACGACGTCGTAGGTTTCCGTGCCGTCAAGCTTCAGGGTCTGCGCCGTCGTGCCCTCCTTGAACTGCAGCGGCAGCACACCCATGCCGACGAGATTGGACCGATGGATGCGCTCGAAGCTCTGCGCCACCACGACCTTCACGCCCAGGAGGTTCGTCCCCTTGGCAGCCCAGTCGCGGGATGACCCCGTCCCGTATTCCTGGCCGGCGATGATGATGAGCGGGGTCTTCGCGGCGATGTGCTTCATTGCGGCGTCGTAGATTGCCATCTTCTCACCGGTCGGCTGGTAGATCGTGTTCCCGCCCTCCTCGCCGCCGAGCATGAGGTTCTTGATACGAACATTCGCAAACGTGCCTCGGGTCATCACGCGGTCATTGCCACGGCGCGAACCGTAGGAATTGAAGTCCTCGAAGGCGACGCCGTTGTCGACGAGGTATTTTCCGGCCGGGGAAGTCTTCTTAATCGCGCCGGCGGGAGAGATGTGGTCGGTCGTGACCGAGTCGCCAAAAATCCCCAGCGCGCGCGCACCTGTGATCCCGGCAATCGCGCCGGGCTGCAGCGTGAAGTTCGCGAAGAATGGCGGTTCCTGGATGTAGGTCGACTTGGCGTCGAACGCGTATGCATTCCCGGTGCTGGCCGGAATCTCGTTCCATTTCGGGTTCTGCGCCGCGAAGTCGGTGTAAAGTTTCCGGAAAACCTCCGGCTTGAGCGCCGCCTGCATCTGGTCGCGAACCTCCTGCAGCGTCGGCCAGAGATCCTTCAGGAAGACGTCCTTCCCGTCCTTGCCCTTGCCGATCGGTTCCTTGGAGAGGTCCACATCGACCCGCCCCGCGAGGGCGAAGGCCACGACGAGCGGCGGCGACATCAGGAAGTTCGCCTTGATGTTCTGGTGCACGCGCGCCTCAAAGTTGCGGTTGCCCGAGAGGACGGACGCGGCCACGAGGTCATTCTTCGTGACCGCTTCCTCGATCGCCGGGTGCAGCGGGCCGGAGTTGCCGATGCAGGTCGTGCAGCCGTAGCCCACCGTCTGGAAGCCCAGCTGATCGAGGTACGGGGTCAGGCCGGTCTTGTTAAGGTAATCTGTGACGACGCGTGAGCCCGGAGCCAGCGACGACTTCACGGTCGCGTTTACCTTGAGACCCTTCTCGACCGCCTTCTTCGCGAGGAGGCCCGCCGCCAGCATCACGCTCGGGTTAGAAGTGTTGGTACAGCTCGTGATCGCGGCGATGAGCACGGAGCCGTGCCCGATGTCGCCTTCCATGCGTGGAGCTGGTGCGGAAACCGGATCGGGCGTCGGCCGGTTGTTGGCCATTTCGCGCTCGGTCGCGGGGTTGGTGTTTTGTGCTGCAGCCCTCTCACGGGACACCGCGACCTGGGTTCCGCCGCCGGCGTGGAACAATCCATTCGCGGCGACGTGAACTTTTTTCGCGAGTTCTTCAGTTTTCTTGCCAAAGCCATTTTCGGTCAGCGGCTTGGCCAGCGCCGACGTAAACTCCTGCTTCAGCTTGGGCAACTCAATGCGGTCCTGGGGACGCTTGGGACCGGCCACGCTGGGCACGACGGTCGCCAAATCGAGTTCCAGATCGGTCGAGTAATCGATCGCGCCTTTCCCGGGAATGCCCCACAGGCCCTGCGCCTTGTAGTAGGCCTCGTACAGCGCGATGTGCTTGTCGTCGCGGCCGGTGGCGCGGAGGTAGTTCGAGCACTCGGCGTCGATCGGGAAAAAGCCCATCGTCGCGCCATACTCGGGCGCCATGTTCGCGATCGTCGCGCGGTCAACCACAGGCAGCGCCACCGCGCCGGGACCGTAGAACTCGACGAACTTTCCGACGACCTTCGCTTTCCGCAGCATCTGCGTGACGGTCAGAGCGAGGTCGGTCGCCGTCACGCCCTCGCGCAACGCGCCGGTGAGATGCACGCCCACAACGTCCGGCGTCAGGAAATAGACTGGCTGGCCGAGCATGCCGGCCTCCGCCTCGATGCCGCCGACGCCCCAGCCAACGATGCCAAGGCCGTTGATCATCGTCGTGTGCGAGTCGGTGCCCACCAGCGTGTCGGGATAGTACACGCCGTTTGCGTCCGCCAGCACGCCCTTGGCGAGGTACTCCAGGTTTACCTGGTGCACGATGCCGATACCGGGCGGCACGACCTTGAATGTATCGAAAGCCTGCATGCCCCACTTCAGGAACTGGTAACGCTCACGATTGCGGCTGAACTCCAGCTCGAGGTTTTGCGCCAGCGCGGCAGCGCTGCCGGCGAAGTCGACCTGCACCGAGTGATCCACCACGAGGTCGACCGGCACGAGCGGCTCAATGATCTTGGGATTCTTCCCGAGCTTCACCACCGCCGAGCGCATCGCCGCGAGATCGACCAGCAACGGCACGCCGGTGAAGTCTTGGAGGACGATCCGGGCCACCACGAACGGAATCTCCTCCGTGCGCGGGGCCTTTGCTCCCCAGCTCGCCAGATCACGAATCGCTTGCTCGGACACCCGCTTCCCATCGGCGTTGCGCAGCAGCGACTCGAGCACGAGCCGGATCGAGACCGGCAGGCGCGAAACCTTGAACCCGGCCTTTTCCAAGGCGGGCAGCGAGTAGAACTGGTGCGACGCGCCGTTCGCGGAAAACGTCTGCAGCGTCGAGAAGGGATTGGGAAGGGACATCGAAGTGAGCAGGGCGAAGCGACGGTCGGCTTACTTGGCGAGCGCCGCCTTGATGGCGGTGAAATTGGGCAGGTCCTTCGGCGTGGGCGTCTGCTCGGCGTACTTGATCACGCCGTCCTTGCCGATGACGAACGCGGCGCGCTGCGAGGCCTCGTACATTCCGGCCAGCGCCGGCAGGAGCACGCCGTAGGCGCGGGTGACAGTCTTGTTGAGGTCGCTCACGAGTGTGACCTTGATGTTATTGACCTTGGCCCACGCCTCCTGCGCAAAGGGCGTGTCCACGCTGATCCCCAGTACCGTCGCCCCGAGCTTCTCATATTCGCTCAACCCGGTGCTCTGGTCGCACATCTCCTGCGTGCATACTCCGGTAAAGGCCGCCGGGAAGAAAAGGAGCACGGTCTGTGTCTTACCGAAGTTGTCGCTCAATTTGACGTCCTTCGGGCCGTCGGCCGTCTTGGTCTTGAGGGTGAAATCAGGGGCTTTGGAACCAACGGCGAGCGGCATGGTGGGAAGGAGGGATTGAATGAGGTTACGTTTAAGTTGCGGCACCCGGAGGTGACACGTGAGAACGTGAGAATTAGACGGCGCGAGCCCACGGCGGCAAACCGTTTTTCCCAAAAGAAGCGGCTATTCTATTTTCCCCGTGCCCGGCATAAGATTTGTTTGCGCCACCGCGCTCCCGCCGCGTTAACTCGCGCGTCCCCATGACGATTCTCGAAGACCTCGAATGGCGCGGCATGTATGCCGATTGCACCGACCGCGACGCGCTGACCAAGCGCCTGGCTGCCGGTCCCATTACGCTCTATTGCGGCTTCGATCCCACCGCTGACTCGCTCCATGTGGGCAACTTGGTCCCTCTCCTCGCCCTCCGCCGTTTCCAGCTCGCCGGCCACCATCCCATCGCCCTCGCCGGGGGCGCCACGGGTATGGTCGGCGATCCGTCCGGGAAGTCTGACGAGCGCAACCTGCTGACCCCCGCCCAAGTCGCCCACAACATCGCCGCCATCCGGGAACAGCTCGCCCATTTCCTCGATTTCAAGGCACCGAACAACCCGGCCCAGCTTGTGGACAATTCCACCTGGACTGCGCCGATGAGCTTCCTCGAGTTCCTCCGCGACGTGGGAAAACACTTTTCCGTCAATGTCATGATGGCGAAGGACAGCGTGCGCGCGCGGCTCGAGGGCGAAGGTGGCATCAGCTACACCGAATTCAGCTACCAGCTGCTGCAGGCCAACGATTTTCTCCACCTGCGCACCGCGCTGAACTGCGAGCTGCAGGTCGGCGCCACTGACCAGTGGGGCAACATCACCGCCGGCACCGACCTCATCCGCAAAAAGACCAGCGGCAGCCAGTCCGCGTGGGGCCTCGTGTTTCCGCTGCTGACCAAGTCCGACGGCACCAAGTACGGCAAGACCGCCGCCGGCGCCGTGTGGCTCGATCCCAAGCGCACCTCGCCATACCGCTTCTACCAGTTTTTCGTGCAGGCCGAGGACGCGGACGTCCTGAAACTGCTCAAGGTCCTGACCTTTCTCTCCCGCGAGGAAATCACCGCGCTCGAGGGCGAGATGAAATCGAATCCCGGCGCCCGCGCCGCCCAAAAGGCGCTCGCCCGCGAACTGACGACGCTCGTCCACGGCCCCGCTGCGTTGGCGGCAGCGATCAAGGCCAGCGAGATCCTGTTCGGCGGTTCCCTCGACGGTGTCAGCGCCGAGCTTTTCCAGGACGTCGTCGGCGAAGTGCCGACGAAGGAGCTGGAGCTGGCGAAACTGTCCGGCGCCGGCCTCGCGCTCACCGACGTGCTCGTCCACGCCGGGCTTTGCCCGTCCAAGGGCCAGGCCCGCAAGGATCTCGAGGGCGGCGGCATCAATCTGAACAACACCCGCGTTACGGAGTCCGCCCGCGCCGTCACCAGCGCCGACCTGCTGTTTGGCAAATATCTCCTGTTGCGGAAAGGCAAGCGGACCTACGCCGTGGTCCACGCGCATTGATGCGGTGCGCGATTCCGCCGGTGGCTGGATTTTTCCATCGTAACCCGTGCCGCGCCCAGCGGTCAGTACCCGCGCATGCCTCCATCGCGTGATCCCCATTCTCTCGCGGACGACGTCCGCTGGCTTCGCACCGGGGCCGAGGCGTTCGAGCGGATGCTTCCGGCCATCGCGGCCGCGCGAAAGTCCATCCGGTTCGAGATGTACATTTTCCGCGCTGATGAAACCGGTGAGAGTTTCCGCGCCGCCCTCACCGATGCGGCTGCCCGTGGCGTGCGCGTTCGGATCCTGCTCGATGCCGTCGGATCGGGCGGCCTGAAGTTCGACTACTGGCGGGAGTTGCGGGCGCACGGCGGCGAGGTGCGCATCTTCAATCCCCTCTCCCCGCGTGGCTTTCTCTTTCGCGACCACCGCAAGCTGCTCCTGATCGACGACCGCGTCGCCTTCATCGGCGGTTTCAACATCGGCAACGAATACAATGGTGATGGCGTGTCCTCGGGCTGGCGCGATCTGGGCTGGGAGCTGTCCGACCCGGCTGCGCTGAAGCCGCTCGCGGCGTCGTTTGATGGGATGTTCCAGCGGTTTGATCTCAGCCACCGGTTTCTCGAACGCATTCGCCGTCCACTCCACCGCCGCGTTCGTGTGGGCGCCCACGGCCCCGTCCTGCTCGGCGGTCCGCGCGTGATGCACGATCCTTTCTGCACCAGCTTGTTGCGGGCGCTTCGCCGGGCAAAAAACGTGCAGCTGATCTCAGGCTACTTCGTACCCAACTTCCGGTTGCGCCGTGCCCTTCGACGCGTGGCCCGTCGAGGCGGCACCGTGCAAGTCATCCTGGCTGGCAAATCAGATGTCCCCATCGCCCAGACGGCCGCCCGCGCGCTCTACGGTTCCCTGCTCCGCGCCGGGGTGGAAATCTACGAGTACCAGCCGCGAATCCTGCACGCGAAGATGGCGATCGTGGATGACGCCGTGTATGTTGGCTCCGCCAACCTCGACATCCGATCCTTCGGCATCAACTACGAGCTGATGGTTCGCGTCGAACGCCCGTCCCTCGCCGCTGAGGCCCGCGCCATCTACGCCGCAGATTTGGCGAACTCCATAAAGATCACGCGTCCCTCGTGGAGTGCCGGCCGCAGCTGGCTCACCCGCCTGCGGGGGCATTGGGCGGTATTTTTCTTCACGAAGATCGACCCTTGGCTGGTCCGTCGTCAGCTGCGGGCGCTGGGATAAAAGCGCGCCGTCCTGGGTTTCCGCGATCCTTCCGGATTCCGCGTTTTCGCGATTAAAAAAACATCGCCTCCGTCAGTGCGGCCTCGGGTGAGAGCAAACTCGCGGCCGCGTGCAGCGACGTGACGCCGGTCCCGAAATCCGCGTCGAACTTCGCCGCGCCCCGGGCGAGATCGCCGCGCCAGGAAAATCTCTTTCGATTCCCCGCGTACGAAAATGTCAGGGCGAAACTGCCGCCTTTCTTCAAAACCGTCTGCGCGAACGTGGCCTTGTTGTCGCCGCACTGCCCAATTCGCTCCTTCAGCCAGTTCAACAGCACGCGCGCCTCTCCCGCGTACGCGGGATCATGCCCCAGCGTGACCTGCTGCAGCCCCTCGCAGAGTGCGCTCATCGGATAGCGGCTGAGGAATTGCCCGAGACTCTGGCGGATCGGCAGCAAGCGCGCATGCACCAGGTCCCGCAGCGCCTTGGGATTCGGCCAGGGAAACGTGAGCGCGTCGGGCGGTGAAATGGCGCTGTCAATCAGCACCCGCTTGGCGCGCGTGAGCAGGTAATGGTAGTCGGCCAGCTTGACGGTCGCGGAAAACCGGTGGGCCCAATAGTACAGCGGCAAGTCCGTCGAGAGGCAGATTGAAACCTGGTTCTCCAAAAACTGCCGCGCACTCCGGGCGTAACTGAGCATCACGAATTCGACGCAGCGCTTGTCGCTCTTCGATTTGCCGAGGTGACACTCGCCGTAAATCTTCGCCCGCATCTCCTCGCCGTCGTTCTCGCGCTGCGGACAGAGCACGACCACCCGGCTGGGATAGCGTTTCGAAAACTCCACCGTCGTGCGAAACTGGGCCACGGCATCGTGGGCGGTCGTGGCCAATCCCAGGTGCAGCACGAAATTGACCTGCGTGGCCTTCGAGTCCTCTGCCTCCGGCGCGGGCTTGCCCGGCTCCGCGGTGGTAGCCCACATTTTCCCCAGTCCCGATGAGATTTCCCCCACGGGTACATCCATGCCCGGCAGCGCATCGAAAATCTCCGCCATGACGATTAAGGCTGGCGCCAGACGTGGTTTTTCCGGGCTAGAAGAGCGTCGGCACTCGGCGGACCCCAGGAGCCGGCCGCATAACTGTCCAGGCCCTGGCGGCCGGCGGCGGCCCAAGCCTCGAGTACGGGCGTATAAAGGGCCCATGACGTCTCGGCCTCATCGCCGCGAATGAAGAGCGTGCCGTCCCCGATCATCGCATCGAGCACGAGCCGCTCGTAGGCTTCGGGCGTGTTGGAGCCAAACGTCGTGGAATAACGGAAGCTCATCTTCACCGGCTGCGTGCGCGTCTCGAGACCAGGGATCTTGGTATTGAGAATGAGGCTGAGCCCCTCGTCGGGCTGGATCTGGAATGAGAGCGTGTTGGCCGCGAGGTTGAAGCGGCTGCTGTCGGCCAGCAGCATGCCGGGGGCGGGTTTGAAGGTGATGGCGATTTCCGAAACGCGCCGCGCCATGCGTTTGCCGGACCGGAGATAAAACGGCACGCCCTGCCAGCGCCAGTTGTTGATCGAGAGACGAACCGCGGCATACGTCTCCGTCGTGGAGTCCTTGGCAATTCCGTCCTCCTCCCGGTAACCGGGCACGGGCTTGCCGCCGACCATGCCGGGACCGTACTGCGCGCGGGCCACGTCGCCGTCGGGCCCGACATCGAGCGGCTGGATGCACTTGAGCACTTTCACTTTCTCGTCGCGAATCGCCTCGGCCTCGTACGCCACCGGCGGCTCCATCGCCGTGAGCGCGAGCAGCTGCATGGTGTGATTCTGAATCATGTCCCGCAGACAGCCGCTTTGCTCGTAGTAGCCGCCGCGCTCGCCGACGCCGAGTTCCTCGGCCACGGTGATCTGGACGCTGTCGATGAAGTTGCGATTCCAGAGCGGCTCGAAAATTGCGTTGGAGAACCGCTGCACGAGCAGGTCCTGCACCGTTTCCTTCCCGAGGTAATGGTCGATGCGGAATACCTGGTGCTCGTCGAAGACCTTTCGAATCGTCGCATTGAGCTGCTGCGCCGACTCGAGGTCGCGGCCAAAGGGTTTTTCGATAATCACCTTCGTGTGATGCGCCAGCCCCGCGTATTTTCCAGCCAACCCGGAGGCGCCGAGGTTGAGGAGGATGGGTTCGAACACCGACGGCGGAGTGGAAATGTAGAACAGCGTCTGCACCTCGCGGCCGATCCCCTTCTCAATCTTGGCGATGTGCTTCGCCAGGCGGTTGAAGGCCGCTTTGTCGGTGTAATCACCCGCGACGTAACTTGTGTGGGCCCCGATGCGTTTCCAAACATCTTTCTCCAGCTTCCGCCGGGAAAATTCCTTGATCGCGCTGGCGGCGAGCTGCCGGAATTTGGTGTCGGCAATCTTCTTTCGCCCAAAGCCCACGAGATAGAAATCCGCGGGCAACAAATTGTCCACGCCGAGATTATAAACCGCCGGAATGAGTTTACGGGCTGTCAGGTCGCCCGAGGCGCCAAAGATGACGACGACCGTCGGCGGCGCGCCGCGGTGTTTGCTGAGACCCTGCAGAAACGGATGGCGCGAAGGGATCGGCATGACAGCACGAAATCCTCGCCACGACGGGAACGTCCGCAAGTGAAATGCTGGTTTTTACCGGCCGCGCTGCGGGAACAAAGGGATATTTTCAAAATGTAACACCGCCGCGTCCCCGTTCGCCGACAGCGCCACTTCGACAACATCGAGGCGATAGGTCCGCGGCCGCACGGCGAGCAGCCGCAGATACGCTTCGCTCGCCCGCAACAACGCCCGCTTCTTGCGACGGTTCACGGAGTAAATGCCCGGGATCAGCGCGTCGGGCGCGCGAGTTTTCACTTCGACAAACACCAGCACGTCGCCGTCGCGGCAGACCAAATCAAGCTCGGCTCGCTGATCGCGGGGCAGGCGCCAGTTGCGCGCAACGATGCGAAAACCGCGCTCGCGCCGGAGGAATTGGGCCGCGATTCGCTCGCCCGTTTCGCCGCGCGAACGCCCGCCAAAACCACTACTGCGCCACAGCTGTTTGACCCACGCAAACATAGGGAAAACTGGACGTGACGTGGGTGTTCTTTCTCATTGCGGGCCCGGACCTTCGCTGACAATTCCCATTACGCGAATGGCTACTCCCAACATTGCCGGCACGCTGCGACGCTCGCTGCTCATCAAGGTCATTTCGAAGGCCGCGCCGAACCGTGAAGATCTCGACTCCGTCATTGAGCTGACGTCGTCGAAAGTCGTCGAGGCGCTGCAGGCGCAGTCGATGACTTTTTACATCGTCGAGGGGAATGAAATCGCCTTCAAACACGTTTATTATTCGCCGTCACTGTGGGCCCGGCAGCCTGAGCTGGAGCAGAAGCTGAAGGATACCTCCGCCAAGCTGCTCGCCCTCCGGCTGCCCCTCGGTACTGGCGTGGTCGGCAAGGTCATCAGCACTGCCGAGCCGGTATTTTACCGTAACTCGGACAGCCAGGCGCCGTTCATGTCGTCGCTGGCCAAGACCACCGGCTTCGAGGTCCGCTCGATGCTCACGGTCCCGCTCAAGAGCGGCACCCGCGTCATCGGCGCAATCCAGGTGCTCAACAAGGAACTCGCCGCGGGCACCGACGGCGAATTCACGGACAAGGACCTCCTGCTGCTGAAGGAAGTCGCGGAATATTCCGCGGCGCTGCTGCAGCGCATGCTCGACCCGAAGTTCGAGCTCAGCGCCGACGACGCTGCCCGATTCATCGCCAAGCTCACCGACCTGCCCCTCGTCACGAAAATCGAGGACGTCGAAGTGGACGAAAAACTCGTTGAGGTGACAGGCGACGCCCTCATCCGTCGCGAGGGCATTTTTCCGCACAAGCGCTGCAGCCCCAACTCAGTGGCGGTGCTCATGACGAACCCGCTCGATTACGCCAAGCGCGAGTCCTTCTCGCAGGCGACCGAGATGAGCATTGAGGAAGTCCGGGTCGTCTCCGCCACCACCTTCGACGCGATCGTCAAGAAGTTCTTCAAGGAAACGAAGACCAACCCCGACGCGGTGGACGTCGGCTCGGTCGTCGAGGTGATCAGCACCGCCTACAATGCCGAGGCCACCGCCTCCGAGCTGAATGCCGCGGACCTCGAAAAGGAGGACTCCGCCCCCATCATCCAGCTGACCAACCGCATCATCGAGGATGCCTACGTCTCCGGCGCGTCCGACATTCACATCGAGCCGATGGAGAAGGACCTGCTGATCCGGTACCGCATCGACGGCCTCTGCCAGGAAAAGCTGCGCCTGCCGAAGCTCGCCGCGAACTCGCTGGTCACGCGCCTCAAGATCATGTGCAACCTGGACATCTCGGAGCGCCGGTTGCCGCAGGACGGACGCATTGTTTTCAAGAAGTACACCAAGAAGAACATCGACATCGACCTTCGGGTTGCCACCGGCCCGATGAATTACGGCGAGAAGGTGGTCATGCGTATCCTGGACAAGCAGAAGTCGACCCTGCCCCTGCCGGCGCTGGGCTTCTCCGAGGAGAATCTCTCAAAGTACCGGGAATGCATCCGCCAACCGTACGGCATGATCCTCCACTGCGGCCCGACCGGCTCCGGCAAGTCGATGACGCTCTACTCCGCGCTCGGCGAGGTGAACACCCCGGACGTCAACATCCAGACCGCCGAGGACCCGATCGAATATACCCTCGCCGGGATCAACCAGATGCAGATGAGCCGCGCGATCGGCCTGACGTTCGCGCGCGCCCTGCGCTGCTACCTCCGCATGGACCCCGACATCATCCTCGTGGGCGAAATTCGTGACGAGGAAACGGCGCAGATTGCGGTCGAAGCCGCGCTCACCGGCCACTTGCTGGTCTCGACCCTGCACACCAATGACGCGCCTTCGACCGTCGCCCGTATCGGCGAAATGGGCGTCGAGCCTTTCAATATTTCCGCGTCGCTGGTCTGCGTCTGCGCGCAGCGCCTGCTCCGCCGCGTCTGCAAGTCCTGCAAGATGCCCGTCGAACCCCAAGGCCGGGAACTTTCCAGCACAGTGGGATCCGAAGCTTGGAATTCACGTGACTTGAAGTCGCGG